>Ga0315298_1000091_pt1 | contig 168650 bp, 168 predicted proteins | sample WHS_1_MG_FD_203077 | JGI IMG/M metagenome (GOLD analysis project Ga0315298, IMG submission 203077) | Extremophilic microbial mat communities from Washburn Hot Springs, YNP, Wyoming, USA - WHS_1_MG | ecosystem: Environmental > Aquatic > Thermal springs > Hot (42-90C) | place: USA: Wyoming...
CAGTTTCTATCCTTTAGGTGTTCTCAATGAATTAGTCGGGAGAATTATACCTTTACCAGGTAAGCAGAGGAGAGAACTGTTACCTATGTGCCCGGTCTAAAGTGTAACCTATGTCCCCGGTTGAACGGCCAAGTTCCCCCTCACTCTAACTCTCTCCCGCAAGGGGAGAGAGGACAAAGGAAGGTAACTCTCTCCCGCAAGGGGAGAGAGGACAGCTTTCTCCCCTCCCTTGATGGGAGAGGACTAAGGTGAGGGTGAAATAAAGCAGCCGGGTGTCCTTCCAATCTGCTATGTTGTCCTCAGTGTCATCCATCTATCTGAACGAGCCCGGTGTTGTTACCAGGGCAGCCTAATTGCCGTTTGCCTCTAGCAACTTTTTAAGAATTTCTCCCTCTTCCTTCATATGTTGCTTCAAAGCCTCAAGTCTTCTTCTGACTAGTTTTCGGCACAGCGGACCCAGTCTGAGGCTGATGGTGGCGGTAAAGATGCAGCCATCCTGCCCTTTTGGTTCCAGGGCAAACGCGCCCTTAGACATGACAACTGACCACGGGAACAGAGGTCTATACTCGATCATCCTGTTCGGCACCACTTTGGTGCACAGAAAGGTGAACGTATACAATTGTCCGTGAATATATTCTTTGAAGCGTGCAATCGAGCCTTTCTCGAACGGCTCTCCTTTAGCCCAGCAAACATCTACATGTTCGGGGTGCCATGATTGATAATCTGCTTTCTCCCGGAGACCTTTGAACCAGCGGAAGACCTTTTCCGGAGTAGATCTTATTTCTGTTGAGTCTGTTAGCACTAACATGGCACCACCTGTAGCAGATATTATGGACCACAGCCAGCCAAATAGCAATGTGCTGGTTATTTATAGGTCTTTATGTAAATCTTCAGCGAAAATGAGACAGTTTTAAGACACAGGGTAATGGACAGTTTGGGGCTTGCTCCTACTCCAGGTAAGGCATTAGATTATGAGACAAAGGGAGGAGTAAGCCATGGTACAACTTACCACCGGGTCAATCTGGCAGGCTGAAGCCAGGACCCAGGAAACCGGAGAATTCATCAGGGATATCAAGCGGATAACCCGCCGCAAGTTCACCGCTGAAGAGGAAATCCGCATTGTGCTTGAGGGTTTCCGCCGTGAAGGCGTCCAGCCCAGCACCTATTATGCCTGGCTCAAGGACTTCATGAAGGCGGGTAAGGAGAGGCTCACCTGTGACACGGTGCGCGATGCTACCCCGACTGAGGTACAAGGAGCTCAAGCGCGAAAATGCCCGGTTGAAGACTCTGGTAGCTGAGCTATCCCTCGAGGTGTACGTGCTCAAAAAAACGGCCATACCACCTCTGGAATAAAGCGGAGGTATGAGCGGGTGAGTGCAAGAGAGAAAGAGGAGATTCTATCGCTGGTGGCGGATAGCGGGCTTCCCTGTGTAACGGCGCTGGCAAAGCTGGGGCTTCCCCGGAGCACCTACTACCGCTGGCTTAAAGGGCAGTCTGAAGGAAGGCTGGAAGACAAAAGAGGCGGGTCCAGGGTGCCCTGGAATAAGATAAGCCCGCCGTCCTAATGAGCTCTGGCCCAGCGATTGCTGTCACCTCAAGGTGTTTGGGTGGGGCTGGGCAATGTCACGCCCTATGACGTCCATACCGGGCGTCATCTCGAAATCATCCAGAAAAGAAAGGAGGCGAAGAGCAGGACATCAGCAGCAAGAAGGGACTATAATAGGAGCGTCAGGGAGGAGCATGGCCCATAAAGTGTCCACTTTTTCCAGGGCCTGTTTTGTCCCACTTTCGCAGACGACATACAGCTACTGGCTAAAGAAATGCGTTTTGGATGGGAGTAGCCTTTCGGCGGTGCGTAATTTTTGACGACACTGTTTCGCGAGGGTTAAATGCCGGCTATTTGGAGTATGTCGGGGACGACTTCTTCTCTGCCGATAGCCATGATGTGGACGCCATCGCAGATGTCCTCTTTTTTGAGCGTGGCTATTATCCTGCCGGCTATCTCAATGCCTTTCTGGAGCGCTGTGCCTTTGGGGGCGCTCGCCAGTTCATCAATCAGGTGCTGGGGGACAAAGATGCCGGGGACATTTTCGTTCATGTATTGCGCCATCCGGGCTGAGGAGAGCAGGACAATGCCAGCAAGGATTTTTACTGGAAACTGGCGGGCGAACTTCATGAATCTAGCGAATTTTTCCAAGTCATAAATCGCCTGTGTCTGGAAGAACTCGGCACCGGCTTCGACCTTTTTTTCGAACTTGATTAGCTGTGGCTCGATGGGGTTTGCCTCCGGGGTGACGATAGCCCCAGCGCAGAACTCAACCGCACCATCAAGTTCGTTGCCGCCAAGGTCTTTGCCCGATTCTAGAGTCCTTATCATTCTGAGTAGTTGCACAGAATCGAGGTCGAAGACCCCTTTGGCTTCTTTGTGGTCTCCTACCGGGACAGCATCGCCGGTGAGGCAGAGGACATTCCTGATACCCCTGGTGTAGGCGAAGAGGAGCTCTGCCTGAAGGGCAAGACGGTTGCGGTCGCGACAGGTCATCTGCAGGATGGGCTCGCCACCGCGTTCTTTTATCGCCAGACAGCCGCCAACGGAGGGGAAGCGCATCACCGAACTCTGGTGGTCGGTGACGTTTATGGCATCTACCCTGTCTTTAAGCAGGTCAATGTGATGGTACATTTTCTCCAGGTTGGTCCCTTTGGGCGGACCTATCTCACTGGTGATGACGAACTTTCCCGAATCCAACGCTTCTTTGAATTTTGAAGGCATGGTGTCCACCTCGCTTTCTCAGAAAACCTTGATTATGCGCGGTCTGGGGACGACCTGATAGTTCTTGGGCGGCTGGTATTTGCGCATGGCGTCAAGCCTGCCCTGCTCTTTAAGCCGGTTGTAGATAAGCGTCCAGGCGCAGTCTTTCTCTTTGTCTACCTCACATTTTCCGTTGTTGGTGCCCCCACAGGGTCCGTTGAGTAAGCCTTTGTGGCAGGCGGTGATGGGGCAGATGCCAGCCATTTCTCCAAGCACGCATTGTCCGCACTGGGCACAGACCTCGTGAAACACGCCATGACCATCGTCCATGCCGATGAACAGGGTGTCCAGCGCCGGGACCACCGGCTTTGTTACATTCTGTCCCATTCTGTGTACCCCCAGGGCACATGCCATAACCAGGACGGCATGGGCACTCTGGATTGCACTGCCGTATTCTTCTGCCAACGCTGTAGTGATGTCGTCGCAGGCTGTGGGGATGACCACGGTGCCGGTGATGAGCTTGTCCTGCGACTGTAGCTGTTCTTTCATGGCAGCCACCTCTTCAACACCGCCGGTGTGCGTGAGCGTGGCGCAGGTGCCGCAGCCGGCAATGAATACCCGGCTGAAGCCCTGTAGCTGCTGAGCGATTTCCTCAAAAGGTTTTTGTCTGGTGATCGATTTCATAGTTCCTCCTAACCCTCCAGGTCACATCTTAAGCAGCGTCTTGCTTCGTACCTGGCTTGCTCTTCTGCAAGCGCCAGCTCGGTCTCCTGGAAACTGCGCCTTCTAACTTCTAAGGGAAGTACCTGTACTTTCGGTCTGTAAGCTGCTTTCCATGCCTCTTCTTCCTCGATGGCAGGTTTTTCAGCAGATATGGTGCCTGTGCCTCTGGTGTCATACATGTGCACCGGCGAGCGGTCGCCCCGGAGGTATTTGTCGATCGCCAGCGCACCTCGCCTGCCGCTGGCGATGGCATCGATGATCATGCCCGGTCCGGAGATGAAATCGCCACCGGCGAAGACGCCGGGCACATTGGTGCTCAATGTGTTGGAGTCGACCACCAGTCTTTCCCAGCGGCTGCGCTCCAGAGCGCTGTCCGGGGGAAGGAAGGAGAGGTCAGCCGCCTGACCGACAGCGGCGATTACGGTGTCCGCCTCGACGAAGAACTCCGATTGGGGTACAGGGACGGGACGGCGGCGACCGCTTTCATCTGGCTCGCCCAGCTTCATGCGCACGCACTGGAGCCCGGCTACCCTGTTGTCCTGGCTGACGACTCTGGTGGGTCCGATGAGGAAGTGGATGTTGACGCCTTCGGCGACCGCTTCGTCGTATTCGACCTCGGTTACCGGCATCTCTTCGCGGGAGCGTCGGTAATAGACATTGACCTCTTCAGCACCGAGGCGAAGGGCGGTGCGGGAGGCATCGAGGGCGACATTGCCGCCGCCGATTATCGCCACCCGGCGCCCAACTTTGACCTCTTTGCCCAGTTTGACATCGCGCAGGAATTTCAAGCCGTAATAGAAGCCGGACAGGCCTTCGCTTTCTCCAGGTATGCCGATGACCTGGCTTTTTTGAGCGCCGGCAGCGATGAACACGGCGTCGTAACCGCTGGAGCGGAGATGCTCTATGGTGAAGCTGGTGTTGAGGGGTGTGCTGTACTTTATCTCTACACCCCGTTTGATGATGTAGTCGATCTCTTTGTCGATGACCTCCCTGGGGAGGCGGAAGTCCGGTATGGCTACAGCGGGCATGCCGCCGCCCACCCCGGCAGCCTCAAAAACCGTGACCCCATAGCCCATCTGGGCGAGAAAATAGGCGCAGGAGAGCCCACAGGGACCGGCACCAATCACTGCCACCTTTTGTTTCTTTGTCCTGGGGAAGGGTTCTGGCTGGGGAAGTCCGTTGATATGTTCGAAATACCAGTCAGCGGCAAATCTCTTCAGCGCCCTGATGGCTACCGGTTCATCGAGCTCTCCCCGGCGGCACCTGCCCTCGCAGGGGTGGTGGCAGATGCGCCCGCAGATGGCGGGGAAGGGGTTCCGTTCTCTGATGGTCTCGACCGCCTCGAAGTATTCGCCGGCAGCGATGTGGGCAACATATTTGGGGATATTGATGCCCACGGGGCAGGTGTGCTGGCAGGGGGAGATCATCAGAGCATCGCACACTGCCGCCGGGCACCTCTTCTCTTTGATGTGGGTTTCATATTCGTCTCTGAAGTAATTGAGCGTGGTGAGCACCGGATTAGGGCAGGTCTGCCCCAGTCCGCAGAGGGAGCACTCTTTGACGGTCCTGGCTATGGAGAGTAGAGTATCGATATCGCCCTCGCGACCCCTGCCCTGCGTGATCCTGGTGAGTATTTCCAGCATCTGCTTGGTCCCCAGACGGCAGGGGACGCACTTGCCGCAGGACTCCATCTGGGTGAAGCTGAGGAAGTAGCGGGCTACCTCCACCATGCAGGTGGTCTCGTCCATCACCACCATGCCGCCCGAGCCCATGATGGAGCCGAGGCGAGCCAGGTTTTCGTAGTCCACAGGGGTATCGAGGAACTGCGCTGGTATGCAGCCCCCTGATGGACCGCCGGTCTGTACTGCCTTGAACCTCTTGCCTCTTGGGATGCCGCCACCGATATCGAAGATGATGGTGGACAGTGGTGTGCCCATGGGCACTTCCACCAGTCCGCTGTTAGCTACCTTTCCAGTGAGGGCAAATACCGCTGTGCCCTTGCTTTTTTCGGTGCCGATGCCGGCGTACCATTCGGCGCCGTTGGCTATGATCAGAGGTACGGAAGCTAAGGTCTTTACGTTGTTGATGATGGTGGGCTTGCCATCGAGTCCCACCTGGGCGGGGAAGGGTGGGCGAGGGCGAGGCATGCCCCGCCGGCTTTCGATGGAGGCTATGAGTGCGGTCTCCTCGCCGCAGACGAAGGCACCTGCGCCCTCTTTAATCTCTACATTGAAGCTGAAGCCGGAGTTGAAGATGTTGGCGCCAAGGTACTTCTGCTGTTTTGCCAGCCCGAGGGCGTGGCGGACGCGGCGTACCGCCAGGGGATATTCGGCGCGCACGTAAATGTAGCCCTTGGTGGCTCCGATGGCGTAGCCGGCGATGGTCAAACCTTCGATAACGGCGAAGGGATCAGCCTCGAGTATGGAACGGTCCATAAAGGCACCGGGGTCACCTTCATCGGCATTGCAGATAACGTATTTCTGGTTTCCCGGTGCGGCGCGGCAGAACTCCCATTTCCGCCAGGTGGGGAACCCGGCGCCGCCGCGCCCCCTCAAGCCGGACTTTTTTATCTCTTCGATCACCTGCTCCGGGGTCATGTCCAGCAGGGCTTTGCGCAGGGCGCGAAAGCCACCGCTGTTGATATAGTCTCCGATGCTTTCCGGATTGATATGACCGCAGTTATGCAGGATTACCCGCTGTTGCTTGGCATAGAAGTTGATCTCTGAATATTTGGCTATGCGTTTCCCGGTCAGCGGGTCCTGATAGAACAGGCGCTCCACGGGCACGCCCTGGCGAAGATGGGACTGGACGATCTCGGGGACGTCATCCACCTGCACATGGGTGTAGAAAATCCCCTCAGGCTCGATGACCACATTGGGACCCTGCTCGCAAAAGCCGTGGCAGCCAGTGAAGTCCACCTTCACGCGGTCTATACCCAGCCTTGCTATCTCCTTCTCAAAAGCCCCGTAGACGGCATCCGAGCGGCTGGAGATGCAGCCTGTCCCCTGGCAGACAAGCACGGTGAGTTGCTCCCTCATGTTATTCGCCACCTCGTTTCAGCAAATACTCGACCTTCTTGGGGTTCATCTGTCCGAAAACCCTGTCGCCGATGACGATGTTGGGCGCCAGCGCACAAACGCCGATGCATGCCACTGTCTCCAGGGTGTACTCCATGTCGGGTGTGGTCTCGCCTTCCTCGATGCCCAGTGCTTGCTTGACCAGTTTCAATATGGTCTTGCCGCCCCTCACGTGGCAGGCGGTGCCGCGGCAGACACGGACCACTTTTCTACCCCGTGGCTTGGTGTAAAGCTGGGCGTAAAAGGAGATGACCCCTTGCACCTGGCTGGGAAACAGCTTGAGTGTCTGAGCGATGAGCGGAATAGACTCCTGCGGGATGTAGCCGAACTCGTTCTGGACTTTTTGCACCAGCGGTATCAAAGACCAGCGCTGGTCGCTGTAGTCGGCGATGATTGCTTTAAGCCTCTCCAAATCGAATGCTGTGTTCACTGCTTGCTCAGCCATTTCACTCTACCCTCCTGATGGCTACGCGGCATGATTTGAACGCCGGTGCTTTTGATTGCGGGTCTAGCGTGACATCGAACAGTGCGTTTGCCGGTATATCTGGGTATGAAGACGGCAAGAATAGTATGCCCTGCGGGATATCGCTTGATATTTTTATCGGTGCCATGACCTCGCCCACCGGTGAAATAATTCGCACCATGTCGCCGTCTGTCAAAGAAAGGCTGCTGGCATCATCGGGGTGGACCTCAGCAAATCCGTGGGGGGAGAATCTTTTCAGTCCCGGTGATTTCAGTGACCAGCTCCCGCTGCTCGGGTGGGGGAAGGCAGCCCCGGTGAGCAGCAGGAACGGATAATCGTCCCCGGTTACAGGTGGAGCCTGGTAGGTGGTTATGGGTGAGAAGCGCGGGAAGCCGCGGGGTGCCTGGACCTCTGGAGTCTGCTGGCTTATGGTGCCTCTAATCTCGAATTCGAAGTCCTTGCCCTCACCACCGTAATACTGGTAGCCGGGAATGCAGTCCTCCATCTCAGTCACGATATCTTCGAAGCGCGAGTAGGTGAGCGGACTACCCATTTTGCCGGCGATATCGAGCAGAATTTCCCAGTCGGGACGGCTTTTACCCGGTGGCTGTACGGCTTTTCTGAATTTCTTGATTTTTCCCTCGAAATTTATGAGCGTGCCATCTTTCTCGGCGAAACTTGTTGCCGGGAGTACCACCGTGGCTAGCTTCGCCGTCTCGGTCAGGAATATGTCCTGGACTACAAGCAGTCCCAGCGAGCTCAGGGCATCTATGATAAAGCGGCGGTTTGGGAAGCTGGACATGGGGTCTTCACCGACGATATAAAGGGCTTTGATTTTTCCCTCTTTTACCTGTTGTAGCATTTCCACTGCGGTTAGCCCAACGGGAGGAGGCAGTTTAACATTCCATGCTGCTTCGAAATTTTGTCTTGCGCCGGTGTCAGCCATGCCCTGAAATCCGGGGAGGAGGCGGGGGGAGAGCCCCATAGCCATGACACCGTAGCTATTATTTTCTTTCTGGAGTGCCACAATGCCACAGCCTTGGCGCACGGTGTTGCCGGTCAGCAGTGCTAGATTGGCGATTGCTCTGACGCAATCGGTGCCGTCGGCGTATTGGGTAACACCGCTGCCGTAAACGATGGATGCTTTCCTTGCTCCAGCATAGAGCCTGGCAGCGGCAATGATTTGCTCCGGTGGCACGGCGGTGACAGCGGCAGCATATTCAGGTGTGAAGGTTTCCAACGCCCGGGCAAAGGACTCAAAATTGTCGGTACGCCGCACTACGAATTCCCTATCCACCAAGCCCTCTTTGAGGATGACATGGGCGATGGCGTTTAACAGTGCTGTGTCGGTGCCGGGATTGGGTTGCAGGTGTAGCGTAGCGAAAAAGGCTAGTTTGGTACGGCGGGGGTCTATCAATATCAATTTCGAGCCCTTACCTTTTACGGCGCGTTTTATGGCGTAACCGACGACCGGGGCGGAAGTGGTGACATCTGCACCGATCACCATAATTACATCGGACTTTTCCAGCATTTCCGCAGCATTTGCCGGTTGGGGCAAGCCGATGGTGGTACCCAGTCCCAGGAGCGTAGCGGAGTTACGGAGGCGACCCCCGGAATCTAAGTTATTGGTGCCGATGACACTTCTGGCAAACCGTTGCAACAGGTAGCTTTCTTCATTGGTGCATCTGGCTGAACCGAGGATGGCGATGCTATCCGGGCTGTATTCGTTTATTATTCTGCTGAGTCCGTCAGCCACCAGCTTTAGTGCCTCGTCCCAATCGCTTTCCTCGAGGCTGCCGTTTTTTCTGACTAGAGGCGTGGTGAGCCTATCCGGGCTATGGGCGAAATCGTAGCCATAGCTTCCGCGTACACAGAGGGGGCGGTAATCCTCACCTTCGACTTTTCGAGGGACTGCGCGCATTATACGACTGTCCTTTATCTCCAGCTCGATGCTGCAACCGCAGCCGCAATAGGGGCACGTGGTTCTGACGGCAGTCTGTGTTGTCCCGCGGTATGTGAAGTCCTTTTCTGTTATTGCCCCTGTGGGGCAGAGTGCCACACAGGCACCGCAGAAGGTGCATCCTGAAGCGTCAAGAGGTAGGTCTCCGAAGGTGGTCGGCTTGGTCTTAAAGCCGCGCTGGAAGTAATCGAGCACACCTTCGACCACCAGCTCCTGGCAAGCTCGGATACATTTGGCGCACAGAATGCATTTGCTCAGGTCGCGCTGAATGAAGGGGTTGACTTCCTGAATGATGGCAGCCTGGGGAATGCGGTGGAATTCCAGCCCGGAGATGCCCATTTCAGCGGCGATCGCTCTTAATCTACAGCGGTTACCCTTATCGCATACCGGGCAGGCATCGGGGTGGCTCGCCAGCATCAATTGTACTATGGTCCTTCGATGTGCCAGTACTCGCGGTGAGCGGGTGTTGATCACCATCCCCGGTGCTATCGGGGTAACACAAGCTGCCATCAGGGCGCCGCTCTTTTCCTCCTCCACGATGCAGAGGCGGCAGGCACCGATGTCGGGTAGGTGGTCGTCGTGACAGAGTGTGGGAATATGCACCCCCGCCTCCTGTGCCAGGGCGAGGATGCTCATTCCGGCATAACCGCTTACCTCAGTGCCATCCAGCGTGATCGTTACCGGCTGCAACTTACCTATCCTTCAGATATGGTCCGGCGCTGTTTTCCGACCGCCAGCTGGCTTAAAGCTCTACCGGGATACGTTCCCCTTTATCGGCTGCCCTGATGGCAGCAAGGAGCATGGAACTGGCGCTCTTTTTGGGGATGAAACCAAAGGCACCCACCCTTTCGCTGGCACGCACGTTGGCTTCGTCGGCGTACTGTGTCAGCATCAGCACCTTTGTGGGCACACCCACTTCGGTCAGCTCTCTGGTGGCTTCAAGCCCGTCCATGCCCGGCATGGCGATATCCATGAGCACGATGTCGGGCACGAGTTCGCGTGTTTTCCAGATAGCCTCGTTACCGTCGACTGCCTCTCCTACCACTTGAATATCCGGTTGCAGTCCCAGGAGAATGCGGATACCTTCGCGGACGACCACATGGTCATCGACTATAAGCACCTTTATCTTCCTGGTCGCCTTATCCAGTAACTTGTTGACGCTTACCATTAGCGCCCCTGTCTCGACAGGTCTCTGGAAGTAGTCCTCAGCGTCCAGTCGCATCCCTTCGTATAAACTCCACCCTCTGGTCAGCTTTTGTTCCGCCGGGGCATCAACCACCACTATGGGGAGGTCACTAAAACTGGGACTCCGCTTCAGCCACTGGTGCAACTGGAATGCAGCCCCGCGGGGCTCTATGGTGCCAAGGATGACCAGGGCGATTTTCTGGTTACGTATTAACTCCTGTGCCTCGGGCAGGCTCCTGGCGCTGAGTGCCACATGATTCCGGGACTCCAGCGCCCTCTTTATTTCATCGATAAACTCAGGCTCGTCGTCAACTATCAGGACTTTGACTTTCTGTTCCATCTCAGCCTCCTTGCCCAGCGTCCAGAATTGGCAAAAGCGGCGCTGTGCTTTTGTACTTTCAGTATAGAGTCTTGTCGACTGATGGCACAGAGGTGAACACCTCAAAAGGTCCTGGGAAACACCGCAATTTTGGCTGGCGAAGTTACCGAAATTGGGGGTGGGATATTGTGCAGGGGGGTGCGCTGGTGTCAGGATATGGTGATTATACCCTTTCGAATTGCGTACTTGACCAGGTCTGTCCTGTTATGGATATCAAGCTTAGCCATGAGGCTGGTCTTGTGCCTGTCCACGGTCTTGGGGCTGAGCACCAGCATTTTGGCGATTTCCTGGGTGGTATACCCTTCAGCCAGGAGCTTCAAAATTTCCCGCTCCCTGTCGGTCAACTGCCGGTAAGGGTCCTGTTCTCTCATCGAATCGAGCCTTTGCTGGTACCCATCTACAAAGATGCGAGCGACTGATGGCGACAAATAGGAGTCCCCCCGGTACACGGAGCGGATGGCGGTGACCAGTTCGGAAGAGGCTGCTGTCTTACAGATGAACCCACGGGCGCCAGCCTCGAACATAGGGAAGACGAACTCGTGGTCGTCATACTGAGTGAGCGCGATAACTTTTGTCGTGGTGAACTGCTTGCAGATACGGCGAGTTGCCTCCAGTCCGTCCATGAGGGGCATGGCGACATCCATAAGGACTACATCTGGCAGCAGCTTTTCCACCTTTTCTATAGCTTCTCTGCCGTTAGCCGCTTCTCCGACGAGTTCGATATCTGGCATCAGCCCCAGCAGGGCATAGATACCATCACGCACTATGGCGTGGTCATCAACTACCAGCACCCTTATCTTTGACATTAGCTGTTCTCCATTGCATCGGCACCCTTACCGTGACGGTAGTGCCCCTGCCCGGTTGCGACTTTACATTGCAGGTACCGCCCATGAGCTGGACTCGCTCTTTCATGCTGAACAAGCCGGCACCCCGACCGTTCGGCTCGACAGTCCGTATCTGTGAAACATCAAACCCCACGCCATTGTCGCTGACGGTCATCACCAGTTCATTACCGATTATTTTCAGAGAGATTGAAGCACTGGTCGCTTTAGAGTGTTGCTGGATGTTGCCGATCGCTCCCTGTGCTACACGAAAGAGGTTTGTCTCAACATCTTTGGGCAAAGTCCTGCCCAGCTCATCGAAACGGAAGGAGACGCTTATCCCCAGGGGTGTCAGCACCGATTCAGCGTGCTGGCGGAGCGCCGGGACCAGCCCCAGCGAGTCCAGAAGCGTAGGACGAAGGTTCACGATAAGGCGGTGGACCTCGTTTCCCACCTCGACAGCCAGCCCATGCGCCTTTTTAAGCGTCTCCTTGATCCTGCTGTCCTGGATGCCAGCCATCTCGACCATTTCGATAACTGCCTGAAGGTTGAGCACCAGACCGGAGAGTGCCTGACTGGTCTCATCGTGGAGTTCGCGAGAGATGCGCCTCCGTTCCTCTTCCTGCGCCATCAAGGCGAACCGTGCCAGTTGACGGTAGCGCTCTCTACTTCTACGCAATTCTGCGTAAAGCCTTGCCTGTTCAATCGCTAACCCGAGGAGGTCGCCGGTGGCGTAGAGGAGGTGGATGTCCTTCTCGGTAAATTGATGGGGTAGATGGCTGGCTATGTTCATGACTCCAAGGACTTTGTTTCTGGACATAAGCGGGACGCTGACGAAAGCCTTCAGCCCTTCTTTGCTGATGAGTTCGGGGTGAGCCGCTTCGGGGCTCTGGGAGATGTCCTCCAGCATGATAGCCCTGGCGCTTTCTGCTACTTTTCCGGCTACGCCCTCGCCGAGCTTGATGTGCATCTGCTGGGCGTAGTCATCGGATATACCACGGTACACACAATAGGAGAGAGCGTTTGTGTCCTCGTCAAGGAGCATAATGCCGCCGATGGCCCTGTCCAGAATGCTGAGGACCGTGTCCAGCCCAACGCGGAGGATGGCATCGAGGTCGGTGATGCCACTGATAGCGGCAGCGACGCGGCTTAAAGCAGCGAGTTCGTCAAGGCTGGTGTGAGCGGTGGTTGGCGTGTCTATCTTTCGGGAGTTTGCCCTGACTGCCCGTCCACTTCCGGTCTGCCCCCTTCCCGTTTTCATCACCCACCTGCCTGAGTAGAATCTAGCTTACAGTAAGGAATAGCGATTGTCAACGCGGAACGTGCCAATGCTTTCAACACGGGGCAGTCTGCCCGGGATGGGCTAATTTGCTTCGCTGAGCCGTTTTTTGAGATAGTCGATCACTCTGACCGGGGTGGGGTCTACCTGGTAAAGGAGTGCCAGGTAGTAGCTCACCCAGTCGCCAAGATAGATGAGCCCCATCATATGGGCAAACTCGCTTTCGCCATAGGCATCCACGAACTGGTGGCTGATACCATTCTGCTTTAGCAGTTCTGCGGTCACCTCGTAGCGGACAAGGGTGCGGGGGTGGACGTGGCTGGAGCGGAGCAGGACGACGAATATGTTTGAAGCGAGTTCACTTGGTAGTTCATAGCCGACCACGGCGTTGTGATCCAGTTCAGGTAGAGTCTCGAAAAATGCCCAGGCTTTACTGTTTTCGTTGATCTGTGTCTTCCAGCGGTGTGCCACCTCGCTCAGGATGCCTGCGCCGTAGATAACAACTATTTTGCCGTGCAGGCTTCGGGTAAGCTGTTTTGCCAGGTTGGAGTCTGTAGGTGCAGCTTCGTTCCATTTTGAAAGTAGCTCTTCCAGCGTTTTTAACATTTCAGCTACTTCTGCCGATTTGTCCTCGAAGAAGCCGAGCTGCTGGAAAAAGGCGATAAGCGGCATGAGACTGTAGCCCAGAGCTGCCCGTGGCGGTGAAACATGGTCGATGGTGAACACGGGCACCCCCGCCCTCTCTGCCATTTCTCTCAGCTTGCCGCCGGTGGTCAGCGCCAGCTTATGGCATCTGGTATTCAGCGCTTGAGAGAAGGCAGAGAGCGTCTCCTCGGTATTGCCGGAATAGCTCGAGGCGATGACCAGCGTCCTGTTATCCACGAAAGGTGGCAGGTCGTAGTCCCTGAGGACGAAGACGAGGGGTCTGTTCAGGCGGTGTGTCAGGCTGCGGAGGAGGTCGCCGCCGATGGCGGAGCCACCCATACCCAGTATTACCACTTTGTCCGCATCGCGGTACTCCGTGGGCAGTTTGAATTGCAGGGCTTTATTCCAGGCGGCATGACACTGCTGGGGCAACCCTTTAAGCTGTGCCAGCATACCGCCGGGGTCGAGGCGCTGGTGTATGGTGAGGTCATCAAGGTCAATCATTTTTAGTAACCCAGCATTTTCTTACCGCTATCGAGCAGCTTTTGTACCTGCTCCGGTGTGTGAGCCTCGGCATATATCCTGATGAGGGGTTCGGTGCCGGAGAAGCGGACGAGCAGCCAGGAACCGTCGCTCAGCACATAACGGTAGCCGTCCCTGGTGTCAAGGCGTACTACTTTTATACCGGCAATTGATTCCGCCGTCTGTTGAGCGATTCTGGTGTTCAAGCCCTGGCGCCGATCAGGCTGGATGTGGATATCGAGACGGTCGTAGTAGTGTTCGCCGACCTTGCTGAAGAGGTATTCCAGCAGTTGCGAGGGCTTCTTTCCGCTCCTGACCATGAAGTCGAGGAAGTAAAGACCGGCAAGAATGCCATCGCGTTCGGGGACATGACCGCGGAAACCGTAGCCGCCGCTCTCCTCGCCGCCGATGGTGGCATTCTTCTCCATCATCAGCGGTGCCACATATTTGAAGCCCACCGGAGTTTCGAAGACGGGGACGCCATATATTTCGGCGAGGCGGTAAAGCATATCGGTTGAGGTAAGGGTCTTGATGATGGCGCCGCGTTCGCCACGGACTTCAATCAGGTAGAGAGTGAGCAGTGCGAAAACCTGGTGCTGATTGAGGAACCTGCCGTTTTCATCGGTGATACCGATGCGGTCGGCATCACCGTCGGTAGCCAGCCCGACATCGGCTTTTTCCTTGACCACCGTGGTGCTGAGGTCACTGAGGAATCTGGCTATGGGTTCTGGCTGAATGCCAGGGAAGGCTGGGTTGCGTTCGCCATGTATCTCGGCAACTTCCAGGTTGCCACCCTGGAGTAAAGTGCGGAAATACCCGCAGCCAGCGCCGTACATGGAGTCAGCGATGACCTTGAGTTTGCTTTGCTTAATGGTGTCCAGGTCAACCAGTTTTCGAATCTGAGCGAAGTAGGCGGGATTGGGGTCAAGGTAGGAGACGAGCCCAGTTTCCAGCGCCAGGGCGAGTGGCATTTGTTTTACATTTTTGCTGGCAGCCGTCTCGTTAGCGGCTTTTTCTATTTCTGCGGCTACTTCCACGGGTGCGCTGGTGCCATTCTCATCTTTATATTTGAAGCCGTTCCAGCGTCCCGGATTGTGGCTGGCGGTGATGATGATGGCACCAGCGGCTTTGCTGGCAGTGACGGTATAGCTTATCACGGGGGTGGGTGCCGGCTTATCACAAAGGCTGACTTTGATCCCATTTGCGGCGATGACCTCAGCAGCGGCGGCGGCGAAGTCCTCGGAGGCGAACCGGGTGTCGTAGCCGATTACCAGCCCACGTTCTGCTTGATGGGTACGGTGGAGGTAGTCAGCCACCCCTTGAGCGCAGGCGCGGACATTATCGAAAGTGAAGTCCTCGGCGATGATGCCGCGCCAGCCATCGGTGCCGAACTTAATTCCAGCCATTTACTTAAAATTATAGCCCAGCCTCTGTTCTGAGTATATCTGCCTTGTCGGTACGTTCCCAGGGAAGGTCGAGGTCATCCCTGCCGAAGTGTCCATAGGCGGCAGTCTGGCGGTAGATGGGGCGGCGGAGGTTGAGATGCCTGATGATGGCTTCGGGACGGAAGTCGAAATGCTTCTTGATGAGGTCCAGGATCGTCCTATCCGGCACCCTTCCTGTGCCGAAGGTCTCGATGGACAGAGAGAGCGGGCGGGCGACGCCGATGGCGTAAGCCACCTGGACTTCGATGCGGTCGGCGAGTCCGGCAGCGACCACATTCTTTGCCACGTACCTCGCCATGTAGCTGGCGGAGCGGTCGACCTTGGTGGGGTCTTTGCCGGAGAAGCAGCCGCCCCCATGACGGCAGGCGCCGCCGTAAGTGTCTACCAGAATTTTTCTACCGGTAAACCCGGTGTCTGAGACAGGACCACCGATTACGAAGCGTCCGGCGCTGTTGACGTAGTACCTGGTGCGGTCATCGAGAAGGTGTGATGGCACCACCGCCTTGACGATTTTTTCGATCACGTCTTTGCGAATGGTCTCAGCATCGACGTCGGGGTCGTGATGTGCGCCGATAACGATGGAGTCTATCCTTTTGGGTATGCCGCGTTCGTATTCCACGGTCACCTGTGACTTACCATCGGGGCGGAGGTAGCGGATTGTCCTCTCCTTTCTTACCTGCGCCATGCGGCGGCACAGCTTGTTGGCGAGTGAAATGGGCAAAGGCATGAGTTCCGGTGTCTCGGTACAGGCGAAGCCGAACATCATCCCCTGGTCGCCAGCGCCTGTCCTGTCCAGGATATCGTCGGCTGCTGCCTTTTCGCGTACTTCCATAGCCTGACTGACGCCGGCATCGATATCGGCTGATTGTGGCTTAATGGATACCAGCACACCACAGGACTGGTAGTCAAAGCCGTACTCCGGTCTGGTGTAGCCTACCTCTTTCACCACTTTACGGACGACCTCTGGTATCTCTACATAGCATTTGGTGGTGATCTCACCAAGGACGATGACCAGCCCAACGGTCACTGCCACCTCACAGGCGACTCTGCCGTAAGGGTCCTGCTCCAGAATAGCATCGAGGATGGCGTCTGAGACTTGGTCGCAGAGTTTATCCGGGTGCCCCTCGGTCACCGATTCCGAGGCGAAGAAATATGAAGCCGAGTCATTGAAGCTACTGGTCATTTTTTCTCCTTACTGTTATGTTCCTTCCTCCCAGCTCCGGAGGTATTTCTGTTGCTCTTTGGTGAGCGAGTCTATGGCGATGCCCATGGACTTGAGTTTCAGTCTGCCTATCTCTCTGTCGATGTCATCGGGTACAGGGTAGACCTGTGGCTTGAGCTTACCGCTATTCTTTACCAGGTACTCGAGGCAGAGTGCCTGGTTGGCGAAGCTCATGTCCATAACGCTGGCGGGATGTCCCTCAGCCGCTGCCAGGTTGATAAGCCTGCCTTCGCCGAGGAGTAGCAACCTTCTACCGTCAGCCAGCGTGTACTCATCGACGAAGGGGCGGAGCTGCCTTTTCCTGGTGGCGAGGCTTTCCAGCGCCGGGATGTTTATCTCCACGTTGAAATGACCGCTGTTTGCCATAATGGCGCCGTCTTTCATCTCGAGGAAGTGGTGCTTATCGATGACATTGACATCGCCGGTGACGGTGATGAAGACATCGCCGATTCTGGCTGCTTCGGTAAGGGGCATTACCTGGTAGCCGTCCATGGCTGCTTCCAGAGCGGGGATGGGGTCAACCTCGGTGACGATTACCTGTGCGCCCATACCCTGGGCACGTCTGGCGATGCCTCTGCCGCACCAACCATAGCCGCAGACCACCACTTTCTTCCCAGCCCACAAAATGTTGGTGGCGCGGGTGATACCGTCGATGGTGCTCTGTCCGGTGCCGTAGCGGTTATCGAAGAAATGCTTGGTGCGGGCATCGTTCACGGCGATGATGGGGTATTTGAGTTTGCCCTCCTGTGCCATGTTCCGCAGGCGGATGACGCCGGTGGTGGTCTCCTCGGTACCGCCGATTATGCGCGATAAAAGGTCGGTCCGCTCCTTATGGGCGGTGCTGACCAAGTCGGCGCCATCGTCCACAGTGAGCTGGGGATTATGCTCTAACGCTGTCTTAATGTGCTGGTAGTAAGTCTGATTGTCTTCACCTTTAATGGCGAAGGTGGGCAACCCCCATTCCACAAGTGCAGCAGCGACCTCGTCCTGAGTGCTGAGCGGATTGGAGGCGCAAAGTGTAAGCAAGGCACCGCCGTCTTTGAGTGTGAGTGCCAGATTGGCGGTCTCGGTGGTGATGTGGAGGCAAGCGGATATACGAACACCCTCAAGTGGCTTTTCGCGGGCGAACCGCTCTCTTATCAGCCGCAATACAGGCATCTCCCGGCTTGCCCATTCTACCCGCAGTTTCCCCGCTTCGGCTAATGACTTATCTTTAATATGGTAGTCCATTTATTCCCCCCACAGCCTTCGGGCAACTATCGTCACAATATTACTCATTTGCTGGGCTGTGTCAAGTACTATGTGCTGCTGTGATGGAATTTCATCGATTTTTTCAAACTCGTCCTTCTGTGCCAGATATACCTCCCAGCGCCCATCAGAGACCGACCCCTCTTTAACTCTTTGCTCGAGACGGTTCTTAACTGTCGGCTCATCGAGCACGCATTCCAGGACTGCGAAATCGGCGTCCATAGCCTCTGCCAGCTTCTTTGCTTCCAGCCGATGCTGCCGCTGCTTGAAGGAGGCGTCCATTATCACCGATCCCCCCTGTAGCAGAAGGCTTTTCGCTCTGGTGAACATTTCCTGGTAGGTCCTTCTGGTGAACTCCTCAGAATAGATGCCGCTGCTTATTGGCTCGAAGCGGCGTTCGGTGGGTGGGATACCTGCCAGCTCCTTGCGCACGATATCGGAGGAGATGACTGTAAGCCCCAAGCTACGACCCAGTGCTTGTGCTACAGTGGTCTTGCCTGTACCCACCAGCCCGGCGACGATGAACAGCAGCTTCTTACCCCGGGCATACCTGTAAGCCAGGCGGAAATAACTCCGGGCTGCCTCCAGTGCTGTGTCTTTGTCGGCGATAAAAGGATCATCCAGTTTAAAGCTCTCCACCTTGCCGCGCACGTAGGCGCGGTAACACTTATAAAAGGCAAGCAACTTCAGTAGCTCTTTATCGCCGCTTGCCTGAACATAGGCATCGACGAAGACCCGGGACAGGTCAGCACGGTTGAAGCGGTCTAAGTCCATAGCCAGAAAGGCGACTTCTGAAGCCACGTCCCCGTAACGAAACCTATCATTGAACTCAATGCAATCATAGATGCAGATGCCATTGGTGAAGCACACGTGGGCGGCGTGCAGGTCACCGTGGCAGTCCCTTATCCTGCCTTCAGCTACCCTCTTTTGGAAAAGTTCCTTATGCTCCTCCATAAACTTGTTGGTATAGTCCTTGGTAAAGCTGTAAACATGATGGCTGATGGAGGTGCCGACGTACTTTTCTGTTTGGGAAAAGTTCTCCTCGGTGTTTACCTTGATTGCATGCAGGCTGCCGTAGTTACTGATTTCAGGGCTGGTGCGAGCTTTCTGGTGGAAGTCCGCCAGCTTGTAGGCGATGGAGGTGACCATTTCTTCAGTCACTTTATCCGAAGGAAGAAGCCTGTCCATCATCTGTTCTGCAGGCAGTTGCTTCATCTTCACCGCATACTCCACCACCTCACCGTTGCCGCCAAGCTGGAACCTCCCCTCGCTTTCGACGATGGGCACCACTTCGAGGTAGACCTCGGGACAGAGGCGGCGGTTTAGCTCTATTTCTTGCTGGCAGAAGAAGTGCCGTTTCTCCAGTGTGGTATAGTCCAGATAGCCCAGGTTTACCGGCTTCTTCACCTTATAGGCGTAGTCGCCGGTGAGGAAAATAAAGGACATCTGTGTCTGTACCAGTGCCACCTTTTGGGAGTGGTGGGGGTACATTTCTGGCTGAAGCAACGCCTGGATTAATGACTCGGTTCGGGACACCGTTTAAGTGTAAAGCTTTTGGGGTGCGTTTTCAAGCTATTGTACTCGTCCAGCAGATTAGTGCCGTTTGCCTCACCTGACCTCTCCCACGAGTGGAGAGGTATTTCATTTCCTTTATCCTCTCCCTCGACGGGAGAGGATAAAGGTGAGGGTGACCCCCTCACTCTAACTCTCTCCCGCAAGGGGAGAGAGGACCCCTTTCCCTCGACGGGAGAGGACTAAGGTGAGGGTGAAATCCCCCTCACTCTAACTCTCTCCCGCAAGGGGAGAGAGGACCCCTTTCCCTCGACGGGAGAGGACTAAGGTGAGGGTGAGATAAAGCAGCCAGTGCCTCTCCCATCCTGTTATGTGCTGTATGTGTCACTCCTCTATCTGAATGACCTCAGCCCTGCTTTTTAGTAGAAGCTAACGAATTTTTTGTGAGTCTACTTTATGTTATCTCCTCTTTTCTTTAAGTTTCAAAAGCTCAAATCTACCTTGAGCGCTTTTTACCCTCGTCTCAAGCTCTAGGACCGATGGCTTTACCTTTTTCTCCGCCATTCTTCCACCTCGCGTTTATTGCACGAGTTATTATCGGCTTGGTGCAACAATCGTGCCCACGGTGTCTTTTCCCGGAGAGCTCTCTTCTTAAGCCGAAGTTAGCCTTCAAGCGTAAATAGCGGTCTCACCAGTTCGCCGGCGGAAAACTTGTCACCGGGGGAGACAGCATGCCTCAGTCTCACCTTTTTACCGATGATGTCCATGGTCACCTTGGCGGGATCGACGCCGCCGAGGTTGCCCATGAGCCATGGTCCCTCTTCCAGTTCTACAAGGACTACTACGTAAGGCGCTTCAGCTTCGCGCCCCTCCGGTGGCACGAATATGGTGGTGAAGGTCTGGATAGTGCCCCTGCCGCTCAGTTCCACCACTTCGAGTTCTGTGCTGTCGCACCTGCTACAGACTATCATGGGTGGCACGGTGATGGCGCCACATTGCTGACATTTGAGTCCCAGTAACCTGTCCTGTTTTAGTGCTTCGGTATAGGCTGTGTAGGTCAATTTATGTTCCATGGTTGCCTCCTCTTCCTGGGTGCCGGTAGTGTTACCAGCCTCGCTGCAAGATGATGTTGCAGATGGTGCCACCATCGCCGCCGAGGGTGTCGGTCATGCCTGTCTTGGCGCCTTCTACCTGGCGCTCGCTACACTCGCCTCTGAGTTGCTTGACGATTTCGTACACCTGTGCCGTGCCCGTAGCGCCGATGGGGTGCCCTTTAGCCTTGAGTCCGCCGGACGGGTTGACCGCTATTTTGCCGCCGATTTTGGTCTCACTGCGCTCCACCGCCTCACCGGACTTGCCGAAATCGAAGAACCCCAGACTTTCCAGGGCAATCAAAGTGGCGATGCTGAAGCAGTCATGAAGCTCGATGACATCTATGTCCTCAGGTGTCAGCCCCGCCGTGCTGTAAGCCTGTTTGGCGGAAAGCTCCCGGGCGATGAGGCGGGGAAGGTATTCCTTCTGGCTGGCGAGTATGCCTGAAGATGCCTGTCCCAAGCCCACGACATATACCGGCTTATCGGTTAGCTTTTTAGCCTTCTCCTCACAGGCAAGCACCACCGCCGAGGCACCGTCGGAGAAGGGGCAGCAATCGTAAAGTTGCAGTGGCTGGGCGACCATTATGCTGTTGAAGACGTCGTCGAAGGTTATTTCCTTGCGGAACTGTGCCTTAGGGTTGCGCGCCCCATAATAGTGGGAGTTTATTGAGACCTGCGCCATCTGCCTCTTCAGCCTGTCCAGGGGGACATTGTATCTTTTAGAGTAGAGGTGAGTGAGCAGGGCAAATACGCCGGGGAAGGTCAGTCCGCAGGGGTACTCGTAGCGGCTATCGCTAGCTGCAGCGAATGTCCTGGTAGCCAGTGGTGTGCCCATCTTGGCAGCGGTCTCGGTGCCACCGACGAGGACGATGTCATAAATACCTGAGGCTACCCACATCACAGCATCGCGGAAGGCGACGCTGGATGAAGCACAGGCATTTTCATAGCGATTGGCTGGCACATGGTCTAAGCCGAGGTAGTCAGCGGCAAATACCTGAATGTGAGCCTGTCCTTCAGCAAAATCGCTGAGTGCATTGCCTAAGAATAATGCCTGAATATCTTTGGGCTTGATATTCGATTCCATGATGGCATCCATGGCGGCTTCAGCGAAGAGTTCCACGGCTGTCTTTGACTGTGCTCCTGTGAACTTGGTCATACCTGCTCCGACCACGGCAACTTTTCTCATACCTACCTCCTGCTGGTTTATTCTATCAATTTCGGCTGGCAGCGGGTACAGAAGGCAGCCTGCTTCCAGTCGGTATCAGCCAGGCTGTTGGAGAAATGCATCACACATTTAGAATCGGGGCAGTGCCCTATGCCAAGGAGGTGCCCTAACTCGTGCACTGCCTCTTTGGTCATTCGCTCGAGAAAAAGTTCCCGGTCTCCAGGCAACCCATAAAATTCCTGCCTCAGGCGGCAAAGGGAGATGACGGCGGTCTCAGCAGCGATGTCTGCCTGACCGAAGATGAAGTTGAGGTGTGGGGCGTAGAGGTCGGCATCCACGATGCCAAGCACCTTTTCCCCTTTGATTCTTGGCTCTCTCTTCAGTCCATCGATGATAGTAGCAGCGAGGTATTGCGCGCGTCTGGCGTCATAGGCTTTTGTCAGATCGAGAGACAGCGGTACTGTTTCGACAGGGCAACCGAAAAGCGCAGCCAGTGTTTCTTTGAGCTGTGCCATTATTTCGGTGTCTATCTTACCTATGGGCTTAAGGACTATTTTCACGCGAGCTTATTTTAGCCAGTCGAGGATGTGAGCCACCACCTCATTGCGGTTATCGCGGGTGAGGACAATGATATCTACCGCAGGGTGGTGTTTTATTGCGTCGGCAAAGGGATTTGGTTTGAGCATTATCGTGCCCAGCACCTTTTTACTGCTATCGATCGCCTTTAGCACCGCTTCTTTAAACAAAGGAGAGAACAGTTCCATTTTGCCGATTTCATCGATAACTATCAAATCGCTCTGTTCGATTGCCCGATGGATAGCAGCCACAGCCACATTTTCTAAGTTCTTGATATCGACCCCGTATTTGCCAACACGATGGGGGCTGTTGATTGCCACGTGCGCCAGCACAGCTTCTGTGCCATCGAGGGTGATGATTTTGAACCCCTGTCTTACGCCACCGCTTCTTATTTCCTGCGTATAGAAACCGCCAGCCTGTTTGTTAGCCTTGCTTAATACTTCTGTGATAAGGGTGGTCTTGCCCACCCCGGGACTACCAGTCAGCAGGCAACCTGTCATTCACCTTCGGATGTGGTCTCCGACTTCTTCTTTCTGCCCCGCTTCTTAGCGGTCTCTTTTGTGGTTGCGGCAGCAGGCGTTGTTTCTACGGCTGCTGCTTTTCTCGGTCTCCCTCGTTTCTTTGGTGCTTCTGCAACTGGTGCCGCTTGTGTTTCGGCAGCTGCAACGACAGCTTCAGGTTCCTTCCTTCTAGCGCGTCTCCTGACCGCTGGCTTTTCAGCCACGGCTACTGCAGCAGGCGCCTGGGGCGTGGCTACCGGGGCAAGCCGCATTGCCAGAGCCATAGCCCTTCTCTTTTCCTTCAATTTTTTCATGCGGCGGCGATGTTTCAGCATCGCCATTCTTTTACGTTTGTTCATCTTTTACCACCAAAAATTGTCTCCGACAGTGGATAGTATTATGCCTTAAATTGCTTTGAATTTCAAATATGCTACTCTTTGTACTGTGCCCGTTATTTTGTACACATGGCGAGATGAACTCTATGGGGAGAGGCGGCTCCTGATTTTATCTGACAACCCTTTCAGCAGTTCCAGAGCTTGCACGGCGGCATCGGTAGAAAGCGAAGCGAGTCCGCAGGACGGCGTGAGCAGGCTCTGTGCGGTGATCTGGCGGAAGGAAATACCATCTCTAGTGAATGGTGCTATGACTTCACCAAAGCGGTCGTACAAGCTGGAGAGCGATTCGTCAGCTAAAGCATCTTCATCGTTGGGCACAATGCCCCAGGCAATGTTGCCACCCTTTTCCAGGAATGCTTTTACATTTGCCGGATAGCAGGCGAGGGAGTCAGCGTAGTTATAGGCATCGAAGCTCAAGACGTCTATAGGGGCGCTGAGCAAAAGCGACCAATCGGTGCTGCCACAACAGTGGATGCCTTTAACCCCACTCAGACCACCGAGTACTTCTTCAAGCAGTCTGGCGACCCTTTCATTTGACAGGGCGACGAAAGCAGTGCCCAGGGAAGTGAGGTACGGCTCGTCCACGAAGATAATCGTTGTTCTGGTGATCCGGCGGAGGAAGTTTTCTTGCCACTTTGCTTTCAGCCTCAGGAGCCTGGCTGCGGCCTCAGCCAGCGTCTCGTCATACACTATACCCCGCCCGTTGATATCGGTGATGCATAGACCGAAGCTGACAGGGCCGGTTATCTGCCCCTTCATCGTTTCAGGGTGGGAGAGGAAGGTTGGCAGTGCATGGAGCCCGGCGGCGCAGTCGGCGCTTATGTGGTAGGCATCGATTTCATCCTCGGCGGTGGTGAGCAGCCTTTCCAGCTCGGTGTCGAAGTCGGTAGTGCGCTTTACCCTCGGCTTATCTCCTTCTATCATCAGCCCGGGGAAGCCTTCGCTGAACTGGAGGTACATATTCTCCTTCGGGGAGCGTTTAGGAAGCTGTGGCCAGGCTGGGAGCTGAGGCAGATATTTAGCCACCAATCGGCAAGCCTCTGAGACATCAGTATGAGGCATGCTGCCGATGGCTGTGGGCAAGCAACCAAATTCTAGTCTAGCCACTATTTCGCCTTTTTGAAATATTTGTCCAGAATAAATGCCAGGTCTTTCCTGGTTTTTTCCGACATGAGTTCCGGGGAAGTTATGATGGCATCTTTCAAAGCGCTGGCGCAGAGGCAGTCACGCCTTTGGGGCAGTTTGGTGACCGCTTCTTTGATTATTTTCTTCACGGTATCGATGCCTCGCCTTAAGTTGGCGATGACCATCTCTGCGGTCACCACCTCCACGGTCTCCTTCCAGCAATCGTAATCGGTGACCACGGCGCAGGTAGAGTAGCAGATTTCAGCCTCTCTGGCGAGCTTGGCTTCTGGGAGCCCGGTCATATAGATGACATCGGCGCCCCATGAGCGGTAAAGATTGGACTCAGCTCTGGTGGAAAATTGCGGACCTTCCATCACGATGGCAGTGCCGCCATCATGGGCTCTGGCACCTACTTGTACCGCCGCCTCATACAGTATGTTTCGGAGCACAGGGCAGAAAGGTTCGGCGAAGGCGATGTGCCCCACAATGCCATTGCCGAAGAAAGTATTAGGGCGAAGGTAAGTGCGGTCGATTATCTGGTCGGGGATGACGATATCTAAGGGCTCTATCCGCTCCTTAAGGCTGCCCACGGTGGCGACGGAGATTATCCATTCCACCCCCAGCGACTTCAGGGCGTAGATATTGGCTTTTGAGGGGAGTTCGGTGGGGCTGATGAAATGTCCTCTGCCATGGCGGGGAAGGAATGCCAGTTTGATGCTGTTCAATGTGCCCAGAATGATGGCATCGCTGGGGTCGCCGAACGGTGTCTTCACCCTGATTTCTCTGGTGTCGGTCAGCCCTTCCAGTTCGTAAAGTCCGGTGCCGCCGATGATACCTACTTTTGCCTCAGCCATCTTAGACCTCCTCGGAGATTAACAATTCTCTCAGTTTCTGTGAGTAAGGCTCTACAGCAATGCCTTTCTCGGTAATTATAGCAGTTATGTAGTGGTGGGGGGTGACATCGAAAGCGGGGTTGGCAGCAGGGACTCCCTCTGGTGCGATGCGCACGCCTGCGAAGTGCGTGACCTCGGCGGGGTCGCGCTCTTCGATAGGGATGCTTTCTCCCGAAGCTAGCGAGAGGTCAATCGTGGAAATGGGGGCTGCCACATAGAAGGGGATGCCGTGCTCCTTTGCCAGCACGGCGAGCGCATAGGTGCCTATCTTGTTGGCAGTATCACCGTTAGCAGCTATGCGGTCAGCACCCACGATGACACAGTCTATTTCCCCCTGTTTCATGAAGTGTCCAGCCATGGAGTCGGTGATGAGGGTCACCGGGATGCCCTCCTGCTTCAGTTCCCAGGCGGTGAGACGGGCTCCCTGGAGCAGTGGACGGGTCTCGGTGGCGATCACCTTGACCTGCTTTCCCTGTGCTACCGCCGCCCTGATTACTCCCAGCGCCGTGCCATAGCCGGCGGTTGCCAGGGGACCGGCGTTGCAATGGGTAAGCACGGTGGCACCGTGTTTGATAAGCTCAGCGCCAAGCTGACTGAGCCTGAGTGTGGCTGTCTCCTCCTCGGTGTGGATTCGCTGTGCCTCGGCAATGAGTGCTCTTTTTGCTTCAGCCACGCTGTTAGCGCTTGAGGCTGCCTGCCTCATGCGCTCGATGGTGTGAAACAGATTGACTGCAGTGGGGCGGGAGGCAGCAAAAGCGCTAAGTACATCCTCAAAATGGACAAGAAATTCAGTCTTGTCTCTAGCCTTTATTTGCTGGGCACCGAGGGCGATGCCATAGGCGGCGGCGACACCAATGGCAGGGGCACCCCGCACCTTCAGCTGTTTTATGGCTGAAACCACCTGGTTGAAGCTGCGGCAGTCCAGGTATACCAGCCTTTGTGGCAGGCGTGTCTGGTCGATTAGTCTTACTCTGTCCCCAAGCCATTGCACTGCTTTCATGATGTCCTCCTCCCGTAGCTGCGCCAGTGGTCAACTGCTTTATTCAGATGCCCGATGAACTCCTCCGGTCTGGAGGGTGTGATGTGCACATTCATCCTCCCATGCCTGACAACCTGTACCGCATTGCGGTTGTGCATGGAGGTGGCGAAGTTTATGCCCAGGCTTATGCCTTCAGGTTTTTTGGCGATTTCTACGGTCTCATAGGGTATGTCGAAGCGGAAAGGTCCGCCCATTATTATGCTCAGCCTGTCTTCAAGGACGCAATACTTGCGCGGGACGATTGCCCACAAGATCGCTGTCACCAGGAGGGCAGTGGCAAACAGACCCACCGCCGACTGCTTGTCACCCTCTATTAGCTGGACAGCCGCTATGAGCACAAAGAAGACAGGGAGCAGCAGGATGGCTTTAAACCAGACGTCATAACGGGGTGTGTCTTCATAGATTATTGCAGCCATGGTCATAAATAACCTTTGCGTAATACATATTAACCGAAAAGCATCATTTGTGCTACAGGTCATGGTGGAATGGTGTAAAATGGTGCCGCTTCAGCCGTCACGATTTTTTAAGGAGGTCAGTCATGCCCAAGGTCAAAGTCGGCGATATCGAGGTCTATTATGAGACCCATGGAGAAGGGGAACCGCTGTTGCTTATCATGGGCTTCGGTTCCTATTCTGCCCACTGGTCGCCTATCATACCGTACCTATCCCGGGAATTCCGCATCATCGCCTTTGATAACCGTGGCACGGGGCAGAGCGACAAGCCTGACTACCCCTATACTTTGCCGATGATGGCTGGCGATGCCAAAGGGCTGCTCGGTGTGCTGGGAATTGATAAGGCGCATGTCTTCGGCGTCTCCATGGGCGGTATGATAGCGCAGGAATTTGCCCTCAACTATCCTGACAGGTTGCGCTGCCTTGTCCTGGGCTGCACTAACTGCGGCGGTAAGCACGCCATACCTGCCTCGGAGGAAGCCCGCGAGTTCCTTTTCGGTCGCGACATGGCGAAGTTGTCGGTGGAGGAACGAGCACGGTTGACGGTGCCCTGGCTATGGACACGAGAGTTTATCCAGAGCCACCCCGAGGCAGTCGAGTCCTATGTTGCCATTACCTCTCGCTACCCCACACCGGTGCACGGTTTCAGGAGTCAGGCGCAAGCGATAGCGAGGCACGATACCTATGACAGGTTACCCCAGATAAAGGCGCCCACACTGGTGATCACCGGTGATGCCGACCGGCTTATTCCACCGGAGAACTCGAGAATACTGGTTTCAAGAATACCCAATGCCGAGCTGGTAATACTGAAGAACGCCGGGCATGGCTTTATCACCGATGCCACCGAGGAAGCTAGCAAGGCAATCATCGATTTTCTGAAGCGGCAATCTAAGAAATCCTGAGCCATCGGTAGTAGCAGGCAGGGATACCGCGGGAAGGGCACCGCAGGTCCTGGTATTAAGTTTTCACCGCTTTCCCGGTTATCTTTCTTCGTCTGAGCCACAGGACTATAGCCAGAATAGCACCCCAGATTGGGGAGAAGACGATGAGCCAGATGACGAGGTCTGCCAGTACTTTCCCTGCTATGACAAGTCTACGGACTGCAGATTTCAGTGTCTGTAAAGCGCTCCACCCAGTCCCGCTGATGGGTCTGGTCTTTTGCAGGTTCACCTGAATAAGAGCCATGTCTGACGTTCGTTCAAGGTATTGAATACGCCCCTTCACACGCTCGATCTCACCGCGGACGTTTGATAGCGCATTATAGACCTTTAAAGTGTCTTCTACCGTCTGGGCTTTCTTCAAAAGTTCTAAGTACTGGGACTCGGTGGCTTCAAGGTTGCGGAGCTGTGCCTTGAGGTCAGTGTACTCCTCGGTGACATCGCGGCTTTCGGTGCTTTCGAACGGGACCTTTACCGCTAGCTGGCGCAACCTCACAAAAGCTTCGTCAAAACGGGCGGCGGGTACGCGAATAGAGATAGTGCCTCTCTCAGCATCCTCTTCTCCTTGCTTGCTAGAAGAGACTACATAGCCATCCAATGCCTTTGCTATTCCGGCGACCTCATCCAGAGCGGTGGCTATATCATTTACCTCAAGGGTTATGTAGCCATTTCTGATGATTTTGCGGTCGGTGGTGGGTGTGGACTCAGACACGTCAGCCCTTTGCTGTTCCATTGATACTGTGGCGAAGCTGCCGCTCTGCGCCGGGGGTTGTAGGGGTGCGGGGACCACCTTGGATGTCTGCTTGCTGCAAGCTGGGACAATCACTGCCAGTATTACAAGTGCCACCACTGCCAGGACTTTTGACGCTTTACTCATTTCAGGTCCCTCCTTTTCCTCACGCTTAGCGTATGGTCACATCATAAGGTAAACGGTGGCTATTTACAAAAGGTTCATCATAGGCGCTAATTGAAGGGAGCAGTGTTAATCTGTTATTCTTGAGAGTACAGAAGGGAGAAACATGACCAAGTCTATAGTCCAGGAGCTAGAACCGTTATTCAACCCTAAATCGGTGGCGGTGGTGGGGGCGACCAACAACTTCAACAAGTGGGGGTTTTTCACTTTCTCCAGTGCCTTAGGCGGCTTTCCAGGTCGTGTGTACCCGGTCAACATCCGCGAGACTGAAGTGCTGGGGAGGAAAGCGTATGCCAGGGTGACGGACATACCCGGCCCCGTTGACCTGGTGGTCATCGTGGTGCCGGCACCGAGCGTACCTTCGGTGATGGAGGACTGTGTGGCTAAGGGAGTAAAGGCAGGGGTGATCATCTCCGCCGGCTTCGCCGAGACAGGGGCTGAGGGAAAGAAGCTGCAGGACGAGGTGCTACGTATTGCCAGAAAGGGTGGCATTCGATTCGTTGGTCCTAATTGCATGGGCTACTGGAGTGCCACCTCAAATTTGAGGGCTGTTATGTTCCCACTTCCGGTAATGGATGGTCCGCTGGCTTTTGTGTCCCAAGGGGGCAATGTGGGGGGTGCGGTGGTGATCTCCGGCTACCACAGAGGGGTGGGCTTTCATCGCTATGTGAGCTGCGGCTGCGCTGCCGACATACAGATAGAGGACTACATAGAATATTTCGGCGAAGACCCTGAGGTGAAGGTGATACTGGCTTACATAGAGGGTCTGGCAGATGGCAAGCGCTTTCTGGAGAAGGTGTCCAGGGTGACACCGAGGAAGCCGGTGATCGTTCTTAAACCAGGAAAAACAGATGCTGCGGCTAAAGCCATAGTCTCTCATTCAGGTGCGCTGGCTGGAAGCGATGACATTTATGAGGCAGCTTTCAGGAGCGTCGGTGTGCTCAGGGTGGACAGCCCTGAGGAATTGCTCGACGTGGCTATCGGTTTTCTTACCCAACCATTGCCGAAGGGGAGAAACGTGGCTATTCTCACCCCCGGTGGTAGCTATGGTGTGCTCTGTGCTGACGCCTGTGCCGCTGAAGGGCTGAACGTGGTCAAACTTCCGCAGACGGTGATCGCGGAACTCGACAGAGTATTTCCACCGAGGTGGAGCCGTGGCAACCCGGTCGACCCTGCTGGAGACAGGAACTTCATCACCTATCTCACCGCTCCGATGAAATTGCTCAGGGTGGGAGAGGTGGATGCGCTGATCTTTATGGGCTTCGGCGGTTTTTCCATCTTCGCCTCTTTATTCGCTTCCTTCGGGCGGGACAACAGCGGCGCTTTTACCGTGCAAGTGCCGATGAGACAGTCACCACAGGAGCTGTTGCCGGACTTGAAGAGGGCGCTGGAATCCAGAGACGTGATACAGATAAAGGGGGCATTGCGTCCTGTTATCTCGGCACTGGCTACTTTAACGGGCACGTACTATGAGCACGAGGTCGAGGACTTTTGCCGTCTGGTCGCCTCGGCGGTGGCAGCGGGGCGGATCGATGCCCTGCTACTGCTTAACGCCTTTCGACCCGCAGAACCAGCAGCGGACACCAAAGCTGCCAGCAGCGAGAGATTGGTACCAGAAGAGGCAATAGCCCGCTTTTTCAGAGCGGTGGCTGAGCAGTGGGTGGCAGAATACGGAAAGCCGGTGTTGACCACCACCTTCTTTGCTGAAGACCAGCCCCGGTTACACGGTTCACATTATGTCTACCGTTCGGGCACACATGCCGCCAGGGTGTTAGCCAAGCTGGTGGAGTACAAAGAGTTTCTGGAAAAGATTGGAGTGCGCCAGCCAGATGAGGTCAAGGTCGCTCCTAGAGAGTAGCGGGCAACCTGAAAGAGTGGTTCTTACTGCAGCTTGAACCCTTTCTCGTAGAACAGACGCATGCAGGCATTAGCGACCTCGGGGTCATAAAGCTTGCCGGCATTCCGGGTAACTTCCTCGATAGCTACGCCTGTCCCCAGTGCAGGTCGGTAGGGGCGGTGTGAGGACATGGCTTCGATAACATCGGCTACCGCCAAAATCCTAGCCTCCAAAAGTATCTCATCGCCTTTTAGCCCCCGCGGGTAACCGGAACCGTTCAGGCGTTCGTGGTGTTGCCGCACTATCTCGGCTACCGGCCAGGGGAAATCTATATTCTTCAGAATTTCGTAGCCAGCATCGGAATGCTGCTTAATCAGGCTGAACTCGATGTCGGTGAGTTTACCCGGCTTGGTGAGGATTTCCGCTGGCACCTGCATTTTGCCGATGTCATGGATGATGCCAGCGATATGCACGGCTTCAACCATGTCTGTGGAGAGCCCCATCTCTTTTGCCAGGGCAATGGCAAGCTGGGCGACGCGGCGCTGGTGCCCCGCGGTGTATGGGTCTCGTGCTTCGATTACCGCAGCCAGTGCCTCCACCGTGTCCTCCAGCGTCCTCCTCATTTTTGACTCATATTCGACCAGCTCCTGCTGTAACCGCCAGTGCTTTATGGTCAGAGCTAACAGCGTGGCTAGATTAGCTAGCGTCTCCACCTCCAGCTCGGTGCACTTGTGCCCGGCATCAACGTATGTGTTGAGCACGCCCAACACTTCGCCTCCCAGTGCTACCGGTACACAATAGTGACCATGCGGTGCCATCCCCGGGTAAGTTATCTCATGTTCAGGTGTCATCGTCCCAGCGAACTGCATTTTGTTTTCCAGGGCAGCCCGACCACAGAGGCACTTGCCCAGGGGGACTTGGGCGCAGGCTTTCTGAAGCTGTTCGTCCAGCCCTTTGCGAGCTCTCATTTCTAATACCCCGGAGTCTGCATCCAGAATGAAAATGCTACCCTTATTATGTTGTATGTTGAGCCACGGAAGTGACAGCACCAGCTCGAGCACGCTTTGCAGAAACTCGTCTGATGGCATCCGCCGTAGAGCCGCTTCTGCAAGCAAAGAGTTGAACCTGACTTGGACTTCCTGAGCCCGTTGCAATGTTTCCAGGCGGGTCTGGCTAGCGATCCTCTCGCGCAGGCTGTAGACCGCCCGTGTGAGATCTCGAGCAATTTCAGCAAGCGCAGTGACTTCTTCCGTGGAGAAGGCTTCCGGGTCTGTGGAGTAGATGTTTAAAGTGCCCAAGAGCTTATCATCGTGAACCAGGGGCACAGCGATGGAAGAAGCGTAGCCATCTTTAATTGCCTCTTCTTGCCAATCAGCAAAGAACGGGTCGGAGCGGATATCGCGGGAGATTGCGACCTTTTTAGACCGTATGGCTCTGCCTATAGGACCCCTGCCAGCGGCGGTAGCACCATAGGTTATCCGGGCAGTCTCTATCCGCTCTTTTCTCTCCCCCGCCTTGGCGACCGGCTGGACCGTTCTGGCAGCGTCGCTCTGGGCATAGCCAATCCAGACCGAACGATAGCCTGCCAGCCTGGCGATTTGTTCGCAGACGGTGTTCAGTAGTGTGGTCTCGTTACTTGCCTCGGAGATAGCCTGGCTTACGGCTTTCAGCAGTTCCAGCGACTTCTTGAGTTGTTCTAGACTGGTTCTTGTAGTCCTTTTCTTAGACGAATCGCCGGTGGCACTAAAGTCGGTCTCCTGCTCGTTACTCAATATCTTTTCTCCTACTTGGCTCCTATACCAAATATAGCCCGCTACCCCCCCCCCGTGTCAATAGGTATGCGCCAGTCAATTGCATCGGCACGACGGGGTTCATTTACTTCATCGCCGACAGGCATAATGGCAGCGGGGGTGAAACACATGTCCAAAGTAGAGATGCTGCTCGTGTTGCTGGCGTTTGCGCTGCTTGTGGTGCCGGGGTGTGCGCCGCAGGCTGATCAGCGGGGCTGTAGCTCTGCTCAGGCTGAGCTGGAGAATCTCAAGGCTGAGTTGCAAACAACGAGAACTGAGCTTGAGAAAGCCAGAAATGACCTGGCAACAGCCAAGGCTGCCACTCTTGAGGAATTATTGCGCCAGCGACGTTCGGTGAGGGAATATAGCGAGGAGCCTTTGACGAAAGAGGAAGTGATGAAATTGCTGTGGGCAGGGCAGGGGATAACGAAGCCTCCCCGGTACCGCACAGCGCCTTCGGCAGGTGCATTGTACCCGCTTGAGTTATATGTGGTAGTGGGCAATGTGACAGGTCTGGAACCACGGGTTTACAAGTATGACCCTGTGCAGAACAATGTTAGACTGGTGAAAGGGGGTGATGTGCGGCAAGCCCTGGCTATAGCTGCTCTAGCCCAGTCCTGGGTAGGAGAGGGGGCTATTGACATCGTCATCGCAGCGGTGTATGACAGGACGAAGGTGAAGTACGGTGAGCGGGGCGAGCGGTATGTACATATGGAGGTGGGTCATGCCGCACAGAACATTTGCCTGCAGGCTACAGCTCTGGGGCTGGGGCTGGTGACGGTGGGGGCTTTTGACGATTCGAGTGTGGCTAAGGTTGTGGGGCTAGCTGGGGACGAAACTCCGCTGTATGTTATCCCTGTGGGAAGAACAAAATGAAAGGGCGGCTATCATTAAGCCGCCCTTACGAAACTTTGCACTCAGTCTCAAGGCTTGTTTTTATTACCCTTTACTTTAAGCTCTTTAGCAGCACCGTGGTTCTGTGCCTGCTGTGTTGTCCCAGCCTGCTGTTGAATTTCGCTCTCCTGCATTGTCCTTTTTCTCACCTTTAATGTCTGGTCTTCGCCATTATTCTGTGTCTGCTCAGTAACCGCGGTCTGCTCCTGGTTGTTGAGCTTCAGTTTTTTCTCGATGGACTTGAATCCCTGCCAGTTAGGGTGGAACGGTTTCTGTAGCCCTGGTGCGGTGAGGATGCCCTTTCCGGGCACGCCGCGCAGTCTCAACCACCATGCCTTGGTCTGCGTGGCATTGTCGGTGGTGTTATTACTGCCAGCGGTGATGCCCGACTCCAGAGTGGTGTCCAGCATTGTCTCTGATTGGGCGGTGGCGGACTCGGGGAATAGCGGTGCCAGGAACAAGGCAAGAGCCAGTATCAGGGGTAACATGGTCCAGTTCTTCATCTATACCTCCTCTGGTTGAAGACGTTGTTTATCATTTTCACCAGTTATAACGACGTCGCTGGGTGGCGGGTTTAGGTTCCTTGTGGTGATGCTAAGTGGGGGCTAACGGCGGTTGGTCTTCGGTCCGGAGTGGTGTTGTCCGGACGGCGCGGTATCGTTGTCAGCAGACTGACTGGTCTGTGATGGTTTGTTCAGCGATGAAGACGGCTCTTCCTGTTGGGTACCAGAGTCTTGACTATTATCGCCTTCCGGTTCCTCATCCCCAGGGTTCTTCTTATCGAACTTATGGTCGGAAAAGTCCTCTTTTTTAAATTTTGAGAACCTGTCGATGGTTTTTTGCAATTTCGGCTTTGCTTCTGGAGGTGCCTCTTCCATGGCTTTTTGTAGGGCATTAACACTGCGGACGGTGCTTTTTTCAAGCAGTGTCCTCAGGCGCTCCATCTTTTCAGCCCTTGTCTCCCCTGCTTTTTTCTGCTCGTCTGCTGGCTCGGTAACCGATGTGCCGGTTGCAGTCGCTTCTTGCTGAGGTGGTTGTTGCGGTGCTGGTGCAGGTTCCTGCGTAGTAGTCGGCTCCTGAGACGGAGTTACGGGCTGGGGAGGAGACGGTTTCGGCTCCTCTGCGGCAGGTACTTGTGGAGTTGCTGTTGGCTTTGCGGTAGTGGGAGCGATCGCAGTTGCAGCCGGTGCAGCCCCTGTCATCTGAGCAATATTAGCGCTGGCAATTTCCAGATGGTCAGCCAGTTTTTCTGCGGTAGTTGCTGCCAGTTCTGTCTTGCCCTGCGCCACCATGGTCTCGATCTCGATGACCCTTTTTTCAGCCAGCCTGGCATAGAGCTCAGCCTTGGCGGACTCGGAGAATGTCAGTGCCAGTCTTGCCTGCTCTGTGGCTAGCTTGACCGAGTAGAGCGCTTCGTCGGGCATGGCATCTGAGGCTGCAGTTGCGGTGCCGATACCGCTTACCACTACGATGATAATAGCGGTTAAAGCCACTGCCCAGGCAGTGCTCCAGTTGAACCCCCTGCCTGCCGGCTTTTGTTTCTGTTGCCGGGCATATTGATAGGCGCCCTGTAGCCTGACTCCTGTCCAGTACCTGAAATCAGGTCGAGGTTGAATATAGGAACCTCTTCTACCGATGTCAAATGCGGTGCGCAGCAACCTTTCCAGCTCGGTGGCATGTTCTGAATAGCTGGAAAGCACGCTTTCCAGGTGCTCGCCGGAGCGAACCCGCTCATAGCATTCATTGAATATGTCGTCTAATTTTCTTGCCATCCTATTCCTCTATTCTACCGAGTGCTCTCCTCAACGCCATGGTGGCGTTGAACTGGAGCGCTTTGATCGTACCCTCGCTCTTGCCCAGCACTCTAGCTGTTTCGGCGATGGACAACTGGGCGATGAAGCGCAATGTAGCTACCTCCCGCTGGGCTTCGGGTAATTTTTCCAGTGCCATTTTCAACTGTTCAACTTCAAACTGCCGTTCGCTCATCTCCACCGGGTCTTCTACCGTAGCCAGATGTGCCTCGTCGAATTCAGTCCTTTTCTCTCTGGACAGTTTCCTCACATGGTCGATAACGGTGTTGTGGGCGATTTTAAATAACCAGGCAGCAAAGGGCAAATCTCGCCACTTATAGTTCCCGATCGCCTCCAGGGCTTTAATAAATACATCTTGTGTCAAGTCCTCCGCTTCAGCCTGGCTTCTGACCTTGGCATAGATATAGCGGTAGATGCGGTCAAAGTTAGCATTGTATAGCTGCGTAAAAGCTCTCTGGTCACCGTTTACCGCCTGTTTGACTAAATATTCTTCGCTATTTAACACCAGGAAGAACCTCTTGTCGTTGCCTGAGAGGGCATCTCAGGGGGTCGTTTACCTGGTGTCTATTATATAAAACGGGGCTTAGCGGCGAAAGTTTATTGGAGCAGATGACCGTTTGGCACAGGAGGTCATTTTGCAGTAAAATGCTACTTTAGCTGTGTGTTTGTTGAGATGCGACGGCGTGTTTGAAACCTTAGCAGCATAGAACACAGTGCCGAAGGCTAGCTGCAGCCAGGCACAATATTGACCATCTGGAGCAAGCAATGGACAGGTATGACAGGTTCAGCCCCATATTTTATCCCAGGTCAGTGGCGGTGATAGGAGCCTCGGCTGAGGAGGGGAGACCGGGACACCAGTTTTTAAGGGTGCTACTGGAGTTTGGCTTCAAAGGTGAGCTGTACCCGGTGAACCCTGATGGTCCGGCTGAGATACTGGGGTTCAAAACTTATCGCAGTGTTCGGGACATCCCTTATCCGGTTGACTTCGCATTTATCACGGTGCCGGCAGCTTCTGTGCCCGGGGTGATTGAGGACTGTGTGGCGAAGGGACTGCCTGGGGTAGAAATATTCACCTCTGGCTTCAGGGAGACGGGAAAGGAGGGGAAGAAGCTAGAAGATGAGATAGTGAGGCTGGCTGGAGGTAAATTGCGAATAATAGGACCAAACTGCTTTGGCGTTTACTGCCCACGAGGCGGGCTGACCTTCCTGCCAGGTGCCAGGTTGCCTTCCGAGAACGGGGATATCGGCTTTATTTCACAGAGTGGGGGGCTAGCCCTATATTTTGCCTGGGCAGCCAGCGGTTGTGGGCTCAGGTTCAGTAAGGTGGTGAGTTACGGGAACGCCTGTGATTTAAATGAGAGCGATTTTCTGGAATATCTGGGCGCTGACGATGACACTAAAGTCATCGCCGCCTATATAGAAGGGGTCAAGGACGGCAATCGGTTCTTCCGAGTTGCCCGTAATCTGCTGGGTAAGAAACCAGTCATTGTATGGAAAGGTGGGCTTTCCCAGGTCGGTGCTAGAGCTGTGAGCAGCCACACCGGCTCTCTGGCTGGAGAAAGGGCGGTGTGGAAGGCATTTTCCCGCCAGACCGGTGCTGTGCTGGTGGACGATTTTGAGGAGCTTGTTGATGCGGTGCTCTTTTTCCGGCAGTGCCGGCAGGGTGTCGGGCGGAGGGTAGCTGTGGTCGGTGGAGGTGGTGCGGTTGGTGTTGCCGCTGGTGATATCTGTGAGCGGGTAGGGCTTGTGGTGCCACAAGCACCTGAACATATTCAGCAGAAGTTGAAGGAATTGTTACCTCCGGTGGGAACGAGCGTCCGGAACCCCTTTGATATCGGGGCGCCTGTTGTGCCGCCGCTGTTGTTCAGGAAAATCCTGGAGGTGTTACTTGCCTGGGACGAAATAGATGCGGTGATAATCGACCGCATATACCTTTACGGTATTGGGGCACTGGGTGGTATGCCGGGAAGGGACTGTGAAGGGCGAGTGGAAGTTATTATCGAGTTGCAAAAGAATACTGACAAGCAATTTGTAGTGGTCACTGAAGAGCTTTCTACTGCCGCTGACAAGATAGCGGTGGAGACGGAGCGGAGGTCTGTGCAGGAGAAATTGTTCAGTTCAGGGATTGTCTTTGCTCCTTCCCTTTCTAGGGCGACCGTCGCTTTAGCCAGAGTCTGCTCTTACTATGAAAGAGTCCGAATGTAGCTCGAAGAAAACGCTCTACGCACGGTTTATAAAACCCGTGATGGTCTGGTGGCGAAATAATTGGTGTTATAAGCCCTTGTTGGAGATATATAGAGCCAGGTCTGCCAATCGGCAGCTGTATCCCCACTCATTATCGTACCAGGCTAGCACCTTGACCATATTGCCCATGCACATAGTGCTGAGTGCATCGAAGATGGAACTAGCCGGGTCGCCTTTGAAGTCTGAACTAACAAGCGGTTCATCGCAGTACCGCAGGATGCCGTCAAGTTTACCCTGGGCGGCGGACTTGAATGCCCCGTTGACCTGGTCTGCGGTTACTTCTTTTTCAAGGTCTGCTACGAAATCACAAAGAGAGACTGTAGGTACAGGTACCCTGTAAGCCACTCCATCGAGCCTGCCTTTCAGTTCTGGAATTACCAAGGTGACTGCTCTGGCGGCGCCGGTGGTGGTGGGGACTATATTTAGCGCTGCGGCGCGAGCACGGCGCAGGTCCTGATGGAACATATCGAGCAGCCTCTGGTCATTGGTATAGGCATGGATTGTGGACATGAACCCTCGTACAACCCCGAACTTCTCGTGCAGCACTTTGACCACCGGGGCGATGCAATTGGTAGTACAGGAAGCGTTGGAGATGATGTGGTGTTTGTCAGGGTCATACTTGTCCTCGTTTACACCGAGGACGATGGTTATATCTTCTCCCTTGGCTGGTGCTGAGATGATGACCTTTTTGGCGCCGCTCTGGAGATGGACCGCAGCCTTGGAGGCGTCGGTGAACAGTCCCGTGGACTCGATAACTATGTCAGCTCCCAGCCCGCGCCACGGGATTTTGCTCGGGTCACGCTCAGCCAGCACTTTCGTTTTCCTGCCGTTAACAACTACGGCGTCAGTGGTTGCCTCCACTTTACCTAGATATATGCCGTACGTGCTGTCGTACTTGAGCAAGTGGGCATTGGTTCTGGCATCGGTGAGGTCGTTGATGGCTACCACCTCGATCTTACCGGCATAATGCTGAGTGATAGCCCTAAATACAAGCCTGCCGATTCTTCCGAACCCATTGATGCCTATCTTAACTGCCATTATACTGTCCTCCTCGATTCCATGTTCTGGCTTATTACCTATTATAGCTTACCTTTATCCTAGTTCCAATACCACCCCTTATGTTCCAATCTGCGGTAATCTCCATCCTCTTGGGTCTGATAGCACTGACAAGGTCGTCCAGTATGCGGTTGGTGGCTGCCTCATAGAATATTTCCACCATGCGGTAGCTGGTAAGATAGAATTTGAGCGATTTTAGCTCGATTATCTCCCTGTCGGGGATGTACTTGATGTTGAGCGTGGCGTAGTCTGGCTGTCCGGGATTGAGCGGGCACAGGCAGGTAAACTCGCTGGTGGTTATCTCCACTTCGTATTCTCTATCAGTGTAGGGGTTGGGCATGGCAATCAGCAGTTCTTTTTGAGGTTGCGGCTTGTATTTAAGCTTCAGGCTTTTCACCTTGTTCTTGAGTTCGTCCATTGTCGTCAATCCCCGGTCCAGTAAAGGTCTACGCCGTCCTTGGTGAATTTCTGAGCCTTGCCCTTGGACATCAAAAATCTAAGGTGGGCGAGTGTCTCCAGGACTGCCAGTCGTTTATCGAAGGTAGAAAGTTTGGAGAAGGGCATGGGTTCGCCGGTGGGCATCCATAATATTTCGCCAGCTATCTGATAAGCGGTCTTCATCTCATCTTCTGCGGCTATGACTATCGCTCTTTCCCGCTCCTGATGGTGATAAAACAATTCGTTTATACGCAGTCTAAGCCCGGAGAAAACAGAGCCATGCCCCGGGAAGACAAAGTTGACCTCAAGCTTATTTAGAGATTCCAGGGAGGCAAGGAAGTTACCCAGTGGGTTGTCCCCGGACTGCGGGTGAAAGCCGACATGCGGAGTGATGTCCGGCAGGACATGGTCACCAGAGAAGAGGAACTTCCTTTTCGGTTCGTAAAGGCAGATGTGCCCCGGCGAATGTCCAGGAGTGGCGATTACCCGGAGTTCTGTGGAGCCGAGCGAGAGCTTATCGCCGTCTTTGAGTCTGGTATCGGCTGCCACTATTCCCACGAAGTCCTTCAGTGGCATGGCGGCTTCGGCGAGTTCTGGTAAGTATTCTTCAGGAACGCCGTTTGACTGAAGGAGCTGCCTCATCTCTGCTAGCAGACTATCAGGGTTCTGGTACCGGGACTCAAGCAGTCTTTCCTCGGTCTCGGTGAGAGCAATTATGGCTCCGGACATTTGTTTCAACTTATATGCCATCCCGTAGTGGTCGGGGTGGATGTGGGTGATGAATATGTGAGTGATATCCTTGAATCCGAGGCTGCCTGACTTGAGCCCGTCCCTGAGGGCAGCGAAGGCTTCCGGTGTATCGAACCCGGTGTCAATGAGCGCATTCCCTTTATCCCCTTGCAATACATAGGCATTGACATGGTCAAGTGCCCCACCGGGAAGCGGGATTTTTATCTGATGTACGCCCTGAACTATTTCCATTGCCTGCCTCCGAATTTGGTAAGAAACTCCCTGCCAGGGAAACGGGCTTGTGTGCCCAGCTCCTCTTCAATTCTGAGAAGCCGGTTGTATTTGGCTACACGTTCGCTGCGACAGGGTGCCCCGGTCTTGATGAGACCTGAACCTACGGCGACTGCCAGGTCAGCTATGGTAGTGTCTTCGGTCTCGCCGGAGCGGTGGCTGATTATGGTAAGCCAGCCAGCCTGCTGGGCATGCTTTACCGTGTTGAGAGTCTCGGTCAGGGTACCCACCTGATTTGGTTTTATCAGGATGGCATTGGATGCCCTTTTAGTGATACCTGTCTCCAGCCGTTGCAGGTTGGTGACATACAGGTCGTCACCCACGAGGGCTATCTTGTTTCCAAGCCGGGCGGTGAGGGCTACCCAGCCATCCCAGTCGTCCTCAGCCAATCCGTCTTCGATGCTCACGATGGGATAGTCTGCTACCCACCGGGCATAATAGTCAATAAGCTGGCTGCTGGTAAGAGCGGTGCCTTCGCGGTCTAAAATATATTTGTCATCGCGACAGAAACTGCTGGCTGCGGGGTCGAGGGCTATGAAGCAGTCCTTGCCAGCCTTGTAGCCAGCAAGTTCAATTGCGGCTAATATCAGTTCAACTGCTTCTTTGTTTGACTTCAGCGATGGGGCAAAGCCGCCTTCGTCCCCTACATTGGTATTCAGCCCTTTGTCCTTGATAACCTGCTTGAGAGCATGATAAACCTCAGTACCCATTTGTAGCGCTTTCTTAAAACTGGGTGCTCCGGACGGGACTACCATGAATTCCTGGAAATCAGTGGAATCGGCAGCGTGTTTACCCCCGTTCAGAATATTCATCAACGGTATGGGCAGGCGGCCAGCAGCCTTGTTACCGAGGTACTGGTATAAGGGCAAGCGATGTGAGCGGGCTGCCGCTTTAGCTACGGCTAGGGATACGCCCAGGATGGCGTTGGCACCAAGTCGAGACTTGTTCGCCGTGCCATCTAGTTTGATAAGTTTTTCGTCGATTTTTTCCTGGTCCGAAGCAGCCATGCCGAGCAATGCTGGCGCTATCTCCCTGTGGACATTGTTTACTGCGCTGGAAACACCGAGTCCGCCGTAACGCCTTTTGTCACCATCGCGTAGTTCCACAGCTTCGTATTTACCAGTGCTGGCACCCGAAGGCACTGCGGCGGTGCCAGTGGCACCGTCTGACAATTCCACATCCACTTCGATGGTAGGGTTGCCTCTGGAGTCGAGAATTTCACGAGCGGCTATTCTTTTGATGGTCACGGAAGTCGTCTTCATCAAGTTGATTAACCTTTTTTCCGTTCTTTTGCCAGGGCTATTGCTTTTTCCACGGCGTCCACGGCGTCTTCAGCGTGGACTATTGATTTATCCTCCTTCTCGTTTCGAGAGAACGACCATGTGTTCAAGCCAACGACTGGCGTGCCGCTCTTCAGGGCGAAAGCGATCTCGCTGAGTGTTCCGTAATCGCCACCGATGGCGATTATCGCCTGGGCTGATTTGACGATGACCAGGTTTCTGGCTTCGCCAAGACCGGTGGCGATGGGAATTTGTACATAGGGATTGGCTGACGATGAATTATCTCCAGGGAGGACCCCTACGGTCGTTCCCGACTCGATAGTAGCTCCGCGGCAGGCGGCTTCCATCACTCCACCCAAGCCTCCGCAGATGAGGATGGCGTCCCTTTTAGCCAGTTCTCTGCCCACAGCCTCAGCCAGCGCTGCTTCTTGGGCAGAACAGTGCCCTCCACCGATTACACCGATGACAGTCCTTTTTTCGGACCCACCTCTGGACATAGTACCGTCGCGAATTGAAGAAAAGTCTGGAGGCAATTATACCATGAAGTGAAGCGATGGCAAACTGAAGCCACCTTTGTTTGCTTGATAGCAGAGATCTGACAATTTCCCTCGTTGTTTCCGTTCCAACCTCTTGTGCGTAACGAGCAGAGATTCTACTTGAGCACGATTTCGGCGGAATAAGTTCATCGCCACTCAGGGATATCTTTTGGTGACAACTTTCTGTTGCCGAGGGCTTCAAACTGTTCTTTGCTCAAGTAATGTATGACCGGGTGGTAGGGGCCCATTACACCAGGTTTGTTTTGTCCGACTAGAGACTGGTCATACTGAGTGGCGGACCACGCTGCCTTTTTCCAGGGGAGGTTGTATTCGTCTGGGGCATATTCTGGCAGGTGCCATTCGGGCATGACGCTCATCCACCGGATAGTGATGGTTTGACGGGAGCGCGGACCCCAGTTAGCCCAGGTGACACCATTTTCTGCTGTAGCGTTGCTAGGTCTATTCTCCGGGGTAGAGTAAACGATAATATATTCGTGGTTTTCATTCAGGACTACTTCATCATCCATCAGAGAGCCATAGTTTACCGCCGTTTCGTATTTGTCGCCCTCGCCTTTACCATACTGAGAAATAGACCAGTAGCGTACTTCTCCGTTGGTCATAATGGGCTCGCCGTTTCGAGTCTTCGGGAATTTGGGCATTTTGCCGGTAATGACGTATACCTTACCGGGTCCAAGTTGGAAGATCCTGGTCAGGAAATTGTTATTTTTGCAGGCGGTAGCACTGCCTTCGTAGTTACCCGGTGGTTCAGCCTCCTCCCCCCGATTGAAAAGCAGCAGGAACATCTTTCGTATATTTTCTTTGATTTGCTCAGCCGATTGAACTTTGCTGGTCCGGGACGCGATGTAACCTGCGTTCTCTGCCCTGATCAAGGCTAGACCAAAGATCTTAAACCACCCAGTCTGTGGACCTATGAAGTTGTAAGGCTCTCTGGGGGTCTCATAGCCAGCAGGTACCACCGTTGTTTCTCGCTCCAGAGCCAATGAAAAATCAGGCTGCAGCCAGAATTTCTCTCCGGTATTTAGTTGTAAGACAGCTCTTGGCAGACCGACTCCACCATAAATATCGGTGTTTTTGTCAGGCGCATATACGCGGTACCACAGGACAGAGGGTGTCAGTACATTGTTTCCCCAGGGACCGGCGAAGCCAAAAGGTGCTCCGACACGGCAGTTGCCCGGTGCACGGTATTCTGGACGCTTCATCGCTTCAGGGTTGAGTGTCACGGCATTACCCAGCCTCAAATCGAAGGTAATATGATAGTGCCTGTTTGAGGCGGTGCGGTCAGCACCGACTTTGAAGGGATTAGTGCTGCCCGGGTCAGGCTCGATATCAACATCGACCAGTGGCACCTCTGGCGTCTCCCCCATGGTACCGCTTGCTGGATGTTTGGGATCAAAAGGTGGCAAGATCTCATAGCTCATATAGCGGGCATGGGGGAAATCGCCTTCTATCAATAGCTTTGAGCCGATCGGAGCCACGAATATTAATTTCCCATATGTAACATGCGGGTCGGTCCCGAGCATGTACAATTTCTTAAATTCGGGGTCAACTTGGTGACACGGGATGACCAGCCATTGTTTTTCGGGCAGTACTTCTTCCGGCTTCATCAATGTCCAGTCTTTGGTCTTGGGGCTATCGATATATTCGGGCAACAAGCCTTCAGGTAATTTTGCCGGGACTTCGCCTTTGAGCCATCGTCGGATGTAGCCTTCCAGCCTGTCTGAAAGCTCCTGGGCTTCAGCATTGTGCTCTCGTACGTATTCCTGCCTTTGGGCTTGCGCTGCAAGGGCGACCTGAAGCCTCTGAGCCGTGGTCATTTGAGGCAACTCGGTATGTGACCAATAATTATGTGGATAGACTTCCTGTTCGAAATCTCTGCTAATAGTATCTCCATTTTGCTGTGTCTCCGATGTTTGTGGTGAGCCGGGGACTTCTTGATTACATTTGCAGCCAGCTACAAGAGAGCCAGTTGAGAGCAAAACCAATAGCGCTATCACAACTTGTAGACGTTTGACCGCCATGGGAGAACGACCTTTATTGCATATAAACGACGTATTTCATTATATCATGGCAAACTGTAGAGCATCAGAGAAAGCATAGCCCCTTCGTTTCTTGCTATGGCATGCGTGGCTAAATTAAGTGGACTTTAGTGACGCCAAACTTATTTATTCCCGGGGAAGCTACAAGCTATATGGTTCAATTGAACCGGTTCATGGCGGCGGTCAGACCTTCAGTAAGCAGGCACTCCACGGCTTCAGCTACTCTGGTGATGATGGGCTTGACGGCTTCTTCTTCCTCGTGGGTGAAGTCACCGAGAACGTAATCAACGATTACCTTTTCGTCGGTTATGGGTGTGCCATCGGGTGCCACAGGACGTCCAATTCCCACTTTGATGCGACAGAAGTTGCTATCGCCGATGGCAGTGATTATCGAGTTTATGCCCTTATGCCCACCCGAGCGACCGCCTTTGCGAATACGCAGCTTGCCCAGCGGCAGATCGAGGTCGTCATGGATGACGATGACGTCGTCAATGGCAACAGGGTGTTTTTTCATCAGACGGCTGACAGCCGCTCCTGACAGGTTAACGAAGGTCTTCGGTTTAGCCAGCAGCACTGGTGTACCAGCTATCTTGCCGCTGCCGGTTTGCGCTCGGCATTCATTCTTTTTTAGCGGGATGGAATAGTGGCGTGAGAGAAAGTTTACGCAGCGGAAACCGATATTATGGCGGTTAGCGGCATAGGTTTTGCCATGGTTGCCAAGACCTATGATGAGTTTCATTGGGGTATTGTCACTCGGTCTGATTTTCGGCACGGTGCAGGAACTCGAGAAACTCAGTCTCGCTGAGTTGTTTGATACCCAGTGCCTGGGCTCTCGCCAGCTATTATTTTCCTAAGCATCTCGCTCTGCTGATCTGTGGGAAGGGCTTGTCTTGAGGTCTGGTAGTACGTCCAGGTACCTTTGGTCAGTTCGCCAGCCATGCCCAAGCCGTATCCGCTTATGCTGTATATGTCATTACTGACCCTGCTTACCTTCCAGCCCCCTGAGTACTGAATAGCGTTTGAAAGTGTTGATGTTGAAAAGCGCGCTGCGTCTAATATCGCCTCTCTCTCCTGCTCAAGGGCTGCCTTGCGGCACATAAGTTCGCTTTTAGTCATCTCCCATTCGCATGGAGCTTGCGCTTCCACATCGAAAATGTGGAGCACGGGGCGGAGTTCCTCTTGCGGGGTTCCGATATTGTACAATGACACTTCTAGGGCTATCACCTCATATTGTTCATTCTTAAGTCTAGCTAAGCCCTCGGGCGTCACACGCCGGTACCAGGAGCCGTACTTATATGTGCTGAGTAGCTCCACCTTTTGGTGCTCTATCCACTCCAGTGCTGGAGTTACTATTTGCTCTAATTTCAGCAGCTTTTCCTCGGTCGTGTAAAGGTTACGGTCGATGACTTCTAAGCGGGACTCCATCTCGTTCAAAGCCTCAGCGTTCATCTGCACCAGACAATCGACAAACCCTTGGATGAAAACATCTTTAGGCACGAGGCAGCCAGTGAACGAACTGAGCAGTAATATAGATGCCAACCATGTGACTGTGATTGTTCTCTTCATTTCCAAATTCTCGTAGAGAGGCTTCGCTGACCACCTGGTCAGCTACTAGGACCCTCAGCCACCACCCCCGCCACCACCGCCTCCACCAACATCACCTCCGAGACCGGTAATATTGATGTTCAAGTCTACATTAGTGGGCGTGTAACTTCTGTCCCAACCTATGCGATATGTCTCGGTGGGGATGCTGTGTATATCTACAATCAGAGGGGCTGGTGGACTTGGTGCTGTAAGTTTCTGCTGCTCTAACTTAGCCATGTGGGCGGCCAGAACCTCGTGGACAGCTGAAGCTTGGAAAGCTGACTTGGAAGTGTAGTATTTACAGCTGGCTCCTCCGATAACCGGCGCCAGCACCATGATGCTGACCAGCCAGATCACAGGCAGGGCATTGCTTTTAGCAGACTTGCCATTCAATTTATACCGTTTCACACTGGTAAGCTTGGTTGCTCTATAGTTCATTTCACCCCCCGAGTCAGTAGTTTCCCCCTGTGTCTGTGTTTTGCTGATGTCATCCTATTTGCTAGAATTTTAAGATAACATAAACTCAATAAATTGTCTACAGCGAATCGCACTGTTTACCTAATCTGTATAATACCGTTCTGTACCCAGCAGATAGTGCACCACATGCATGTACAGGGTCAACCACTTTCATAGGTCTCTCTTGTCGTGAAATAGTGCTTGTGTGGGCTTGGTGCTTTGGGTCGTGGCTGAAGTATCGGATAACTAACCCGCGAACTTGCTGTCAGTGATTGGACTGCGCCGGTGAGGCGGCATCAGCTTTTGAGCGATTGCTGGTTGAACCGGTTCATAGCGGCGGTCAGACCTTCAGTAAGCAGGCACTCTATGGCCTCAGCTACTCTGGCGATGATGGGCTTGACGGCTTCTTCTTCCTCTTTGGCGGGATGGAGTAGTGGCGTGAGAGAAAGTTTACGCAGCGGAAACCGATATTATGGCGGTTAGCGGCATAGGTTTTGCCAGGGTTGCCAAGACCTATGATGAGTTTCATTGGGGTATTGTCACTCGGTCTGATTTTCGGCACGGTGCAGGAACTCGAGAAACTCAGTCTCGCTGAGTTGTTTGATACCCAGTGCCTGGGCTCTCGCCAGCTTGGAACCAGGGTCGGCACCGACTACCAGAAAGTCTGTTTTCCTGGTGACGTCTGAACCGGCTTTGCCGCCGAGGGCTTTGATCCTAGCTTCAGCTTCTTGTCTGGTGAAGGACTCCAGCCTGCCGGTGATGACGAACTCCAGTCCAGCAAGTGGTAGCGCTTTAGTCTCCACCCTTTTTTCTTCAAGCCTGACTCCGGCGCAGCGCAATTTTTCAATGATGTTGCGGTTCTGCTCCTGACGGAAAAAAGCTACAATACTATCGGCAATTTTGGGACCGATGGATGGGATTTCCATTAATTGCTCACGAGTGGCTTTGGCGAGTTCGTCGATGCTGTGGAAGTGGTCAGCGAGTAGTTCAGCGGTCTCTTCGCCGATATGGGTGATACCCAGAGCAAAGATGACCCGCGCCAGCGGACGGTCTTTGCTTTGCTCGATAGATTTGAGGACGTTAGACACACTCTTCTCGCCCATTCTTTCCAGTTTAAGCAGTTGTTCTTTCGTGAGGTAGTAGATATCGCCAACATCTTTCACTAGCCCGGCTTCGAATAAAGCCTGTGCCAGCTTTTCCCCGATGCCTTCTATGTCCATAGCGCCGCGGGTGACGAAGTGTTTGATTCTTTCCAGTGCTTGGGCGGGGCAGGCGGCGTTGGTGCAGCGGTGCATCGCTTCTCCTTCAGGCTTTATCACCTCGGCACCGCACACCGGGCAGCGACTGGGCATGTGGAAGACCTTCTCTTCACCGGTGCGGCGGCTGGTAACGGGACCTACGACCTCGGGTATCACCTCACCCGCCCGCTGCACGATGACCCAATCGCCGATGCGGATATCTTTGCGGTGGATGTCCTCTTCGTTGTGGAGAGCAGCGCTTTTCACAGTCACTCCGCCAACCTGTACCGGTTCAAGGATGGCGTATGGGTTGAGGCTTCCCGTCCGGCCAACATTTATACCTATGTCCATAAGACGGGTGGTGGCTTGAGTGGCGGGGAATTTATAAGCGATTGCCCATCTCGGCTCACGCCCAACAAATCCCAGTTCTACTTGATAGGGGATGGGGTTGACTTTCACCACCACGCCATCGGCATCATAGGGCAGCGTCTCGCGGTATTCCACCCAGTGGCGGTAGTAATTGCGCACTTCAGCAATGGTGCTGCAGTGGGTGACGTTTGGGTTTATCTTAAAGCCGAGGGTTTTTAAGTATTGCAGTATTTCCCAGTGGGTATCGGGGACTACGCCACCTTCAGCCCAGCCCAGACCATAGATGAAAATGTCCAGCGGACGCTGGGCGGTGACGCGGGGGTCGAGTTGCCTCACCGAGCCAGCGGCGGCATTGCGGGGATTGGCAAACAAAGGCAGCCCCTCTCTGGCTCGCTCCTCGTTGAGTTTCTTGAAGCCGGTCTTTGGCATATACACCTCACCCCTGACCTCAAAACGTTGCGGTGCTTTGCCCTTGGGTACAGATAAAGGGATGCTTTTTATTGTCCGCAGGTTCTGAGTTATGTTCTCACCACGGTAGCCATCACCGCGGGTGGCACCGACTTCGAGCAACCCGTTAACATAAGTGAGTGCTACCGCCAGCCCATCGATTTTCAGTTCGCAGACAAAGTCGAACTTGCGCCCACCGAGCAGGTCAACGGCTCGACGGTACCAGGCTTCTAGCTCATCGTCATCAAAGGCGTTTGCCAGGCTGAGGAGTGGCTGGGGGTGTTCAACGACGCCGAAGGCTTCCACAGGGGCAGCGCCGACACGCTGGGTAGGGGAATCAGGGGTAATAAATTGGGGATATCTAGTTTCCAGCTCCTTGAGTTCACGCATTAGCTCATCGTATTCAGCATCGCTGATCTCAGGGCTATCAAGAACATAGTAGCGGTAATTGTGGTAGTTTATCAGTTCCCGTAGCTTCTCTATCCGCTGCTTCGCCTCGTTCACGTCTGCCATCGTAGTCCCCCTTAGTCTAGTATAGCACCGTAACGCAATGGCGGGAAGAACCTGAGATATAGCTAACTGCCGAGAGCAGTGTCAGCCCGAAGGCATTGTCTCTTTGTCGGAATCTATGCCATAATCAGGGTATCTGCATAAAAGGGGGTTAAAGATATGGTTAGAATAATAGACTTGAGCGTTCCTTTGGAAGAGAGTCCCAGCGAGCCAGTCCCGCCCAAGATTGTCCACGAGCCGCATCAGCAGAGCACCGCATCGATGAAGGCGATCTTTGGTTGTGAGGAAAGTGATTTGCCAGGCGGTCTCGGCTGGTCCAATGATACCGTTACGCTTTCTGCCCACTCGGGTACGCATGTCGATGCTCCGTGGCATTACGCGCCGGTATCTGAGGGTAAAAGGGCGCGGACGATAGACGAGATGCCTTTAGAGTGGTTCTATCACGATGGTGTAGTCCTGGACATGAGGCACAAACCGCAAGGTTCCGGAGTATCAGTCGATGACTTGAAAGAGGCGCTGGGTAAGGTCCGGTATAAAATCAAGCCCTGGGACATCATCTTGATCCAGACAGGTGCTGATAAACTGTGGGGAAAGCAGGAGTATTTCAATGCTGGTTGCGGGATGACCCGCGAGTCCACGCTATGGCTCATAGAGCAAGGGGTTAGGGTGATGGGTACTGACGCCTGGGGCTGGGACCGCCCGTTCTGGGCAATACGGGAAGAGTTCAGTCGGACGGGCGATAAACGGGTGATCTGGTCGGGTCACTATGTGGGTATTGAAAGGGAGTACTGTCATATAGAGAAACTGGCTAATCTGGACAAAATCCCCAAGCCATTCGGGTTTAAGGTAGCCTGCTTTCCGATCAAATTGAAAGGTGGCAGCGCTGGTTGGAGCCGGGTGGTGGCGATAGTAGAAGATTGAATCCAGGGGGTTGAGGGCAAAAGGGTGAAAAGGCTAAAATGTGTCGGTTCAAGTAAACGCTGTGGGGAAATATAAGAAGCAAAGCATACTAAGGGACGGTAATGGTAGAGACATTTCTCTGTCCTAACTGTGGTTCCGAGAACCTCATGCACCATCGCTTTTGTGGTAATTGCGGTGCCAGACTGGCGGCTAGAGAGCAGATGGTGCTGAAAAGGTGTCCCCGCTGCGGGATAACGAGCCCGCCTGAATTCAAATTCTGCACCGATTGTGGTGCCGTGCTCGACTTGCACTGCCCTAATTGTGGTGCTGTGGTGCCATCTGATTCCAGGTATTGTCCCAAGTGTGCTTATCTTTGTGGTGAGGGGCGGTACAGCGAGATATGAACTGTCGAAACGGCGACAAGCCTGGTATCACAGTACATGTGTTTCTGAGATGAAATCTGCACCTCCTTTGTGGTATATCACGCAGACTATTCTGGGTGCTATTTTGGAGCAGGCATTGCTGGTGGCTGCGGTGCTGTGGTTGTTGCCTCGGTTCAACGTTAAAGTCCCGCTCTGGGGACTAGCAGTGCTGATGATTGCTCTGGCGGTGCATTCTTATATCATGTACCGTGTGGGTAGACCGACCTTTTTATTAAAACCAAAGGTGGCGTTCGAGAACATAATCGGTGTTGAGGGAAAGGTGATGCGTTGGCAAGGAACAACAGGCTATGTCAAGGTGCAGGGTGTACTCTGGAAGGCGATTTGCAGCGGGCAAAGGCTTAACCCCGGTGATGACATTGTTGTCGTCGGGATCGAAAGACTGAGGCTTGTAGTGGCACCCAAAACAGAGCCTTCAGACCAAGACCGCGGCTTAAAGGACAGCACGTGGTAGAATTTTTATTCACAGTAACCCAAGACCAGTTGACAAATCTTACAAGTGGTGTATAATAGTAACAATTATCAGTTTTACAAATGTTAAAAAGAAGCAGGCAGCGGGACGCGATTTTGAGAGTGCTGCGGGGGACGAAGTCACACCCGACGGCTGATTGGGTGTTCAATGAGGTGCGGAAGGAGATACCGAATATCAGTCTGGGGACGGTGTACCGAAATTTGCGGCTTTTATGCCAGAGTGGTGAGGTGCTGGAGCTTGATATGTGTGGCACACTTAGCCGCTTCGACGCCAGGACGGACAATCACTACCACTTTCGCTGCCTGAGGTGTGGAAGGGTGTTCGATCTGGACGAGCCGGTGGACGGAGACCTTGACAGGAAGATAGCCCGGAAAACGGGGTTTGATGTTAAGTGCCATCGGCTCGAGTTCCGAGGATTATGTTTGGACTGTAAGGGTAAGTGAGCCAGTTTTCTAGCGGTTTTGTACAGGAAGGGTGAAGTGTCGCAAGAAGGTCCTGTTAGAGATATTGACATAAGGGAACCAGCAAGCTATAGTAGAGGCAATTGTGTTTCTGGGATGCATGAGGAGTCGGGGAAGCGTGGTCGCCCTTTGCTGGTGGCTGCTAGTGGCGAGCTAGCGATTGATGACAGGGGCTGCCAGATGTTTTGTGTTTGGCAGCCCCTGTCGTTTTTGGCAACAGGGGCAGGGCAAACCTGTTTACAAAAGTATTAAAGTTTAAGGAAGGGAGGTGTTAATTATGGCGATACAGAGATGGCGTCCCTGGGACGAGTTCAGAGAACTGGAGCGGAGGATGGAGGAGATGATGAGACATCCGTTATTGTCCTTGCGCTATCCCCTAACCTGGTGGCGGGCACCGAGTGAAGAGGCTGCCTGGATACCAGCCCTGGAGATGTATGAGAAGGAGGACAGGTTCGTAGTCCGGGCTGAACTCCCGGGGATGAAGAAAGACGAAATTGAAATTTCTGTCCTTGGCGATACACTGACTATCCGGGGTGAGCGGAAAGCCGAGACCGAGGTAAAGGACGAGGACTATTATCGCTGTGAACTGTGCTATGGCAGGTTCTCACGCTCAATAACCTTGCCATCGGCGGTGCAGACAGCCAAGGTTGATGCTACCTATAAGGACGGCATACTCGAGATAGTCCTGCCCAAAGCCCCGGAGGCGAAGCCAAAGAAGATACAGGTAAAGGTCAAAGAGCCTTCAAAAGAGTCTAGTGCCAAAGTGAAGACCGAGCCCAAGACAAAGACCGAAGCTAAGAAGTAACATATTCACATCACTACCTGCCCCTGTTTGATTTCAAATCAAGGAGGAGAAGAGTGGCAAAGCAAGTAAAAGTTTATTCTACACCCACCTGACCGTGGTGTATTAAGGTCAAGCAGTGGCTTGACGCGCATAAAGTGCCGTATCAGGAGCTGAATGTGGCTGTGGACAAGGCAGCCAGGGACGAGATGGTGAGCAAGACGGGACGGCTCGCTGTACCGGTCATCGAAATTGATGACGAGGTGGTGGTGGGTTATGACGAGGGCTGGCTGAAGCAGAAACTCGGGGTGTGATCTGGGACCATGCATGATTTGATAATAGCTGGCGGTGGTCCAGCAGGGATGACCGCAGCCGTATATGCGGCACGGAAAAAGCTGGATGCTATATTGATCAGCAAAGACATTGGTGGTCAGGTGAACTGGACACTGGGTATTGAGAATTACATGGGCTATCAGTTCATTGAAGGACCGGAGCTTATCCGCAAATTTGAGGAACAGGTGAAACAGTTTCCGTTAGGGGTAGAACTCGGGGAAACTGTTATCACTGTGGGGCGGTCAAACGGTGGTTTCGAGGTAAGGGCAGAGAGCGGCAAAACATTTCGGTCCAGAGCGGTGATAGTTGCCTCGGGAAAGCGACCCCGTCCACTGAATGTGCCGGGGGAGGACAAGCTGGTAGGTAGAGGGGTGACCTATTGTGCAGTATGTGACGGACCGCTGTTTGCTGGCATGAAGGTGGCAGTTATCGGTGGGGGCAACTCAGCGCTCGAAGCTGCCGATGATATGCTGAAAATAGCTGAACATATCTATCTGGTGTCGCTGACGCAACTTACCGGTGATGCTGTTCTGGTGGACAGGGTTAAGAGGGGTAAGAACATCACCATGTTCCTGGAGCATGAGGTGATGGAAATACTGGGGAAAAACATGGTAAGTGGGGTCAGGATAAGGGACTTAAAAAGTGGCGAGGAGAAAGAGCTTGATGTCAGCGGCGTATTCGTCGAGATCGGACTGATACCTAATTCAGACCTGGTGAAGGGGCTGGTAGAGCTTAATCAGTGGGGAGAGATAAAGGTCAACTGTCGAAATGAGACTAATATACCGGGCTTGTTCGGTGCTGGTGATGTGACCGATGTGCCGGAGAAGCAGATAGCTATAGCGGTGGGTGAGGGGGCGAAAGCAGCACTCCAGGCGCACCGTTATCTGCAGAGATTGGCTTAAAAAGACTGGAGGTGATATGCAGCTTAAAGGTAGTAAGACGGAAGAACATTTGCGTCGGGCTTTTACACGGGAGTTGCATGCTCAGGCGTATTACCTATATTACGCCGAAGCGGCAAGGACTGCGGGGCTGGAACAGGTAGCGGAGATGTTTCTGGCTACTGCTAAGAATGAAGCAGAACATGCCTGGCATGAGTTTCAGTTTCTTAACGGTGCTGGAGATACAGTGGCTAACTTGAAGATGGCGATCGGGCGGGAACATGAGGAAGCGACATTGCTTTATCCTGAGGCAGCCAGAATAGCCCGTGAAGAGGGCTTTGATGAGGTGGCGGACTTCTTCGAGCGGATGGGGAAGGTGGAAGCCAAGCATGAGCAGAATTTCAGCGAGCTGCTGGAGACACTGGACAAGGGTGAGGCTGCCAGGGGCAGGACTGTGGGGCATTCCGAAGTGTGGATGGCGCAGCTAATGTTACCGGAGCAGGCTAACCCCGCTGGATTTGTTCACGGTGGCGAGCTGATGAAACTGATGGACAATGCCGCTGGAGTGGTGGCGGCGAGACACAGTCGGGCAAACCCGGTGACCGCTATGGTGGAGGACATAAACTTCCACACTCCGGTTAAGGTCGGAGAACTGGTGTTGGTGCACGCTAAGGTCACCTTCGTCAGCCGTTCCTCCATGGAGATAAAGATAGAAGTCGATGCTGAGAATTTGCTCACCGGTGAAAAAAGGCGGGCGCTAAGCGCCTATTATGTAATGGTAGCGGTTGACCTCAAAGGCAAGGCGGTTGAAATACCGCCGCTGATAGTGATTACTGAGGAAGAGGAAAAGCTGTTCAATGCAGGTCTGGAGAGATATCAGCAGCGCAAAGCGAAAACACAGAAGATGGAAGGAGGTGTTAGCACATGAGGAGGATGACCGAGGATAACTTGAAAAGTGCTTTTGCTGGCGAGAGCCAGGCGCATTATGAAATACCTCATTTTTGCCGACAAGGCTGAAGAAGAGGGGAGGCTTAATGTCGCCAGGCTTTTCAGTGCCATTGCTTATGCTGAGCAGGTGCATGCTGCCAATCACCTGAATGCCCTGGGGACAGTAGGCAGCACCTCGGTCAATTTACAAGCGGCTATAGATGGCGAGACCTATGAAATTGAGGAAATGTACCCGGCTTATAAAGCGGTGGCTGAACTTCAGCAAGAAAGAAGGGCTATGCAGAGCATGAATTTTGCCCTCGAAGCTGAGAAGATACATGCTGGCATGTACCAGAAAGCGAAGCAGGCCGTTGATGGTGGCAGTGATATCAAGCTGGGCGATGTGTTCATCTGTTCAGTATGCGGGTATACTGTGGAGGGAGGAGCGCCGGAGCGATGTCCAGTATGTGGAGCGGTCAGGGGCAAATTTAAGAAGTTCTAAGGAGACAGATGCCAGCACAGCAAAGGAGGCGGGAAGTCTATCTTGATTACGTAGCTACCACGCCGGTATTGCCGGAAGTAGTGGAGGCGATGCTGCCTTATTTCAGGGATGTGTTTGGCAATCCACAATCGATCCATTCCTGGGGTGACCGGGCTAGGGAGGCAATGGAGAAGGCGCGGCAGCAGGTGGCGATGTTGATAAACGGCGCGCCCGAGGAGGTGATATTTACCTCCAGTGGCACCGAAGCTAACAATATGGCTATAAAGGGGCTTGCCCAAGGGCAGCTAGCGAAAGGGAAGCATATCATTGTCTCGGCAATAGAGCATTTCTCTGTACTGCATGCGGCGCGCACGCTGGAGAAGGCTGGCTTTGAGCTTACTGTAGTGCCTGTAGACAAATATGGAATGGTCGACCCCGACGAAGTGGCGAAGAGCCTCAGGAAAGATACTGTGCTGGTATCGATCATGCATGCTAATGGGGAGATAGGGACTATACAGCGGATCGCGGAGATAGCCAGGGTGGTGAAAGAAGCTGGCGCTCTCTTTCACACAGATGCTGTAGCCAGTGTTGGCAATATGCCGGTGGACGTAAAACAGCTCGGGGTGGATGCGCTGAGCTTGGCTGGAAATCAGTTTTATGGACCCAAGGGCGCTGCCGCTTTGTGGCTGAGGCGAGGAGTGCGACTTATTCCGTTGCTGGATGGTGGTGTGCAGGAGGGGGGACGGAGACCGGGGACGGAAAATGTGCCGGCGATAGTGGGCTTGGGTAAGGCTGCAGAGCTGGCAGTTAAAGAGATGCCCCAGCGCATTGAGAAACTCCAGCGACTACGGGACAGGCTTATCAGTGGTACATTATCAGCGGTGGAGCATGTTATTCTCACCGGGCATCCCCAGCAGCGTTTACCGCACCATGCCAGTTTCTGCATCCAGTTTATTGAAGGCGAGGCGATGCTGATGTTGCTCAACAATGAGGGCATTGCTGTTTCCAGCGGTTCAGCGTGCACCTCCAGGGCATTGAAGGCGTCGCATGTCTTGCTTGCCATGGGCATTCCGCATGAAGTGGCACAAGGCTCGCTGCTATTCAGCGTCGGGCTTGGCACCCGAGAAGAAGACATCGATTATGTTCTGGAGAAGTTCCCATCCATAGTGGCTCGATTGAGGCAGATGTCGCCACTATACGCTAAGTTTTTGAAGGAGCAAAGGGGGGTGAGGTAGAAATGCCGATGTATAGTGAGAAGGTGATGGAGCATTTCATGAATCCGCGGAATGTGGGGGAGATAAAGGATGCCGATGGTATCGGTGAAGAGGGTAACCCGGTGTGCGGTGACATGATGACCTTTTATATTAAGGTCAAGGACAACCGTCTTGAGGATGTCAAATTTCAGACCTTTGGCTGCGGTGCTGCCATAGCTGTGTCCAGCATGGTGAGCGAAATGGCAAAGGGCAAGACACTGGAGGAGGCACTAATGATAACTCCCAGTGTAGTGGCGCAGGAATTGGGTGGTCTCCCCAAAAACAAGTACCACTGCTCAAATTTGGGCGCACAGGCATTACGCAAGGCTATCAAAGACTATGCCACCAAGAAAGGACTCAAGCTTGAAGGTCTGGAGGAGGAAGAACATGAAGAAGAGGAAGACTGAAGAGGAAAGATGTCTCTGTCCTTACTGCGAAGAGGAGTTGGTGATAGCTGGTGCACCATTCTGCAAAGAGTGTGCTGTGGTATTCCGCAGCTGTATTAAGTGCCAGGTGACGGTGCTGGAGAAAGATACCAAGTCTTGCCCTAAATGTGGTGGTCCGCTGGATTAGAAAAATGGTTGCAATTTATGGCAGCAGCGAGGTCAGAAAATGAAGGCAGACGAGGTCCTTGATTGCGTAGGGCTTTATTGTCCCATGCCTATAGCCCATACTGCGAAGAAGATGAAGGAATTGAAGCCCGGGCAGGTGCTTGAAGTCCTGGCGGATGATAAGGGCATAAAGGAGGATATGCCAAATTGGTGTAAGATGACTGGCAATGAGTTTTTGGGCATCGAGGAGGAGGGCGGGATATATCGAGTATTCGTCCGCAAATCGGCATAAGAGAGGAAAGGTGGCAAAATGATCGAAGGTCAGCAGGAAGTCTTAGAGGCATTGCGCTTTGCCATACAGATGGAACTGGATGGGAAACAATACTATTTGAAGGCTGGCAAGGAAGCCGATGACCGGCTGGGTAAGGAGCTTTTCCAGTGGCTAGCCGGTGAAGAGGACAAGCACCGGCAAAGGTTTGAACAAATTTACGAGTCGTTGAGAAAAGACAAAGGCTGGCCTTACGTCGAAGTTAATCCAGAGGCTGGGAAGGGCTGGACGAACCTTTTCAGCATACCGGTGATGGGAAGCGGGTTGACGGGTGCAGGTAAAGAACTGGATGCTGCAGCTAAAGCTATGGAAATGGAGGAGAAGTCGCGGAAGTATTACGAAACGCAAAGTCAGAGTACGCTCCCTGAAGTGGCGAAGAATTTTTACTCAGCGCTGGCTGCCGAGGAGCGAGGGCATTATCTAGCGCTGGTTGAATACCGCGAATATCTTATAGACCCTGCAGGCTGGTTCCGTAAGGTAGAACACCACTCTCTAGACGGGGGTTAAGGAGATAACTATGGATGGTGAAAGCTTACTTGAGATAAAAGACCTTGCTGTCGAGGTCGGCGGCAAACAGATTTTGCATGATGTAAATTTAACCATCAAACCAGGCGAGACGCATGTCCTTTTTGGTCCCAACGGCAGCGGCAAGACGACTTTGCTTATGGCGATAATGGGACTGCCCAAATATCGTGTGACCAGAGGAAGTATTGTTTTTAAAGACAAAGAGATTACAGGATTGCCGGTGGACGAGCGAGCGCGAATGGGAATTGGTGTTGCTTTACAAAGACCCCCTGTGGTGCGTGGGGTAAAGACCAGAGACATGTTAGCCGCTTGTATGGGAGGGCATGCCAGCGAAGAAGCCATTGTCAGACTGGCACAAAAGGCAGCCCTTGTTGAATTCCTGGACAGGGAGGTGAATTACGGTTTCTCGGGTGGGGAGATGAAGCGGTCTGAGCTTCTTCAGCTTCTGGCACAGGACCCTGAGCTGGCACTGCTAGATGAGCCAGAATCTGGTGTTGACCTGGTGAACATAGCGCTTATCGGTGAGTTGATTAATGAACTGTTGCATAAAGAGCACCCCATTCGTGAGCGGAAGCATTCCGGGCTGGTCATCACGCATACCGGTCACATACTGGAGTATGTGCATGCCCGTACCGGGTATGTACTCTTAGACGGGCGTATTGTTTGTGAGGGCGACCCGTTAGAGATACTGGAGACGATAAAAAGAAAAGGTTACGAGGAGTGCCGAAAATGCGCCATGTAGGTGAATCCAACCGCCTCGGGGAGAAAGCTAAGGCAGCGGCAGCCAAACCGGCAGCTTTCGGTGAAGATGTTGACCTGAACAAGTACGAACAGGCTTCGGAGGAGTTGCCTTATCAGCAGGACCTATCTTTGTTGCCTGAAAATGTGAAAAAGCAAATGGCTCAGGTTGGTGTATTGCCGGACAGCAGTGACCAGCGCGCCGGGACTTTTATTCAGATGGACCACTCGGTGGTGCATAGCATAGCGAAGCAAAAGGGCATAGAGGTGATGAGCTTCAACCAGGCGGTAGAGAAATATGGCTGGCTGGAGGAATATCTGTGGAAAGCGGTGGCGGTGGACACGGACAAATATACTGCCCATGTGGAACTTGGGCAGAGCAACGGCTACTTCATTCGAGCGTTGCCCGGGAGCAAGGTGGTATACCCGGTCCAAGCTTGCCTCTATATTGCCAAAGCGAGACTGGCACAAAAGGTGCACAATATCGTCATCGCTGAGGAAGGCTCGGAGTTACATATCATCACCGGCTGTACCAATGCTCCAAGGGGAGAACCCGGATTGCATATCGGGGTCTCTGAGTTCTACGTAAAGCGTGGCGCCAAACTCACCTTCACCATGATACATAACTGGACGCCGGAGATAGCTGTCCGCCCCCGTACCGGCATAGTTATAGAAGAAGATGGGATATTCCTGAGTAACTATGTTATTTTAAAGCCAGTGTACTCGCTACAAATGTACCCGGTGGCGCGGTGTGCTGGTGAGAACGCCATCGTCAGGTTCCACAGCATCCTGGTTGCTACTCCGGGCTCCACCATGGACGTTGGTTCCAGAGTGATCCTCGATGCTCCCAATTCAAGGGCAGAGGTGGTCTCGCGGGCTATAACCACTGGCGGGATGATCATTGCCCGCGGGTATATCGAGGGGAATTCTCCTGGCGTTAAAGGACATCTCGAATGTCGCGGGTTAATCCTGAGCGAGTCCGGAGTAATCCATGCGGTCCCAGAACTTAGAGGCACTGTGTCGGGTGTGGACCTATCCCACGAAGCGGCGGTGGGCAAGATAGCGGAGGAGGAGATTGAATACTTGATGATCCGCGGTCTGACACGTGATGAAGCTACAGCAGCTATTGTAAGGGGATTTTTGCGGGCGGGGATCGAAGGCTTGCCTGCGGAACTCGATGCTGAGATCCAGCGTGCTATCGAGACCAGTGAACAGACGCTTCTTTAAGCGAAAATAATCTTTAAAGGGGGTGGACAGTGAATCTAAAAGCATTCTACAAACTGAGCTATGGGCTATATGTGATAGGCTCCAAAAAGGACGGGAAACTCAACTGCCAGATCGCCAATACCGTTTTCCAGGTCTCTTCAGAGCCACCCACTATTGCCGTAGCCATCAACAAAAAGAACCTGACTCACGAGTTTATCACCAGCAGCAAGGTGTTTAGCGCTTCTGTACTCTCACAGGACACACCGCTGAGCTTTATCGGGGGCTTTGGCTTCAAGTCCGGGCGGGAGGTGGACAAGCTTCAGGGGGTAAACTACAAGCTGGGCACAAGCGGGGCGCCGATAATACTGGAAAACACGCTGGCTTATCTGGAGGCGAAGGTGATTAACCAGATGGACTGTGGCACCCATACTCTGTTTCTGGGCGAGGTGGTCGAGGCTGATGTGCTTAAGGAAGGAGAGCCGATGACCTACGCCTATTATCAGCAGGTAAAGCGCGGCAGCACCCCGAAGACCGCCCCCAGCTATGTTGAAGTAAAGGAGGCAGCACCCAAAATGGCAAAGTACAGATGCACAGTCTGTAATTATGTTTATGACCCTGAAGTGGGTGATCCTGATGGCGGTATCAAGCCGGGTACGCCTTTTGAACAGCTACCTGATAGCTGGGTATGTCCGGTATGTGGAGCAAGCAAAGACCAGTTTGAAAAGATGTAGGGGGCACGATGGCTGAACATTTTGGGGCTAACAAGCGTGAGCTATTAAAGGAATTGCTCAGAAAGTTACATCGAGGCACTCCACAGTCAGAGGTGGAAGCGGAGTTCCGCAAGCTGGCGAAAGAGGTGACGCCGGTGGACATAGCCCAAGTGGAGGAAGAGCTTATCAAGGAGGGCATGCCACGGGAGGAGATACAGAGGTTGTGCGATGTGCATCTGGCGGTCATGAGGGAATCTCTGGAGAAGGAAAGGGCAGAGATTCCCGCCGGTCACCCGGTACATATACTTATGGAGGAGCACCGACTGATTGTGGAGTTTGCTGGTAAGCTGAAAGAGGTGGCTGGCAAGATCAAAGACAGGGGTAGTATAAGCAACGCCAGCTCGGAGATGGAACACCTGGCACATATTGTCCAGCACCTTAAGGACTCGGAGAGCCATTACATCAGGGAGGAGAACGTGCTTTTCCCGTCCCTGGAGAAACATGGCATCACCCAGCCACCGGCGATAATGTGGATGGAGCACGACAGGATAAGGGGGGTAAAAAAGGAACTCTATCAGGTGGTTGAAGCTGCGCAAAGCGCTGCTTTTTCGGATTTCGTCAGCAGGCTCGACCATTCGTCGCTGGAACTGGCGGAGATGCTCTCCAGCCATTTCTTCAAGGAGAACAATATCCTTTTCCCCACCGCTCTTAAGGTGATCACCGAGGCGGAATGGCGGGACATCAGGCACCAGTTTGATGATCTGGGCTACTGCTGCTTTACTCCCGAGCCAGCCAAGGCTTCGTTTGCTCCAGCCGTAGCCGAGGCACAGCCGGTTCCGGGAGTGGAGGGCGTGGTCTCTCTGGAGACGGGTAGTTTCTCAACTGAAGAACTAGAGGCGGTGCTCAACACTTTGCCGGTGGACATCACTTTCGTGGACAAAGATGACACCGTCCGCTATTTCAGTCAGTCCAAGGACAGGATCTTTGCTCGCACCAAAGCGGTCATCGGGCGTAAGGTGCAGCAATGCCATCCGCAGAAGAGCGTCCACGTGGTCAACCAGATACTCGAGGACTTCAAAGCGGGGAAGCGTGACGTAGCTGAATTCTGGATAGACCTCAAAGGCAGGCTGGTCTACATCAGGTATTTTGCGGTGCGTAATAAGGCGGGCAAATATCTGGGCTGCCTTGAGGTGACCCAGGATATAACCGCTGTTAAGAAAATAGAAGGGGAGAAAAGGCTGCTGGAGTGAAGTGACATGGTCCGAGCACGGGCGAGCTTGAAAGGAGTGGAGAGATGAGACCGAGGGAGATAAGGCGCGGCATCTACTGGGTGGGGGCGGTTGACTGGGACAGGAGGCTGTTTGATTCGCTGATACCATTGCCCGATGGCACCAGCTATAACTCGTATCTAATACAGGGCAGCGAGAAGGCAGCTCTTATAGATGCTGTTGACCCTACTATGGAGCGGGTGCTTTTGGACAATCTGGAGACGCTGGGCATTAAGCGGCTTGACTATCTTGTTGCCAACCATGCTGAACAGGACCATGCCGGTGCTATCCCGGCGGTGCTGGCAAAGTATCCTGAGGCGAAGGTGGTGTGTACTCCAAGATGCAAGGGGATGCTCTTCGATTTACTCACGATCGGCGAGGACAAGTTTATAACAGTTGAAGATAAGGCGACCATATCGCTGGGGGACAGAACGCTGGATTTTATTCACGCCCCCTGGGTACACTGGCCGGAGACGATGCTTACCTATCTAAGGGAGGAGAAAATTCTATTTCCCTGTGATTTCTTCGGTTCCCACTTAGCCACCAGCGATTTATATGTCACCGATGAAGGGCAGGTATACGAAGCAGCAAAACGGTACTACGCCGAAATCATGATGCCTTTCCGTACCACCATTCAGAAAAACCTGGAAAAGGTGAAGCAGTATAAGGTTGATATAATCGCCCCGAGTCATGGTCCGTTATATGATAAGCCGGAATTTATCCTGAAGGCTTATCATAGCTGGGCGTTTGATGAGCCGAAAAACATAGTGGTGCTGCCGTATGTGTCCATGCACGCCAGCACGAAGCGAATGGTAGAGCACTTTGCGGGAGCGCTGGTGGAGAGGGGTGTAACGGTGAAGCAGTTTGATTTGCCGGCGACAGACATTGGGAAGCTGGCTATGGCACTGGTGGACGCCGCTACTATTATTATCGGGACACCTACAGTGCTGGGTGGAGCGCATCCCGCAGCCGCTTATGCTGCTTTCCTGGCAAATGCGCTGAGACCCAATCTGAGATTCGCTTCCATCATAGGTTCCTATGGCTGGGGCGGGAAGACGGTGGAGCAGCTTACTGGTATGTTGCAAAATTTAAAGGTGGGACTGCTGCCTACCGTCTTGGTCAAAGGGTATCCAGGCGAGGCAGATTTCAAAGCGCTTGATGACCTTGCTGAAATGATCAGGCAAAAGCACCAGGAGACCGGTGTGGTGTAGAAATAGACGAAAAAGGAGGTAGAAATGGGTATACGAGTGGGTAAAGAAGCACCAGACTTTACAGCACGAGCGTACCACGAAGGGAGGGCGAAGGATATCAAGCTTTCCGATTACCGGGGCAAATGGGTGATGCTATGTTTCTATCCTGGTGACTTCACCTTTGTCTGACCGACGGAGCTGTCGGCAGTTGCCGCCAGGTATGCTGACTTTCAAGAGCTAGGTGCGGAGGTACTTTCTATCAGCGTGGACAGCATATTCTCTCATAAGATCTGGCAGGAAGAGGAGCTCTCAAAGATGGTGGAGGGTGGTGTGCCTTACCCCATGCTTTCTGACCCCGGCGGGAAGATCGGCTCACTCTACGGCGTCTATGACGAGGAAGCTGGGGTGAATGTCAGGGGGCGTTTTCTCATCGACCCCAATGGCATTATTCAGGCTATGGAGGTGCTGACGCCGCCGGTGGGACGCAACGTTGCTGAAACGCTGCGGCAGATAAAGGCTTATCAACACCATCAGGCTACCGGTGAGGTCATGCCCTCTGGATGGCAGCCAGGGAAGCCAACGCTGAAGCCGAGCATGAAGCTGGCGGGGAAGGTCTGGGAGGTGTGGAACCCTAAAATGGAGTAATTTGTGACAGTGAAGGCGAAACTTCGGGTAAACCAGAAGCCGGTGGAGATGAACCGCTTTGTCGCAGACCTGCTGGGGCGGGTATGTGTGGCTATGGTCTCAGCCCTTAAAGGTACAGAAAACATGCGCGAGATAGATATTCAGCTAGAGAAAGAGGAAGTTATCGCCACTGTGAACGGGCAGAGTATTCCGCTGAACGCGTTCACCAGCGAGGTCATTGCCAACACTGTACGGGGTCTGGTGTCATCGCTCAAAGGGGTTGGGGATACCAGCAGAGTAAGCATCGGCGTGGAAATTGAGTAAAATGGCGACTAAACGGTCGGTCTTTCGTGTACACGGAATGACCTGTGCCTCCTGTGTTGTCCGGGTGGAAAAAGCCCTGTCTGAAGTGCCAGGAGTAGCCTCGGCTAATGTCAATCTGGCTTCGGAGACGGCTCTCGTCGAATACAGTGATGATACCAGCATAATTGAACTGAGACGAGCGGTAGCAGATGCGGGTTACGATCTGGGGACGGAGGTAGATATCGAGGGTGGAGGACTCGCTCCTGCGGGCGAGGTGCGCGGGTTAAAGATAAAGCTCATTGTAGCGCTTTCCTTGGCAGCGATAGTGCTGGCAATAACCATGGGGTTTGATTTCCCGGGCAAACCGTACTTGCTTTGGTTGCTGGCAACTCCTGTGCAATTCTGGGCGGGGTGGCAGTTCTATCGCGGAACATGGGGGGCACTCAAGCACCGGACTGCTGATATGAATACGCTTATAGCTGTAGGTACTTCAGCGGCTTACTTCTACAGCGCAGTGGTGGTTATCGCCCCCCAGGTATTCACAGGCGCCAGGATGGCACCCGAAGTCTATTTTGACACGTCTTCCATGATAATTGCCCTTGTTCTATTGGGGCGTTTTCTTGAGGCTAGGGCGAAGGGGCAGACCTCGGAGGCGATAAGGAAGCTTATCAGCCTGAGACCGGACAAAGCGGTCGTCATTAGAGATGGAGTGGAGTCTGAGGTTGCGGTGGAGGAATTGCAGGTTGGGGATATCGTGCTGGTGCGCCCCGGAGAGCGGGTACCTGTAGATGGCACTGTGACACAGGGTTATTCCACGGTTGACGAGTCCATGATCACCGGTGAAAGTCTACCTGTGGAAAAGAAGGTGGGCGATACGGTTATCGGAGGTACGATCAATCTGACCGGTAGCTTTCAGTTTGAAGCTACACGGGTGGGCAAGGACACTACGCTGGCTCGTATTATCAGGATGGTGGAGGAGGCACAGGGGAGCAAGGCACCGGTGCAACGTCTGGCGGATATTATCGCCAGCTATTTTGTGCCAGCGGTGGTGGGAGTGGCTATTGTTACATTCGTCGTCTGGTCTTTTCTGGGACCGGAGCCGGCTCTTACGCATGCTTTGCTTAACTTTGTGGCTGTCCTTATCATCGCCTGCCCCTGCGCTCTGGGGCTGGCTACGCCGACTGCTATTATCGTCGGTACTGGCAAGGGTGCTGAGAACGGTGTCCTTATCCGTAGCGGTGAAGCACTGGAGATAATGCACAAGGTGGACTGTGTGCTGTTTGATAAGACAGGCACTTTGACGATCGGCAGACCTGCGGTCACAGACATTGTGCCTGTGCCACCGTTTACCGGGGATGAAGTCTTGCGATTGGCAGCTTCGGCGGAGCGCAACTCAGAGCATCCGCTGGCTGAGGCTGTGGTCAAAGCGGCTTCGGCGAAGGGGCTAGCCCTTCTTGAGGTGTCTGATTTCAGTGCCATGCCAGGTCATGGTGTCGAAGCCATTCTGGATGGCAAGCGCCTTCTCGTCGGTAATCTCGCTCTGATGCGCGGGCGTGATTTACCGCTGGACGGCATTGCCACGGTGGCTGAACAGTTGTGGGAGCAGGGGAGGACAGTGCTGTTTTTAGCTGTGGGCGGTCAAGTAGCCGGAGTTATAGCGCTTGCTGATACTTTGAAGCCCGAGGCAAAAGAGGTGGTCAGCGTGCTCCATAAGATGGGTATCGAGGTGGCAATGCTCACCGGTGACAACTCTCGGGCTGCCAATGCGATAGCTCGCGAGGCTGGCATTGACCGGGTGCTAGCAGAGGTACTGCCGGAGAACAAAGCCATGGAATTACAAAGGTTGCGGGATGAAGGGAAGGTGGTAGCGATGGTAGGTGATGGTATTAACGATGCCCCTGCGCTGGCTCAGGCAGATGTTGGCGTTGCCATAGGCACTGGCACCGATATTGCTGTGGAGGCGGGTGACATAGTACTCGTCGGCGGTGACCTGCGTGGCGTTGTCACTGCGGTATCTCTAAGCCGTCGCACCATGCGCACTATAAAGCAGAACCTCTTCTGGGCATTCGCCTACAATACCGCCCTGATCCCGGTGGCGGCTGGGGTGCTGTATCCTGCTTTTCAAGGTCAGGGGGTGCCGGTGGCACTCCGCTTTGCTCTCGGCGAGTATGGCTTTTTGAACCCGGTACTGGCGGCAGTAGCTATGGCTGCCAGCTCCATTACAGTGGTGCTTAACTCGTTGCGCTTGAAAGGTTTCAAGCCAGCTAGACCTGAAATAACTGGGAAAGGAGGTGAGAAGATGGCGATCGATCCGGTGTGCAAGATGGAAGTTAAAGAGAAGGAAGCTGCAGCGACATCCGAATAGAAAGGCAAAAAGTACTACTTCTGTGCCTTAGCCTGCAAGAAAGCTTTTGACCAGAACCCGGAGAAATACCTTGCTCCCGAGGTGCCCAGGCGCAGATGAGGTATATAGGGGTATTCCCCGGATAGCCGTGGGCTATCTACAGAAAGAGACTATCTAGCTGGAGGTGAAAAGAATGGACAAAGAAAAGACCATCGCTTTACTGAACGAAGACCTTGAGGGCGAACATGGGGCTATTATTCAGTACCTTATACACGCCTATGCTATGGGCGAAGGGGAACTTGCCTGCGAAATCGAGGCTATCGCCAGGGAGGAGATGCGTCATTTTGATTGGCTTGCCGAGATAATAGTGGAGCTCGGTGGCAAGCCCAGCCTGAAGCGGGGCAAAATGCGAATGGAAGGCAAAGCGGTAAGTGACTGGATGGGGCAGGACGTGCTTCTGGAGGAGGACGCCATCGCCATGTATAAGCAGCATATCGCTGCCATCGATGACCCCAAGATAAAGCGATTGCTTGAGCGTATCCTTTCGGACGAGGAGTCCCATCGCGGTGACTTTCAGCATTTCGTAGACAAGGCAAAAAAGGAAGGGCTCAGGGATATCAGAGGTGAACGCAAAGACAAGGTCGCTGGGGCGCTGGACTGGGGTATAGAACATGAGTACACAGTGATACTCCAGTACCTCTTCCATTCATACATGGCTAAGAACAAAGAGGTAAAGAAACAGATGGAAGACCAGGCAATAAACGAGATGCAGCATCTGGGCTGGCTGGCTGAGGAACTGGTCGGAGGTGGTGGCAGCCCCAGGATCGAGCACACTGAGGTGGACCAGTCTACCGATCAGGCTGCGATGCTCAAAGCCGATATCGAAATCGAGAAGAAGGTAGCTGCTGAGTATGACCGGGCAGCCAAAGAGATGCCTGATGAAAAGCTGAGGAAGTTGCTTCTGCGCATCCGAGACCATGAGATTTACCACACTGATATCTTCAGCGATCTTTTGAAGGAAGTGAAAAAATAATCATAAAGCAAGACTGAGTGCTGAAAGGAGGTAGAGATGGCAAAAGTTACTGCTATAGGGCAAGTGTTCAGGTGTAGCATTTGCGGCAATGTGGTCGAGGTTAAAGTGGTTGGTGGTGGCGAGCTGGTCTGCTGCGGCAAACCGATGGAACTACAAAAATAGTTTGGGGGTGAAGCATGGCTTATCAGGCTAAAGACTACGGCAAATTAATCGGCATGGAGGGGTTCAGCGAGACACTGCTCAAGAACCATTTCACACTATATCAAGGGTATGTGACCAATACTAACAGACTGATGGACAGCCTGTCTGCGATGCTCAAGGAGGGCAAGCAGGGGGCTCCAGAATATGCCGAGCTCAAGCGGCGGTTGGGCTGGGAGTTCAATGGTATGAGGCTGCACGAATATTACTTTGAAAATCTCGGTGGAAAGGGGTCGTTGAACAAGTCGGGCAAGTTAGCCAGCAAGCTGACGGGCGACTTCGGCAGTTATGAGGACTGGGAAAAGGACTTCAAAGCGTGCGGGACGATGCGAGGTATCGGTTGGGTCGTCCTTTATCAGGACAACGTCAACGGGAAATTGTTCAACCAGTGGATAAACGAACACGATGTGGGCCATCCCGCTGGTTGCATACCCGTCCTGGTGCTGGATGTTTTTGAGCATGCCTTTATGATTGACTACGGGCTCAAAAGGGCTGACTACATCGAGGCTTTCTTCCGCAATATCGATTGGGGCGCAGTTGAGGCTAGATTAAGGTAGGCATGGAGTATAAGATGGGTGAGTTCGTTCCAGTAGGAGCCATCGGCGATTTCCCAGAGGGTGTGATGAAGGGGGTCGAGGTCGGGGGCAAAGAAGTCCTGGTGGTCAGGTCTGGCGGCAAGTTCTATGCGGTCGGTGCGCGTTGCCCACACCTGGGTGGCAGACTGGCACAGGGCAAGCTTGAGGGCACGGTGGTCACCTGCCCATTACATGGCTCGCAGTTCGACCTTGCTGATGGACACGTGGTCCGCTGGCTTAAAGGCTCAGGTGCCCTTTCTGCTATTGCCAGAGCCATGAAAGGACCCAAGGGCCTGGACGTCTATAATATTGAGGCGAAAGGTGATACAGTCCTTGTAGAGGTGTGAGCGCGGGCTGCTGGCAGGTTCTCTCGTAGGCACGGGGTGAAAGTCTGCAAAGGAGGCGGTTATGTCCTTAAAGGGAAAGCGGATTGCCATATTAGCCGAACAGGACTTTGAGGATGCTGAGCTTATAGAACCTCTCAGAGCCATGAAAGAAACGGGTGCTCAGGTGTTTATCATCGGCAGTGGTACCAGCACAGCGTATAAAGGCAAGAGAGGAAAGGTGAGCGTAAAGGTGGATTTTACTGCGGATAAAGTTAAGGCTGAGGACTTTGATGCTATAATCATCCCCGGCGGCTATGCTCCGGACAAGATGAGATTGCACCAGCCGATGATAGACCTGGTAAAGCAGGCTTACGAGCAAGGGAAGGTAATAGCTGCTATCTGCCATGGACCACAGCTTCTAATCTCTGCTGATGTGGTGAAAGGACGCCGTGTTACCTCCTGGCCATCGATTGTAGTTGACCTGAAGAATGCCGGGGCAATCTGGTCGGACGAAGCGGTGGTGCGTGATGGCAATCTCATCACCTCGCGTAAGCCTGCAGACTTACCGTTATTCAACGCTGCTATCATACAAGCCCTTGGTGGCAAAGTGTAGGGGTGGAAGGACTCAACTCTCGAGGTAATAACTAACGGTATCCAAGAACCAGCGGTTATCTTTAAGCACCTTGTCCGTCTTAGTAAGCTTGATCTTTTTCTTAAAGATAGGGCCGTCGATTACCAGAGTGTGGTATTCGCCGTTCTCACCGCAGAGGTCGATGTTTTTACTTCTGAGATAGTCCAGGAAAGGTCTGGACACAGGTTGCCCCACCCATTCCGGATCGATGAGGTCTGCCTGAGCGCTGACCACCACTGCTTCAAAGCCGTTGCTTATAAAAGTGTGGAGCACCTTTTCTGTCGTCCATTCCCACAATGGCTCAAGGGCTTTGATGCCCAGTTCTCCACAGACCCGTTCCACCCACTGCTTATGCTCTTCAAGATATATATCGCCGAAGACCATGCCTTCTATACCTTGGGGAATGAGGCTGCTAACCGCCTGTTTAAATGCTGGCTCATAATCGTCCCACGATGTCTCCTGTTGTAAGAGCGGGATGCCTAAAGCTTCGCTCTGTAACTGGATGAGTCTAGCCTCGGTGCCGTGGAAGCTGACCCTCTGATATTCCTTGGAAATGAAGTTCACCAGGTATGATACCAGGTATCCCTGCTGAATAGCCTCATAACAAGCGAGGCAACTGTCCTTTCCCCCGCTCCAGGATATGATGTAGCTCATCGTTCTGCGTTTTCAGGGCTTTCGCTCGGGAGCTGAATTCTAACCTTTTACCAGAGAGGTTGTCCAGAATGTCGCAAAAATAAGCCTGTGTGCCATAAATGCAATAGTGGCTTGCACTATTGTCTCAAAGTTGATTGCTCTACAAGTACTAGATTGCACACCAGAGGATGTAGATGTTTGCTGCCAGTAACGCAATACCAATCAAGGTGAACACAGCTACCAAGAAGTAGGGTGTGGCATATGCCATTAACGCCCCTAGCAAAAAGCCAAGGAAAAGACCAAGTAGCCGAGTCCGGGACATTGCTCCTACTGCTTGTATGTGTCCTCTGTACAGGTGTGCCTATTTATTATCTTATTACTCATACGATTTTTCTGTCAACAGCAGACAGGCAAGTTATGCACGCGACCCCCGATTTCTGGTACCATCTTATTTGATAAAAAAGAAAGGAGATGCCATGGATTATAGACGTATGACTGCGCCCTGTGGGCTGGACTGCTTTAATTGTCCTGTTTATCTGGCTAAAGACAACGAGCGGCTGAGAGCGGCTGTTGCCCGGAATTTGAATATCCCGGTCGAGCGGGTGGTTTGCCGGGGGTGCCGCGAGGAGAACGGGACGATAGGCTTCTTGGGCATGACCGAGCCCTGTAATGTTTACAGGTGCATCCAGAAGAAGGGGCTTAGCTTCTGTTATGAATGCTCCGATTTTCCCTGTGATTATCTCCATCCTTATGCCGACAAGGCAGCAGAGAGACCGCATAATACCAAGGTTTTCAATTTATGTCTGATTAAGAAGATGGGGCTGGAGTCCTGGGCAGAAACAAAGTCGAGGAGTGTAAGGGACACATATTTTAGAGGGCAGTTCAGGCTGTAAAAGGAGCCTTACTGGCTCGGAGCAACCGTGTAATACGGCAGGCTGGTTTTGGCTGTAAAAAGCAACGCGCCTAGAGGGATTCGAACCCACGACCCCCGGTTCCGAAGACCGGTGCTCTTGTCCGCTGAGCTATAGGCGCAAGTTATGCCGGAAAAGGACTGCCCCCAAGCATCTGGTGGGTGGTGGGGTGAGCGGAGGGATTCGAACCCTCGTTCTTCAGGGCCACAACCTGACGCCTTGAACCGCTCGGCTACGCTCACCACAAGGCTACAAGCGTTATTATAGCCTAGTGGAAGAGCTATTGACAAAGGTCAAGGCTGGTATTACAATTCGCCATCAATAAGAAATTTCTGTGGCAGATACCTGGCAACCCAAGTTAGGCGATAGATTCGTTCGCCGACCGAGGGTTACTGCACACCCTCTGAGGCGTGTGCTTGGTGTTTTTGGACTGTTCAGTGCTGGTTATGGCGATGTAGGTTCTTCTATCTACTATGCCCTGGGACTGGTGGTGCTGGTAGCTGTGGGAGCCACCCCCGTTGCGTTAGGGCTGGCTGGCATACTGTTCATTTTCACCGCCTTGAGCTATGCCGAGGGTACGGCTATGTTTCCTGAAGCTGGTGGCTCTGCCAGTTTTGCCCGTCACGGGTTCAATGACCTGATGGGGTTTGTCGCCGGCTGGGCACTGATGTTCAGTTACATCGTCACCATTGCTATATCTGCCTATACTATACCATCTTATCTCGGGCTTTTCTGGGAACCCCTGAAGACATCGCCTCTGGCACACACCAGCGTGTCTATAGGTATTGTGCTGTTGCTCATGGTGGTGAATGTTATCGGTGTCAGGGAGTCTTCTCAAGTTAATGTGGGGCTAGCTATATTAGATATAGCAACTCAGCTGTTGATAGTCGTCCTGGCTCTGGCGATACTCTTCCATCCCGGTGTCTTCTGGCAGCGTGTTATCGGCTATTGGCCATCGACTGCCAATCTCGTCTTCGGTATAGCTATTGCAGCTATTGCCTTTACCGGTGTGGAAACGTTATCACAAATGGCGGAGGAGACCAGGCGCCCGCAGGTGCGTGCCCCTAGAGCTTATATGTTGCTAATCGTGGTTGTCCTGCTTATCTTTGGCGGTATTTCTATATCCGCTTTTTCAGCCATGACACCCGTCGAACTGGCTTCCGATTGGGCTACCGACCCGGTTGCTGGTATAGCCCATAACGTCTCCATGGCTATTGTCCCTGATGAGCTAGCCGCAAGAATTTTCCACGAGCCGATACAGCACTATATCGCGACCTGGTTTATTGACGTGCTGCGGACTGCTCTTCCCGTACTGGTAGCTGTACTGGCAGGCACGATTTTGTTTATAGCCACAAATGCTGGACTGCTGGGGATCTCGCGCCTGGCTTTTTCGCTGGGCAGGTTTAATCTGGTACCCGTCGTTCTGGGGAAAGTCCACCCCCGTTTCAAGACCCCTTATGTGGCTATAGTCGTTTTTACCCTGGCGGCAATACTGTTACAAATACCAGGATTTTTCCGCCCGGGTTTGTTTGAGTCGTTAGGTGGTCTTTATGCCTTTGGCTCTATGCTCTCTTTTGCCCTGGCACACCTTTCCATTCTGGCGTTACGCTGGAAGATGCCAAAAATGGAGAGACCATTTAAACTTGGCTGGAATGTGAGATTCAGGGGTGCGGAGTTCCCGTTAACCGCTGTTATCGGGCTTTTGGGCACAATAGCCATCTGGATAGTGGTGGTCGCGATGCAGGAGTACAGCCGCTGGGTCGGTTTCGGCTGGATGGCGCTGGGGCTGGGCATTTATTTCCTGTTTCGCTGGCGGAGGCAGTTGCCTTTGGGTGGAGTGGCAAGGTAGAGTGACTTTCGGGGTGAGGCAAGTACATAATTGCACTCATCGACGGGCGAAACTATACTATATTGTAGGCGGTCAGCAAGGGTATGAAGCTGGAGAGAATGTTGGTCGCGGTGAACGGTAAAGATGCCGATGTCGAAACGGTAAAGCTAGCCTGTAACCTGGCGAAAAGATCGAAAGCGAAGGTATATGTTCTCTATGTCATCGAGGTCAAGCGCAGCCTGCCACTGGATGCAATGATAGATTCCGAAGTAGAAAAGGCGGAAAAAGCGTTGACGCGGGCTGAGGAGATAGCTGCTGAGCTTGATTATGAGGTGGAGACCGATTTGATCCAGGCACGGGAGGTCGGTCCGGCAATCGTGGGCGAGGCGATGGAAAGAGATGTGGACTTGATCCTTATGGGATTTGCTTATAAGAAGCGTTTTGGCGTGTTCAACCTGGGTAGAGTTATCCCCTATGTTCTGGAGGAAGCTCCTTGCCGCGTATTGCTATATAGAGAACCTATTTCTTGAGGAAGGCGATACTATGAAAGTAATTATTATGGGTTGTGGGAGGGTAGGAGCCCAGCTAGCCAGTTTACTTGATGCTGAAGGACACGAAGTGATCGTCCTCGATATAGATGCCCACAGTTTCAGGCGGTTGCCGCCGAGTTTCGGGGGGACGGCTCTTGTAGGCGATGGCACCGACCTCGAGACGCTGGAGAAAGCGGGCGCTGAGCAAGCTGATGCCTTCGTGGCGGTGACGCAGGGAGATAACCGCAATGTTATGGCGGCTCAAATCGCCAAGCAGATTTTCAACATACCTAAGGTGGTTTGCCGGATATATGACCCGCTGCGTAAAGACGTTTATGAGGCGCTGGGGCTGGAGGCGCTTAGCCCCACGGTTATCTTTGCACAAATGTTGAAAGAGAGAGTGCTTTCTTGAGAGAAGGTGAGATGAAATGTACATAATAATTATCGGCGGAGGTAGCGTTGGTTACAGTCTGTGTAAGGTCCTGCTGAGAGAAGGGCACGAGGTGCTGGTGTTGGACAAGGACCCTGCCAAATGTGAGAAATTTGAAGACGAGCTGGGGAGCGTGTGTATGCGGGGTGATGGCTGTGAGGTGGCTGTACTGGCTGAAGCTGGAGCTTCGAGGGCAGATGTTTTTATAGCGGCTACTAACGAGGATGAGGACAACCTGGTGGCGTGTCAGGTGGCAAAGTATAAGTTTGGAGTACCGCGCACTATCGCCCGCGTAAATGACCCCAAACATGAGCAGATCTTTAAGAAACTGGGAATTGATTGCCCGGTGAGTGTGACCAATGTTATTCTGGAGCATATCGAGGAAAAGCTTCCTACACATCCGTTAATCCATCTTTTGAGCATGGGCGAAGAGAAAATGGAGGTGGTTGAGATTAAGGTGCTGGAGGGCTCGAAATCTGTGGGGAAGGCGGTCAAGGAGCTTACTTTACCCGCTGACTCCGTCATGGCATTGTTGATAAGAAATGGGCAGAAGCCAATAGTGCCCACCGCAGACACTGTGCTTATGGTAAATGACCGGATAATCGCTCTAACTACTACAGATAGTGAAGAGGCTTTGAAAGCAGGGCTGGTCGGGTGATGAGTGTGTAAGGACGAGGATGGTGAAGGTCGCTTTCCAGGGGGAGCGGGGGGCTTTCGGGGAGGACGCTGTCATCAACTTCTTCAAGGAGGCTGAACTTCTAACTTGCCGTCACCTTGAAGATGTGTTTGTAGCTGTTTCAAAGGGGAAAGCTGATTTCGGCGTTGTGGCGGTGGAGAACTCGCTAGCTGGCAGCATCAATGAGACTTATGACCTGTTGTTGCAGTATCAGGTGAATATCTACGGCGAAGTGAATTTGAGGATAAGCCATTGTTTGATGGCTTTGCCGGGTGAAAAGCTCGAGGATATACAGACCGTCTATTCCCATCCCCAGGCTCTAGCACAATGCGAGGAGTTTTTGAAACGGCTCGGTGCTGAGGTAGTGCCTACCTATAATACGGCGGCTAGCGCGAAAAGGATAAAGGAGGAGAAGCTCAAAAATTGTGCTGCTATTGCTAGCCGCAGGGCAGCGCAGATTTACGGTCTGGAAATCCTCGCCGAGGGCATCGAGACCAGCAAGGATAACTACACCAGGTTCTTCGTAATTTCCCGACTTAAAGCAGCACCGGCAGCTAAGAACAAGACCTCTCTGGTATTCAGTACTGGAAATGTACCCGGGGCTTTGTACGCTTGCCTGGGCGTTTTTGCCACCAGGAATATAAACTTGACCAAGCTGGAATCGAGACCAAGCAAAAAGAAGCCCTGGGAATACGTATTCTATGTTGACTTTGAAGGGCATGTGGAGGACCCGGTTTGCCGTCAGGCTCTCGCAGAGATGGAACGGAAGACAAATTTTCTGAGGGTGCTCGGTTCTTATCCCTGCGCTGACGGTTAGCTTTTTCTAATAAGCTACAGACACCCTTACCTCAGTCCCCTCCCTTCGGGAGAGAGGAGAGTTTCAGGTTTTGCTTCAGTTTCTGGTAGGTTGTGGTCAAAGATTCAGGGAGAACTTTTGTGTCTGCGATTATGGGCATGAAGTTGGTGTCGCCCTGCCAGCGGGGGACGATATGAGTATGGATATGGTCGGCTAAACCGGCGCCTGCTGCCTTGCCTAGATTCATCCCGATATTGAAACCTTCAGGGCTCATCGTCTCAGTCAGGAGCTTGAGACTCAGTTTGACCATCTCCAGGTGCTCTCTAGCTTCAGCATCGCTCAGTAAAGAAGGGTCTCCTACATGGCGGTAGGGGGCGACCATGAGATGCCCCGTATTGTAGGGGTAGACATTGAGGATTATGAAATTACTTTCCCCGCGGTAAAGTATCAGGTTTGAGGCATCGTCATCTTCTTTTGATTTTCGGCAAAGAAAACAGCCCGGTTCTTCCGCGGCTTTATTTATGTATTCCATTCGCCAGGGTGCCCAGATGCGTTCCATTTACCAGCAATATTAACCTAAAGTGAGGACCACTTGCAATAGTGGTGGTCTTTATATCGCCCGTGTAAGAGCTATTGACTTTAACGATTAACATTGTTATCTTTGTAGCTAGGTATGGCAGATGTGCAGCTAAATGTCGTCACCAGCGGCAGTGTCACATGGGTCACCAAACGGGAGATAGAGAACACTTTCCGCGACTGTTACCGTCGGTTTAAGGTAAGGCTTCCTTATCGGGTTGATGTGCACATTGTGGATACCGAAGCCAATGTACAGGCGATCCTGAAGGAAGAGAAACTAAGGATGGGGATAACCACTGCTGGAGACGAGGAGTACATTTGCTATCACGATGCCTGGCGCGGCTATCCGCGGATAATTTGCTGCCTGGAAAGATTAGCTGGCTTGAGCAAGCTGGCGAGGCTGGGAGCTATGCGGCACGAGGCGGCACATAGCGCCCTGCATGGCTCGATTGAGTATTATATTTTCAAGATCCCCGAAGAGTGCCGTCATATAGCTGCGGTGAAAGGTCTCGATGCCTCTGTGCTCGACCAGGTGTTATATTTTTTGTCTGTGGCGGTTAAGGACTTTGAAGCAACCAGGTTCCTGGTGCAGCGTAACTTCATTGAGTGTCAATTTGCCTTCGCACTGGAATGGATACGCACTTCGGACCAAGATAAGGCTGTCTGGAAGCTAGCTCAAGCAAACAGGCGAGGCAAGTTCGTCTATCTGGTGGCTTTGCTTAAACCGGTACTTTTTGCACACCCCCTCCTGGCATTGCCCAGGTCGAAAAAAGTCCCTCTGGAACAGCAGGTGCTTCTGGCAAGGAGAGTTGAGGAGTTGCTGGAACACCTGGGCACTGCTGAGCAGAACAGGTTTCTTCAGGTGGCTAATCTGATGGTGGAAGAGTTGACTGGGGATACGCACAAAAATGTTGATGTGGCGCTGCAGCAAGCTATGAACCTTGCCTGATGTCCGCCTTTTTCTGCAATAAGACCTCTACGTGACTGTGTTTTCCGACCGGGACTTGCTGGTCTGCTGAAATGATAGAGATAGATGGTTCGGTGAAATCCGGCAGCGGCACTTTGCTGCGCTGTGCAGTGAGCCTGGCTACCCTATTTGGTGAGGAACTCCATATGCGGAACATCAGGGCTGCCAGGGAGAAGCCCGGTCTGCGCCATCAGCACCGCCAAGCTATATTGGCTTGTTGTGAGGTCTCTCAGGGCTCTGTTGAAGGTGCCGCTCTGGGTTCAATGGAGGTGTGGTATAAACCGGGGAAGAGGGTGGAGGGAGGTGATTACCACTGGGACATAGGCACCGGCGGTTCCACTACTATGTTAGCCATGACCTTGTTGCCAGTGGCATGTTTCGCCACCAGTCCATCGACCTTTGTCATATCTGGAGGGCTGTTCCAGGACTTCGCACCATCCGCTTATCACATGAAGCACGTCTTTTTTGCTTTCCTGAGCGGAATGGACATACATGCTGAGCTGGAAATCAAGCGTCCTGGCTATGCTGAGCAGGGTGGCGGCATAATCGAAGTGAGAGTGAGCCCGGTGGATGGTGCAATCAAGGCGATCAAGGCTGATAAACGCACAGCGATTTCAAGCATTCGCGGTGTGGCTATCTGCTCTCATCTAAGTGAGTCCAAGGTCAGCGAGCGGATGGCGCGGGAGTGTGAGCGTTTGCTAAAGCGAAGTGGCTACAGCGCTAAAATCGAAGTGGTCTACGATGATGCTGCCACCCATCCCGGTGCTGCTCTGGCTATCTGGGTGGAAGGCACTGGCTGCTATCTCGGTTCGGATATGGCGGGCAAGAAAGGTAGGCGTGCCGAAAACATAGGAAGGCAGGTAGCTAGCAACTTGATCGAGGACATTAATTCCGGGGCTACAGTTGATAGGTTTTTAGGTGACCAGGTGGTGCTTTACGCTGCCCTAGCAGAAGGGGTTACTGAGTATCTGATACCACACATGACCGACCATATCGAGGCTAACCTGTGGTTGGTAGAGCAGGTGCTGGGTAAATTTGGTGCTCAGACGGAAGTAACAGGTAATCGGGTGAGAGTAAAGGGCATAGGCTATTTAAGGAGGTAAGCTCAGCCCGGAAGTCTTTGTTTTAGCTTTTTTAATGTCTCCGCGAAAGGCTGCGCCACCGTTTCCAGCTTCTTCTGCCATTCGTCTCTGGCTTGAGGATTTATCCGGCTGACTGCTGAGCCAGAGATTCTCATCTGGTGCAATATCTCTCTCCCGGCATTTTCTATATCCTCTTTTTGTCTGGCTTCTGCTACTTGATATTCTTGTAGCAACTCTTTTATCCTGTTTAAGGTCTCTGTTACAGCGTTATCATGGTTCAAGTTAAGGATCCCCTGCATCGCGTGTTCGGTGCTGGCGCTGAAGCGTATATCGATTGTATCCACAAACTGGCGTAAAAGGAATCTGGTTATCAGTTCCTTTTCCTGACCATCGTACCTTGCCAGTTCAGATGTTAGTAGCCTGGCATCAGGGTGGGCAAGGTATTTATCAGCCAGCGCCTTAGCTATTTGAAGGCACTCCTTTTCCCTTTGCTTTTCCCTTTCTTCGGCTGACAGGTCGCCCAGTTTCTTGGCTTTTTCCTGGGCGATCTCCCAGGCGCTCTTAAGCTCTCCCATTTTTAAACCTTCTCTTCAGGGTACGTGCTGTACAGGTTTGGCTCTCGGTATTTTGTAGCCTGTCCGATTTCCTATGGTGGCTACCGGGCCGGTATTTGGTTTTCACCAGCATTTTACCTTATAATTGAGCTGTAATCAAAAACCTATGGTCTACAGGACACCTGAGTACTACAGGACGCTGCGGCTTGCGGACAATTTTTACTGTTATGTCTGGCAGGGCAGGGGTAACAATTGTAACACCTGTCTTTTTGCCAATGTGCTTCGGGGAGAGCGCCCTCATGTACTTATCGACCCGGGGCATATAAGCAATGAATTTGGAGAGGCCTGTTTTGAGCACCTGGCGAAAACCGTGGAAAAGAGCGGTTTCAGGGTTAGCGATGTAGGATTGATAATAAATACTCATAGCCACCCTGACCACTGCCAGGCAAACGAACTGGTGGTGGAGGAGAGCGGTGCTTGGGTGACCTTATCTGAGGAGGAGGACGAATTTCGCAATACTCTGGGGCAGAAGATGTACTCCATGTTCGGAATGAAACCACCACAGTTCACCCCACTTTTCTATCTAAGGGAAGGGACGCTGAGCCTGGGCACGCAGAACAAAGTAGAACTACAAGTATTGCATACCCCCGGACATTCTCCGGGTTCGGTCTGTCTTTACTGGGCGGGGGAGAAAATATTGATAACCGGAGACGTGGTCTTTTATGGGAGTATCGGCAGAACAGATTTTCCCAGTGGCAGTCTCTCTCTGTTGAAGAAGAGCATAGAAAAGCTGTCGCAGTTAGATGTGGAACTTCTGGTAGCGGGACACAGCACCGAATACGGCGCTGTGATTCGCGGTAAAGCTAATGTCGAGCGTAATTTCCAGGCAGTGAGATTGTTTTTGTAACGATAGCGAGGCATGGTCGACTTTATGGAGATTGATGAGAAGATTCAAAATGCCATAGAACGCACAGAGGTGCTCAGGGCACCGGCGCAGCGTCTGGCTACTTTCGGCAGCACCAACATATACTATTATCTGGTAACCGAGCTTACCGAGTGGGTGAATGTAGTCAGGGAAGGAAGGGTTATCGCCGCCAGACCTAAAATCGTCACACCTACTTACTTGATCAACCTCGAGGGCTTCAGTAGTGGTGCAAGAAGGTTTATAGAGATGATGGCAGAGAAACATCCTTATGAGCCAGGGATTTTCTATAGTTACAGAAATGAACCCAAAGAGATGAACATAGTCTCGGAACCTGTAGCGGCGATAGTGGACAAAATAAACTCCAGGATAGATAGCCAGCATGACCCTCTGGCTGCCATCATAAAAGGTGTTGAGGAAATGTGGGATGTTTCATTGCTGAAGTTCACCTATGAACTGACCCAGAGTTCTGTATACACAAATGTAGTCGAGTTTGAGCGTAGAGGGCTTCTTAATATCGATGCGGCGGGTATACCCGGGGGTGCCAGAAACTATATCGAAGAGTTGTTTGCAAGGGCTGAGCGCGACCCTTCGTGGGCTTCAGAGCTTGCTACTGAACTCAGGCGCTGGGGCTTATTCTACGAGTACCAGGATCGCTTTTTCCGCCTCTTCCGCAGAAGGTGAGCGAGCAGGAGAGCGCTCTCTTTCTACAGTCTGCAGTCTGCCTGGAAACTGGAAATAAGTAAGTACGCATATTCCTTTTGGTGCGTTCTATGTGACACCCTATCTTAACTCACCACATGCGAGGGTCTTGACAAACTATACATAAAGGGAGATAATGTTCGCCGACTTTCCCTTAGGAGTTTGAGCCGTGAATACAGGAGCTTTAATCTCGCTGGTGACGGCGGTGGCTTTTGTTCCTCTAGGTGTTATCCTTTTCCTCAATCGTCCGTGGCAGAGACAGCACAAGCTTTTTGCCTTGTGTTTACTGGCAAGTTTGTTATGGGGGCTTGCCGATTTTGCGTCCCGGGGCGACTTCTTCACACAGAACAGGCTTTTAGTACTCGAGTTAGCTATCTGTTTGTTTCTCTGGGCGGCAGTGCAGATCCACTATTTTCTAGCCTCATTCTACGAGACGAAGGGTTTTCGTTTCCCGTTTGCTTATATTGTGATGGCTGGACTGATGGCGGTGACGCTGGCTGGTTATGTAGTGAGCGATTTGCAAGTTCATAATGGACTTCTGGTACCTGTGTATGGTAAAGGAATTTTTATTTTGCCAGTTGCACTGGTGGTCATGTTTGGCAGGGATTTTTACCTCCTGTGGCAGCATGTGAGAGGTCTGGTTGACCCGATAACGCGCAATCAAGTCCTCTATTTGCTATTCGGGATTGTAGTAATGGCGCTCTTCACCACCATAAACGCCTTTAGCGATTTTGGTAAGCGTTATCCTGTGGCTTATGTTGGGGCATTATTAACTGCTGCCACCTTGATTTATCCTGTGCTGAGGCATCAGTTGCTGGACATGCAAATTGTCCTCCGCCGTACATTTGCCTGGATATGTTTACTGATTAGCAGTGTGGGTCTATATGTTTTGTCTGGTATCGGGGTCTACAGGCTTGTCGATAGACCTTTGGACTGGCTGGTCTTAAGTCTGTCCGCCATTTTAGCTATGGGGGTTGCTGGCATTGCTTATGTGTTGCGAGATTTTATTTTCACCGGTACGGAACAATTATTCAATAGGAAGAGACACAGCTACCGTCAGAGACTGCTGAGGTTTATCAGGTGGGAACTTCCTCATGCCTCGAGCCTGAAGGAGTTGGGCGACAAACTGCTGCCGCTGGTTGTGGGTAGTTTTGGTTGTAAGTCAGCATTATTACTGTTGCCTGACCCTGAGGAGGGCAGCTTTGTGTCCGAGTTTGCCGAGCCTGCGGACATACCTCCGGTCAGCCTGGGAAAGTATAATCCGATTGTGAGGTGGTTGAAGCGCGAGAGCAGGTATCTACTGCGTAATGAGATGGAGGTTGCACCCGAGTTCATGCATCTGGATACCGAGGTGAAATCTCAACTCAAATATCTCGATTTTGAGCTATTCTTTCCCTTGTTAAATGACAGCAATCTGATCGCTATTCTGGCACTGGGTAAAAAGAGACATGGAAAGTACTCGGTTGAAGATCTTGCTTTACTGGAATCGATTACCAAGCAACTGGCAGCCAACATAGAAAAGGAATATTTCCATGAGCAACTTAAGAGGCGGGAACAGGAGCTATCAGTAATAAACGAACTGGTCAGGGTGATAGCTTCCAGCCTGAACATACAGGAGGTGTACAACACCTTTGTGGCTGAGTTGAAGAAAGTTATTGAAGTGGACTGGGCAGCTATTGCGCTGGTTGATGGTGATGACCTCATTCTTGAAGGTTTATTTGCAACAGGGGTGAATTCGCCCTGGCAGCAGGGAGAGAGGATACCGTTAAAGGGCACGGGGACTGAGTGGGCTCTGGAACATAGAAAAGCCCTCTATGAGCCTGATTTGTCCAGCAGCAGGAAATTCTGGACCGGGGAGAAGCATCTTCAGCAGGGGATCAGGTCTATAGTCTACCTGCCTCTAATTGCCAAAGGTGAGCCTATCGGTGGTCTGATAATTGCCAGTGGGAATCCTTATGCTTACACGTCGGAGCAGTTGCTATTGCTGGAGCATCTGGCTGCTCAGGTAGCTGTGCCAGTGGAGAACAGCCGCCTCTATGCCAGAGCGGAACAAAGGGCTAGGGTGGATGAAGTTACCGGTCTGTTTAACCGGCGACATTTTGATGAGCGTTTGAGACATGAGATAGACTCGTGCAATCGATACGGTGGCACGTTTTCCTTAATCCTGCTTGACCTCGATTTCTTCAAGGCTTACAACGATAACTATGGTCATGCGGCTGGCGATAAGCTGCTGGGAGAAGTTGGGAAGATCATTCAGAAGTCGGTGAGAAGTGCCGATCTGGCGTTTCGCTATGAAGGTGATGAATTTGCTATGCTGCTGCCTCAGACAGATTCCGGGGCAGCTTTTGTAGTTGCCGAGCGAATTCGTGGACGGGTTGCTCAGGAAATAAGCAAAGCGGAACTCAGGGTAACAGCCAGTCTTGGTCTGGCTACCTGGCCTAATGATGGGGCAATGTTCGACGAGTTGCTTAATGCTGCTGACAAAGCCCTTTATTATGCCAAGAAAACCGGCGGCAACCGGACTTGCGTTGTGTCGAAAATTTTGAGCACCACCATAGAGACCACATCCGGGACAGCTTCAGATAAAGAGGCTCTAAATGTCATTTATGCCCTGGCAGCTACAATCGAAGCCAGAGACCGGTATACCTACGGGCATTCGCGAAAGGTGAGTAGCTATGCTGTGGCTTTAGCTGAAAAGATGAATCTGCCGCCGGATAAAGTGGCTGTAATTAGCACAGCCGCTCTACTCCATGATATCGGCAAGATAGGAATTCCGGATGAGGTATTGAATAGACCTGGCGCCCTTGATGCACAGGCATGGGAGATGGTCCGGGCTCATCCCAAGCTCTCGACCACTATTGTCAGCCATGTGTTGAATCTGGTCGCTTGCGTTCCAGCTATCCTTCATCATCACGAGCGCTGGGACGGGACGGGTTATCCGTCAGGCTTGAAAGGCGAAAACATTCCTGTTGAGGCTCGCATACTGGCTGTAGCCGATGCCTTTGATGCTATGACCTCTTCGCGCCCTTACCGCGGTGCATTGTCTTACCAGGAGGCAATAGCAGAGATGAAACGGTGCTCCGGGAGCCAGTTCGACCCGCAACTTGTAGAAGTTTTCCTGCCTGTCGCTCTTTCCGCTTTTACCGAGGGTCTGTAAATGCAGAGGCACCCTCCAAGAGGCTGAAACGGGGACTATTTTTTGACCACTGCACAGATATTTCGGGAAAAGAAATTTATCCGGAAACGGTAAGACTTCTCTGGAAACAGGCTGACACTTTCAAAGCCAGCTTGTTTAAGCAGTTTGCCGAATTCTTCATAAGAGAAAAGATAATAATACCTGTAAATACTTTTCTGTTTCGTTCTCCAAGGCATGTTTACCTCTTTACCTTTGAGCCAGAACCCGGGCTGCCATCGGTTCCACACCGTAATAAAAGCTTCTCCACCGGGCTTGAGGACGCGCTTAAGTTCCAGCAGTGCCTGGTGCCTTTCCTTTTCCCCTTTGATGTGGTGGTAGACCGCTATGGCAATCGCCCAGTCGAAGGAATTGTCCTTATAAGGAAGGGTGGTGGCATCCGCTACGAGCAGGTTGACCTGAAAATTGAATTTCGCTGCATATCTTTTTGCCAAGCTTATCATTTGAGTAGAAAAGTCGACCCCCCAGAGTTCGAAGCCGTCTTTAAAGGGCAGGAAGTCGGGACCATGGGCGCAACCCACGTTGAGCAATTTCCCGCCTCTCCATCTCCGGGACAATTCTTTCAGTTCTTCACCGAACCGTGACCAGTGGCGGACCCGATACCAGCTTTCAGCTATTTCATCAAAAACGGTTGCGTTTGTTGCCATGGCGCTAATTTGATAAACTTCTTCTAGGAAATCACACTATGAAGAAAATTTCAAGGACTATATCTGGGGTAACTCCGGTAGCTGTTATGGCTAAGCCATCCGGCTGCCCCGGTAGATGTATCTACTGCCCTGATTTCCCTGATGTCCCGAAAAGCTATACGCCGGAATCACCAGCGGTGCTGAGAGCCAAGGCTTGTGATTACGACCCCAAGAAGCAGGTTGAGTTCAGGCTCAGGACGCTTTCTGCTATGGGACATCCCGCGGACAAGGTAGAGCTTATAATAATGGGCGGTACCTTTCTAGCCTGTCTTGAAGATTACCAGTACCAGTTCATAAAAGCCTGCTACGATGCACTTAACGGCTGTGATTCGCCAAATTTGGAAGCTGCTAAGAAAATTAACGAAAACGCCAAGCATCGGTGTGTTGGGCTGTGTATAGAGACCAGACCAGACCACTGTAGCGAGCAGGATGTGGGGCGGATGCTGGAGTTCGGCACCACCAGGGTGGAGCTGGGAGTCCAGACGCTGGACGATGAGATATATCGTTTGGTGAAGCGTGGACATAGTGTGGCTGATGTGGTGGAAGCGACTCGCCTTCTGAAGGACTATGGTTTCAAGGTCTATTATCACTGGATGCCAGGTCTGCCCGGCTCGACTCCCGAACATGACCTGGAACTTACAAACAGGTTGTTCCAGGATCCCAGCTTCAAGCCGGATGGACTGAAGCTTTATCCTACTCTGGTGATAGCTGGTACGGAGCTGGAAACATGGTACCGGAGCGGTTGTTATCACCCTTACAGCATGGACGAGCTAGTGGAGCTGATGATAGGCATTAAGACACAGATCCCGGACTATGTCCGAATTGCGAGGGTGATGCGTGATATCCCCGATAGGTACATTGTTGCCGGCTGTAAAGATTTGGCGCTAAGAGGTTCCCTTAAGAAGAGAATGGCAGAGATAGGGGTAAATTGCCGCTGTGTGCGCTGTCGTGAATACGGACATAGGGCAAGGGATGGCTGGAAGATAGGCGAACCCGAATTGAAAAGGCTGGATTACGTGGCATCAGACGGGCGGGAGGTCTTTCTCTCTTTTGAAGATAGCGAGGGGACGTTGTTTGCTCTATTACGAATGAGATTCGGTGATTCCGTGATAGGTGCTGGCGGTGCTGCCATAATTCGGGAACTGCATGTTTTTGGGGCTGAGGTCCCGCTGGGAGAGCGAAGGGACACGGCTGTCCAGCATAGGGGGTTGGGGAGGCAATTACTTGGTGAGGCTGAAGATATCGCCCGACGGGAATTCGGAGCTTCTAGAATGGCAATCATAAGCGGGGTTGGTGCCAGGGAGTACTTTCGTTCCGAATTTGGTTATGAACTTGATGGCGCCTATATGGTGAAAGACCTGGGTTTGTCATCTGGGGAACATCAGAAAGTCCGGCAAACCACCAACTTTGCAGTCAAAATAACAAGCCCCTTTTCCTGAGTCTATTTCCTGTGCAGGTGACAGGCGACCCAGTGCCCTGGCGATATCTCTACTAGCTCTGGTTCTTCCTGTGAACAGAGCGGCATGGTGCGATGGCATCTGGGGTGGAAGCGACAGCCTGAAGGTGGGTTGAGCGGTGAGGGCACATCACCCCGCAGGACAATTCTTTTTCCAGTTTTTCTCCTCAAACTGGGCACAGCGGAGATGAGTGCCTCTGTATAGGGGTGCAGGGGACTGTTAAACAGTTCTTTCTTCTCCGCCAGCTCTACGATTTTCCCTAAATACATGACCGCTATCCGGTGTGCGACATATTTAATCACGGAGAGGTCGTGAGCAATGAGCAGGTAGGCTAGCCCCAGTTCTCCTTGAATGTCCAGCATCAGGTTCAATATCTGGGCTTGAATAGAGACATCAAGGGCGCTTACCGGCTCATCGGCAATGATCAGCTTAGGATTCAAGGCTAGAGCGCGGGCAATGCCGACGCGCTGTTTCTGTCCGCCGCTGAGTTCATGCGGGTACAGACTCGCCTGATCTGGTTCCAGCCCTACCTGCTTCAGTAACTTAGCTACGGTCTCGTCTCTTAACCTCTCATCCCCAATATTGTGGATAGCTAGAGGTTCGCATATGGACTCACCGACGGTCATCCTCGGGTCGAGAGAAGCTTCAGGGTCCTGGAAGATTATTTGCATCTCTTTTCTTAATTCTCTGAGGGCACTTTTGTCCAGTCCGGTGATATCGGTCCCTTCATAGATGATTCTACCAGCAGTCGGTTCTTCTAACCTGAGGATAGCCTTGCCCAGGGTGGACTTGCCACAGCCGGACTCACCAACCAGCCCCAGGCTCTCGCCTTCATTGAGATCGAAGGTCACACCATCGACGGCTTTTATGTCACCTATGTGGCGAGAGAGTATGCCAGCAGTGAGCGGATAGTATTTTCTTAAGTCTTTTACTTCCAGAAGCCTTCTCTGTTCAGACATACAAGTGGCACCTGACCTTGTGTTCTTTTGAAAGTGGGATCAGGGGTGGTTCTTGCTCGCTGCAGACCTTCATCGCTCTGGGGCATCTGGGATGGAAGGTGCAGCCAGATGGCAATCTCAAGGGGTCGGGGGTCATCCCCGGGATTGAACTCAGCCTGTCAACGTCTTTGGAAATATCGGGCAGGCACTCCAGTAGTCCAGCAGTATAGGGATGTTTGGGGGTACTGGTTATTTCCGAGACCGGTGCTGTTTCTACATCTTTGCCACCGTACATAACGACAGCCCTATCCCCTATTTCAGCTACCACACTGAAGTCGTGAGTTATGAAAATGATTGACATCTGCCTCGTTTTTTTCAACTCACGGAAGATATCCAGCACCTGAGCTTTGATGGTAACGTCCACTGCGGTGGTAGGCTCGTCGGCGATGAGTATTTTAGGGTCACAGCACAGGCTCATAGTTACTAGCACCCTTTGTTTCATGCCTCCGGATAGCTGATGAGGATAGTAGGCTAGGACCTCCTCCGCTGATGGTATGCCCATTTGGTGGAGTAGATTTATCGCCTTTTGTCGCGCCTCGCTGTTGTTTAACGAGAGGTGGAGCTTCATTTGCTCTATTATCTGGTCGCCTATGGTCAGTACGGGGTTGAGAGCCGACTGGGCTTCCTGGAGAATAATAGCGATCTCTTTACCTCTGATTTGCCTCAGTTGCTGCTGTGAGCATGTGGTCAGGTCTGTCGCATTGTAGCGCACCTGCCCACCTACGATTCTGGACGGCGGGCTGTCAAGTAGTCTGAGAATAGAGAGTGCGGTGACTGTTTTGCCGCATCCTGATTCTCCGACAAGGCAGAGGCATTCGCCCCTTCGTAATTCGAAGCTCACACCATCCACTGCTTTCACCACACCGCGGCGGGTGAAGAAATACGTTTTTAAACTGCTCACACTGAGGATGATGTTATTCATATTTTCGGACTGCATACCTGCCCGTTATCCCTTAAATATTACTCTTCGGGTCAAAAGCGTCCCTCAGCCCATCACCGAGAAAGTTGAAAGCCAGGACGGTCAAAAGCAGCATAATCCCCGGTTCTACTGCCACCCACCAGGCGGTATCCAGGCTGTGCTGCCCTTCTTCAAGGATTATTCCCCAGCTCGGTACTGTGGGGTCACCAAGCCCGATAAAGCTAAGGGCGGCTTCAGCCAGTATTACACCGGGGATGGACAGTGTGGCAATGACGATGATAAGGCTAATGACATTTGGGATAAGGTGGCGGAAGACCACCCTACCATCGCTGGCGCCCAGAGCCTTGGCTGCCATCACGAATTCCCGTGTCCTTAAGGATAGTGATTCGCTCCTTACCATGCGGGCAGTGCCTGTCCAGCCGGTAAGTCCTATTGCCATGACGATAAAGGCGAGGCTGGGTCCGAAGATGAAAACTATGAGCACGAGCAAGAGGAAGAAGGGGAAGGTCATCATCACATCGGTAAACCTCATCAGGGCATTGTCCGCCCAGCCGCCCAGGTAAGCCGACATGACTCCGATGATGGTGCCGATGATTATAGCTACGCCGGTAGCCAGGAGCCCGACCTGCAGGGATACCCGTGCTCCGGAGACTATCATTGCCAGCATGTCCCGTCCTTTTCTGTCGGTGCCGAGCGGATGTTTCCATGTGCCTGTGACTTTGGTGGTGATGAACTCGTCAGTCTCTATTTTGTAGACAGACTGCGTTGTACTGAAGCCGATGGGGGGTAGGTTCTTTGCTTCAAAATCTACCTCCGTGGGGTCAGGTGTAAAAAACGGTCCCAAGATGGCAACCAGGGCAAGGAATGTTATGAAGGCAAGACCGAAGACAGCCAGTCGGTTGCGGGTCATTCTACGCCAGTAATAGCTAATTAGCCGCAGGCTACTGCCCGAAGGAAGCACTGTGCTGTTGGCTGCCATTTTAACTCTGTTACTCATACCTGATCCTCGGGTCAAGGTAGGTGTAAGTTATATCTGTAAGCAGGTTGATCAGTAATACCACCAGAGTGCCGATGATGGTCACGGCAACCACTACCGGGTAATCATTGGCAAAGATGGCATTGAAAGAGACCTGCCCCAGACCGGGGATGCCAAAGACGATTTCAGTGAGGTAAGCGCCTCCAAAGACTATGCTGCCCAGGTCGAACATTATTATCGTTATCAGTGGTAGCAGGGCATTTCGGAAAACATGTTTCCCGATGACTAGCCGCTCCGGCAACCCTTTAGCCCTTGCTGTAATGACGAACGGTTTTCGTAAGTTGTCCAGCATGGCTGACCTGGTATACCTGACATAGGCAGCGAGCATTCCGGTGCCCAGGGTAATCACCGGCAGTACCAGCGCTTTAAGGTTGGCGATGGAGAACAGAGGTAATGTGGTGTCGTAGTAACTTTTGAATATACCCAGTTTTACTGAGAAGACGAGGATAAGCATGACCCCTAGCCAGAAGTTGGGTATGGAGATGCCGATGAAGGAGAGAAAGGTGAAGGCGTAATCGGTCCTGGTATATTGCCTTACCGCAGAATAGATGCCGATGAGGATGCCCAGCAAGGCAGCGAAAATGCTGCTCAGAAGTATTAACTGAAAGGAGTAGACCCAGTGGTGCTTGATTAGTTCCATCACCGGCATCGAGGTACTGAATGACCACCCCCAGTTCCCTCGAAGCAGATTGAGCATATATTCTCCGTATTGCTGGAGTAGCGGTTTGTCCAGCCCGTACCTGGATTCAATAGCGGCTATTACCTGGGAGGGGTCCTGCTCCCTGGCAGCCAGGTTGGCAAGGTATTTATCAGCAGGGGAGCTGGGTCCTACTCTAACCAGAATGAAGGTGACGGTAAGTATACCCCAGGCGATAAGGATGGAGTAGAAGAGTCTTTTGATAATATAGTCGCGGAGCCAGCTTTTTTTCATAGTTGGCGCTTACCCGGCAGACCGGGCTGAATTTCCCCTGCCAGTCTGTACAGGCATAGCTATTACTCAAAGTACCAGAGATAGTAGTTATAGCCCATATTGACCCCTGGTTCGATGCCCATCACATTTTTCTGGAAGCCGCGGTTAGCCCTGTGGAAGGCGAGGAAATTGACCGGTTGTTCTTCGGAGAGCAAACGGGAGAGTTCGACGTAAATTTTTTGCCTTGCTTCTTTGTCCAGCGCTTCCTTTGACTTCGCTTTAGCGAACAGGCTATCAACCTCAGGGCTTGAATAGCCCATAAAATTGAGTCCACCATGTGAGGCGAAGAAAACATGGCTTCCCGAGGGTGCCAGAGGGTCGGTGCCAAATCCCATAAGAATGAAGTCCCATTCCTCCTGGCTCACCGCTTCGGGCCCGTTGTTGTACGCTGGCTCCTGTTTGGAACCGGGCACAGTGTTCATCACGTACTGTCTTAGCAGTGTGGGCCAGGGAACCAGTTTGATTGTTGTCTCGATGCCGAGGTCGAGGAGTTCCTTTCGAACGAAGAACGCCATATCCTCCGCAGGCTTACTGCCCACATTAACCACTAGGGTAAGTTGCAGCGGTTTACCGTCCTTATCGGTGACCTTTATGGTGTTGTCAGCCTGTTTTACGCCGTAGCCAAGCTGATATAGAATCTCAGCGGCTTTTTGTTTATTGTACAGTGTGTCTACCCCGTACTTTACCATGCCTTCTTCTGTGTACCAGGGGGAAACTTTGGGTATGAAGCTAAAAGCAGGTTCAGCGAAGCCAAGCAGGATGTTCTGGGTGATTGCCTGCTTGCTTATTGCCATAGAGAGGGCTTGCCTAACTTCTTTGTGCCTTAGTCCTTCCCAGCCGTTAGCCCTCTGGTTGTAGGCAAGTATGGTGTAGCCTGAGGTGGGCACAGTGTAGACCTTAATTTTAGGATTGCTCTTAAATTTCGCCACCTGCTCCGGTTCGATGCCGGTAGTGGTTATATCGCCCGCTTCTAAAGCTGCCTGCCTGGTGGCTGAGGTACCGAAGAGCTTTATCACATACTGCTCGAAGTAAGGGGCACCGATGTCCTTACCCAGATAGTAGTCGGGATTGCGTTCCACCACAAACCTATCATTGCGGTTCCATTCCTTGAAGCGGTAGGGACCGAGGTTGCCGGTGTAGGTTAGATTATTGAACTCAGGGGCGCGCATAAACGCCTCGGCATCGCCTTCGTATTTTTGGGCTATGTATTTGGGGTATGGGGTAAGGTCATACAATGTATAAACGAACTCGGCATCAACGGTCTGGCGGGTTATGGTGAAGGTGGTCTGGTTGACCACCTCTGGTTTAACGAACACCTTTTCGCCGTTTACCTCTTCTTGCCAGTCGCTTTTATAAGGGTAGCTCAACCAGTCGGAGAACATCAGGTTCTTGAGAGTATAGACATAGTCTTCGGCAGTGACCGGAGAGCCATCGCTCCATCTTAAATCGTCTCTAATCGTCACGGTGTGGACCAGACCATCGGGCGATACTTCGATATCTTTAGCCAGACAGCGGAGCTGGATATTGAACTCGTTATCATAGGTTGCCAGTGGGTCCAGAGTGTGTCCTACATAACTGAAAGATGTGGCATCGGCAGCCAGGATCCAGTTGAGTGTCTCAGCATCGCCACCGGACTCTCCTTCTATGAAAATGCCCTTGACTTGAATTGCACCTGGTTCCTTTATCCCGCCTCTGGTGAGAGTCAGGGCGAGGTATATGCCAATCAATGCTATACATATCACCGCGGCAACACAGGCTATAATAACCGTCTTTTTCTTCATTTAGTTAGCCTCCTTCTCGGCGGTTGCTTATCCCTTCTTTGTTTCGCCTGCTGTTTTACCGATTTACCTGATTTAAAGCGGTTTAGATTGAGAAAGCCTTTGTTGGACATGAGTATATCTTACAGAAAACTGGTCTTCAATCTCCGGATAACCTCCTCCACATCCTCTCCCGATCGCTTGATACGCTTCAAAGCTTCATCAACCCTGCGATATTTTCCCCTGTGATACAGGTCGCTCAGGGTCTCATAGAGCCCGGCTCTGCGTCCCAGCTTGAAATTGAGTCTCTCTTCTTCGGGCAGAGAAAGATACCTGTTTATCGTGGCGAGACAGGAAGCTTTTGCTTCAGGGAATTTACCTTCCAGTTCAGGCAATAAGTTGAGGACATGGTCACTCTTAAGTTCACTGGTGACCTCAAGCCCGGCGATAAAGTTGCCAATTTCTTCTACTATCTCGTCCTCTGTTTGAAGTTGAAAGTCGCCGGACTCCAGTTTTTGTCCCAGGGGGGTATTCGGGTGTACATGGAGGGTGCGCAGTCTGATATGGTCGGGATTGATTGCGTTAAGCACTCTTGCGGTTTCGGTGGCATGTTCGGCAGACATCTTTCTACCCCCCAAGCCCGGCATCACATATTCGCATAGCGAAATGCCTGCCTCTTTGACTTTTCTACCGCCTATGATGTGTTCTTCTCCAGTAACTCCTTTGTCCACATAAGCAAGCACAGCGTCCGAGCCACTTTCCAGCCCGATATGCAGCCGGGAAAGCCCCGCCTCTTTTAGCTCTTTAAGTTCCTCGAGCGACTTCTTGGCTGCGGTCTTGGAGCGAGCATAAGATGTTATTCTGGACAGGTCAGGGAAAGCCTGTTTCAGGGCTGAGACCACCTTTAATAAATCAGGAGTCCTCATTATCAGGCTGTTGGCGTCCTGTAAGAAGGCTGTTTCACCCCCACCCCAGAGCCAGAGGGCGACATTGCGCACACTCACATTTTGGTAATTGTGGTAAATAGCAGCGGCTGTTTCTCTTACTCGCCCTCCATAGCCTATTCTCCAGGCTAACCCCTTTATCTCGTCGGCAATGGCTTTAGCAAGCTCGATGTCTTTGATTACGTCATCTGCAGGTCTTAGCTCAAACCTTTGTCCTTTATAGACCGGGCAGAACTGGCATCGGTTCCAGGGGCAGTTTCTGGTTGCCCGGATAAGCAACGAAAAAGCCTCACTGGGGGGTCTTATCGGACCCGTTTCGAACCAGAGGTCGAGCTTTTGTGTGTTGAGAGAATAGTCCAGACGCATCATTTAATTTTAAACTTTAGCCATCCAAATTTCCAATTATGGACTTGGTCGGTGGGGAAATGGTAACATTTTTTAACATAATGGACAGACTTGATGGGATCAAGGTAGTCTCCTTTGATGCGGAAGGGACTCTGGTAACGCCCGATTTTAGCTATTCTATCTGGTACGAGGCTATTCCTGAAAAATATGCCGAGAAGAAAGGTATCGATTTTGAAACGGCGCGGAAGATTGTTGAGGAGGAGTACAGTAAGGTAGGTGACCAGCGGTTGGAATGGTACGATGTGCGTTACTGGTTTCGAAAGTTCAGCCTCGGCTCCCCAGAGGCGGTGCTGGAGAGCTACCGTCATCGTGTCTGCTATTATCCTGAGGTCCGGGATGTAGTGACTGAACTGAGCGGGCGGTATATGCTAATTGTAGCTTCGGGTTCGATGCGGGAGTTCCTGCGTCATCTTCTTCAAGACATTGAACCTTGTTTCAGCAGAGTATTCTCTTCGCTTTCCGATTATAGGCAACTAAAGACGCCGGAGTTCTATTTGCAGATTTGCCGGGTGATGGGAGTGCGTCCTGAAGAGGTGACCCATGTGGGTGATAACCGGGACTTTGATTTCATCGCCCCTCAGAAGGTGGGAATACGCGCATTTCACCTTGACAGGAAGGGAGAGCATGATAATGCTCTGACCAGCTTGAGGGAATTGACGGTCAGGCTATGAAGTCAGGCGTACCCAGCACGGCGGGTGCTAAGAGAAAGAGTAAAGGGGGCTAGAGATGAACGAAACGATTAAGGTGATTATGGGCAGAAGGAGTGTCAGGAGGTACAAAGAAAAGCAAATTGATGATAAGGAACTACAGACGATAATGGAGGCTGCCATTCATGCGCCTTCGGCGATGAATGCGCAGCGGTGGTATTTTGCGGTGGTGCAAAATAGGGGTTTGCTGGACAGGATGGTGAATATCATCAAAGAGAATGTTATGAATTCCGGACCTGAGATAATGAAACAAAGAGTCAGCGACCCTCAGTACCATACCTTTTACCATGCACCCACGGTGGTCATGGTATTTGCTGATGAGAAACACAGGTTTGGTCATGTTGATTGTGGTCTGGCTATGGAGAACATCGCTCTGGCAGCAGAATCATTGGGCATCGGCTCATGTGTGATGGCTTCTCCAGGGCTTCTGTTTACCTCGGAGAAGGGGAATGCGATAAAGAAAGAGCTGGGTGTGCCAGAGGGCTACAATTTTGTTTGTGCTATTTCGCTGGGTTATATTGATGGCGAGAAGCCAGGCGTTCCGCCGAAGAATAGAGATGTAGTGAAATACATCAGATAACGAGGCAAGTTCTATAGTGTCTCTACCCTGACTTCGGGCAGGAGTCTCTCTACATCCTTGCGGCGACAGAGTTCAGTGCCCGGAGTCAAAGTAGCTGCTGTGCCAGCGGCAACCGCCCAGCGGCAAGCTTCTTCAAGGCTATAGCCCTGGCTCAGTTTAAGGACCAGCCCGGCAACAGCCGAATCGCCAGCACCCACAGTGCTACGCGTCCGCACGCGTGGAGGCGTTGCCTTTATTATCTTTTCTCTGGTGGCTACTATCATGCCAGTTTTTCCTCTTGAGATGGCTACAATCTGTATATCGTCCTTGACCAATGTCTCAGCTGCTTTTATCACGGAGGCTTCATCTCGTAGCTCTATGCCCAGCAATTCTTCGGTCTCGTACACGTTGGGCTTAACGATGTACGGTTTCGCTTTAATTCCTTCCTTAAGCCATTGCCTGTCGGAATCGAGGACTGTCTTAATACCGTGGTTTTTCGCTTCGAGTATCAGTCGCCGATATATGTCATCGGGTATTCCAGGCGGAACGCTCCCGGCAAAAACTAAGAAGTCAGGGGTGGTTCTCATGCCTCTTAGTTTGTCGACCAGTTCAGCCAGCTCCTGTCTTGAGATATGTGGACCAGGAGCATCGATTCTGGTCTGGCGGTTGGTCTTCAAATTGGTGATAATGAAATTACTCCTTATCTCGCCTTTGATCGTGGTGAAGTCGAAAGGGACCCCTTGTTTTCTGAGCAATCTTTTGAGCGTTTCCCCGGCGGTACCGCCGATGAAGCCGTAAGCCACGGTCTCGCCGCCAAGTTCATGAACAACGCGGGACACATTGATGCCTTTGCCGCCGGGGTCTTCACGGAGGCTGGTCCAGCGGTTTGCTTCATCGATGACCAGGTCTGCAACGGTAACTGTCCTATCCAGGCTGGGGTTTAAAGTTACTGTAGCGATCATGTTCACTTCACCTTTTCTATTTTCAGTAGGTTGGTACTACCGGGAATGCCTATAGGTACGCCGCCGGTGATGACTACCAGGTCTCCCTTTCCGGCTATCCCAACCCGTTTAGCCAGTCTAGCCCCACGGGCGAAAAGCACCGTTAAACGTGAAGGCTCAGGGATTTGAAAGGCGCGCACTCCCCAGGATAGAGAGAGCTGCCTCTGGGTGCTGCGGTTCGGCGTTATAGCCAGGACTGGTGCTTTGGGGCGATATTTAGAAACGCGTCTGGCAGTGCTTCCTGAAGAGGTAAAAGCGACTATAGCGGCGGCGCCAAGTTGCTGAGCAGAATGGCAAGCTGCATAGCTGATGGCGTCGTCAGTTTGTGGTTGCACATTTTTACCTCTGTTAAGGAGTATTTCTTCATAGGGAAGGGCAGCCTCAGCCTCAAGGGCAATTTGTGCCATCATGATTACGGACTCGACCGGATAGTCCCCTATAGCAGTCTCCTCAGAAAGCATGATGGCATCGGCACCGTCGAAAATAGCATTGGCAACATCGGTGACCTCTGCTCTGGTGGGTCGGGGGGCTTTGACCATCGATTCAAGCATCTGGGTGGCGACGATAACCGGCTTACCAAGGCGGTTACACTTCTGAATAATTTCTTTCTGCACCATGGGTACCTTTGGCAGAGGTATCTCAATGCCCAGGTCGCCTCGGGCGACCATAACGCCATCAGCCGCCTCCAGTATTTCGTCTAGATTGTTGAGGGCTTCTTTTCGTTCTATCTTGGCGATGACCGCAGGAATACTTTTGCCTTTGCGCAGAAAGTCCTTCACCTTCTTAACGTCGGCGGCTGATTTAATGAAAGATAGCGCCACGAAGTCCACGTCGTGTTCCAGCCCAAAAACCAGATGTCCCCAATCTTCTTCGGTGACCGATGGCGAGTCCCAGCTCACATCTGGTACGTTTATCCCCTTCTCCTCTCCAAGCATGCCCCCCGTGACTACATGACATTTAACATCTGTGGCATTGGTACCGATAACTTTCAATTCGATAACGCCATCGTCGAGATAGATTGTGTCTCCGGGTTTCACCTTCTTGGGCAATTCTGGAAGTTCCACGGAGACCATTTGTTCGTTGCCCAGTAATTGCTTTGTGGTCAGAATAAATTCTGTGTCTTCTTTTAGTTCAGTGATGCCGTTCTTCAGTTTACCGGTGCGGTTTTTTGGTCCGGGCAAGTCCTGCATGATGGCAAGCGGGAAGCCGCTGTGACTGGCTACTCTGCGCAGCGTTCTTATGTGAGCAGCATGCTCTTTATGGGTGCCATGGGAAAAATTGAGCCTGGCTACGTCCATGCCGGCAGCAAGCATTTTTGAGATAACATCGTGGGAGCTACTGCTCGGTCCGATGGTGCAGATGATTTTGGTCCTTCGATATGGCTGCGGTGGGGTATAAACAGGCATATTTTTAGTACTCCCGGTACCAGCCCTCGGGCACGGTGGTAAGGCTGTCCTCTCTGATGTTTAGCTTGCGGCACCACGGCGTCCCGTATTTGGTGGCTATCTCTGCCAGCTCTTTTAGCCGGTCGACCACAGTGGTGGACAGAAATTTAGTCCGCGCCTTTCTGTCTCTAAAGCTTACAATCTCCTGCCAGATAGCCCGACCTCCGAGGAAACCGGAGGCACCAGCGCGGCAGGCGAGTTCAACTTCTTTGCGAAAAGCCGGGTAGTCGATGCCGGCGCTAAGAATAACCCAGGGCGTCTGTGACGCTTCATCAAGCTGGTGACACAGTTTGAGCAGTGTTTTTTCGTTTGTTTCGTAATCAAAGTCAGCCGGGAATTCCACCTTGAGCACATCGAATGGGAGCGATGTTAACTGGCGCACGGTATCGATGACGAGAGAAGGTCGTTTAGCTGCGAACTCGGCTGACCTGGGGTTCTCGTCCTTCAAAGCGTAGGTCTTAGGTTCAACGAGAAACGGTATGTCATATTCGAGGCATTCTTTAGCCAGTCTTTTGATGGTGGCTCGTTGTTTTGCGGCAGCTTTGGAGAGGTCGGGACGGTAGTAAACGAGGATTTTCACCGCGGATGCGCCCATGCGTTTAATCTTTTCTACGCTCCAGCCCTTGAGCAGCCTGGTTATTCGACCGTCAGGGGTGTTTTCATAGTCGGTAGCTTCGATGCTGACGAGCAAGCCGGTGTCCCGGGGAAGCACCCCACCGGTAATGCACTGCGGGGCGCCGTAGACGGGGTCTAGGAGCACGGCACTGGCGTGAGGTGCTAGGGCAGCGCACAGGTCAAGTTTATATTCCACCATCTCCCGGTAATCAGGCTGTTTGCCCTGCTCCTTTTCAATCATAGTCTTCAGTGAACTGCGGTGGTCCATAGCGCACATGGTGAATATGCCATCTCGGGTGGAGATCTGCTGTAGCCCCCTTATCTTGCCCACGCTTAGTGCCTGCATTTTTATCCTCCTGATTTTGTGATTAGACTATAACTTTTTGCTGTTTATGGCAAGTGTGGCATTGCAAATTGCTTTTTTGTGTTAATAAAGGACTGTTCTGGGGGTATTGTAAAAGGGCAAAATGGTCACTATTGAGGCATATTATGACCAAGTGTTATACTGAAGTCCACCCGTGAATTTGAGGCAGGAAGTGCCGGGGTGGGTTAGTGTGGCTGTGCGATCAGGGATAATAAAGGAGTAGCCATGGCGAAGGGTTTTACAATTCCAGTTGACAGATTAGCCAGGATGACGCCGGAGCAGAGGCGGCATTATCTTGACAAGAAGTTGAGGCAGGTGGTTGTCCATGCTTTTGAAAGAGCGCCGTCGATACGAGAGAGGTTGGAGAAAGCGGGCATTGACCCATACAAGGTGAAGGGCATAAGCGACCTGGAGTCTTTGCCTGTGCTGCGGAAGGATGGACTCATAGACCTGTATAAGAGCCGTCCACCTCTCGGCGGGCTGGTGGCAGTACCTTTAACCAGGCTGGAGCGGGTGTATGTATCTCCGGGACCCATATATGACCCCCACCACAAAAGCGAGGCTTTCTGGCAGAGGCACAAGCACCTGGTCAAATCTGTGGGTTTTGGTAAAGGGGATGTGGTTATCAATGCCTGGTCTTATCATCTGGTGCCTGCGGGGCTGATGGTTGATGAGGCTTTAAGGCGAGCCGGTGCCACTGTGATACCTATGGGGGTGGGGAATACCGAACTCCATGTCGAGGTGATGCGTCAGCTTCGGGTGACCGGCTTTTTCGGTAGCACCGGCTTTTTCATGAACATCATCAACAAGGCTGAAGAGATGGGCTATGATGTAGTGAAGGACTTTAACCTGAGGCTGGCATGCATCGGTGGTGAGATGGGTGGTGGACCGATAAGAAAGCTGGTAGAAGAGAAGTATGGCATCGTGACCAGGGATGTATACGGGACAGCAGATGTGGGGCTGTTTGCTTACGAATGTAGTGGGAAGGAGGGGATGCATATTGCGGAGGGGGTTATTGTGGAGATAGTGAGCCCGGAGACAGGGCGTCCTGTGCCTCCGGGCGAGGTCGGAGAGGTTGTGGTCACTCCCATTGATGAGACATACCCGCTGATACGGTTTGGCACCGGCGACCTCGCAGCCCTGATAGAAGAACCCTGCCCCTGCGGCAGGACTTCATTGAGGATAACGCGCATTCTTGGCAGGGTTGGAGATGCGGTGAGGGTACGAGGTATGTTCGTTCATCCACGGCAGCTTGAGCCGGCGATGACGCGGTTTGGTCAGGTAGCCAAATATCAGGCGGTGGTTACCAGGTCCGGTCACCGGGATGAACTGGCGCTGAAGGTGGAACTCAAGGAAGGGGAAGCGATTGACCGGGAAAAGCTGGCTCAAGAGATAAATGATGCGGTGAGCAGCGCAATCAGGGTAAAAGTCGACCGCATTGAGTTTGTGGGCAAGGGGGCTATACCGGAAGGACGTAAACTTATAGTGGACGAGCGTGTCTATTGACCTACAGTGTTTTCGTCTTTGTGTGATAAAATAGGGCGATAAATTTAAGGCTTTACGACGGTAATGTCATGACCACGTCTAAAGTCAGTGTCGAACAGGAACTCAAAGTAAGTTCAGTCAGCTATGGCAAACTGAACTGGATCTACATTGAGAAGCCGACTGAGAGAGAGGTCGAGTACCTGCGGCAGAACTTCAATTTCCACCATCTAAACCTCGATGATGTGCTCAGTCGGGTACAGCGTCCCAAGATCGATGAATATGGTGACCACCTGTTCATAGTGTTGCATTTTCCGGTATTTGATAAGCGCAACCGGATGACCACACCCAGTGAGGTGGACATATTTATCGGAGAAAATTATGTGGTCACGGTGCACAAGCAAGGTGACCTCAAGCCGTTAGCTAAGTTCTTTGAAGAATGCCAGCTTGATGAAAGGATACGCGGCACGTACCTGTGCCGCAGCTCCGGTTTTCTGCTCTACCATATACTGGACACGCTGGTGAACTACTGCTTCCCCATCCTGCGTAAGGTATCGGACAACCTTGAGAAGGCGGAGAGCTTTGTTTTTGCCCGTCCTGTGCCAGAGACAGTGAATGAGATATCGCTCATCAGACGAGACCTTATCTCCTTCCGCCGGGTCATCCATCCTCAGATACCGGTTGTTGAGTTACTGGAGAAGGAGGAGTACCCGTTCTTTAAAGAAGACCAGGACATATATTTTGGTGACATCGCTGACCACATCCGTAAGATTTGGGACGGTCTGGAGGATGCTAAAGAGGTGGCGGATGGGTTGATGGACACAGCCAACTGGTTGACCTCTCACCGGCTGCAGGAGACGATGCGGGTATTGACCATTGTGATGGCGCTGCTCACTCCGCCGATGCTGATTGCCAGTATCTATGGGATGAACGTAGCTTTACCCGGTGGCGTAAACAAAGGAGATTTTACCTCTTTCGTTCTGCTAATTGCGATAATGGTCATCTCGGCGATGGGGATACTGTGGTTCTTGCACCGCAGGCGCTGGCTCTGAGGCTAAGAATGAGGGCAAGGTCTCTAGGATGACGGTCTCATACAGGTTTGTAGTTATTGCTGCCCTTTTCGTCGCCTGTCTGATTACAGCCAATATTATCATCGTGAAACAGATAAACATCGCTGGCATAGTCCTGCCGGCGGCGATAATCATTTTTCCGCTTAGTTACATTATCGGAGATGTCCTTACAGAGGTCTATGGTTACCAGCAGGCGCGACGTGTCATCTGGCTGGGCTTTTTGTGTAACCTGGTAGTTGTGGCAGCTATCTGGATAGCCAAGATTTTACCGCCTGCCCCTGTCTTTGAGGCACAGCAGGCTTTTGAGCGTATCTTGGGTAGTACACCGCGTTTTCTACTGGCGTCTTTTCTGGCTTACCTTGCTGGAGAATTTACTAACTCTGTAGTGCTGTCCAAAATGAAAATGTGGACGCGCGGTCGGTGGCTATGGACAAGGACTATCGGTTCTACGCTTGTAGGGCAGGGTGTGGATACCGTGGTGGTGCTCGCCATTGCTTTTGCCGGGGTGTTACCTATCGGGGTTTTGGGTATCATGATACTTAGCCACTGGCTGACGAAGGTAGCCTATGAAATCATAGCCACACCGTTTACCTACCTTGCCGTCGGGTATTTAAAGCGGAAAGAGGGCGTGGATGTATATGATTACCAGGTTGATTTTAATCCGCTGAAAATCGGTTAGTTATGTCCGGCGTTGTACAGGCTAAGGAGATAAAATTTATTGTTGACCACAATGTGGGCAAGCTGGCTAAATGGCTGCGCATGATGGGGTACGATGCCTTGCTGTTTAAGGAGGAAGACGATGGCAGCCTGGTGAGGCTTGCTCTGGCTGAAGACAGGGTGGTCTTGACCAAAGACAGTCAGATTATGAAACGGCGAGTGGTCACCAGCGGGAAACTGAAGGCTGTTTTTCTCGATGACGATGACCCGAAAGTGCAGCTAAGAAAAGTCATCGAAACGCTGTGTCTGGACTGTCAGCACAGACCTTTCTCTCTATGTCTGGAATGTAACTATCCTTTAGTGGAGAGAGCCAAAGAAGAAGTACGTGGTCGGGTCCCGCCTTATGTCTTCGAGACACAGGAGCAGTTTATGGAATGTCCTTCATGTCATCGTATCTACTGGCGGGGGACTCACTGGATGGCTATGAAGCGTGTTTTGCAGCGCCTTGTCACAGAAGAGGACAGGCGTGCAGGTGATCGGGGAAATAACTAGGAGGTCTGTCTGGTTATGAAATTGGTCACTGCGGAGGAGATGCGGGGGATAGACCGTAGTTGTGCCAGTGTTGGTCTGACCACTGAGGTATTGATGGAAAATGCCGGGAGGGCGGTGGCTGAGGAGACGCAAAAGCTAATGGGTGGTGTGGTGGGCAAACGGGTGCTCATACTGGTGGGACCGGGGAATAATGGTGGCGATGGACTGGTGGCTGGGCGTTATCTCAGCGACTGGGGGGCGGAGGCGGTCTTTTATCTGTGTGCTGAGCGTCCTGCTGCAGATAGGAACCTAGCACTTGCCGTGGAGCGGGGGCTGGCGCTGGTTAGAGCCCGTGAAGACGAAGGTCTGGCTAAGCTTGGTGACCTTCTGGGTTCCTCTGAGGTGGTGGTGGATGCGGTGCTGGGGACGGGCAGAAGCCGGGCTCTGGAGGGGCTGCTCAAAGAAGTGCTGAGCAGGGTGTTACAATTTAAGGCAAAGAAGCCTGAAGTCCCTATTGTGGCTGTGGATGTACCCTCAGGACTTGATGCCGATACCGGTGCCGTAGACCCCAACTGCATCTATGCTGACTTTACGGTGACGCTGGGTTATCCCAAAGTCGGGCTGTACAACTTTCCCGGTGCTGAGAGGGCGGGGAAGATTATTGTAGTGGACATCGGGATTCCTTCTGAGCTAGCTGAGGGCATAAGCAGGGAGTTGATAACCGAGCAGTGGGTGCAATCGGTATTGCCGCGGCGACCTCGCGACGCCAACAAAGGTACATTTGGCAAGGTGCTGGTGGTCGCCGGATCGGTCAATTACATAGGTGCTGCCTATCTCGCCTCCATGGGGGCAGTCAGAGTAGGGGCGGGGCTGGTGACCCTGTCGACACCCAAGAGCTTGCAGCCCGTCCTGGCAGCGAAGCTGACCGAGACAACCTATTTACCACTGCCTGAAGCGGAGACCGGTGTTGTCGGAGAGAAAGCGGTGTCGGTGGTGGCTGAACATTTGCAGGACTACAGTGTTCTGCTTATCGGTTGTGGGCTGGGGCAGAAGCCGCCGGTGGTCAAGTTTGTGCAGTCGCTGCTGCTGGACGTAAAGGGCAAGCATCTGCCAGCTCTGGTCATCGATGCTGACGGTCTAAATATCCTATCGCAGGTATCAGGATGGTGGCAGAGGCTGGGTCGGGATGCTATACTAACCCCACACCCTGGAGAAATGGCACGTTTGAGCGTGACTACGGTTGCTGATGTGCAACAGAGGCGTCTGGAGGTGACGAGGCAAAAAGCTATGGAGTGGCAACAGGTGGTGGTGCTCAAAGGGGCTTATACTGTAGTGGCGGCTCCTGATGGCAGGGCGAAGGTCAGCCAGATAGCCAATCCCGGGCTTGCCTCCGCTGGCACCGGCGATGTGCTCAGCGGGGTAATCGCCGGGCTCCTTGCTCAAGGACTGTCGCCTTTTGATGCTGCTGCCTGTGGTGTTTATCTCCACGGCGAAGCTGGAGAGATGGTGAGGCAGGAGCTAGGCGATGCCGGCATGCTGGCTAGTGACCTTCTGTCTGCCTTGCCCAGGATGATAAAACGACTGAAAGCGTCTAAACTCGGAGGTTAGCTGTCGTGCTGCTAGCGGTTGATGTAGGTAATACCAATATTACCGTGGGGGTCTTCGATGGCAACAAATTGAAGGCGACCTGGCGGATTGGCACTGATGTCCATCAGACATCTGATGAATACGGCAGTCTGGTCGTTCACCTGATTGAGCGGCAGGGGTTAAAGGTGAGCAGCATCAACGAGGCTGTGTTTTGCAGCGTGGTGCCGCCACTGGTGGGGGTCTTTGAACAGATGTGCCGGCGCTATTTCAGTACGAAGGCGCTGGTTGTAGAACCCGGTGTAAAGACCGGGGTGAAGATCTGTCTTGATAACCCCAGGGAGGTGGGTGCTGACCGGGTGGTGAATGCAGTGGCGGCGCACAAACTCTATGGTGGACCGGTGATTGTTATCGACCTGGGCACCGCCATCACCTTTGATGCTGTTTCCGAGGAAGGTGACTATCTTGGTGGCGCCATTGCCCCGGGGATCGCCATAGCTACTGAGGCGCTGTTTACAAGGACGGCTGCCTTGCCCAGATTGGAACTGGACATTCCTAGGAAGGCTATCGGCAAGAATACGGTGGCTGCGATGCTATCGGGTATCGTGTTTGGTTACTCGGGTCTGATTGAGAAAGTAGTGTCGCGTATTCAGGAGGAACTCGGTGGTAAGGCAAAGGTGGTGGCTACCGGGGGGTATGCTGAACTGCTAGCAAGGATGACGCCGATAATTGAGGAAGTGAACCCTGACCTCACATTGATAGGTCTGCGTTTAATTTATGAAATGAATAGAGAAAGGGAATGAGGCGATGGTCAAGGACAAGGTTGTGGTACTCGGGGTGACAGGCAGCATAGCGGCTTATAAAGCGGTGGAACTGGCGAGCCAGCTAACACAAGCAGGGGCTAGGGTGGATGTCATTATGACCGAGGCAGCTACCCAGTTTGTCACACCGCTCACCTTCCGTAGCGTAACGGGTCGACCTGTGGTCACAAAGATGTTTGACCTATCCTCCGAGTACAGTATAGAGCATGTATCACTGGCTGAGGCGGCTGATGTGGTGGTCATAGCGCCGGCAACGGCGAACACGATCGCCAAAATAGCTACCGGCATGGCGGATGATATGCTCTCTTGCACCGTTCTGGCAACAAAAGCACCCGTGGTCGTTGCGCCAGCTATGGATGTCAATATGTACGAAAATCAGGTGACCCGGGAGAACCTGGCTAAGCTTAAGGCACGCGGCTTTACCATCGTTGGACCGGGTTACGGGAGGCTGGCTTCAGGCAAGATGGGGCTGGGGCGGCTGGTGGATGTTAATGAGATTCTGGGGACTATTTCCCAGGTGCTGGGCAGGAGTGGCGATTTGTCCGGTAAATGCATTGTAGTCACTGCCGGAGGCACACAGGAGCCGCTTGACCCGGTGCGCTGCCTGACCAACCGTTCTTCAGGTAAGATGGGCTATGCCCTTGCTGAGGCTGCCAGAGACCGCGGTGCTCAGGTGGTACTGGTGACTGCTCCCACAGCACTGGTCAAGCCATCTGGTGTGGAAGTGGTGGATGTGACCACTGCTCAGGAGATGTATGAGGCGGTGAAGAAAGCAGTGGGGAAGGCGGCTGCGCTGATAATGGCAGCGGCAGTAGCCGATTATCGTCCCAGGAAAGTTGCTGAAAGCAAGATAAAGCGCGAGAAAGCGGACAGCCTGACCGTGGAGCTGGAGAGGACGCCTGATATACTCGGTAGCGTAAGGGGGGACTTCCTCAGAGTTGGTTTTGCTGCCGAAAGTGAAGACCTGGTAGCTAATGCCAGAGACAAGCTAACGAAGAAGCAGCTCGATTTGATTGTTGCCAATGATGTCTCGGCTGTAGGCGCTGAGACCAACAGGGTGGTGATAATCGACAAATCGGGCAACATCGACGAGTTGCCCACGTTGCCCAAGCGAGAGGTAGCGGACAAAATCCTGGACAAAGTGGTAAGACTGTTAGGCTGATGCACTTCCTTCTATCCAGTAAACCTTCTCCTGGAGTTGGCATATGAGCGAAATACCAAGAGCTTATGAACCGGCACAGGTAGAACAGAAGTGGTACCGCTTCTGGCTGGAGCAGGGCTATTTCACACCGAAGATGGACCGCAGGCGTAAACCATTCGTCATCATCATGCCACCGCCCAATGTCACCGGTGAACTTCATCTGGGGCATGCTCTGACGGCGACCCTGGAAGATATCATGGTCAGGTGGCACAGGATGAAAGGCGAACCAACGCTGTGGCTGCCTGGCGTTGACCACGCTGGCATCGCAACTCAGGTGGTGGTAGAACAGAAACTTGCCCAGGAGGGACTAGAGCGCCATAAACTGGGGAGGGAAAAGTTTCTGGAGTATGTCTGGGAGTGGGTGAAGAAGTCGCGCAGTGCCATTACTTACCAGCACCAGCGTTTAGGGGCATCCTGTGACTGGACGCGTGAGCGCTTTACGCTTGATGAAGGACCCAGCCGGGCGGTGCGCACCGCCTTCGTTCGCCTTTACAATAAAGGTCTGGTCTACCGCGGTGAGCGGCTGATAAACTGGTGTCCCCGGTGCCTTACCGCACTTTCTGACCTTGAGGTGCAGCACAAAGATATTACCGGCAACCTCTATTACATGCGCTACCCGTTTGCAGATGGCGGCGGTTTTATCACTGTGGCGACTACTCGCCCCGAGACATACCTCGGCGACACTGCGGTGGCGGTGAACCCGGATGACGAGCGTTTCAGAGCGGTGGTCGGAAAGAAGGTGGTATTACCGGTCATCAACAGAGCGATTCCGATAATTACCGATGCGGCTGTTGACCCGTCTTTTGGCACCGGTGCGGTGAAGATAACGCCAGCCCATGACCCCGTGGACTTTGAGATATCGGAGAGGCAAGGGCTACCGCTGGTGAATGTGATGAACCCTGATGCCACCATGAATGAGGGAGCCGGACCCTACGCTGGACTCGACCGTTTCGCGTGCCGGAAGAGGGTGGTGGCGGACTTTGAAAGAGCCGGACTGCTGGAGAAAATAGAGCCATACTCGCATTCTGTGGGGCATTGCGACCGTTGCCAGACGATGGTCGAGCCACTGGTCAGCAAACAGTGGTTTGTCCGCGTGGCGCCGCTGGCTGAACCGGCGATAAGGGCAGTTACCGAAGGGCAGATAGTAATCATCCCTGAGCGCTTCACCAGAGTCTACCTTAACTGGATGGAAAATATCCGTGACTGGTGCATCAGCAGGCAACTATGGTGGGGGCATCGTATCCCGGTGTGGTACTGCCGCAAATGTGATGGCTTGACCGTCTGTGTGGACGAGCCCACAAATTGCCAGCATTGTGGCTCGGCAGAGATCTTTCAAGACCCGGATGTGCTTGATACGTGGTTCAGCTCTGCCCTGTGGACGCATTCCACGCTGGGCTGGCCAGATGATACCGAAGACTTTCGTTATTTCTATCCCACCACAGTTATGGAGACGGGGTATGACATCCTGTTTTTCTGGGTGGCGCGGATGATTATGATGGGGCTGGAGGACACTGGCAAGGTCCCCTTCAAGGTCGTTTTTCTCCATGGGCTCATCCGCGATGAGAGAGGCGAGAAGATGAGCAAGATGCGTGGCAATGTGCTCAACCCCACCGAACTCATTGACCGGTATGGCACCGATGCCCTGCGCTTTGCTGTTACAGTGGGCACGGCACCGGGCAACGATGTGAATCTGGGCAGGGAGCGGCTTGAAGCCGGACGCAACTTTGCTAACAAGCTGTGGAATGCGGCGCGCTTTGTCTTCAGCAGTCTCGATGCGGAGCCAATGAAGGCTAACGGAGTCCTGTCTGACCTGGTGTTGCTGGCAAGGGTGCAGGGCGTCGACATATGGCGGGCTCTGGCTAAGGCTTCTGCCAGCCATGTGGAGGACCGCTGGATTATAAGTCGGCTCCACCGCCTCATTCTCGAAGTGGACGAACTTCTCTCCGACTACCAGTTCGGTGAGGCGGAGCGCCACATTCATGATTTCTTCTGGGGCGAGTTTTGTGACTGGTACATCGAGATAGCCAAGATACGCTTGTCCCATCCCAACTCCTCACCCCTTCCATTCCTGGCTCTGGTGCTGGAGACAGTGTTGCGTCTTTTGCACCCATTTATGCCTTTCGTAACTGAAGAGCTATGGCAGAGCTTGAAGGCGCGGTTACCCAAAGGGGTGTTAACTGCTCCTTCGATAATGGTGGCTGCTTACCCCACAGCTTACAGGAAGGCTATTGACCCCGAGGCTGAGCGGGTGATGGAGACGGTCATAGAAATCGTCCGCTCAATACGCAATGCGCGGGCTGAGCACAAAGTACCAGCCGGTAAGTGGATAGGGGCACGGGTCTATGCCGATGAACTCAAGTCAGCTATTGCCTCTCAGTCTAAAGCCATGGAGACGCTAGCTAGAGCGAAGCCTTTGGCGGTCCTGAGCCGGCAGGAGAGGCAGAAAGGAAAAGAGAAGGGGCTGGTTATGGTGCTTAAGGAGGTGGAGGTTGTTCTGCCCTGGGAGGGCATGGTGGATGTGGTGGCTGAGCGGCAGCGTCTGGAGAAAGAGATGGAGATGGTGCGGGGTGAAATTGCCCGCCTTGAAGGGCGGTTGAAGGACGAGGCATTTCTCGCCAGAGCGCCGGCTGTGGTGGTGGACAAAGAGAAGCAGAAGTTGCAGGTTTATCAGGACAAGCTGGGAAGGCTGGAGCAGGAACTGGAACAGCTCAGACCTTGAATGGCTTGAGCCCTTTGGCTTTCATGTCCCGCTGTATCTTCAGCAGCGCCTTTTTGGTATCGCTGGCGACCCGTGACTTATCAGCCCTGCTGACGCGGTGTTTGAACAGCCAGTAGGTAAATTCCCTGAGTTCGTTGAGGGTGAGGGAATTGCGTTTTCGGATATGCTTTTCTCTCCTGAAAGTGCTGAGCAAGGCTTCACGGCTGGCACCGTAAGTCCTGCGGAAAGCCCTGTCCAGTACCTCATTCTCGTTGGTGAAGCCCAGTGCTGACTGCTCCTTGCGGACTTCTTCCACTGCCGCTCTCAACAGTGCCTCCTCAACGAGGACGCCGTAAAGGTAGTTTAGATAGGCACGGTATTTGGCTGGTCCGACAAGTTCCTTAAATTCCTCATGTTTGAGTTCAAGCGGCGGCTGGTCGAAGAACAGGAGGTTGATTTTTTCCTGCTCCGGGACGCGGTCACCGATTTCTTCGAGGAGACGCTCCGCTAGCAACAGCCAGTCAAAAGCTTCACCGGCGATAAGATAGCGGTAATGGCGTCCCTCGTACTCCTCTTCGGAACTTTTCCACAGCTTTATAGCTTCGAGGAGGGTGATATACCAGTGTTTGCCTTCCGCCACCGAGCGCTTTAGATGTTCGATGGCTTTTGCATCAGCCTCGTTCTTCGGGGTCTCCTGTATCACCTCAATTTATCAATGGCGCAGGAAAGCCAGCACCTCTTCGAGAGGTCTGGTGTTGAGCACGTCTTTCGCCTGGCACCAGCCACGGCGGGCGATGCCGATACCGAAGCGCATGAAACCAAGCTGTGCAGTGCTATGGGCATCGGTGCCGAGGGCTAACTTAATGCCCAGCTCCCGTGCCCGGTATATGTGGGTATCTTTCAGGTCAAGGCGGTCGGGCATGGCGTTTATCTCCAGAGCCTTGTTGTTTCTCAACGCAGCCTTGAATACTGCTTCCATATCCACGGCGGCTGGTTCTCGCTCGCCGATGAGGCGACAGGTGGGGTGGGCGATTATATCCACATGGGGGTTCTCGATGGCATTTATCAGGCGCCTGGTTATCTGTTCCTCGCTTTGAGTCATTGCGGAATGGATGGCAGCGATAACCACATCCAGTTCAGCTAGAAGTCCATCTGGTAGATCGATGGTGCCGTCTGCGCGGATATCCACCTCTATGCCGGTGAGGATGCGGAAGTCTCCTAGCTTCTGGTTCAGTTGCTTTATCTCTTCTATCTGCTGCCTTAAGCGTTCCTCGTTAAGTCCTTTGGCTATGCCCCTGCCCACTGAGTGGTCGGTGATGGCGATGTACTTATAGCCCAGTGCCCTGGCTGCCTTGACCATATCCTCGATGGTGTCGTGCCCATCGCTCCACTTAGTGTGCACGTGGAAGTCGCCTTTTATATCCGAAAGCTCGATGAGCCTGGGGAGAGCGCCTTTTTCGGCAAGTTCTATCTCCCCCTGGTCCTCCCTCAGTTCCGGTGGAATATACTGCAAGCCAAGGCGATGGTAGAACTCCTCCTCGGTGGCAAATTTCTCCAGGTTATTAGTGGAAAGGTCGGTTATCCCGTATTCGCTGAGTTTCAGCCCCCTTTTCTGTTCTTTGGTGCGCAGGGCGATATTATGTTGCTTGCTGCCGGTGAAATACTGGAGGAGGGAACCGAAGGAATCGTGCTCCACCATTCTCAAGTCAGCTTGAAGCCCGCCGGGGAGGATGACGCTGGCTTTGGTAGGACCCTGTGCCAGCACCTGTCGGACCTGGGGCAAGGATACGAAAGCCTTGATGACCTCCTCGGGGTTGTCGGCGGTGCCCATGAGGTCGATATCCCCCACGGTTTCTCTGAAGCGGCGCAGGCTGCCGGCGGCGGTAAGGTTCTTCACGCCGGGGATGGTGCGTAAAGCATTTAGCACCTCATCAACAACGGGCAGAGCCTCGCCGATGGGGATGCGCTGGTCTTTACGGCGCAGTGCCTGTATTTGTTGCAGGATGTTCTCGGCGGTCTTCTCGCCGAGGCGGAAGAGTCTAGCCACCCGCCCGTCTTTTATTGCCTGTTCCAGCTCGTCCACCGATTTTATTCCCAGTTCGGTTGAGAGCTTTTTAGCTGTTTTGGGACCGATGCCCGGAATTTCCAGTAGAGCGGTTATACCCTCGGGGAATTCCGCTTTCAGTTCTTCATAGACTCGCAGCTTACCTGTGGTGACCAGTTCAGTGATTTTCTTAGCGATTGCCTCGCCGACGCCGGGGATAGCCTGCAGGTCTTCCCCCTCCTCGACCGCTATTTCCAGCTCTTTAGGCAGGTGCTCGATAGCTCTGGCGGCGCGCTGGTAAGCGCGGATTTTGAAAGGGTTCTCCCCTTTAAGTTCCAGCAGGTCTGCCATGTCCTGGAAGACTTTAGCGATCTCCGTGTTTTTCATCCCATATCCCCGAGACCGAGTTTTCGAGCCTGTTCGCTCATCCAGTCCCACTCAGGGCTTTCGCGCTCAAAGAACGGCTCAAAGTACTCCTCGAGCCATTCGTAGTATTCCTCGTCGAGAGCCTCACAGAGGGCTTCTTCTGCCAGGGCGTCCAGATCAGTATCTACCGAGTCCTCGGCGTCCAGGTCGTCCAGTTCCCAATCGAACTCTTCGTCAAACTCGCGGTCTGCCATAACTATTTCTCCCTCCGCTAATTATTCAGTTACCTTTGCTCCAGAGATTTAAGCAATCCCCCTTACATTCAGTATAAGCCGAAGACAGGCTGTGTGCAATCGTGGACTATTTCTGGCTGGTGCGCAGGAGTGAGATTTTCTGCCTTATCCAATCCCAGTCCGGGTCTCCATGATTGAAGAAGGACTTGAAATTGTCTTTAAGCCACTCGTAATAGTCGTCCTCGGTGTACTGGCAGAAAGCTTCCACCAGTGTCTCTTTGTCGATGTCCTTGGGTATTTCAAAGTCCGTTAATTTACAATCGAGGAATTCTTCAACAACATCTCGGTCAAGCGTGTTTTGACTCCTTGCGTTTATTACTTTTCTTTGCAGAGATGTAACCCTGCTCGAATGTCTTGATATAGTTGTCAAAGCATTTGCCAGGGTCAATTTCTTCAATATTTGGGTAACGGAGCCTGAACTTCCTACAACGGCTAATCATTTTTTCAGACAGACCTGTGTCTCTTATTAAATGCGCGAGCTGATTTTCTAAGAAGAGATTGCTACTTTTATTTTCATTTGAGAACTGTTGAATTTCGTCCCCGAGCATCCAGTACAGGATTACCTTACCCCTTCGTTGCCTGTCTTTAATCAACCTTGAGATAGTTTTAAGGCTATCCACTAACTTAAGATATTTACATTCAAATTTTTGTAGCTCTTCATTCAGCCGCTTTGCGTCAAAATCTTTTTCAAATATCAAATTCATTGGGACTGTAGCTTTAAGAACTTCTGTTCCATCAGCATCTTTTATCTGTTTGATTTGAACTGCTATTTTCATGTTTTTCATTGCTCACCCCATAACCTAAAAAATCTTTCTGAAAGTTCGAAAACTTTTTGATACGATGGGTCAGGGTCTTTTTCTAACGTAAATTCGATAAGGCTTGAAACTACACTTTTAATTTGATGGTAATTAAGAAGCTTGTCTCTTTCGGCTCTCTTGTAAGCAGGGTGCGATACATTTATGATTACGGTTTCTCCGTCAAATCGGGCCTCTTTGGCTTCCGGCCTTGGATTTTCTTCCCGCCCTAGACGTATTCCACCCCGGATATTTCTTTGATGATTCGTTGCGGCTGGACCTAAGCCTGACTTGGAGGTAGGTGCTTGCCCCGGTCCGTTGCCAGGGTAAACTGGGGTCCCGCCTCCGTGGGTTTCACCCCCTTTGGTTCCTGGAACCTTTTGAGTTCCTTCACCTAATTCTCTGCCTTCACCTGCTTCGTCTGTAATCGCTACCTGCCCTGATATTCTAGCTGCAAAAAAGGCGAATTGTGGAATATTTCTCAAAATCAAGTTTATTTCTCTTTCCAAGTTGGAGAAATCGTCTTTCCTTTCAAGTAACCTTTCTGCTAAACCTGTTTCTTCAAGCCATTTAGTAAACTCGGCTTGGGCGCTTCTAAAAAATGCCTCCCATGTTTTGTCTCCCTGCTGAAAGGAGCACTTATCTGTGGTGACAGCCTTGATTAGCGGGGGTGCCTCTATCCATCCTACTATTCGTTTTTTAGCGGGTGGCTCTTTCTTGAACCAAGTTCTTTCGATTACTTTGCCGAAGGTACAAATTGATACACCTTGCAAATTTTCTTCTGGATCGTCTCTCGCTAGTCCGAAAAAGCCTCGCACCTTCTTTTTTCGCTCGATTGTTACCCAAACCTCTTTTTGGCTGTCTAGCATGTCTCGGAGAGACTGCTGAAGTACCTGTTTGCCGTTCAGGAGAAACTTTAATCCTCTAGTGTATAGGGGCCTGTAGGTGATGACTGGTGATATTCCTCTTCCCTCAACGAGAATAGGCAGTTCCCCCTTATATACCTTTAACAGTTCTTTGTCTAAGAGGGGGAAATAATGCTCCTTGAGTACCTGTTCAATAATGTCACTCGTGTAGAAAGTTTTATTTTTGTCATCAAGATAGAGAGTAACCTTTGTGCCCGTGTGATTTAAGCTCAGGGTTCGGTCGTCATGGATTTTAAATGGTGCATCCTTGTTCTCAAGATGCCACTCTGAATATCCTTTGTATGTGCTTGACCGGGTCTCGGTTATTATCCTCGAACAGAAGTTCAAAGCAAGCTTTGCTCCTTGACCAGCGAAACCGATTCCGGTTCCTGGTGTCTTTGAGGGGGTTATATCGTGGTACTCCTTGCAAAATTTGCCTTTGTCCATGCCACAGCCATCATCGCTTATCTCTAAGATTCCTCTCTTAGGGTCGACGTTGATTTCTATAATCGATGGGTTCGCATCCAAGGCGTTCGCAACTAACTCTATAAGAGAAGCTTTACGAATATCAATCTTGTATTGCTTTGGAATAATAACTCGAATTAGATGGCTTACATCTACTCCTGTTTTTCCCTCGTATGTTGTCATTGCCCTACCTCCTATGGCGACTCCTCGATCTCATCCCAGCAATCGAAGTGGCAGGCGTAGTGGACGCATGAGCCGTCGAAGGTGAGGATGTCGCCTGATTCGGTGATGCTGCCCTCGACTACTATCATAACCCGTTCATCTTTTGTCATCGGTTGCTGGCAAACATCGCAGGTGGTAACGCCCAGTCTGGCTTTCATTTTAAAGTCTCCTTGCTGCTCTCTGCCCCGATGTCTTCCTGATTACTAGTCTAGCAGATTTTGGGGATGGGAGCATATGGGGGCTTTTGCGCGGAATAGGGATTTTTTGTTGATTATTTTTGGTCGGCCTAGGGCTCTGCGCTGGCGGTGGGTTATCTGCCGCAGCAGTGTTTGTATTTTTTGCCCGAGCCACAGGGACAGGGGTCGTTGCGCCCCACTTTTTTGCTGACCCCAGCGGCAACCGCAGCTTTTTGAGGTGCCTTCTGCGGCGGGGCTTCCTTTCTGAGTTCCACCCTGAAGATGGTGTGGACAATGTCGTGTCGGATGCCGGCGACGAGGCTGTCGAAGCGGGCATGCCCTTCTTTTTTATAGATGACTAAAGGTTCTATGCCCCTGATAGCATAAAGGCTGGCTTCCTGGCGAAGATGATCCATGGCAGTCAGGTGCTCCATCCATAGGGTATCGATAGTGCGTAGCATCACCAGCCGTTCCACTATGCGCATGTTCTCGCTGCCCATCTCCTTTTCTTTCTGCTCGTAAAGCTGCTCAGCATATTTGACCAGGTTCTCAGCAAGCTGTTTGGGCTTGGTATGGGCGATGGCGTTGGGGTCGAGCCTGGGGGGCGTGGGGAAAATCAAGGCGAGCTCTTCCTGCAAGCCTGCGATGTCGGGCTCGAGTACGCCTTCACCACAATGGGAGGCAACGAGCCTTTCAATTTCCTCTTTGACCATGCTGAGGATGTTTGCTTTGAGGTCAGCACCCTCGAGGATTTTTCTGCGCTCGGAGTAGATTACCTCGCGGTGTTTGTTGACCACATCATCGTATTCCACAAGGTGTTTGCGGATGTCGAAATGGTAGCCCTCCACCCTTACCTGGGCGTTTTCGATAGCCTTGCTGACCATGGGGTGTTCGATAGGGGTGTTCTCATCGAAGCCAGCCCATTCCATGAAGCCTCTGATGCGGTCGCCACCGAAGCGGCGGACGATGTCATCTTCCAGCGAGACATAGAAGCGGGAACTGCCAGGGTCGCCCTGCCTGCCGGCGCGACCGCGGAGCTGGTTATCGATGCGTCTGGCTTCGTGGCGCTCGGTGCCGATGACATGCAGACCACCTAGCTGGATGACCCTGTCATGCTCTTCCTGCCATTCCTTCGGGTCACGCCCGGCAGGGTTGCCGCCGAGGATGATGTCCACACCTCGTCCTGCCATATTGGTAGCTACAGTGACAGCGCCGATGCGTCCCGCCTGAGCAATGATGGCAGCCTCTTTTTCGTGGTGTTTGGCGTTCAACACCTGATGTGGGACGCCGCGCCTGGTCAGCATTTCGCTGAGCTTTTCTGATTTCTCGATGGAGACCGTGCCAACAAGCACCGGTCTGCCCTGCTTATGCAGTCCCTCAATTTCCTTTGCTACAGCTTTGAACTTGGAGTCTTCGTCTTTGTAAATTTTGTCAGGGTTGTCGATGCGGATCATCGGCTTGTTGGTGGGGATGACGACCACTTCCAGCTTATAGATCTTGTGGAACTCTTCAGCTTCAGTGGCGGCGGTGCCGGTCATGCCGGCAAGTTTTTTGTACAGGCGGAAATAGTTCTGGAAGGTGATGGTAGCCATGGTGATGCTCTCGGGCTGTATCTTCACTCTCTCTTTGGCTTCGATAGCCTGGTGCATCCCTTCGGAATATCGCCTGCCGAACATCAGCCTGCCGGTGAACTCATCGACGATGATGACCTGTCCGTCTTTGACCACGTAGTCGCGGTCCCTTTTATATAAGACACGGGCTCTAAGAGCGTTGTTTATATACTGGTTGAGGGCATAATTTGAGGGGTCGTAAAGGTTAGGCGCTTTGAGCAGACCTTCCTGGCGCAGCCACCTTTCCATTTTCACCATGCCTGATTCGGTAAGGTAGACCTGCCGTTCTTTTTCTTCAACCGTATAGTCCTCTTCTGGCTTAAGCTGGGCGACGAGCCGGGCGAAGACGTAGTACTTGTCTGTGGCTTCCTGAGCGGTGCCGCTGATGATCAGCGGGGTGCGGGCTTCATCGATGAGGATATTGTCCACCTCGTCCACAATGGCATAATTGAGCTCACGCTGGACGCACTGGGAGAGGTCTAAAGCCATGTTGTCCCTTAAGTAGTCAAAGCCGAACTCGTTGTTGGTGCCGTAGGTTATGTCTGCCAGGTAGGCTTCGCGGCGGGTGATAGGGCGGAAGTGTGCCCAGCGGGTGTCTTTTTCATCGGTATAGTCGGGGTCATAAAGGCGGGCAGGTAAGTGCTCGCCGGGATGCAGCGGTGGGTAAATGCTGGCAACTGTAAGCCCGAGCAGATGGTAGATGGGTCCCATCCAGTAGGCATCGCGGCGTGCCAGGTAATCATTTACGGTGACCAGATGGCAGCCTTCGCCGGTGAGTGCATTCAGATAGAGCGGGAGGGTGGCGACCAGGGTCTTGCCCTCGCCGGTCTTCATCTCAGCGATTTTGCCCTGGTGAAGGACGATTCCGCCCATAAGCTGGACATCGAAGTGGCGTTCACCAAGCGTCCGCCGGGACGCTTCTCTGACGGCGGCGAAGGCTTCAGGGAGAAGGTCATCAAGGGTCTCGCCAGCTTTAAGACGGGCTTTGAATTCATCGGTCTTGTCACGGAGCTGGGCGTTGGTCAGCTTCTCGAACTGCGGCTCAAGCGAGTTTATCTCGGCTACAATGGGTTCGAGGCGCTTCAGTTCCTTCTCGTTGGAATCTATGAGACTACCAAGCCATTTAAGCATCGTGGTTATTCGAACATCGCACCTATGGATAGCCCGGTGTGAATGCGGTGAATAGCTTCACCGAGGAGTGAGGCTACGGAGAGAACGGTGATCTTGTCCAGCTTCTTTTCTTCGGTCACCGGGACAGTATCAGTGACCACGACTTCTTTGACCGGTGAAGCGGCAATGCGCTCTATTGCCGGTCCGGAGAATATAGGGTGAGTACAACAGGCATAGACCTCGGTGGCACCCTGCTCCAGAAGTGCGTTGACGGCGCCGACAAGCGAGCTAGCGGTATCTATCTCGTCATCTACCGTAAGGGCACGCATGCCTTTGACCTCACCGATGATGTTCAATGTTTCGGTGGCGTCGACATTGCCGATGCGCCTTTTTTCGATAATAGCCAGCGGGGCATGGAGTTTGGCTGCCACATCCCGGGCGCGTTTGGAAATGCCTATATCGGTGGCAACTACCACAAGGTCGCTTAGCTTTTTCTTCCTCCAGTAGTCGCTGAGGATGAACAGAGCGGTGAGTTCATCAACGGGTATATTGAAGAAGCCCTGGATTTGGGGGGCATGGAGGTCGATGGTGAGCAGGCGGTTGGCACCTGCCGTGGTCAATAGATCGGCGATGAGTCGGGCGGTGATGGGTACACGGGGTTGGTCTTTTTTGTCGGTGCGCCCATAAGCGTAATAAGGTATAACGGCAGTAATCCTGCCAGCGGACGCCCGTTTGAAGGCGTCTATCATGATGAGCAGTTCCACCAGGTTCTTGTTCACCGGTGTGGAGAGCGGCTGGACGATAAACACATCGCGCTCACGGACATTTTCCAGGACGCGGACGAAGATGTTCTCGTTGCTGAATTCAAATACCTCAGCCTTGCCCAGCGGTGTACCCAGATAATCGCATATCGCCTGTGCAAGGACCGGGTGGGCATTGCCGCTGAATACCTTAAGCTCATCCATCGGGTCTCGCCTCCATCGCTGGTGACATAATTATAACACATTGCTCGGCTGCGTCTTATGTTTGGCTTTGCCGGAAGAAGAGACGTGGAGACGTTATCTCCGCTTTCCATAGTATAATACGGGGTATGCGTGGGAAGGACGCTAGGCAAATCATAAAACTTCTGGAGCAGGAGTACGGACTGCCACAGTGGCGGGTGCGCGGTGACCCGTTAGCAGTGCTGGTGCAGACCATCCTTTCCCAGAACACCTCAGACAGAAATTCGGAGCCAGCCTTCAGGAGGCTGGTGAGTTGTTTTGATAGCTGGGAGGAGATGGCTGAAGCTAGCATAGAAAAAATCGCCGGCTGTATTCAGAGCGGTGGACTGGCAAGGGTGAAAGCCGGCTACATCAAGCAGGCTCTAACGGAGCTGAGGCAAAAGCGGGGCGACTTTGATTTGAGCTTTCTCAGAGGGATGTCGGTTGAAGATGCCAGAAGGTGGTTGATGGGGCTGCCCGGTGTGGGGATGAAGACGGCTAGCTGCGTGCTGCTTTTTGGTCTGAAGATGCCGGCATTGCCAGTGGACACCCATGTCTTTCGTGTAGCAACCAGATTAGGGCTGATAAAAGAAGGCATTTCCGTGGAGAAAGCACACCGGGAGCTGGAGTTGCTCGTACCGCCGGGTGGTGTGTACCGGTTCCATGTCCTGTTGATAGCGCATGGCAGGCGGGTCTGTCGTGCCCGCCTGCCATGCTGTGGGCGGTGTGTGTTGAGGGAGGTGTGTGGTTGGAGGGGGTTGGGGGACAACGTTTGCTGCGTCAATAAGTAGTGACCGGCTTGCTCTGCAGGGAAGTACCGGTGCCCTGTGCATTATTGGGATTCTGCTTGCCCCAGGGCAGCATATGTCTGCCAAAGCGTCCTGGTGCCAGACCGGGACCAAGTATGCCAGGCGCCCCTTCCGGTCTTGCTTCAATCCAGTCCCTGTAGGCTTTGGCTTGCTCTTCGGTGAGCACGCCCTTTTCCACCAGCTTCTTCAGCCATTCGTCAAGCATTTTTTCTTGCTGCTCCTGGCGTGCCTGTTTAAAGGCGTCCTCCAGCTTTTGCTGGTCAATGCCCAGTATTTCGGCAACCCTGGCGAGCAATGTGCCCTGTTGTCCATCAGCTCCTTGACGCATGCCCCATATTCTCACAGCGCCAGACCTGAATGCACGTCCCAAGCCGGGTATGTTTGGTCTGGCTTTAATCCAGTCCTTGAGTGCCTGTGCTTGCTCAGCGGTGATTACGCGCTTTTCCACCATCTGGTCAAGCCTGTTTTCCAGCGCTTTCAGCCACTGCTCCTCTTGTGCCTGTTCAAAAGCGTTCTCCAGGGTCTGTTGGTCAATGCCCAATATTTCAGCAACGCGGGTGATAAGGGCATCTTGCCGGGGCTGCGGCGGTTCATCATCAGCAAGCACTACACTTGCCGGCACAACCACAGCCAGCAGGCTTACGGCGAGCAGGACGCTCAAGGCAGTGCGACCCCACTTACTCATTCTAGTTACCTCCTTTAGTCCTGGGTTGTTGCGGTGACAGATGGTGCAGACCTTCTGCCACCGTTCGACTCTTTTCTCTAATTAGTATAACGACGAATTGTTAGAAAATTATTAATTAAGACCATGGCTTATGAAAACCCCAAAAATGGCTTCTGCATGTGGTTCCGTTCGATGGGGTGGTATAATAGGTCTGTGGGGGCAGCATCGGCAGTGCAATACATAATTGCCCATGATGTGGGCACCAGCGGCAATAAGGCGGTGCTTGTGGACGCCGAGGGGCGGGTGTACGGCAAGTGCTTCGAGCCTTACGGGATTTATTATCCTAATCCCGGATGGGCAGAGCAGGAGCCTGCGGACTGGTGGAGGGCGGTAACAAAGACAACGCGGCTTCTTCTGGAGAAGACCCGAGTTTCACCAAAAGATATTTTAGGCATCACCTTCAGTACCCAGATGCTGGGTATTATCCCCATGGACCCCAGGGAGGGAGCGCTAAGACGTGCCATAATATGGCTTGACAGCCGGGCTGATGAGCAGGCGGAGCGGTTGATGCGTAAGTTTATCAACGCCCGTGTTTTCGCTCTTATCGCCGGGGCTACCCTGTGCGGCAAGGACGGGCTGCCTAAATTGGTGTGGCTCAAGGAGAAGGAGCCTGAAATCTATAACAAGATGCGCTGTTTTCTCGATGTCGCCGGCTACCTTTTCTATCGTTGTACAGGAAACATGGTGATGGAATTGACAGGGGCTTCGGTTTTCGGGCTCGACCTTAAGAAGAAACAGTGGCTTTATGGGATCTTTCGTTACATGGGGCTTGATGCCGAGAAATTTCCTCCACTGGTGAGGTCGATAGATAAAGTTGGCGAACTGACGAAAGAAGCGGCAGGCGATTTCGGGTTGCTGGCGGGCACGCCGGTTATCGCTGGCGCCGGCGATGCTCCTTGTGCCGCTGTGGGTTCCGGGGCTGTGGGTGAAGGTGAGGGACATGTCTATCTGGGGACATCCGGCTGGGTGGGAGTGGTCACCAGCCGTACGCTTCAAGGGAAAAGAGGCGTAGCTACAATTCATTCTGCTGACCCGGATAAAGTGTTTTTGTTCGCCGAATCAGAGGCTGCCGGGGCATGTATTCAGTGGGTTGCTGACCAGTTCTACAAGGCTGAAGAGAATGACCCCGGTATCCCTAATGTCTATGCGCTTATGGACGAGAGGGTTGCTGCGGTGCCCCCGGGTGCTAATTATTTGGTATTTACCCCGTGGATATATGGAGAGCGTGCTCCGGTGGATGATACCTGTGTCCGTGCCAGCTTTCTCAATTTGAGCGCTGAGCATACCAGGGAGGACTTACTGCGGGCTGTTTATGAAGGTGTGGCATATAACATCAGGTGGATAGTGGAGATTGTAGAAAAAGAGTTCAAATTTCCCCTGCCTCGACTCAGGGTTGTGGGAGGTGGTGCCAGAGGTAGACCATGGATGCAGGTTCTCGCTGATGTGACCTGCCGAAAAATTGAAACAGTCTATGACCCGCAGGAGGCTGGGGCAGTGGGGGCAGCGCTGGTGGCGGCAGTCGGTCTCGGCGTGCACCCAGATTTTGAGTCCCTGAGGAAGGTGGTCAGAGTGCAGGACATTTTTGAACCGCAGGTGGGAAACACGGGGCTCTATGATTCACTTTACCAGTCATATAAAGAGGTCTACCGCAGTCTGCGGGGGTTTTATCGCAGGCTGAACAAAGACAGGTTCAGAAAGGAACGAAAGGAGGTGTGCTAATGAATAGAGAGGAAATTCTAGGGCTTCCCATAGCTTTGCCGGATGGGATTGATTACGATGAATATGTTATCGGGAGTTACATAGTCTCTTACCCGGCAGCGCTGCCTGTGCCTCTGGTAGCACCTATGCTAGCGGTGGAGCAGAGCACCGGCACCTGGGTGCCTGTGCCTGGTGAGACCCCCCAGGTGCGCAGCAAGCATGTTGCCAAGGTTATCGGGGTCTATGAAATGCCGGACTACGAGGCTATGGTGCCTTCCGATCTGCAGGAGAGGAAGTGGTTTGTGCAAATAGCATTCCCTGTGGTCAACATCGGTCAGCAACTACCTATGCTTTTAACCACGGTGGTGGGCAATATTTCCATGGGTGGCGACATCAAGCTGGTGGATATCCGCCTTCCAAAAAAGTATGTCGAGGGCTTTAAGGGACCGAAGTTCGGGATCGAGGGAATAAGGAAGCTTCTGGGGGTGGAAAAGCGCCCGCTGCTCAATAATATGATAAAGCCGTGCACGGGCTACACGCTGGAGGTCGGGGCAGAGTTGTTCCGGCAGGCAGCGCTTGGTGGCTGCGATATCGTTAAGGATGATGAACTGATAGCCGACGCCTCGTTCAACTCGGCGCTAGAGCGGGTCAAAAGGTACATGCAAATCGAAAAGCAGGTATATGAGGAGACAGGTGAGCATACGCTCTATACGGTAAACATTACCGATAAGGTGCCCAAAATATTTGAGAATGCTCACCGGGCTGTGGAGCTGGGCTGCAATGCGTTGATGGTAAATTACCTTGCTGTCGGGCTGCCGGTGATGCAGGCACTGGCGGAGGACCCACGAATAAATGTTCCTATTCTGGGGCATATGGATGTCGCCGGGGCGATGTATATGTCGCCTTATCATGGGATAAGCTCCCATATCGTGCTGGGTAAGCTGCCGCGGCTTGCCGGTGCTGATGTTGTGGTTATACCTGCTCCCTATGGCAAAGCGCCGGTAATAGACTACAAGTTTAAGAATGTTGCCCGGAACCTTTCCTTCCCGCTGTATCACCTCAAGCCGACATTCCCCATGGCATCTGGCGGGATAACACCTTCTATGGTGCCCAGAGTGATGGCTGATCTAGGGAACGACATTGTGATCGGTTCTGGTGGCGGCATCCATGCCCATCCCAAAGGACCGGTGGCTGGTGGTAAGGCATTCAGGCAGGCAATCGATGCTACTATGCAGGGGATTCCTTTATCTGTTTATGCTAAAGACCACGAAGAGCTGGCACTGGCACTTAAAGAGTGGGTCGACCCGTTCAGTAAAGGAATAAAAATATGAAAGGATCGAGGTAATGAGTAAGGTAACGGTTTTAGGCGGCTGTGGCGCTGTAGGCAGCATTGCTACCGCCACATTGGCATCGAGCGGTCTATTCTCTGAGGTGGTAATTGCTGACATAAATATTTCGTCCGCCATGGCGCTAGCTAAGAAACTTGAGGGCAGCAAGGTATCTGTTATTAAACTTGATGCCGATGACCCGAAGAACATAAAGCGAGCAGTAGCCGGTTCTTCTGTAGTCCTCAACTGCGTCGGCCCGTTCTACAGGTATGGACCAACGATATTGGCGGCAGTTATTGACGCGAAAATAAACTACGTTGACATCTGCGATGACTTCGATGCCACTGAGAAACTGCTGGCTTTAGATACCAGGGCTAAAGAAGCTGGCATTTCAGCGTTGATCGGGATGGGGAGTTCGCCCGGAGTGGCTAACATACTGGTCAAGTTTTGTGCCGATTTTTTGCTCGACCAGGTTGAAGCGGTGGACATCTATCATGCTCACGGTGGTGAGAAGGTGGAAGGGGCAGCGGTGGTCAAGCACAGGATACATTCGATGAAGATGGATATCCCTGTGTTTCTGGATGGCAAATTTACGACAGTGAGGCTTTTCGAGGAGAGCGGGAGGGCTCTGGAGGAGGAGACTGATTTTGCTGATATAGGCAGGTATGGAGTCTATGCCTACCCCCATCCAGAGACTATAACTTTGCCCAAGTACTTGAAAGGGGTGAAGCGGGTGACCAATCTGGGGCTGGTGTTGCCACCGGCGTATGCAGAACTGATAAAGGGCATGGTGAGGCTGGGCATTACTGATGAAACCCCGATCGAAGTCCAGGGCCACAAAATTATTCCACTTGAGTTCGCTGTAGCCTATATACTGTCCCAGCGGGAAAAGCTGCTGAGTGAAGCCGGGATTACACAGCCCATGGGCTGTCTGAAAATAGTGGTCAAAGGGTATAAGGATGGGAAGAAGAATGCCTACATATTCTCGATGTCATCCAGGGGACAGGGCATGGGTGAAGGGACGGGCATACCAGCGGCTATAGGTGCCATGCTTATGGCTACAGGTAAGATAACGGAGAAGGGGGTCTTACCACCTGAGGCTTGTGTTAATCCAATGGACTTACTCGAATTTGCACGCAGTAAGGTGAAGGTGGGGGAAGGTAGAGGTTTTCCCATCGTTGTCGAATATATCGATGAATCGGGCAAATCGCAGAAGCTGGATGTATTCGGTCAAGGCGGTAAAGTATGAGAAGGACTACCCAGAACTATATTATAAACATGGTATTTGGTGTGCTGATGCTGTGCCAGGGCATTACCGGGTTAATTCTCTGGCTCTTGGTACCAGGAGGGTACAGGTACCGTGGAGGGGTGGGTGGTGACGGAGATGGGGCATTTTTATTAACTCGCCTAGAGTGGAGGGATGTTCATACCTGGCTGGCGGTGGCTCTGGCAGTCACATTCATAATACATATTGCCATACACTGGCAGTGGCTTGTGAGCATGACGAAATCGTATTTCCGGCAGCGATAGGCTTGGCGAGATGTCTCAGTCTATCCCGGGCGCCGGGAAGCGCTGGCACAGAGAGAGCACCTGTCCCTTGACTTCCTCTTGTATTCTCTTGTTCTTGTGGTCTGAAAGCACCTTGATGATGAGAGCGGCTACCTGTTTCATTTCCTCTGTGCCGAAGCCGCGAGAGGTGACAGCGGGGGTGCCCAGTCTGATGCCACTGGCGACCTGTGGTGGTCTGGTGTCGAAGGGGATGGCATTGCGGTTGACCAGTATGCCGGCAGCCTCTAAGGCATCCTGGGCATCTTTCCCGGTGATGCCGGTGGGGAGTAGGTCAACAAGTACAAGGTGGTTATCGGTGCCGCCGCTGACAAGTCTGAGTCCGTGCCGCTGGAGTTCGGATGCCAGCACCCTGGCATTTTCCAGGACGGCTTTCTGGTAGGTAACGAATTCGGGCTGCATGGCTTCGAAGAAGGCTATCGCTTTAGCAGCGATGGCATGCATCTGGGGACCGCCCTGGGTCATGGGGAAGACAGCGGCATCGATTTTTGATGCCAGTTCCCGTCTGCAGAGGATAAAGCCGCTGCGGGGACCACGCAGAGTCTTGTGTGTGGAAGAAGTTACCACCAGGGCATGGGGGACCGGGGAGGGATGCAAACCGGCGGCGACGAGACCGGCGATATGCGCCATGTCGACCAGCAGATGGGCACCGGCGGCATCGGCGATGCTTTGAAAGCGCTGGAAATCGATAAGGCGAGGGTAAGCGCTGGCACCGGCTATGATAAGCTTCGGTCGGTGCTGCAGGGCAAGCTTTTCGATGCTATCGTAGTCCAGCCTTTCGGTATCCCTGTCAACACCGTAGGAGACGAATCTGTACCATCTCCCCGAGAAGTTGGCTGGGGAGCCGTGAGAAAGGTGTCCACCATGGCTCAAGTTCATTCCCATGACGGTGTCTCCAGGTTCAAGGAGGGCAAGATAGGCTGCCATGTTAGCCTGAGTGCCGCTGTGAGGTTGTACATTAGCGTGCTCAGCCTTGAAAAGTTTTTTGGCGCGCTCTATAGCTATTGTTTCAGCGGCATCGACGGTGGTGCAGCCGGCATAGTACCGCTGTCCGGGATAGCCTTCGGCATACTTATTGGTCAATACAGAGCCCTGAGCCTGGAGAACGGCGGAGCTGGCGTAATTTTCAGCAGCAATCAGGTTTATGGTCTCTTTTTGCCGTTTGATTTCAAGCTCTAAAAGCCGGGCTATCTCTGAGTCTTTAGCGCAGGGCAAAAGCGTGCCTCCGTAAGCTTGTAGAGAATAATAGCACTCAAGAGGGTCAGCAGGCAAGTATGTACTGTTGTTGAGCTCGTTGAGGCGGATGGGTGACACACGGGGCATAGCAGAGCGGGAGGGGGATGGGGTGTTTTATCTCACCCTCACCTTAGTCCTCTCCCGTCAAGGGAGAGGAAAAATAGAAAAACCTCTCCCATCAAGAGAAATGTCCTCTCTATCGCGGGAGAGCCATCTTCTTATCCCTCTCCTCCTGCGGGAGAGGTTAGGTGAGGGGGATGGGGTGTTTTATCTCACCCTCACCTCAGTCCTCTCCCGTCAAGGGAGAGGAAAAATAGAAAAACCTCTCCCATCAAGAGAAATGTCCTCTCTATCGCGGGAGAGCCATCTTCTTATCCCTCTCCCCCTGCGGGAGAGGTTAGGTGAGGGGAAAGCACTCTCCCCCTGCGGGAGAGATCAGGTGAGTCTGAAAATGATTTAAGAATATGTGCCACTGATCCACCGGTCGAGTACCTGTTCGATTATTTCAGCAGGGTTGTGATATACTGAATTAGATGTACTAATTCAGTACGTACACATTTCAACACAAGGAGAGGTCAATGAGGATAAACAAGGGTTGGGTGTTTCTTTTGGTGGTTGTACTAGCCTTGATAGCGGTGTTGAGCAGTGCCTGTGGACCAAAGACGGAGATGCCACCAACGCCACCGCCAGCCACACCCACGGGCAATCGGCCGCCGGAGATATCGGGGCTGACGGCAGCTCAGCTACAGGTATATCCCGGGGGGACGGTCCAGATTCAGTGTGATGCTGCCGACCCCGATGGTGAGCAGATAAGCTTTGAGTGGGCTTGTACAGGTGGTAAGTTCAGCGGCGCCGGTCCGATAGTAGTGTGGCAGGCACCGCCAAATTACGGTGTTTATACCATAACAGTTACAGTGAAGGACGGCAAAGGTGCTTCTACACAGGCTGCCCTTCCCCTCTCGGTGACAGCTAACCAGGCACCCATAATCCAGAGCCTTGAGGCTAACCCATCAGGAGTAATTTATGGTGGCAGCGCTATAATCACTTGCATTGCCTCTGACCCCGATGGCGATGTGGTGCGGTATAGCTGGTCAGCCAGCGAGGGGACTATTACCGGGACGGGCAATAAGGTCACCTGGGTAGCACCCAACAGGGGCGGTCAGTATAACATAACTGTTATCGTCAGCGATGGCAAAGGTGGCGAGACTAAAGGTAATGTCATGGTCACGGTCTCGGCGGCAGTGAAGACTGTCACCATAACACTGGTGGCTGAGGAGACGGGCACGGTGGACTCCGAAGGCGATAAAGACAATTCCAGGATGCTCGCCGGCGACGACGCTCAGAATGTGGGCTATTGCGCTTACTTCAGCTTTGATGTCTGGGCACTGCACGGGAAGAACATACAGAATGCCAGTCTGAAGTTCACCACCAGGTCGGTGGTCGGAGACCCGTTTTCCAGCACCACCGGGCTTGGCGGATTGCAGCTTTGGAAGGTGACCTACGGCGATAAGCTGCCCAGATTCTGGTACACCGGCAGCAAGTTGACCGGTGCCAGCGCCATCCTTAATAGCCCACCAAGCGTTGTAGATGTGACCTATGAGATCAAAACCGTTACCGCGGCAGCCGTTACCCATTTCCAGGTGGAAGCACTGTTCCAGAAGGTGACCAACGGCAATAGCGTCGCCGAGTTCATAGAGTGGTCTAACGCCGTCCTCGAGGTCACATATTCAGACTGATACAGACAAGCGTAAAAAAGCACGGGGCGGTCAAAAAGACCGCCCCGTGTGCTTGCAAGACACCCAAAAACCTTTGACATCTTCCCTTAATTATGGTAGAGTATGGGTGATGTTAGCAGTCTAACGTGGAGAGTGCTAAAAATGGCAAGAAGTGTTGCGACCAGGAGAGAGGCTGTTTTGGGGATAATAGTGAATGAATATGTAGCCACGGCGATGCCGGTGGCTTCGGAGACCATTTATCGCAATTACGATTTGGGGGTCAGTCCGGCGACCATTCGCAATGACATGGCTTATTTGGAGAGGGAGGGGTATATAATACGCCCTCACACTTCAGCCGGAGGCATACCTACGGATAAAGGGTATCGGCACTATGTGGAGTCTTTAGCCAAGGAATACGAACTTCCTCTCGAGGAGCAATACCGGATTCGGGAGCTTTTTCGTGGGGTAAGTGAGGGGATAGACAGGTGGTTACAGCTAGCGGCGGTGGTAATGTCACACCTGGTGAAGAGTGCGGCGGTGGTCACTTTTCCCAAGCCTAACCGCTGCCGGTTCCGGCATCTGGAGCTGGTGGCACTGCACGAATTTCTGGCACTCATGGTGCTGGTGCTCAGTGAGGCGATGCTCAAAAGGCGGCTTCTGTCGTTCAGTGAGCCGGTAACTCAAGCTGATTTAACCGGAGTTAGTGATAGACTGAATGCCCTTTGCTTCGGGTTGACCAGCTCTGAAATCCAGAAGAGGCGGGTGGAGCTGATGCCTGTGGAGAAGCAGGTGCTTGGAATAGTGATAGACGTAATGAATGCTGAGGATGAAGCGGAGTATGAGGAGCCTTATTTTGAGGGTATACGTTTGATGCTCGACCAGCCTGAGTTTGCCCGGCGTGACCGGGTGCTCAGCGTGATGGAGTTATTTGAGACCAAGGAATGGATTAGCTCCACTTTCTCGCGATGGTCGAGTGGTTCCGGGGTCCAGGTGGTGATCGGGGGAGAGCACGAGGATGAGACATTTCATGATTTAAGCCTTGTGTTCAGCAGGTATGGCGTACCGGGCAAAGCCAGCGGCGCACTGGGGGTTATCGGTCCCACACGCATGGACTACCCCCGGGCGATTTCCACGGTTGGCTACATGGCGCAGGTCTTGAGCGACCTTATGTCCCGGGTCTGTGTCAGTGATTAAAGGGGTTGGAGGTCTGAAAATTGCTTGAAGAAGATAGAGTGGTATCTGAGGATGAAGTCTCTGAAATAAGCGGAGAAGTAGGGGACGATATCGAGTCCCTGCGTCAGGCATTAGCCAGAGCGAAAGAGCAAGCTGAGAGGTATCTGGCTAACTGGCAGAGAGCAGAAGCTGACTTCAGGAATTACAGGCGGCGTGAGGAGGAGGGGAAAAATGAATTTGTAAAGATGGCTAATTCAGCGCTGGTATGTGACATACTACCGGTGCTCGATGCTTTTGACCGGGCGTTTAAAGGAGTCCCGGCGAATGATGAGAGGTGGAGCTGGATTGAAGGCTTCAAACATGTGCAGCACATGTTGATTGATGTACTCAACAAACACGGGCTGTCTGAGGTGAAATGTGTGGGGGAGGTTTTCGACCCCCGCATTCATGAGGCAGTAGCCCGGGGGGAGGGCAGAGACGGGCTGGTGATTGAAGAGGTACGTAAGGGGTACTGGCTTAAAGACAAACTACTTCGGGCACCGCAGGTGGTGGTGGGGAAAGGCGATGAAAGCGGTGAGCCAGAAGAGGGATCAACAGAAGAATTATAATTGAAGGAGGTCAATTATGGGAAGAGCAGTTGGTATTGATCTTGGCACTACTTTCAGTGTAGTTGCAGTTATCGAGGGTGGAGAACCTAAAGTCATTCCCAATACGGAAGGCGAGAGACTTACGCCATCCGTGGTGGCTATTGACAAGAAAGGTGAGCGGTTGGTGGGGCTGCTGGCAAAAAGGCAGGCGATAACCAACCCGGAAAATACCATCTTCAGCATCAAACGCCTAATGGGACGGAAGTTCCGTGACTCCGAAGTCCAGTTCGATATGAAACGGTTACCTTATAAGATAGTTGAGGCGCGGAATGGCGATGCCTGGGTGGTGATGGGCGGAAAGGAATATAGCCCGCCGGAGATATCTGCCATGATTTTGCAGAAGCTGAAGGCAGATGCCGAAGCTTACCTTGGCGAGAAAGTTACCGACGCCGTGATTACAGTGCCAGCCTATTTCAACGACAGTCAGCGTCAGGCGACCAAGGATGCCGGGACTATCGCCGGGTTGAATGTGTTGCGTATTATCAACGAGCCTACAGCTTCGGCGCTAGCTTACGGTCTGGACAAGAAGGGCGAGGAGACAATCGCAGTCTATGACCTCGGCGGTGGCACATTCGATATTTCCATACTTGAGCTTGGTGAAGGCACATTCCAGGTAAAATCTACTGCCGGCGATACACACCTTGGTGGCGATGACATCGACCAGAGGATTATCGACTGGCTGTGTGAGGAGTTTAAGAAAGAGACGGGCATAGACCTTAAGCAGGACAGGATGGCATTGCAGAGACTTAAGGACGCTGCCGAGAAAGCCAAGCGCGAATTGTCTACGGTGGCACAGACCGAGATAAACCTGCCTTTTATCACCGCTGATGCCTCGGGACCGAAGCACTTGAACATCACCCTGACACGGGCTAAGCTGGAGCAATTGTCTCTGGACTTACTGGAGAAGACCATCGGACCCTGCCGTCAGGCAGTGACCGATGCTGGGCTCACTGTTGCTCAGATAAGCGATGTCATCTTAGTTGGCGGTCAGACCAGGATGCCGAAGGTACAGGAGCTGGTGCGGCAGTTCTTCGGTAAGGAGCCGATAAAGGGCATTAACCCCGATGAGGCGGTGGCGCTGGGAGCAGCTATCCAGGCGGGGGTGCTGAAAGGCGATGTCAGAGAGGTCTTGCTACTGGACGTGACGCCGCTAACGCTGGGTATCGAGACACTGGGCGGTGTGATGACGCCTTTAATCCCGCGCAATACCACTATCCCGACCGCAAAGAGCCAGATATTCACCACCGCGGCGGACAATCAGAGCAGCGTGGAGATTCATGTACTTCAGGGTGAGCGTCCTATGGCGGCAGATAACAGGACGCTGGGGCGTTTTATACTGGACGGTATTTTGCCGGCACCAAGAGGCGTACCGCAGATCGAAGTTACCTTTGATATAGATGCCAATGGCATCCTAAGCGTGCGGGCGCAGGACAAGGGCACCGGTAAAGAACAAAGGATAACCATTACTGCCTCCAGCGGGCTCAGCAAGGAAGAGGTGGAGAAGATGCGGCGGGAGGCTGAAATGCACGCCGCTGAGGATGCCAAAAGGAAAGAGGAAGCGGAGACCCGCAACATGGCTGATAGCCTTGTCTACACCGCTGAAAAGACGCTCAGAGAGCACGGAGACAAGATCCCCTCAGACCTCAGGCAGCAGGTGGAGGGGAAGATAGCTGCAGTGCGTTCAGCTCTACAGGGGAAGGATATAAACTACATACGGACTACAGTCAATGAGCTATCGCAAGTGATGCAAAATGTCGGGGCTGCTGTCTATCAGCAGACTGGCGCCCCTCCCGGAGGCTCACCTGGCGGGTCTTCCGGTGGGGATGAGGGAACCGTGGAGGGCGAGTTCAGGGAGGTGTGAAGCCATAAGGCAAAGGGAAGAGGGCAGGTGCCGGGCTGTAGGGCACCTGCCCTCTTTAATTGTGCTGGAGGACTGGTCCGGTTGCGGCTATATCCGCTGGGAATTGACAGATTATCGCGAAAGTCGATATTATAACTCATCAGTTGTCCGAGGTTATTATGGCGAAGAAGAGCATTACCATAAGTGATGTAGCGCTGGGCATACTGGCTATTGTAGCTGGTATCTTAGTGATCTGGAAATTCTATATAGCCCAGTGGATAATTGGCATCTTTCTCATCGTATGGGGTGCACTGACACTGATAAGGAAATAGCGGGAGAAAGTTGCCAGCTTAAGGGCTGATTTAAACGCACCACGAGGTTAAAGGTGATAAGTATAAGGAGGTAATGTTGCCCAAGAAGAGTAAATCTGTATTGAAAACGGCCAGGGCTGCTGAGAGAAAGAGGCTACGGAACAAGGCGGTAAGGACTGCCACCAAAACATGGGTTACCAAAGCGGAAAAGGCTATCGCTGCCGGCGACCTCGAGACTGCTGGAGTGCTGGTGGTCAGGGCTATAAGTGCTCTGGACAAGGCTGCTGAGAAAGGGGTTATTCACCCCAACAACGCTGCCAGGCACAAGGCACGGCTGATGAAGAAGTTCAATCAGGCGAATCCTGCTATCGCTGGTGGGAAGAAAAAATGAAGTTGCTCGTGGCGGGTAGAGCGGGTTCTGTGGGAAAGTTTTACCAATGAGTCTTGATTTGACTTTTGGTGTGGTATTGGTGTAAAAGGTAAGTAATGCTTGTTCGGCAATTTCAGGCGGTGGGGCGTGAACTCTGTGCTCGAGGGCTAGTGTCCTCACACAGCGGGAATCTCAGCATCAGACTTGGTGAGCGTCTCTGTATTACCCATCGGGGCAGCATGTTAGGACAGTTGGAGGAGCACGACCTAGTAGAGACAGGGATATTCAAGAATGACCGCTTCACGCCGTTAGCCTCGACCGAGCTTGCAGTACATCGTGCAATCTACAAACAAACGCCAGCTTCAGCCATAGTGCACGCCCATCCAGCCTATGCCGTGGCTCTTTCTTTCTGCGAAAAGACAATCGTACCTTGTGACATGGAGGGGGTGCTTTTACTCTCGAAGGTGCCGGTGCTTGGCAAAAAGGGTCCGGTGCTCCCCGGGGAGATGGCTGAGGAGATAGCTGAGGCATTAAGTACGCATAAGATTGTGCTGGTACGTGGACACGGGAGCTTCGCTGTAGGACAATTGCTCGAGGAGGCTTATTATTATACCACCACACTGGAGGAAAGCTGTCGCCTTCTCTGTTTGCTCAAGATGATGCAGATAAAGGTAAGTTAGTCTCCTGATTCCTGGCTCAGTCCACCCGGTGCCCCGTCTCTCTTGAGGTTATCTTTTTCCGGCTACTTTTGCATAGACCGGGGTACACCAGTGGAGGTATTTGGGGTTGTTACCTTTTATGACATCGAAGTATAGGCGTTGTAGCTGTTTGGTCACTTTCCCCGCTTTGCCGCTACCGATAGGGCGGTGGTCGATTTCAAGGATGGGACTGATATGAGCGGCGGTGCCGGTGAAGAAGGCCTCATCAGCCAGGTAAAGTTCGCTCCTGTCGATGGACCTTTCCACAGTCTCCATGCCCAGTTCGTTGTGCGCCAGTTGTATCACTGTGTCCCGTGTGATCCCCAGCAGGATGTTGTCAGAGCTTGACGGGGTGACCAGTCTATTTCCGTTGACGATGAAGATGTTCTCACCACTTCCCTCGGAGACGTGACCGTCCTGATTGAGCAGGATAGCCTCGTCAAAACCGAGTTCATTAGCCTCTGTCTTAGCCAGAGCACTGTTGACATAGATCCCTGTAATCTTACCTCTCGGTGGTATCATGGTATCATCCACGCGTCTCCAGGAAGATGTGCAGCAGCGGACGCCATTGTCGGCATCCAGGTAGGCGGGAAGGGTAGTAACGATGATAAGGAAGTCGTCTTCTAAATCATGTAGCCGGACGCCGACAGCCTGTGAGCTTTTATAAGCCAGAGGGCGAATATAAACGTCCTCGCGGCAACCGCTTTTCTCCACCAGTTCCACAGTAATAGAGCAGAGTTGGTCTATGGAGTAGTCAAGGTTTATTTTTAGAAGACGGCAGCCTTTTTTCAGGCGCTCGTAATGCTCTTTCATGCGAAACAGGTATAGTTGCTTCTGCTCAGCGTTCCAGTTACCGCGAATGCCCTCGAAGCAGGCTGTGCCATAGTGGAGTGCATGGGTGAGAATCCCAATCTTAGCTTCGGCAAGCGGCATGAACTGTTTTTGAAAGAAGGCATAGGGCTCCATGGTCATTTCTCCTTTCCCTGCATTCCATTCATTCCATGCATTTGAAAAGCGATAGACTTAATTATAGGCTTGAATTTCAACAAAGGCAAGACAGGTTATGCAAGCTAGCCTGGTAACAAACATTGTAGCTACAACCAAGAGGTTGCTGTTTGTGGTGAGGCGGTAAAAATATCCTTGAGCAACAAAGTCCGACCAGTTTGGATAGAGGCAAAGCCGTATTTCCTGCGGATGCGGTCAATTGCTCTATCCAGATGCTCGAAGCGCCATGGCGCAGGCTCGAAGAGGCGGAGTTGTTTACCGTAGCCTGTCAGACCGGAGACCTCAACGCCGACGAGCCTGACAAGCTCTCGCCTTTGAGAGAGGGCTTTGTGGAGGAGCCCCTCAGCCCTGGAAAAGATCATATCGTCGCTGGAAGTGGCTTCTCCTGAGGTCAGACTGCGAGTTATGGTCTCGAAGTCGGCATACCTCAGTTTTATAGTGACCCTTCTTGCCTGTTTGTTCTGGCTGCGTAACTCGGTGCCGACCTGTTCGCAGAGGTAACGCAGTACACCTTTAAGGAAGGGCAGTTCAAGGGTGTCCCTAGCGAATGTAGTTTCCCGACTGATTGATTTAGCTTCACCCGGTGGTTCTACCCGTCGTGTGTCTATGCCACGGGCATAGTTGTGCAGGGCGACTCCGCTCGCGCCCAGATGCGATTTGACTGTTGGCAGGGGCAGGGAGGCGAGTTGTCCGATGGTGTTCACCCCCAAGGCTTTGAGCGTTGCCTCTGTCTTTTTGCCCACGCCGAGCAGACTGCTGATAGGTAACGGTGCGAGGAAGTCCTTTTCTGTGCCCGGCATCACCTCCACCAGCCCGTCCGGCTTTCCTATGTCGGAAGCGATTTTAGCGACCACCTTGCAACTGGCGATACCTATGGAGGCGGTAAGTTGAAGCCTCGCCTTTATCTGCTCTTTCATATGCCCGGCTAGCTGTTGCGGGGTCCCGTAGGCACCGCGGCCGGTGACATCCAGATATGCTTCGTCTAACCCTGCCGGCTCCAGGTAGGGCGAATAGCCGGACAGTATCGTCATAAAATTCTCCGATGCTTCTGTGTAACGGGAGATGTTCCCTTCGATGAATATAGCCTGAGGGCAGAGTTGATAAGCTCGGGACAGCGGCATGCCCGCTCTGATGCCGAATGCTCTGGCTTCGTAAGAGGCTGATGCCACCACTCCACGGCGGTCCGGTCTGCCGCCGACAATAACCGGTCTACCTCGCAGCCCCGGGTCCAGAGCTTGCTCTACGGAGACGAAGAAGGCATCAAGGTCAACATGGAAGATGCAGCGTCCCATATCCAGTGTCATTATAAGCTAGAGATGAGAAAGCCATCAACGGATGGCTTTCAACGAATAACAGTGTGTAGCACTTTAATAAAGGACGGAATGTGCTTACGATTTGCAGGTGAACATCAGCCAGACTTGAACTCAGGGTAGGGCACTTTTTTGGAATTAAAACCCAGTTCCTTAAGCCCCTTGTTACGGAGCATATCAAGCAAGGAGCGTAGCTGTTTCTTCTGGTCTTCGTTCAATGCGGAGACTATTTTGTGAATGGAGCTTCGTTTTAAAGCCTGGGCGAAAGCATTTTCACCTTCTTTGGTCAGGGTGACCCTTATCAAATTCTTACGCTTCAGGTCCTTGGACTTTTTTATCAGTCCGGCTTTCGTCATCCTGTGGAGAATACCGGAAACTGAGTGTGGTCTGCGGAACAGCCAGCGCGCTATGTCTGCCGGGGTAGCCTTATCGCCGATGGCTTTTATGGCGAATAGAACCTCAGCTTGCATTCCCGGAAGTTTATATTCTTTTAATTCCTGCTCTCGGGCATAGAATATTATGTCAGAGACCTGGTGTAGCAGTAACCATAGGTTATAGTTGCGGTCTACATCTGAAAGCTCAGGCATGATATTTTCCTCCATATCGAATCATTATCGACTAAGTCTTGTGTTGAAAGGACTTGCCTCTCTTGGGAGCATACAGGTTTCTCATTATAACACACTCATGTTGTTTGTCAAAAACTTGGTATGCCCGGCTGTAGTAATGTGCAGGCATCTATGGTTTTCCGTCAACTGAAAAGTCTTACTTGTTGTCTTTAGAGAGGGCAGCCCTGACACGGCGTTCGAATGTGCTCCGTTCCATAAGCACATAGCGCTGGCATTTGAGGCATCTGATGCGGATGTCAGCACCTACTCTGACCACCTCCCACTCGTCGTTGCCGCAGGGGTGTTTCTTCTTGAGACGGACGATGTCACCCAGTCTGATTTCCATTTTATTATGAGACATAAAGAGCCAAAATCAATGTGATTTAAGTTGATGGGACAGCTCGTTTATTCTGTCGCGCAGTTCTCGGGCTACTTTTCTTGCTGCCTCGGCGAACCCTTTACCTGGTGCCGCATAAAGAATCTGTCGGGCGGCGACGATGATAGCTTTCTCACCGCGGGCGTCGGTGCCATACTGCACTACAGGTACGAGGTCGCCTCCTTGAGGACCGATGCCAGGGATGAGCAGAGGCATGTCAGGACAGAGCTGGCGGACTCTTTTCAAGTCTTCGGCGTAGGTTGCTCCCATCACCAGCCCGATATTGCCGTGGGTATCCCACTCTTTAGCCTTTTTAGCCACCAGTTCAAATAGTGGGATGCCCTCAGTGTTGAGCTGACTTTGAAAGTCCACTGCGCCGGGGTTGGAAGTGCGACAGAGGATGAAGACCCCTTTTTCTGTGTAGCTGATGAATGGCTCGATGGAGTCAAAGCCGAGGTAAGGATTGACCGTGGCGGCGTCGAAGTCAAAGGTGACGAACAAGGCTCTGGCATATGCTCTGGCAGTGTTTCCGATATCGCCTCGCTTGGCATCGGCGATCACTGGAATGTGTTTCGGGATGTGTTCCAAAGTCTTCTGTAATAGCTTGAGCCCATCTATGCCCATAGCTTCGTAGAAGGCGAGGTTGGGCTTGTAGGCACATACAAGGTCGGAGGTGGCATCTATGATAGCCCGGTTGAAATCAGTGAGCTTAATCCCTGATATTAAGTCCGGGTCGGGGTCGAGCCCGACGCACAGCAGGCTGTCATTTTTCCTGCTGGCTGCTGTAAGCTTGTCTATGAACTTCATACCTTACAGATTATAGACCACTGATGCCCTGCATCCAAGTTTTAGCTACGGGGCATTATATTCTGGTGGCAGACTGATGATATAATTGTCCCATGATGGACTTCAGCCAAGCAGAAAAATATGTGCTTAGTTTTACTGACTATGAGAAAATCCCCGGCTTTGCCTATACTGCAGCTAACTATGACCTGAGACGGATGGAGGAGTTGTTGCGATCTCTGGACAACCCTCATCTGGGGAGGAGGACGGTGCACATCGCCGGCACCAAGGGTAAAGGCAGCACGGCGGCAATGGTCTCTCAAGCACTTATCACTGCTGGCTACAAGACAGGGCTCTATACCTCGCCACATCTTCACACTATAAGGGAGCGGATAAGAGTCAACGGCATTATGATCTCAGAGTCCCAATTTGCTGCGCTGGTCTCCGGGATGAGACCTTGTGTGGAGGTGGTGAATAAAGAAGCCAGGTATGGTATGCTCACCACCTTTGAGATATTGACGGCGGTGGCTTTTAGCCATTTCAGTCGGGAGTGTGTGGACTTTCAGGTGCTGGAGGTGGGGCTTGGGGGCAGGCTTGATGCCACTAATGTAGCTCATGGCAATGTTTGTGTTATCACATCTATCAGCCTTGACCATATGGACATACTTGGTGATACGGTGGAGAAGATCGCTACTGAGAAAGCTGGCATTATCAAACCGGGGAGCATCGTGGTCTGCGCTCCTCAGACAAGCGAGGTGGCGGAGGTGGTCGTACGGGCATGTGCTGAAAAGGGTGCCAGGTTTGTACAAGTAGGGAAGGACATAACATGGCGGAAGACAGATGGTGACCTCAGTAAACAAAGCTTGACCGTTTATACCCCAAATACTAGCTATGAGCTGGTGATACCACTATTAGGTGACCATCAACTTGAAAATGCTGCTACTGCGGTAGGTACATTGGAGGCGCTGACATCGTTAGGTGTTCGTATTCCGAAAGAGGCTGTTGTTCGTGGGCTAAGGGAGGTGGAATGGCAGGGGCGATTGCAGATCTTAAAGCGCAGACCTATGCTGGTAGTCGACGGGGCTCACAATGCTGACTCCATGCGCCGTCTTGTGGTGACAACCAGGCAGTATTTTGACTATGAGAAGTGCATTGTTGTATTCGGTACATCCAGCGACAAGGATATTTCTGGAATGGTGAGGGAGTTGCAGCCGTTAGCCGCCCATATCATCGTCACAAGTTCAACTCATCCCAGAGCGGCTTCTATCTCGACATTGGTTAAGGCGTTTAGTAGAGCGGGTATCGGGGTGGAGGAAAGCAGGAATGTCTCTGAAGCTTTATCACAGGCTTTGGACAGAGCACAGGCGACCGACCTCATACTGGTCACCGGCTCCCTTTTTGTGGTCGCCGAAGCGTTGGACTATGCTGCTAAGCACTTGGTTGCAGAGGCTGACCGGCAGACGCAATCGTCGACGGAGTGATTGCTTCCTCTGGCAACATTTTTGCTAGAAGGTGTTGCAGTGCCATGGTATGGCTGCACATGTTCCACTGCGAGAAAAAGTGGCAGGTGCAATGCCATTTCCTGTCCTTATAGCTTACGATGTAGTTACTGTGTTCGCCTCTAAATTCAGCACTGAACTGTTGCAATTTGATGCGGTCTGGCTCTTCTGCGTAGCGCTTAGCTTTCTCGATCTTCCCAATGAGGCTGGACTGCATTTTATCTACTTGAGCTAGTATACTGCAAACTGGTGGAAATGTCCATTTGGTTTTGTGCGGTGAATGCCCGAGGGTAGTTTCTTATATGGTATAATATGAACACCTATTTCAGGAGTGTGAGCATGCGTGACACTATTTCTGAGGCTTTGAAAGGACATAACGCCGATTATATAGAGGTGCATGTAGAAGAGAGCCAGGTGGCGCGGATTGTGTACCGTGGTGGCAGGTTAGAGGAGGTAGGGAGGACATCAGCCGTTGGTGGTAATGTGAGGGCTCTGGTAAAAGGTGGCTGGGGATTCGTCAGCTTTAACAACCTGGATGGTCTGAGGGAGAAAGTAGGGCTGGCAGTAAGGCAGGCTAGGGTTGTAGGGAACGAGAGCAGCAAGCTCCACTTCACCGGACCGATAATTGACACGGTAGTCCCCGAGGTTAAAAAAGCACCCCAGCAGGTGTCGCTTGCGGCTAAGAAAGAGCTACTCGATGAATATAAGGATATAGTCCTGAGCACCCCCAAGATTCGGAGTTGTGACATTGTCTATCAGGACGGCGAAAGGAGATTGATTTTCGCCAACTCCGAAGGTAGCTACATCGAGCAGACCAGGCTGGATGTCAATCTGCGCATGCTGGCGATAGCTGCCAGCGATGGAGAGGTGCAGCAGGCTGGCTTAAGCCTGGGTAGCCCCGGGGACTTCACTGTGATAGAGGGGTTGCAGGAGCAAGTCAGGGAGAGAGCCCAGCGAGCAGTGAGGCTGCTTTCAGGCCCATATGCTAAAGGTGGTGAATATACAGTGGTGCTGGACCCGATCCTTGCCGGTGTATTTGTCCACGAAGCCTTCGGACACCTCTCTGAGGCTGACCATGTCTATGAGAATCGGAAACTTCAGGAGATAATGGTGCTGGGGAGAAAATTTGGTAGCAAGGAGTTGAATATCGTTGACGGTGCTGCCGTGCCCGGTTTAAGAGGCAGTTATAAGTACGATGATGAGGGTGTGCCGGCGACCAAGACCTATCTAATCAGGGAAGGTATACTGGAGAGCCGACTGCATTCCAGGGAAACAGCCGCCAAGATGGGCGAGAAGGTCACAGGCAATGCCAGGGCGATAAGTTATCTCTACCCGCCGATAGTGCGGATGACGAATACTTATATTGAACCCAGGGATGTCTCGTTTGAGGATATGATAAGCGAAATAAAAGAAGGTGTTTATGCCAAGGACTGGTATGGCGGTACCACCAGCCTGGAGATGTTCACCTTCTCTGCCGGCGAAGCCTATATGATACGCAATGGTAAAATAGCTGAGCTACTCCGACCGGTGGTACTGAGTGGCAATGTGTTTACCACTTTAATGAACATCGATGCTATAGGTAATGACCTTCAAATGGAGCAGGGTGGGGGCTGTGGCAAAGGTGACCAGTGGCCGTTGCCGGTCTCCAATGGTAGTCCACATATAAGGATATCGCGATGTCTGGTGGGAGGTACCCGTTAGTGATAGTAGACGATGTCTTATCCAAGGCTCGTCGGGTGGCTGATCAAGCGGAAGTATTCCATATTTCTTCTTTGGTCACCCCGGTGCGGTTTGAGGCTAACCGGTTGAAGCGGGTGGAAAGCAAGGAAAGCTCAATCGTGGCTCTTAGAATTGTTAAAGGTGTCAAGGCTGGTTTTGCTCAGGCAAGCGGTTTTGTCAGACCAGAGGAATTGGTAGAGATGGCACTGCAGGCGTGCTATTTCGACGTACCGGCTGGTTTTGCTTTTCCAGGCAAGACAGACTATCGAGGGGTGGACATTTTTGACCCACAACTGGAAAAAGTGTCTATCGAGGACATGGCTGAACTGGGACAGCGGCTTATTGATGCTGTGAGGGCACATACGCCAGAACTCCTTTGTGAGGCTTCGGTGACGAAGCGGGTCACATCGGTTGACATCGTTAACTCAAACGGCGGTGAAGCCAGCTACAAAAAGAGTTTTTTCAGGATAGGCGTTGATGGCATGCTTGTCAGAGGTGAGGATATACTTTTTGTCGGGGATAGCCAGAGTTCTTGTCGTCCAATGCTGGACTTCAAACCGGTGGTTGATGAGGTGGTAAGACAGCTCGAGCTGGCGCAAAGGAATGCCAGCGTCAGAGGGGGACTGATGCCGGTGGTTTTCACGCCTTATGGCGTGGCTAGTTGCTTAATAATGCCTCTCATTGCAGCGTTCAATGGTAAAGCTGTGTACGATGGTACCTCACCACTGAAAGACAAGCTAGGCAAACAGGTCTTCGATACCGGGTTCAATCTGTGGGACGATTCCACCTTACCTTTCCAGACGCGTAGCTATCCTTGTGATGATGAGGGTGTACCCGGGCAGCGCACATCGCTGGTGGAGCGGGGGGTGGTATCGCATTTCCTCTACGATTTGCATACTGCTGCTTTATGCGGTTCCCGAAGTACAGGCAATGGCACTAGGCAGGGCAGTTTGCCAACACCTTATCCCAGCTCTCTGGTTGTTGGTGAAGGCGATGGTAACTTTTGGGACATGATTAAAGATATAAAAGAAGGTCTGGTGGTAGAATTAACGATGGGTGCTGAGCAAGGTAACGTACTCAACGGAGACTTCAGTGGCAATGTCTTGCTTGGCTATAAAGTGGAGGGTGGGGAGATAGTGGGCAGGGTGAAAAATACTATGGTCTCGGGTAATGTGTACCAGGTGCTTGCTCGGATTGAAGCTATAGGGCAGGAAAGAAGGTGGATAGAGGGTATCCTGGTGACTCCATCACTTTATTGTCGAAATCTATCAGTGGCTACAAAGGAAGGTTAACTTAGCTGTTGATCGAGGCATGAGAGGACCGATAAGGTTTCATAAAGAGCTGCGTCCCAAAGTCTGTGATATGCTTGCTGCCTGGCCAGGGATCGGCAATGTGGGCCTTATCGTGGCTAAATACCTGCAGGACAAACTGCAAGCCGAGGAGATTGGTGATGTGGAACCTTTTGAGTTTTTCGACCCCATTGGCATCATGGTCAGGAACAACCTGATAGAAGCGCCCCAGTTCCCGGAGAGCAAATTCTATTACTGGCATAATCCCCGCACCGACCGTGGCTTGTTAATATTTATCAGTGATGAACAGCCGAGTTTCAAAGGTTATGAGCTGGCTGGCTGTGTTCTGGACGCCGGGAGGAAATTGAAGGTGAAGAGGGTCTATACCACTGCTGCGGCAATGGCGAAGATTCACCATACCGAAAAGCCAAGGGTCTGGGGAGCAGCCACAAGCCAGAAGCTCGTCGATATGCTGAAGAAATATGGTGTGGTGTTGCGTGGCGATGTCCAGATTGCCGGGCTAAACGGACTATTCCTGGGTGTGGCTAAGGAGCGTGGTGTTGAGGGGATTTGCCTTCTCGGCGAAGTGCCTTCCTACACCACCCGGATCCCTAACCCTAAGGCTGCACTGGCAGTGCTCGAAGTGCTGGCACGGATGCTTGATGTTGAAATAGACCTTACAGAACTGACCGAATTAGCCAAGGCATCAGATGAGGAGGTGAAGAAGCTGGCAGCTAAAGCTATGGGAGAATATATCGACCGCTATACCAAGCCAGTGTGGCCGCCGGTAGATGAAGAGGAGGAGGAAGAGGAAGAGGGTGAAGAGGAGGAAGGTGGTGAAGAAGATGACGAGGAGGAGTTTTGAAGATGACACTGGGAGCCAGGATAGAGCTGATAAGCGGACTGCTCAATTCTGATAAGCCAGTGGCTAGCTCTGAGCTTGCGTGTTTATCAGGACTTGGGCGTGAGGAGTTGGAGTTCTTTAAACTGAACTGGGGGAAAGTGGGACCGGCGCGAAGATATGAGATTATCTCGCAACTGGTGCATCTCGGCGAGGTGGAAATGGGGTTGGATTTCACCGCTATTTTTGTTGCTTGTCTGAACGACATCGATGAAGCGGTGAGGCTGCAAGCAGTGCTGGGTCTGGAGGGAGAGGACAACTATTTCATTATCGTGCCGCTGGTAAAGCGCTTGAAGCAGGATACTTCTGTTAGGGTGCGTGCAGCTGCGGCAACAACACTGGGTAGCTTTTCTATGCTTGCTGAGCGTGAGAAGATATCAGCATATTATAGAGATATGGTATACAAAGCCCTGCTCGATGTCCTGGAGAACGAGGATGAGCCTGTAGAGGTGAGGCGTCGCGCCCTCGAGGCTATTTCGCCATTCAGGCTACCGCGCGTGCAGGAGCTTATAGAGCGAGCATATCGTGAGGGTGGCGCTGAGCTTAAGGCGAGCGCTATATATGCCATGGGGCACAATTGCGATCCGGTGTGGCTTGATATTTTGCTCGACGAGTTGAATAACGAAGATGCCGCAGTGAGGTACGAAGCAGCCAATGCCTGTGCAGAGTTGGGAGCAGCGGAGGCAGTACCTCAGCTTTTGCAGATGGTTGAAGATAGCGATAGCCAGGTCCAGGAAGCAGCTATCAGGGCACTCGGCGAGATAGGCGGTAAAGAGGCAAAACGAGCACTGACCAAGTTGATGCATAGTCAGCAGTCCAGAATCCGGCAGGCAGCAGAAGCGGCACTTGAAGAGTTGCGCTTTAATGAAGAGCCCCTATCGCAATCTTTAGACGACCTTGATTGAGCAATTACCACTGGTTGGCGAGAAAGTCAGGTTGCGTCCTAAAGATATCAGTGACGCAACTAATGATTATGCCTGGCGTAGGGACGCTGAACTGTGTCGTCTTGATGCTGCCTTACCCCTAACATGCTCCTTCAAGGAGTTTCTACAAGATTATGCTTGGGAACTACAGCATTATGTTCAAGGGCGGCGGTTTGCCATAGATACTCTTGAAGGAGAGCATATAGGCAACTGTGGTCTTTTCAATATCGACGAAGTCAAGCAGGAAGCAGAGATAGGGATAATGATCGGGAACCGGGCTTACTGGGACCGTGGTTATGGCAGTGATGCTATCCTTACCTTACTGAAATATATCTTCTCGCACACCACATTAAAGAGAGTATATCTTAAGACGCTCGATTGGAACCTGCGGGCGCAGAAATGTTTTACAAAGTGCGGCTTTAAACCTTGCGGGAGCCTGGTCTGCTGGGGCTACTCATTTCTCATTATGGAGACCTTTCGTCCGGGCGGGATTTATGAGGAGAAGGTGGGGTAGGAGGGGCACATGTTGGGAAAGCAGGTATCGATTAGTATTTAACGGATAAAAACCGGGGCTCTGTCGGTGGCAATTCTTCTGGTAGCAGCCAACCGGCGGCGGATGTGCTTGGGGAAAGTGAACGAAGCCAAGTGGGAAAGACCATCGTAGCTTTTTGGTCTCTTCAGCATCCTTGCCGCAATTCTGCGGTCGATTTCTTCAGGGGATAGCCTGCTAGCATCGATGGTTTGCGAGGCTGCGGTGAAACCCCACATGTCTGTGAAAGAAGGCACATAGACCTGGTAAGGGCAGGCTATTGGGAAAACGCTTTTGAGCGTGTTGACGATTACAGTGAAATAGTACAGATTGGTCCAGCTAGAGGCACCGGACTGGACTGAGACGATACCGTTGGTGGCTAACCTTCTTTTGACAAGCTGGTAAAATTCCTTCGTATACAACAGGCAAGCTGGTCCTTCTTTCAATGGCTCGACAAGGTCTATTATCATCACGTCGAATTTCTCTGTGGTCTCTTTAAGGTATTTTCTAGCATCTGTGAAGTGCAGTTCCACACGCTGGTCATCGAACGAGCCTTGATGAAAGAGGTGGAGGAAATGGCGGCAGGCATCTATCACCTTTTTGTCTATGTCCACCATGACCACCCTTCTGACTGTCCTGTGGTTTAGCACTTCCCGCAGGGTAGCCCCCTCACCACCTCCGGCAATAAAGACGACTTGGGGAGAGGGGTGTGCCAGCATCGCCGGGTGTACCAGCGCCTCATGATAGATAAACTCGTCTTTCTCGCTGGACTGGATCCTGCCATCCAGTACCAAACAAATTCCGAAGCTTACTGTATCTATAATTTCCAGGCGCTGGAACTCGGTCTGTTCCGAATATACTAGCCGCCTTACTCTGTGGAGTTGAGCGAGGTCCGGGTTGACCTCATCATAGAACCAGTTATCTTTACCTCTATCAGGATTGTCCGGGTCGCTCATTCTGGCTCACACTCCAACTCGGCTGCTCTGCATGATGCCCCTTTTTAATTCGATCAAAGAGGGGCTTTTGCATTCCAGCTTCTCTATTAGTGGCTTTACAGCCCGTTCGGGATCGACCGTGTCCCCACAGGTGAATATATCCACTGCGGCATAACCATGTTCTGGCCAGGTGTGGATGCAGAGATGCGATTCAGAGATAACGATTACACCGCTTATGCCATGGGGACTGAACTCGTGGAAACATTCGTTGACTACGGTGGCTCCGATCTTTTTGGCGGCGTGATAAAGACAGTCTTTGAGAAAATTCAGGTCATTGAGTACCTCCGGATTGCAGTCTTTCAGTTCTAGTAGCAAATGTCTTCCCAGCGCATTCAAGTTATTTTCCCTCCTTTTCTGAATTTTCCAGTGAAGTTCTCACCTCCTATCTGCGTATATTCGTTGACAGCAAGGTGTAATTTTATATCCTTAAACGTTGATTTTCAAGGCTTTTTAACTAAAAACCTCTTGACAATGGGGTTTTTGCCCTGTAAAATCAAAGCACCAAAGCCAATAAGGAGGTGACAAAATGAGGAAAGTTGGCAGTATTTTATTTGCTATTGTATTGGCGCTGTCTCTGGTCTTGATACCGGCTGTGGTATCGGCAGAAGATGCCTATGCTGGGCTGGCTAAGGGTGCCTGGGACAAAGTGAAATGGCAGGACAATGTTGACTCGTGGCACCTGTATCTGCAGCACTGGGGCAGGACACCGGTTCAGTCGATGGCAAGGCTTTCTGGTCTATGTGGTCCCGAGAGTCTCTGCAGTTCCAGCTTTGGTATAAGTTGCCCGGGAAAGAACTGTGGTGCCACTGCTGGCTGTCCTGCTTGCCGTGATGTGGAGCAGGGTGCTCTGGCAACTTGCTCAGATCCTGCTGCCTGCGAAGCCTCTCTTTCCAGCGACGCGTGTCCAGCTACAGGTCAGGCTGAGGTTGAGTGTCCGTCAGAACCAGTATTGGAAGGCAAGATGGCTACCTGTTGTTGCTGCTGGGGTCGGAGCCTGGCTTTCGCCAGCAAGAGCTGGGCAGGGGGCAGCATTGGTGCCCATCCACGGATCAATGATGACCATCTAAATCACTTCGGTACCGGTGATTGCTATGGTGGTGGCAAAGGTGGTGACTGGGGCATCACTGGTTGTCCGCATACCGAGCATTGTTCACTGACCTGGTGTCTGCAGGATAACCTGCTGAGCAATCCTGGTATTTACAAGAAGAAGTAAGAAGATTTTTATCGCTGCTCAATATAGGCTTACATAAAAATAATATAAGCCCTGGCGAAGCAATTGTTAGGCAGTAGCCGGGGCTTATATTATTTATGGAGGCAAAACTATCGACGTAACACACATTGTATCGTGCTCGGTTTGGAAGGCAGCGAGGGGCGCCCTGAAATGCATGAAATGGTGACGGTCTATGTAGCCTCAGGGCAGCTTGAGGCTGAGGTTGTGAGGGGTCGACTGGAGAGCGAGGGGATACCAGCTATACTTCGCTACGAAAGCGCCGGGCTGGTGTACGGGCTTACTGTTAATGGTCTGGGGAAAGTAGAGGTGCAGGTACCATCTATACTTGCCTCTCTTGCTCAAGAGGTCTTGGCTGACGAATACCCCCTTATTTAGTGTTTAAACCAAGTCCAGCGTAAACAGCCTTGAAGTCGAAATTGCTGTCCAGTATGCTGCTGAATTTCTGTACCTTTTCTGGGTGAGCGAAGCTGACCTTTTCCAGCGCTTTCTCAATATCGGTTATAATCTGGGAGGTCGTTTTTTTCGTCAATATAATGGGTATGTGCTTTTCCTGGGCAGTAAAGATGACAGCCGGCACAGGCTGGCGTGTAGCATCAGCCAGAACAAGGCATTTAGTCGATGTCTCCAGGGCAGCCAGTTGCATATCGGGTCGGTCCGCTTTTACAATCACTGCCTTGTTGCCTTTGCGACCGAAATAGTCTACTCCCGAGCCAGGGCTCATAGCACCTAGCATTATGTTTTCTACTAGCTCGTTCCTCTCGTTGCCATTGGTAAGGAGTTCGCCATCGAGGGTCTTGTTTAGCTGGGCAACTGTTATGCCGAGCAGAGTGCGTACTTGAGGAAGTATGCCCAGGACGCGTATCCCGCTTTCTTGAAGCTGTGCGGCGAGGTGCTGTCTGGTTTCTTCTATCCGAGACGGCGGCGTTAGATTTATCACTATGCCCAGCAACCTTGTCTTCAGTTTCTTGCATATCTGTGTCAGACGGGGAATGTCTACGTTGGCGGCGTAGCGGAGGACGATGACCACCTTGGCCTCAAGTATTTCGGGAATCGTGTAGCAAGCTAGTTCGGATACTCTGTCCTTAATAAGATTGCCTGGTCCTTCCATGACCACCATATCTTTGTTCTGCGAGACGTTCTGGTATGCCTCACCCAGCTTCTGAGTGAAGTCGGGCAGTTCGTCTGTGAGATATTCCCATAATTCACGTGGTGAGAGGACGAAGGGACAGATTTGTTCAACCTGTTCGGGTAACTGGAATGTCTCTTTGAAGAAAGCAGCATCTGTGAGTGGGCTGGACGTAGCTTTGGCATCCGAGAATCTGGCAGGCACAAAAAAACCGACCTTTTTCTTCTGGTTCAACAGGTTTGTGCCTATGCCGGCACACAGTGCTGTGCTTCCCGCCGCGGTCTCTGTAGAAGTGATATACAGAGCGGTCATATTTTTAGTGGGCATTGGTAATCGACTGCGCAGGATATTATATTACTGTCCAGCCCACTTTACAAGTGAGTAATGGAAGCCTATAATATGCCTGCAAATTAGTAGTTGACTGAGAGTTAATCGACTCTCAGTTTTTTACTAGTTTTTGAAGGGGTAGGCTATCATGGCGCAGAAGAAGTTCCTGGTCACAAAAGAGGGCTTGGCTAAATTGCAGGCTGAACTCCAGCATCTGACCACGGTGCGCAGGGCAGAAGTCGCCCAGAAAATAAAGCGGGCGAGAGAGATGGGTGGTAGTGAGAACAACGCCGAGTACGAGGATGCCAAGAACGAGCAGTCTTTTGTCGAGGGCAGGATTCTAATGCTGGAGAACATCGTCAAGAATGCGGTGATTATAGAATCGCCGGCTGTGCCGGGTGTGGTTGAGCTTGGTGATAAAGTGCTGGTACAGAATCAAGATGGCAAAATAGAGCAATATACCATTGTGGGCAGTACTGAAGCCAATCCTCTGGAGGGAAGGATTTCCAACGAATCGCCGGTGGGGAGGGCGTTACTGGGGAAAAAGATTGGCGATGAGATTGAGGTGCGGACTCCCGGTGGGGTATTGAAGCTACTTATTATGGATGTAAGTTGAACCTCGGTGTCGGAGGTGCGGATATTTTTGTGGAGGGCTATGGCACGGCTAGAGCAGATAGCACAGCAGCGTTTGGAGAAGCTGGAGAGGATCAGGAAGCGGGGGATAGACCCATATCCACATTCTTACCTTCGCACCCATACTGTTCAAGAGGCTCTGGAGAGCTTTAGACAGGTGGAAGCGAAGGCAATCGCCCCAATCCCGGAAATGAAGCTTGCCGGACGCATCACTGCCACGCGCTTCATGGGTAAAATTACCTTTTTTGATTTGCGCGATGGCTCCGGTAAGATACAGTTGTTTTTTAGCCAGGGGCGGTTGGGAAATGAGAGGTACAATTGTCTCAGCGACCTGGACATCGGTGATATCATAGGAGTTGCTGGCAATCTATTTCGCACTAGGACAGGAGAGATCACCCTGGATGTGGCTGATTTCACTATTTTGTGTAAGTCCCTCCAGCCGTTGCCGGAAAAGTGGCACGGGTTGGTAGATGTGGAAAAGCGATACCGGCAGAGGTATCTGGACCTTATTGCAAATGAGGAGACGAAGCCGCTTTTCCTGATGCGGACTCAAATAATCTCCGAAGTGCGCCGATTTCTCAGCCAGAAGGGGTTTATTGAAGTAGAGACGCCGGTGCTGCAGTCAGTGGCAGGGGGTGCTTTAGCCCGTCGCTTCAAGACGCATCATGAAGCGCTGGACACAGACCTTTATCTACGCATTGCACTGGAGCTTTATCTGAAGCGGTTGGTGGTGGGTGGGTTTGATAAAGTGTATGAGATAGGGCGCGTCTTCCGTAACGAGGGAATTTCAACAAAACATAACCCCGAGTTCACCATGCTGGAAGCTTATGAGGCTTATGCTGATTATAATGACATGATGAAGCTGGTTGAAGACATGATAGTTAGCATTGCTACCACGGTCGTGGGTGATACCAGAGTCAAGTTTGGCGGCGAGGTTATCGAGTTGTCACCACCGTGGCAGCGTATTTCGCTGCGTCAGGCAATTATCGATAAAAGCGGCATTGACTTTGAGGACTATCCTGATGCTGATTCATTGCGCCGGAGGATGGAGCAGCTAGGGATGGAGGTTGACCCGGGCAAAGATAGAGGCAGACTTGTGGACGAATTGATCACCACATTTGTTGAGCCTAGTCTGGTGCAACCGACCTTTTTGCTGGACTATCCGGTGGAGATGTCGCCGCTGGCTAAGAGGAAGCGAGATAATCCTCGTCTGGTGGAACGTTTTGAGCTTTTTATCGGTGGTATAGAAATTGCCAACGCTTTCACAGAACTTAATGACCCGCTGGAACAGAGGGAACGCTTTCGACAGCAGATGGAGGCACAACTACCCGGGGTTTCTGAATTGGCAGGCAGGGAGAAGGAGATAGATGTGATTGATGATGACTTTTTGCTGGCACTGGAGTATGGTATGCCACCTGCAGGTGGCTTAGGAGTGGGCATTGACCGCCTGGTCATGGTGCTTTGCGGGAAGCCATCTATCCGTGAAGTCATCCTCTTTCCACAGCTGAAGACGAAAGGTGATTAGTATGCTGGATATTAGACTACTCCGTGACAACCCCGATATTGTGCGTGAGGCTTTAGCCAGGCGAGGTGAGGACTTTAATATAGAAAGAATAATCGATCTGGACATGCAGCGTCGCCAGTTACTACATGAGGCAGAGACTCTGCGGGCACAACGGAACGAGGTGAGCAAAAAGCTGGGCAAGATGGCAGAAAAGCCAGCTGAGCTTATTGCCAACATGCGGCAGCTTGGTGAAAGGATCGATTCCCTGGAAAAGCAGGTGAGTGACCTTGAGGCGCAGCTTGAGGACTATCTTTTGCGCTTACCCAATATTCCGGCACCTGATGTTCCACCGGGTGGGGGTGCTGAGGACAACATAGTGGTGCGTTCCTGGGGCAGTTCGCCAGATTTTTCGTTCTCCCCGCTGCCTCACTGGGAGCTAGGAGAAAGGCTGGGCATAATAGACTTTCAGCGAGGGGTTAAGCTCTCGGGGAGCCGTTTTTACATTCTAAAGGGAGTTGGTGCCCGACTTCAGAGAGCGCTGATAACGTTTATGCTTGACCTTCATACCAGGGAGCATGGCTACACTGAAATCTATCCGCCATTTATGGTGAAGCGCGAGTGTATGGTGGGCTCGGGTAACCTGCCCAAATTCGCCGATAACCTTTACCACGATGACGAAGACGATTTCTGGTTTGTGCCTACAGCGGAGGTGCCGCTGACCAACTTGCACCGTGATGAAATACTGCCGCCTGGGACTCTGCCGCTTTATTATGTCTCTTATACAGCTTGTTTTCGAAGAGAGAAGATGGCTGCTGGGAAAGACACCCGTGGTATCAAACGGGGACACCAGTTCGATAAGGTAGAGCTTTACAAATTCACCGAGCCGGAGAAGTCTGACGAAGAGCTGGAGAAATTGGTGCAGGATGCCGAAGACGTGTGCCGCCGTCTAGGCATACCCTATCGTGTGGTACAGCTCTGCACCGCTGAACTCGGATTTGCAGCACAGAAGGCGTATGACATTGAGATGTGGGCTCCTGGTTGCGGCGAATGGCTGGAGGTCAGCTCGTGCAGCAATTGTGGCGATTTTCAGGCACGCCGGGCGAACATTCGTTACCGTCCGGAGCCTGAAGCTAAGCCGCGTTTTGTGCACACACTTAACGGTTCTGGTCTGGCATTACCGCGGGTTGTTATCGCTGTTTTGGAAAATTACCAGCAGGCTGATGGCAGTGTAAAGGTGCCTGAAGTGCTGAGACCGTATGTGGGCGTGGAGGTTATCACCAGAGACTGAGACAGGAAAGCACCACGAGTTGAAATGCAGGCTTAATTGTGCTACATTGCTGCCAGGTGAGATAGCTTCGAGCCTGATATGTCTGGCGAAAACAAATATGAGTATGTCTGCCCCAATTGCCACGCCGGGCATAATGCTGACCTAGGGTATTGTCCTGAGTGTGGCTTTATCGGGCGCCTGGAGCATAAGGTCTTACGTCTTACCACAACGACTGCAGCAGGAAAGCTGGTGCTTGAAGGTCCACCGCTTAAGGCATCAGGGGGGAAACGGCAACAGTGTTCGACTAGCAATGGTGGAGTGCTGGGGTACAAGTGCCCTCGTTGTGGTGTCAGGGTAAGCAGGTCATTTGGGCGCTGTCCTGATAAGAATGGTTGCGGTTATATTGGTGCCATGCAAAGGCTGACCATTCAGGAGCGGGAATCGACTTAAGTGAAAGCGGATGTCCTCTCTCATTCTGAAAAAACAACGCTGTCGAGTATCATTGTCCTGTGTGGAGAGCGATGGAAGGGATAGTACTGTGTCCCAAGTGTAGAGTCAGGGTAGCGAAGGACGATTTGGGGGAACTGATATGTCCTAAGTGTGGTGCTAGGATATGCCCTAAAGCACATATTTTTGAAGGCAAGATCTGTAGCCAGTGTGGCTGGGAGGACCCCAATTACTATCTGTGGCAAAGGAGGCAGCGAACAGGAGTCACAGCTTCAGCGGGTGAGCGGTTGGGGGAATACCGTCCCGAGAAGTCCGGGCGGATCTGTCCGAAGTGTGGCGTGGATGTTGAGCCAGGGGTACGGCGCTGTCCTAATTGTGGTTGGCTCTTCCCGGTGGTGCACGGAATTGAGAGAGCAATACCTGTGGGTATGCAGCAGCCCGATGTCCGGGAGACAACTGTTTCTGAACATCGTCCTTCGGGGCGAGAAGAGGGAAAATTTGCATCACCCCGCAGCCCCATTCTGCGGGACACTTTGATAACTACGGTGGGGCGGAGGGAGTGGGATTTTAGTAAGGCTAGGCGCTTTATCCAACCTGTCGGGGCTGGTCTATTTGTGCTGGGTGTGGTTGCATTTCTGGTCTGGGGGTCTATTGCTGCGGTAAAGCACTTCGGGGGCAAAATAGGCGACAGCGGGAGCGATGTTGGTCAGACAACCCCGGTACAGACAAACACGGGTGCTGGTAAGGTCAGCATCTTTAACCCGGCAGTAATGCCTCCAGGTGGTGGCAAGATCATCTGGTCACCGGAGGGAAATGCTTTCCTCCCGGGCACAGCGATAGTGCTTTCTGCTGAACCTGCTGATTGTTATGTCTTCGATCGCTGGGAGGGCATCGAGAGCACATCGCCAGAGGCGACTATCAATTTTGACCCTCAGAGCCATATCACCGCCTATTTCAAACTCAAAGACGCAGTTGCCCCTACTATGTCTGAGGCTAGGGTCGCTTATTACTCTGATGTTGGCGCCACGGTGAAGTGGCAGACAAATGAGCCGGCTCGGGGGAAGGTGGAATATGGCGTTACCACTGACTATGGGCAGGTCGTCGAAGAGTCGGAATTAAGTACCGAACATGCTGTCAGATTAAGCGGGCTCAGTGCTGGAAAGACATATTATTTCAGAATAACCTCTCGGGACGAATGTAGCAATGAGGCTGCTGCACAGACGGGGAGGTTTACTACCTTGAGTTTCGTTGCTGAGGGGGCTGGTGTAGGAGAGCGCGCTCCAGATTTCACTCTACCTTCTTACAAGGATGACTATCCCGGTTCGCCCAATAATCCTAAATCTCCGACCTATATAGGTGACCAGGTGAGTTTAAGCCAGTTCAGGGGTAAATGGGTGTTTCTTAACTTGTGGAACACCTTTTGTGCTGCCTGTCTGGGCGAGTTCCCGCATATTATGGCATTTTACGAAGACGAGAGCTGGGCTAACAGGAATTCCCCGGATGCTGAATACGTGGTGCTAACGGTGTGTCTTGATGGCAGGATAGACCGGATTATGAAACTTGAGGAGAAATACAAATATCAGACCGGGCTTTTTACCTTTCCTATACTTGTTGATGATGCAGAAAAGCGTACGCTGACCGGGCTTTATCGGGTTACCTATGTACCAGTCTCCCTGTTTATTGACCCCGATGGCGTTATCAGGGCGGTGAAGATGGGGCAATTCAAGAGTGAGGAGGAGATCAAGCAACTCTTAGGAGAATTGGACTGAATCCCTCCGATGCCATTCTTTATCTTTGTGTTTCAGCATTCCACTTTTGCGAGCAATTATGTGTATAATGTGGACAGAAGGTATTTGTCTATGTCTGTGCTGAACAAGCAGACAATTAAGGTCTGGTGGGTGGGGAAATGATGACAGAAGCGGAGGTTGATTTATGCGACCGCGGATAGCCTTATGTCCCAGGTGTCACGCTAGCATGACGCCGGGAGAACGTTTCTGTCGCAGTTGTGGTGCGGTAATATGCCCAAACTGCCAGGCGTTGCTACCGCAGCGGTCGAGGTATTGTCCCAGGTGCGGTTTTCTTTGTCTCAATGAGCCTGTAACGGAAACAACGGCGCCTCGCCCTACCTCCGTGTCACCCAGGCAAGTCTTGGGTGATGGTCGATCTTTCTCAGCACCCTCGCCAGTGGCACAGAGCAGCCTACGCACAGCAAGCGAGAGTCAAGCCTCTAGCGGACAAGCGGTGTGCCCTCAGTGCGGTTCACCTATTGATCTGGAATCGGGAATGTGCAGAGGGTGCGGGCTACTATATGGGAGCAAACACCGTGCAGTGCAGATGGAGACAGGTCGTGCGCCAGCACCGCCGCCTTATATACCGCAGCAACAGCAGAGGACACCGACGCCACCAGCTCCTTCAGCTATGCATGCTGCATCGGCAACAAGCGGAAGTCGTGGCTATGGCGTACCCCCGCCATTGCGCGCTCCAACACCTGTATATCAGCCACAGACAGCTTCTGCTGGGGTGGGGATAGGTGCCAGTCCTGCCCAGCACAGTATGTCCTCAATTCCAGTGACACATCGCTATCGTCAGGAGGTTACTGAGGGGGCAGGTGCTGCTGACAGGTTCAGGCAGACCTTACTGAAGATAGTGTTCGGGCTTTTTGTGCTCTTTATTCTCATCATTGCCGGCACTGGCTTGTACTACCTCTTTTCACAGGAGACTGCAGAAGCGCCGGTAGCTCAGGTGCCTGTTTCGTCTCCTCCGCCAGCATCTACCGCGGTCTCCCCACCGTCTATCTCTGATATTGCTGTACCCAGCCGGACTGATATGACAGTGGTCATCTCGTGGAAGACAGACAAGCCAGCTACCAGCCAGGTGCGGTATGGGAAGACGGAAGCTTGTGGACTATCTACCGAGGAGGTCAAGAGTCTGGTCACTGACCATTCCGTGCGTTTAAGTGCGCTGGAGCCGAACACCACATATTATTTTAAAGTAGTATCAAAAGATGCGAGTGGTGTAAAAGCCGAGGTTGCTGGTACTCCTTTCAAGACGGAACCTGCTTACCTTGTTGGCACCAATGTAAATAATCGAGCTCCAGACTTCACTTTGCAGACGATCGATGGCAAGAAGATAACCTTGAGCGGACTCCAGGGGAAGAAAGTGATACTCAATTTCTGGGCGACCTGGTGTCAGCCATGCAAAGATGAGATGCCTTACATTCAGAAGATACATCAAGACTGGTCAGGAAAAGGGCTAGCAGTGCTGGCTGTGGCAGTAAACAAGAACCAAGCTCTTGCAGGGGTGGAGCAGTTTATAAAGGACACCGGGTATAACTTCACTGTCCTTTTTGATTCTGAAGGGGAAGTCGCTGGGCTTTACCAGGTCTCGGAGATACCTAAGACGGTGTTCATAGACGCCGATGGTATTGTGCGTCATGTACAGCTGGGGGAATTCAAAAGCCAGGAAGAAATCGAGGATATTCTGAGTTCGTTTTAACTCTTAGGAACAGCTTTTTCCGGTCCTGCATTGCTATTTTGGTGATAGGTTGCAGCAGCGTAAGCGGTTTTCCTATACTAGTGTGGTTTGGGAGGGGTGGCCGAGTGGACTATGGCGGCGGTCTTGAAAACCGCTTTCGCGCAAGCGAACGTGGGTTCGAATCCCACCCCCTCCGCTGATCTATTTGGAGATTTGTTCACTCGCTCGGTGTGGTGCAGTAATGAACCAAGGAGACGGCGATGAAAGTCCACGAGCATCAGGCGAAGGCACTTCTGGCTGAGTTCGGCATCCCCGTGCCCGAAGGGAAGGTGGCGGCTACGGCCGCTGAAGCCGGTGAGATAGCCAGGGAACTTGGTGGGAAAGTGGTCATCAAAGCGCAGGTATTTGCTGGGGGCAGGGGGAAGGCTGGTGGCATAAAAGTAGCTGATAGCCCTGAGGAGGCAGAAAGGCTAGCCGCCGGGGTGCTGGGCAAAAGGCTGGTGACCTATCAGACAACGGCTGAGGGGGTACCGGTGAGTAAAGTGCTGGTGGAGAAGGCGGTGGATATTCAGAAAGAGCTGTACCTCAGCATCATTGTGGACAATGCCAGCCGGATGCCGGTGGTGATGGCTAGTGAAGCCGGTGGGGTTGACATTGAAGAAGTTGCCAGAGTTATTCCGGAGAAAATACTCAAAGCGTATATCGATCCCGTCATCGGTTTTCAACCCTTCCAGGGGCGGAGGTTGGCTTACGGAATAGGACTAGACCAGTCCCAGGTAAGGATGGCTACCGATCTTATGGCTAACCTCTATCGCCTGTTTGTTGCTAAAGACTGCTCGCTTGCCGAGATAAACCCGCTAGCGGTCACCGCCGATGGCAAGCTACTTGCGCTTGATGCGAAGTTGAACTTTGACGATAATGCTCTTTTCCGGCATGGCGACATCGAGGGACTTCGTGATGTGGAGCAGGAGGACCCGCTTGAGGTCAAGGCGAGTGACATGGGGATCAAGAACTATATCAAGCTCGACGGCAACATCGCATGTATTGTCAATGGCGCCGGGCTGGCGATGGCGGTGATGGACTTGATCGCTCAGGCAGGTGGTAGACCGGCTAACTTTTTAGACATCGGCACGGTAAACAATGCGGAGCGTGTGGTCAATGCCTTTAAAATTTTTGCTGAAGACCCTTCGGTCAAAGCGGTGCTGGTCAATATATTCGGTGGTATGGCAAGGGTGGATGTCATCGCTCAGGGGATCGTGGAGGCAAGCAGGCAGGTGGATATAAAGGTACCTTTAGTGGTAAGACTGGCAGGGACTAATGTTGAGGAGGGGAAGCGCATACTGAAAGAGTCGGGTGTGGGGTTCATCGAAGCACTGGACTTCTATGATGCTGCCAGAAAGGCGGTGGCAGCAGCGCAGTCGAGCTGACAATAGGTCGTTTACCTTCGATGGAGTTGACCGATGAGCATACTTGTAGACCGGAACACCAGGTTGCTGGTGCAAGGAATAACCGGGGGCGAGGGTAGCTTTCATGCCCAGCGGTGTATTGAATATGGCACCAAGGTGGTAGCCGGTGTGACGCCGGGAAAAGGTGGCAGCACTGTATTCGGTGTGCCGGTGTTTAATACTGTTGAAGTAGCGGTAAAGGAGACCGGCGCCAATGCCAGCATAATATTCGTGCCAGCGCCGTTTGCCGCTGATGCTATCCTCGAGGCGGCAGATGCTGGCATTCCTCTGATAGTATGCATAACCGAGGGGATTCCGGTTCTGGATATGGTGATAGTGCACCGCTATCTTAAAGGACAGTCAATACGACTCATCGGTCCTAACTGTCCTGGGGTGATATCGCCGGGGCAGTGTAAGGTGGGGATTATGGTGGGGGAGATCCATATGCCGGGAAAGGTGGGTGTGGTGTCTCGGAGTGGGACGCTTACTTATGAGGCGGTGGCACAGCTTACTGCTCTGGGCATCGGGCAGTCGACATGCGTCGGTATCGGTGGCGACCCGTTGCCGGGCAGCACCTTTGTTGACATTTTACGGCTTTTCCAGCAAGATGATAGCACGGAGGCTGTGGTGCTCATCGGGGAAATCGGCGGGACTGCAGAGCAGGAAGCTGCTACCTTCATAAAAGAGCAGATGACCAAGCCGGTGGTCGCGTTTGTTGCCGGGGCGACAGCACCGACGGGCAGGAGGATGGGGCACGCCGGTGCTATCATCAGCGGCAGTTCTGGGCGGGCGCAGGAGAAGATAGCAGCGCTTGAGGCTGCGGGGGCAGTTATCGCTCATAGCCCGGCTGATATCGGGGTGACTGTGAAAAGAGCGCTCAAAAACGACTAAAAATGACTGAGGTGAGGTATTAAGGGTGGCATGGACAAGGGGCGCCTGATATTAATAGAGGAACTGCCCTGCTGGTTTTCACCGGCTGAAGCCTTTGAACGATTTTATCAGCATCAACACGCCTTTTTCCTTGATAGCGGCATGGACCCTCAAAGGCTGGGAAGGTTTTCCTTCATCGGCGTTGAGCCATTTCTGGTGATGAAAAGTCGCGGGAGCAGTATCACCCTTTCTTCCGACGATGGTGAATGCAGAATAGAAGGCAGCCCTTTCGATGTCCTCCGTGATTTACTGACTAGATACCAGGTTGATGCCTCCCCGGCACCTGTGCCGTTTATCGGTGGTGCCGTTGGCTATTTAGCCTATGACCTGTGCCACTTCATCGAGCGCTTGCCCAGTTCTGCGGTAGACGACCTCAAGTTACCGGAAAGCTATTTTGGATTTTACGATACTGTACTAGCCTTCGATAACCTAGAGAAGAAGAGTTATGTTCTCTCCACCGGTCTGCCAGAGCTTGATAGGACACGTCGGTTAAGGCGGGCACTGGCGCGCCTTGAAGAAATGGAATATAAATTGTCCTGCGGGTATGGCACCTGCAAGTCTGGAGATGCTGAAGGGGAGCCGAAGGGAGGACAGGAACTGGTGCTTAAATCCAATTTCACCAGAGATGCTTATCTGGAGGCAGTGCAGAGGGTGAGGGAATATATTGCTGCCGGCGATGTCTTTCAGGTCAATATTTCCCAGCGGTTCGAAGCGGAATTGACGGTGCCTCCGTATGAGCTTTATCGTCGTCTCAGAGATATAAACCCGGCACCCTTCGCCAGCTATCTCAACTTTGATGAAGTGACCATTGTAAGTGCTTCGCCGGAAAGGTTCCTTAAGGTTGATGGCGACTGGGTGGAGACAAGACCAATCAAAGGCACTAGACCCCGTGGCAGGAGTCCTGAAGAGGACGAAAGGCTGGCACAGGAGCTGCTAAGTAGCATCAAAGACCGGGCAGAGAATGTGATGATTGTTGATCTGGAGAGGAACGACCTAGGGAGAGTCTGCCGCTATGGCACGGTTAAGGTAACCGAACTTGCCATACTTGAGACCTTTCCCACGGTGTTCCATCTTACTTCTACTGTGATTGGCAGGTTGCGTCCCGATAAGACGCGCTATGATTTGCTTAAGGCGACTTTCCCTGGTGGTTCTATCACCGGTGCTCCCAAAGTGAGAGCAATGGAGATTATCGATGAACTTGAACCGACCAGAAGGAGCGTCTACACGGGTGCTATTGGCTATCTGAGTTTCGGTGCTAATATGGACTTGAATATAGTTATCCGTACCATTTTGGTCAAGGGCGGGAAAGCTTATTTTCAAGTCGGCGGTGGTATCGTTTACGATTCTGAACCTGAGGCAGAATATCAGGAGACGCTGGACAAAGCCAGAGCGCTTGTCCAGGCGTTGCGGCTGGCGCCCAGAGTGGCTGTGGAGACCTGATGGTCCTGGTTATCGATAATTACGACTCTTTTGTTTATAATCTGGCACAATATCTGGGTGAGCTGGGCTGGGAACCGGTGGTCTATAGAAATGACGCTATTGGGCTTTCGGATGTTGAGAAACTTGCACCGAGCCATATAGTTATATCCCCGGGGCCGTGTACGCCACTTGAATCTGGCATCTCCAACGATATCATCAAGTATTTTGGAGGCAAGATACCGATCCTTGGCGTTTGTTTGGGACACCAGTGCATCGGCTATGTTTACGGCGGCACTGTTGGTCGAGCGAGGGTGCCGGTACATGGCAAGACCTCTCTGGTTTACCACGATGGCAAATCGATCTATAAGGGCATAGAAAATCCGTTTCCCGCAGCTCGTTACCATTCATTGGTGGTAAAAAGGGAAGGCTTGCCCGATTGCCTTGAGATAACTGCGGAGACAATGGAAGGAGAAGTGATGGGTGTCAGGCATAAACGCTATGTGGTTGAAGGAATTCAAGTACATCCTGAGTCTATACTCACCGATGTTGGGCACAGGCTGTTAGCAAATTTCCTGAGCTTTACAAGACCAGAGTGGTGAAAAGGGGAAGATAATATGATGAATGAGACGGTCTACCTCAATGGCAAATTGGTGCCGGCTTCTGAAGCCAGGCTGTCACCTTTCGATTATGGTTTTCTTCTTGGTTTCGGTCTCTTCGAGACTATGCGTTGTTACGACGGACGTATTTTTCGTCTTGACCGTCATCTTGCCAGGTTAATGAAGTCAGCCGAAGCGCTGGGCATAGCTTCAAGAATAGGTGGTTTTGATCTAGCAGACGCTTGCTATCAGGTATTGAAGGCGAACGGTTTAAGCGATGCCCGCATCAGACTGACAATCTCGGCAGGCGAAGGAGAAATAGTTCCTGACCTGTCGACCTGCCATGAAGTCACCGTGTTTATAGTTGCCAGGAAACTGGAGCCTTTGTCTGCGGCAGTGTACGAGCGGGGTTACAGAGTGGCGTTGTCCGCAATACGGCGCAACAGCAGGTCACCCCTTTCCCAACATAAAAGCACTTCATGGCTGGAGAATGTTCTTGCTCGAAGCCGAGCCAGAGCTGCAGGTGCTGACGAGGCGCTGTTGCTCAATGAGCGTGGCTTTATTGCTGAGTGTAGTGCCAGCAATATCTTCCTGGTGACTGATGGGGTGCTGCGTACACCCTCCTTAGAAAGTGGAGTTCTTCCGGGGGTAACCAGGGAAGTCGTGCTGGAGCTGGTGCCGGCTTTGGGGATAGCGACTGTAGAGGGGCAATTAGAACTACGGGAATTACTGATTGCTGAAGAGGCTTTCGTGACCAGTTCCATAATCGAGGTGATGCCATTAACGCAACTTGATGGCAGACCAGTTGGTGATGGCAAGCCCGGTAAGATAACGAGGCGCCTCATGTCAGCTTATCGTGAACTTGTAGCCAGGGAGACCGCATAGGTTTGCGATGGTTAGAGGATGTGGCTGAGGAGGACTCGGAGACCGATAGCGACGAGGATAGTGCCGCCGGCAAGCTCGGCATATTTCCCAAGGTAAGAGCCCACCTTTTTCCCTAATGTGTAGCCCAGTATGGTCATAGCGAAGGCGACGATACCGATGATAAAGCAGGCAAGGAGCAAATTGACTTTAGCGAAGGCGAAGACCAGTCCCATAGCCAGAGCATCGATGCTGGTGGCGATGGCAAGCCCTAACAGCAGAGTACCTCTGGTGATGTCAGTGCGTTCTTTCCCCTCATCGTGATGAAAATATTCCCAGACCATTCTGCCACCAATGAATGCCAGCAATGCGAAAGCCACCCAGTGGTCATAGCTGGCGATGAAATCGACCACCGTCCTTCCAGCTAACCAGCCAAGGACGGGCATGCCTGCCTGAAACAGCCCAAAAGCCAGTGCCAGGCGGAGCATGGGGACTGGCGAGGAGGTCCTGGCGGTGCTGCTGCCGCTCAGAGCGACGGCGAAACAGTCGGGGGATAGTCCGAAGGCGATAAGCAGCAGGGATGGTATATCAAGTTCCAGCACGGTGAGACTAAGTATGCCAGTTCAAGCGTCCTGATAGCAAGTGCTATCCGGGTAACAGGTATTCCTTTTGCGGTTACAAAGTGGTGCTTATTCTACTTTAGCTGGCTGGTGAATATGCCGACGGGATATTGTCCCGATGCCCAGATGCCGATGGAGTAGGTGCCAAAGGAGAAGATGCCCACAGAGAACACACCGGCTGAGAAGATGCCAATGGAGAATAGCCCTGCCGAGTAGACGCCAGCAGAGAAAAGCCCGGCTGAAAGCAGTCCGAGGCTGAATAGTCCTACGGAGAACCAGCCTGAAACTGCGCCGAAAGCCCCATTGGACAGCGGCGACAAGGTCCAGCCGACTATAACCAGAATAGCCCAAGGCACCCATACGATGGCATGTATGAGCGCAGGCGAAAGCTGTTTCAAACTACCCTCCACAAAGTTGTTACTATTCCTATAACACGCAGTCTGCTCTCTTGTCAATAGCCGTACAAGATTATTAAAGTCGGGTTTATATGTTAGTGGTTTGCCAAGAGTTCGGCTATATGGAGGACTTTAATGGGACTGTGGCGTTTGTCCAGACCGCCTCTAAGCTGGAGGACGCAGGGGAGGCAACTGGTCACCACTGTCTCAGTGCCGCTGGCTTCTATGCTGTCTAGCTTTCGCTTGAGCACCGAGGCTGATAGCCGGGGATAGTCAAGTACTACCCTGCCACCGAAGCCGCAGCAGGCATCGGCATCTGCCATTTCCACGATTTCAAAGCCGTAATGACGGAGAAGTTGTCTGGGTTCAGAGGCGATGCCTAAGCCTCGTTTCAGGTGGCAGGGATCGTGGTAGGTGACCTTCTGTTTTGTGGGGGTCTCGGTGGTTACAGGGGTGAGCTGGAGAACAAGCTGGGAGAAATCGCGCACCTTGGCAGCTAGTGCTTCAGCGTGCTGGTTGAGTTCCTGGTCGGATTTTGTGATAAGGGTGTAATTTTGTTTGAGCATCACGGCGCAGCCGGGGCACAGGGTGACGATATAGTCGGGGTCTTCTTCCAGAGCCGTGATATTGGTCTTCGCAAGGCTGAGGGTGGTGGCAATGTCACCGGAAAAATATGCTGGTGCTCCGCAGCACCCCTGTCCCGGGGGGAAATAGACATCGACACCAAGCTTCTGAAGCACCTTCACTGCCTGTACACAGGTCTCCGGATAGACATAATTGCCGATGCAACCAGCGTAAAGGGCTACCTTTGGTTGTTTTGTGTTTCCAGGGCGAGCGATGTGGGCTAGCTGCTGGTGCAGGGGTGAGGTGGATAATAGTGGCAGTGAAATGGCATTGGTCAATTCGTCGAGTGGTGGTGGGAGATGTCGGACAGTCTTATCGGGGTCAGCAAACTGCTTCTCAATATAGTACACAGCTTTCATAGCTGCGTCCAATCGCTGCGGGTGTTTGAGGAAGGTACTGTAAATCAAGCGGTCTGCCCAGGGAAGCCCTCTCTTCTTAGCGATTGCAGCTTTCAGACGAAGTACAAGCTGAGGTATGTCGATACGCGCCGGGCAGGCTTCTTTGCATGCCATGCAACCGAGGCAGAGACTGGCGGGGTCACGCGCCTTGTCCAGACCATGAAAAAAGGCGGTGAGCACAGCGCCGATACCGCCCTGGTAAATATAACCGTATGTCTGACCGGCAAGAGAATTGAATACAGGGCAGACATTGAGGCAGGCGCCACATTTTATGCAGTAGAGAGCTTCTCTAAACTCGGGCGAATGCCACATTTCCCAGCGACCATTGTCCACCATGACGATGTGAAGCTCTGCAGGTCCGGTGGCGGTGGCAGTTTTTCCAAATGGAGCGCTGATATGGCTGGGTCCGGTGATATAGGAAACGTAGACTGGCATCTTCATGCCGTTGGTACAGCGGCTGAGAAGGCGGAGGATGGTAGCGGTATCCTCCCAGGTAGGTATTATTTTTTCGTAGCCGACCACGGCTACGTGTACCGGCGGCAGGGTAGTCGTCATACAGCCGTTGCCCTCGTTGGTGACGATAGCTAGAGTACCGGTCTCGGCGATTGCCATGTTGGCTCCCGAGATTCCCATGCGGGCATCGATGTAATGCTGCCTAAGTGCATTTCGAGCGGTATCGAGTAGTAGCTGGGGTTCTGGTTCCAGCCTCTGTCCTGTAGCACGGGAGAAAAGTTCGGCTACCTGCTCTATGGTCTTGTGCAATGCCGGTCCTACAAGATGTGCGGGTCTCTCTCCAGCAAGCTGGATAATCCACTCGCCAATATCCGTTTCGGTGACCTCTATACCTGCCTTTTCAAGGTATTCCCGTAGCCCGATTTCCTCGCAGAGCATGGACTTCGATTTCACAATTTGCCTTATATCTTTTCTCTGTGCCAGATTGAGTATGTAGGCATTGGCTTCATCAGCATTTTTGGCTTCATAAACGATGGCACCAGCTCTGGCGGCTTTCTCTTTAAATTCTTCTGCCAGATGAGGAAGGTCCACGATTGCCCTTTCTTTTACTCTCCGTATTTCCTGGCTAAGGGCATCGAAGTCGACACCGGCGAAAGCTATCTGCCTGCCCATTTTCATCAGGGACATCAGTCTTGCCAGTGCTGTTTGCAAGCTCTGGTCATTCAGGGCTCTGCTCACCCGTCTGGACATAGTCTGTGGCATTGTTTTTACCCTATCGCATTCCCTGGTGGTCCAAGAGCAGAATATGCTCTTCGGCAGGACCCTGAGCTCGGGCAAGTATGGCACCGGGTATGTCAGCAGTGGTATTCCTGCCGGTGATATAAGTAACATAGGTAGGTACACATTTAGCCGGTGAACTGCCGACTGATTTAATCTTCGCTATGGCTTCCTCCATGGTGGCTACGATATTCTGACAGTCCACCAGAATGATGTGGAAGCGCGGCAGGACAGCAACGAAGCGCGAACTGCCATCATCGCCGGCGATGACCAAGGTGCCCGTCTCGCTTATGGCTGTGGTGGCTTCTGAGATGCCGATGTCAGCCTCAGCGCATGCCTGTCTCAGTCTTTGCTGGGTGGCTTCGGAATCAGTAGCAGTGACAACGGTGACTGTTACGCCTTCCTTTTCCAGTCGGTGCTGTAGCCCGGCAAGTTCTGCCAGTGGCGAACTTGAAATTACTACACGATTGACGCCATATTGACGGGCGAGATTGACGATAAATGGAGCGATATCCTGCAGCCCAACGAGTTCCTGAAGTTTAGCCCCGGCTCTGCTGGCTTCTTCCTTGAACTGCTCTACTTTGCTGACCTGCTGGGTCATCTTCCATCGCTCCACATATACTGTATCTACGAAAGGCTCAGGTACTGAATGGTGCCATCGGGAACTATGCCCACTCTGGCTTTATCCGGGAAGTCTTGGCGGAGGATTTCCAGAGCTTCCTCCCATGTCTTTACCCAGATTGCGTCTGGTATTGCAAGCCAGTCGGTCGTTGATTTCTCGAATTGCGGGCAGAGCACGATGACCCGTTTTAACCACGGCAAGCGAAAGTTTACAGCGCTGAACAGGCGCCCCTTCGCTTTGGCTCCAAAGCTGCCGAGGAGGTAGTGAACGACTTGCCCTGCAGGGCAGTCCATTATCAGCACCAAGTCGCCGCCTTTTGCCATCAGCATCGGTATTCCGATGAGCAGACCGACAATGGCTTCGTTCCCCTTGCAATAGGTGTTGACTACAACGATATCGGCATCGGGGATGCTCTTTGTGGCATAGTGGTCGACGGCAAGTCTTACTGCCTCCTGGTATACAGTATGAGGCGCACCAGCGAAGATAGCGCAGGGTTCACCTTTGCCGTTTACCAAGGTGTCAATCTTAAAGTCGAGCCCGGCAAGTCTAGCAGCTTCAGTGAAGTCTTTCACCATGGGGTTTTCTGCGTAGTTGCCGGGACCCACTGTATTCCCCCGCCCTTCTTCTCTTGCTTTGAATTCGAGACGGTGAAAAGCCTCAATGGAGTCCATGGAGGCGATGCCAGGGAGGACGATTTTGCCGCCGCCTCCGAAACCCGTCTGGGGGTGGGGAACGACAGAACCGATGGCGATTTTCAGATCACAAGCCATGACCTCGGAGTTGACCCATAGTCTGGTGCCCTGCGTGGTCTCGCCTACGTAGGTGCAGTTCTCATACACATTGTGATTGTAGACGGGGAAGTTGTCCATTATCTCAGTGCCCAGCTTTTTCTGGAAGTCTGCGTAGGTGTGGGCACCGTGGCAGCCGGTGGCACAAATGAACCTGATTGCTTTATCGGGAATACCGGCAGCATGCAGCTCTTCGAGGACATGTGGCACGATCTCTGCCACTCTGGTGGGGCGGGAGATGTCATCAAAAATTATAGCTACGTCATTTTTACCTTTCGCCAGTTCTCTAAGCGGGCGGTCACCCAGAGGGTTTTTGATAGCATTTCTTATCTTCTGGGAGGAAATCCTTGGAGCATCGTGTCCTTGCATGAGACAAAGCATAGCGTCCCATGAATCTGGGAATACAAGGTACTGTTCATCTTCCTCGTACCAGATTCGGTGCGGGACGCTTATGCTTTTGGTATGCATATTTACTTCGATTGTTCTATAACAACGTTGAATGCCGTCTGGTCAGCAATTATCGGGTCTCCAGCGCGCTTATAGGTGAAACTTATTATGGCAGTGCCAGCTTTCAGTGCTTTAAATTTGAAGTACTGTGTGCCACCGGCGCCGACGACATTTTTAGCTTGTTTTGATGGCTTATACTCGCTGCTAACCAAGCTGAGCATGGAGGCATTGTGTTCTTCTGCCCACTGATAGCCTGTGGTGGGGTTGGCGGGGATGCCGATGGTAAATTCGCTGTTGACGGTGGTGAAGATTGTACTGGTCGGGTCACTGTAGACGGCGGCTTCGGGCGCGGCGCAGGAGAGCAAAATGCCGGCTGTTATGATCGACAGTGCAATTGTGAGAGCAGTAGTCCTTTTCACTTTATAACCTCCTTATTATTTTTGTTCGTAATTGCCCTGCTGCCTCAGTGGTTTGCCAGTTCGACTATGGTAACACCGGTACCACCTTCTCCCCAGTCACCAAGGCGGAAGGACTTGACCAGAGGATGTTCGCTCAGTGCTTGGTGGACTGCGCGGCGCAGAGTGCCGGTGCCTTTGCCGTGGACGATGCGCACTGAAGGTATGTTATCAAGAAAGGCGTCATTCAAGTATTTATCCAACTTAAGCAAAGCCTCGTCCACTCTTAGTCGGCGCAGCCGCAGCTCCGGGCTCAGTGCTGGCATTACTCAAGCCTCTCAAATTTTAAATGCAAGACATGCCTTGTGTCAATGTTAACTTTGACCCTGTCACTTATCCTCCAGCCGACCACCCAGAGGACTTGACCGGACGAGCAGACAAGGGGTATTCTGTCTCGCCATGCCCGGGGTATTCTGGAGTCGACCATAAAGTCCTGTAACTTTTTGACCTCTGCCATGCCCAGTGGCTGGAAACGGTCACCAGGCTGACGGGCACGTACCACTAGCTCAGTACCGCATTTATCAAAATCGAGATTAGCGGCGAAGACATCCTTTTTGTCCAGGGGACTACCTAGTATGGTGGTGGTTACCCGCCAGCCCGGTAGGACGGTTTCTCCGGGTATGTTCAGGCGGAAGACACCTTGAAGGGGCGGTAGATGACAGGGGAAGTCGGGTAGCGTGGTGAGTGCCAGGCGACCATATTCGGTAAATAGCCGTAAGCCTTGCGGTAAACTTAGTTTCTTACCTGCTGGCTTCTTCAGGAAGGCGAGCATGGCTTCGATATGGTCAGCCTCGATATCCTTCAGGTTCCCCTTTAGTTTTTCTACAGCCTTTCTGAATATCTGCCTTTGCAGAGCTGGCGGCAGGTGGGTGAGTTTGGTGGTATCGAGGTAGACGGTGGTGTCTTGTTCTTCTGCCAGTCCATTCCAGAGCGCAGCCACCTGCTCCTCGACGAAATTGACATCATCGCCGGCGATGGTGGCGAGGCGGAGCAAGGAGTCATCGATGCCGGGGTTGTAAGTACGAAGTAATGGCAATAGTTCCAGACGGATACGGTTCCTGAAAAACTCTAAAGAAAGATTTGATGAATCGCTACGCGGGTATAATTGATGCCGCTGGCAATAGGCGATTGTCTCCTCGCGGCTGACCTTCAGCAAAGGGCGGATAATGTTCAAGGGCTCTGTGTCCTTGCTGAACCGGAGGGTGGAACTGGGCGTCAGACCGCGCAGCCCGGCGGTACCTGTTCCCCGCAGAAGGTGGAGGAGGATGGTCTCTATGGCGTCGTTGCGAGTATGCCCCACTGCCGTTTTAGAAGCTCCTACCTCTCTAGCTACTCTGGCAAGAAACATATAGCGTAACTCGCGGGCGGCTTCTTCGAGGGAGCCGCCTTTTTCCCTGTGGTAGGTTGCCACATCTTCCGCCTCTATAGTGGCGGGGACTCCAAATTTTCGGGCTAACCTATCGACGTAGGTGGCATCGGCATCGGACTCAGCACCACGGAGCTTGTGGTTAAGATGGGCTACATGTAGTCCTATAGCAAGCCTTCCCTTTAGCTGCAACAGGACGTGGAGTAAGCAGACTGAATCGGCACCGCCAGAAACGGCTACTATTACCTTTTCACCTGGAAGAAGCAGCCGATGTTCTTGAATGAATTCGGCTATCTTGTTCTGAAGAGTCCTGCGGGCTATGGGCTGTCTTGATGTTTTCATCTGGTGCTACTTGGGGGTGTCTCTAGATGACAGGTATCGCTCAACAGTACCAGACGTGGCTGCTTGTCGTCGAGGTCCACTATGCTGATACTGCCGGTCTGTACTCGGATACGCTCCAGCGTGGTCAGTGGCCAATTCAGAGCTTTACAGATAGCAACAACGACGCAAAAGAAGTGGCTTACGATTGCTACTGTACCGTTGTCATGTTTCTCCTTGATGCGCTGTATGCTGTGCCACACCCTTTCTGCTAGTTCAGCCACGCTTTCTCCGCCGGGCAACTTTTCCTGTCCCTTCCCCTCTCGCCATTGGAGGAGGAATTGACCGAAGCTGGTGCTTAGTTCGGCGAGGGAAAGTCCTTCCAGTTCACCGACCTCTATTTCTCGGAGGTCTGGTTCTACCTGTACCGGTAGCCCGTGATGGCTGGCGATGACCTGCGCTGTGTCCAGGGCGCGTTTTAAGGGGCTTGAGTAGATAGCATCGATTCTGACACTCTTTAGAGCCTCGCCAAGCTTTTCTGCTTGCAGCCTGCCGTTCTCGCTGAGCTCGGTGTTGCTGCCACCACCCTGTACACGCCGTTGCTGGTTCCAGAGCGTTTCGCCATGTCTTATTAAGATGAGTCTAATTTCTGCCCCCTTTCATCATGTGCATATTTTACTGAACAGTTTTGCACATTAAGTATAATGCAGATACCGGAAAGATAAAAGTCGGTGGTACTTGTAATGGGGTTGCCCCCTTTTCCTCTCCTTTGATGGGAGAGGAAAAAAGTGAGCGTGAAGCCCACAGCAGTCCCCCCTCACTCTAAATCTCTCCCTCCAGGGGAGAGAGGACTGCCCCCTCACTCTAACTCTCTCCCGCGGAGGGGAGAGAGGTAAAGCCCCCTCACTCTAACTCTCTCCCGCGGAGGGGAGAGAGGGATAAGAAGATGGCTCTCCTGCGATAGAGAGGACATTTCTCTTGATGGGAGAGGTTTTTCTATTTTTCCTCTCCCTTGACGGGAGAGGATTGAGGTGAGGGTGAGATAAAGCAGCCAGTGCCCTCCCCGCTGTGCTATGCCCTGTGTGTCAACCATCTATATGAACGAACTCAGTCGGGCTGGGGCGTTTGCTAAGTTGGCGACCTGGATTTGACTTTTTTGGCTAACCAGTTGCTGTTTATAGTGCTGGCAGCGCATGCATTGACGATAGCCAGCGCGTTGTCTATGATGTGGGCGATATCAGCATAAGGAGGGTGAGATGAGAAATTCCCTGTCCTACAAACTGGTAGCAGTCTTAATTTTACTGTTGCTTGTGACCTCGCTAGCCTTATCCTGTGTTGGACAACGAACTATCGCTCCCTCCGGCACTCAAGTCTCAACTCCGATAACCGACCCCATCAAGACAGATGCTGGCTTAGTTGCTGGGACGGTCGTGGGCGAAGCCGGTAAGGAAGTACATGTTTACAAAGGCATACCATTCGCGGCACCTCCTGTGGGCGATTTACGGTGGAAGCCGCCGCAGCCGGTCAAGCCGTGGGATGGTGTGCTCGAGTGCAAGGAATATGCCCCTATCTGTCCTCAACAGAAGACCCGTCTAACGACTGAGGAGGCGGAACAGAGCGAGGATTGCCTTTACCTTAATGTGTTTACTCCTGCCAGGAGGACAACCGACCGCCTGCCGGTGTTTGTCTATATTCATGGCGGTGCCATGGTCATAGGTTCTTCACGGCTCGATCTGTCCTATTTTGCCCGGGAGAATAATGTGGTAGCAGTATCAATTGCTTATCGACTAGGCGGTCTTGGCTTCTTCGCACACCCGTTGCTGGACAAAGAGTCGGAAAAAAGAGTTTCCGGCAATTATGGGCTCATGGACCAGGTAGCTGCGCTGCAGTGGATACAGAGAAACATTTCTGCTTTCGGCGGCGACCCTAACAATGTGACGGTCTATGGCTGCTCATCAGGTGGTGAATCGGTTCTATTTCTTATGGCCTCGCCATTTGGCAAAGGTCTTTTTCACAAAGCCATTGCTGATGCCGGGATGTATGGCAATAGTCGGACCCCGCCCTTAGCCGAGATGGAAAAGCGGGGCGAGGCCCTGGTAGCTAAACTCGGGGTTAGCGACGCCCCTGATTTGCTGGCTGCTTTGCGCTCTCTTAGTGCCGAAAAGATCGTGGCGGCGGTTCCGGTTAGTACCACTGGAAGTGATTTACAGCTACCGAATGTGGACGGCTGGTTTCTGCCTGACTACCCGCTGAACATTTTTCAAGCGGGTAAGCAGCAAAATGTGCCCCTGATGATAGGTAGTGGGAGCAACGATCTCGCCGGTTCTTGGAACCAGTATTTTGATAAGGCAATCGCCACCGCTATGAGTTCGGTTTCATCGCCTGTTTATGTTTGGGTCTTTGACCATGGGCCCTGCGGCTCCAAAGGTGGCAGCCATTGTCTTAGCACTGCTTATCTGTTCTCTGACCTAAGCAAAAGACAGGATATGTGCGATGTGGATATTAAGGTGGCTAAAGCGATGGTCTCGATGTGGGTACAATTCGCCAGGACGGGGACGCCGAGCATTCCCGGGCTTATCGAGTGGCCACCGTATGACGCTGCGACCGACCGATACCTCAGGATTGGTGAACCGCTGGAGGTAAGGAGCGGGCTCTACAGACCGCAGCCCGCAGCAGCTCAGGCTGTGGACTGGGTCACTTATACTAATTCTGAATATAATTTCTCTCTAAAGTACCCCGCTAGCTGGAAGCCGAAGGCCGGTGACCTGGGACCCAAGGTCGTCTGGCGCGTTGGTGCTGGCGAGTACAATGTGCCTGCGGTGAGGGTCATTGTCCGCGACCGGTCTGAAGGCGCCGATCTAAAGACAGTATTTGCAGCACATCTGGCGGCGGACGGAAATAAGACCATCGACACATTTGACGCAAGGGAAGTTACCATTGACGGCATTGAGGCAACGCAGGCTGAGGTGACATACACAGGGGCAGCAGGTAAATACGATGCTACTGTTGTCGGGGTGGTCAGGAATAGCAAGTGGATTATCATCGAAGTATTTACCCTGCCGATTTACTTCCCCTTTATTCCTGCCACTCTAGAGACCGACATTGTTAACTCGGTGAACTTCCGGTAGCCCCCATATCTGTATTTCAGGTAAGGGCGTACCCGTATCAGGGTACGCCCTTTGTATTTGCGCCTAAGCTGGCAAAAATGCTGTTGCTCGATGAAAATGGAGACGGGAATGGGTTGCACCTTTATCTATGCCGTGTTGACTTGCTTACCGAGGTATGGCATAATAATTATGAGCATATGCTAAAAATCCCTGAGGTGCAAGAAAACAAAAGGCTTGCGGGGCGGCCGGTAAAGTGGCGGAAGGTGGGCTTACTGCCGCGCGTGGCTTATTTTAAACCGACGGCGGTGCCGCTCTATATGCTGGAGGAGGTACTGCTGGCAGTGGAGGAGCTTGAGGCCCTGCGGCTCAAAGATATGGAGGAGCTAGAACAGGAGGAGTGTGCTCAGCGGATGAATATCTCTCGTGCCACCTTCCAGCGAGTACTGAATTCAGCGAGACGGAAGGTGGCCGATGCGCTGGTCAGCGGGAAGGCGATAAGGGTAGAAGGAGGCAACTTTGAACTGGCTATGCGGCGTTTTCGCTGTGGCAATGGGCATGAGTGGGAGGTACCTTTTGAGACTCTGGTGGCGGCTCCACCGAGGGTGTGTCCCGCGTGCCACAGCTCAGGGATTGTGCCGCTGGCGCCGCCGGGAGTTATCAGGACGGGGGGTGGCTGGGGGAGATGTCGTGGCAAAGGCTGGCGGTGACGGAGTGGCAATGTGATGTGAGACCTATGGGTTAGACGAGGCTGAGTTTCGGAAAGGAGGTGAAGTAATATGTATAGATTTGGTAGAGGTACAGGATTTGGTAGGGGCTGGGGGTTTGGCTTTCGAGGGGCTTCTCCCCCGTGGCCATTTGTCGGCGTTGGCAGGGGTGGTCTGCCCAGATGTGGTTACTTTCTCGGCTGGGCTGGTATGACACCCTGGGCTTATCCGCCGGTGTATCACCCCTACTATGCCTCCCCGACTTTCCACGGCTATGCCCCCTTTGCGCCATCCATGAGCAGGGAGGAAGAACTTAGTTACTTGAAGGAACAGGCGGAGGCGATAAAAGAGGAGCTGGAACGAATTGAAGCCAGGGTGCGAGAACTAGAAAGCCAGAGCTAAACTTGTTGCCTCAGAAAAGGGGCAGAAAGGAGGTGTGACGAGTGCCAGGGCTTGATGGTACCGGTCCCATGGGTATGGGACCGATGACAGGATGGGGCAGGGGCTTTTGCAGCCCTTGGGGCATAGGAGCTTTTACGCGGGCATATGGAGTGCCACGATGGTGGGGTATAGGTAGGTATCCTCCCCGTCTCTGGCGCTGGACTGCCTTTTGGGCTATGCCCTTTGCTGCCCCGCTCAGGCGGGAACAGGAGCTCAGTTTCCTGAGGCAGCAGGCTACGGCATTAAGGGCTGCACTCAACACGATCCGGGCGCGGTTAGAGGAATTGACTATTACGGAGATGAAATAATGAAAATCGCCATTTCGGCTATGGGTGCTACTCTTGACAGCGAGGTGGACCCTCGTTTCGGGCGGTGTCGGTACTTTATCATTGTTGACTCGGAGACAATGCAGTTTGAGGCTGTGGAGAATTCCAGTTCTGCCGCCTCCGGGGGAGCTGGTATCGCGGCGGCGCAGATGATTGCCAGCAAGGGGGTGAGGGCAGTGCTCACCGGGAACTGTGGGCCAAATGCCTATCAGGTGCTGTCCTCGATTGGAATTGAAGTGATAACCGGTGTTTCCGGGAAGGTTAAGGATGTTATCGAAGCTTACAGGCAGGGTAAGTATCGGGCTAGCTCCCAGCCCAATGTGCCGGGACACTTTGGCACCGGTGGCATGTCCGGCGCAGGGCGGGGCATGGGCAGGGGGATGGGGAGAGGGGCATCAGGATGGAGCATGCCGTCGGCGGACTTGACATCGCAACCAGGAAGCTTGCAGCAAGAGCTTTCGGCGCTAAAAGCGCAGTCGCAACTGCTGGCGAAGCAACTGGAGGATATTCAAGCAAGGATCAGTGAACTGGAAAAGCGTGGCAAAGGCAAAGAGTGAAGTAAACTGGAGGAGGTGCAATTATGCCGCGAGGAGACGGAATGGGACCGCCTTGGGGAAGCGGTCCGGGCACAGGTAGGGGTCGGGGTGCTGGAAGGATGGGTGGGAACCGCCCGGGCGCCGGTCCAGGTGGAGAATGTGTTTGTCCCAGTTGCGGGCATAGGGTGCCGCATCAGGCGGGCACACCGTGTTACAGCGTAAGTTGCCCGAAGTGTGGTACCAGAATGGTACGAGCGTGATCATAACTGTAGCCAGTGGCAAAGGGGGGACGGGCAAGACCCTGGTGGCTACCAGCCTTGCTCTCTCCCTGACGGAAAGGACAAAGGTGCAACTCCTCGACTGTGATGTGGAGGAGCCGAATGCACATCTACTGTTAAGCCCGGTAATCGTCGGGAGCGAGGCTGTGTCCATACCTGTCCCTGAGGTGGACAGGGGGAAATGCAATTATTGTGGTAAATGTGCCGAGGTCTGCGCTTACAATGCCATTGCGGTGGTCCCGGGTTATGTGTTGACGTTTCCTGAGTTGTGTCATGGTTGTGGGGCTTGTAGCTATCTTTGTCCTGAAGAGGCGATAACTGAGGTGGGGAGGGAGGTCGGTGTCGTGGAATGGGGTGATGCAGATGGTATAAAGTTTGTTCAGGGCAGGCTGAATGTAGGTGAGCCATTGGCACCCCCGGTGATAAGGCAGGTAAAGCAGCTTGCCAATCGTGAAGGAGTTGTTATCGTGGATGCATCGCCAGGTACCTCCTGTCCTGTGGTTGAGGCAGTAAAGGGTTGTGACTTTTGTTTACTTGTTACTGAACCCACTCCCTTTGGGCTCAATGACCTTGCCCTGTCCGTTGAAATGGTGCGGGAGCTTGGTCTCCCTTGTGGTGTAGTGGTCAACCGCGCTGGCATTGGAAACGGCG
>Ga0315298_1000092_pt1 | contig 167612 bp, 103 predicted proteins | sample WHS_1_MG_FD_203077 | JGI IMG/M metagenome (GOLD analysis project Ga0315298, IMG submission 203077) | Extremophilic microbial mat communities from Washburn Hot Springs, YNP, Wyoming, USA - WHS_1_MG | ecosystem: Environmental > Aquatic > Thermal springs > Hot (42-90C) | place: USA: Wyoming...
CAACCGGATTACCAATGTACCCGGCGCATCGGCTGTTTTCTGGGGCGGTTTTTTAACCTATGACAATCAGGCAAAAATTAAGTTGCTTAAAGTCCCGGAACCGATTCTGGCCGCGCATGGAGCGGTAAGTGAGCCTGTTGCAAAAGCCATGTGTGAAGGCGCCCGCTTGATTAGCGGCGCAGATTATGCACTTGCAGTGACCGGCATCGCAGGCCCGTCGGGCGGCACCCCAACAAAACCTGTCGGGACGGTGTTCATCGGGCTGGCATCGCCAAAGGGGGTTGATGTGAAACGATTTCTCAACCCGTTTGATCGCGAAACATTCAAGTCCGTTACCTCACAGCAGGCTCTGGATATGTTGCGCCAGGCATTGGGTTGACCTGCTACCGTAGCAATTTTCACTCCCGCGCGTGCTTCAAAAACCACTCGTAGAGTTTGGGATTATTGTACGCTTGTGTCCATGAATCATGGCCTGCCTCCGGGTAAACCGTTAATTCAATGTCCGTGCAACCAGCCCTTTTGAAAGCGGCGACCATTCTTTCCGATTCACTCAACGGCACCACCGGATCTTTGCCGCCGTGAAATGCCCAGATGCCCAGTTTCTTTATTGCTGCTGCCTTGCTGCGGCTTGCCAGCAACACGTCAATAATTTCGCCGCCGCCACATATTGGGGCCACTGCTGCAAAGCGTTCCGGATGTTGTGCCGCCAGCGCCCATGAACCGTAGCCGCCCATGCTGAGTCCTGTGAGGTAAATCCGGTTTGTATCCACAGCATGCCGGGCACATATCTCATCGAGCATTGCAATTAACTCATCGGCATGCCAACGATCGTTTGCCGGACATTGTGGGGACACCACAATAAACGGAAAATTAGTCCCCTGTTTTATCAGTTTCGGCGGGCCATGCACCGCCACAAGCGACAGGTTCGTCCCACGCTCACCTGCTCCATGCAAAAAGAGCAGCAACGGCCATTTTTTCCGCCCACCTTCCTCGTAACCCTGCGGCAAGTACAGAAGGTATTTCAGGCGCACCGTTTTGGTAACTGTCTGTTCAAATGTCTGTGCGGTTTGTCCGTCAATTTGTGCGTTTGCTTTTTTCATGGGAAAGCCAATCCCCATTGCCACAAGCCCGCATAAAAACCATTGGCTGTGCAGCAGGGAAATTCTTTTTAATTTGGGATGTGTTTTTGGTGCGCTCATAAAAAATCTTCAATAGCATGGTTTCTTTCTACAGCAACTTCAACCCTGGCAAATCCTGCGAATCAACAAGTCCCACCGGTTTTCCCCCGGCGTCAACCACAACCAAATCGTCTATCTTTCGCTCCTTGAAAATTCGCAGGGCTTCCACCGCAAGCGCTTCCTGGCGTATGCAAACCGGCTGCCTCGTCATTACAGCACCCACCGGTTTGCTTAATAAATCGCCATCTGAAGCACTATGCCTCCGAAAATCGCCGTCAGTAAAGACACCTGCAAGCCGGCCTTTCTTGTCCACAACGCTGAGACAGCCGGACTTGGCGCGAGTCATAACCAACAGCGCCTCGCGAACCGGCATGCTCTCAGGCGCAACTGCAAGACGCTCGCCTGTCCGCATAATGTCGCGCACTTTCAACAACAACGCCCTGCCGATGGCGCCAGCCGGATGATACTTGGCAAAGTCTTTTGGCTTGAAGCCGCGCGCCTGCAGCAATGCCATCGCCAGGGCATCGCCCATAACCAAAGTTGCCGTGGTGCTCGCAGTTGGGGCAAGATTGAACGGACACGCCTCCTTTGGCACGCGCACGCTCAAAACCAAATCACTATGTCGCGCAAGGGATGAATGCGGAGCGCCTGTAATTGCAATTATGGTCACCGAAAACTGCCTCAGCGCCGGCAGCAAATTTAACAGTTCCTCGGACTCACCGGAATAACTCAACGCCAGCACCACATCGCCATCCGACACAATGCCCAAATCACCGTGCAACGCATCCACTGTGTCGAGCACCACGCTGGGCGCTCCGGTGCTGGTAAACGTGGCGGCAATTTTCCGCCCTACAATCCCCGACTTCCCAATTCCTGCCACAACAATTTTGCCATGGCGCTTCAGAGCCCCCGCCAATATCTCAACCGCCTGCTCAAACCGCGCATCCAACTGCCCTTGAACCGATTTCAAGGCGGCAATCTCTATGGCAAAAACTTCGCGTGCCCGGGCTAAATGCGGCATGATTCACTCCACATTGGGATACGATCCCAGCACTTTGACAAATGAACAATGCAGTTCCAACTGCTCCAGGGCGCGGGCCACTTTCCTGTCGCTGATATGCCCGTCACAATCCACGAAAAAGAAATACTCCCACGCCTTGCGTTTGCTGGGGCGGGATTCGATGTTGGTCATATTAATTCGATTCTGCCTGAACGGCGTCAGCGCCTTGTGCAGCGCTCCAACTTCGTCCCGGACACTGAACATGATGCTTGTCCGATCATGACCTGTTGGCGGGCCGCAACGGCGCCCCAGGACGAGAAATCGCGTTACGTTGACCGCGTTATCCTGAACATCATATTCCAGTATCCGCAGTTTGTAGCGCTCCGCTGCCAGCGTGCCGCCTATTGCGGCGGCGCCTTTGTGGCGTGATGCCAGCTCCGCAGAGCGAGCATTTGATGAAGTCTCGATTATTTCAACCCCCGGCAGGTTTTTCTGTATCCAGATGCGGCACTGGGCAAGAGACTGTGGGTGGACATACAACTTTTCGATCTGTGAGCGTTCCACATTTCCCATCAAACATTGCCGGACCGGCAGAATGATCTGGGCAACGATTTTCAAATCGCTTTCCACGAACATGTCCAATGTGTGCGTTACCACCCCCTCAGTCGAATTTTCGACCGGCACCACGCCATAATCCGCCCTGCCCTTGCTTACTTCGTTAAACACATCGGCGATTGTCTTGTGCGGCTCATACTTTAGGCTGGAGCCAAAACGCTGAATCGCCGCCTGATGTGTAAAGGTGGCCTCAGGCCCAAGGTAGGCTATCACCATCCTTTTTTGCAGTGCCAGCGCGCTGGACATTACTTCCCTGTATATCGCTTGCAGTGACTCGTTGCTCAATGGCCCCTCGTTCAACTTCATCAACCGCTGCAAAATCGTCAGCTCCCGGTGCGGAGCGTAGATATCCTCGCCGGACTTGCGTTTGAGCTGGCCAATGGCCAGCACGTGCCGTGTACGCTCATTGAGCAACTTGACTATCTGCTCATCCAGCTTGTCTATTGCTTTTCGATGTTCTGGAATGCTCATTGGTGTCATTAGGTCAAACCCTCAAGTTACACCTGATCATTTGCAGCTTTGGCATCAGGGGTACTCCCACCCTCATTGACGGCTTTTTCAGTTTTCTCACCGGCAGACGATGGCTCCGGATTTTTGCCACCCTCCGGCGCGACGCCTTCCGTGGCTGGTGACGGCGCCTGCCCTGCTTCGACCTGTTCCAACGTCAGTTGTTCCGGGGGCACTGTTGCAAGACCGGGGTCCGCAGTCGGCACGCCCTCAGGTTTCTGCACTGGAATTCGACGCAGCTCCTCCGCAGCCGGCAAATCTTCCAATGACCTCAGTCCGAAATACTCAAGAAACTGCGGTGTGGTACCATATAAAGCCGGGCGTCCGGGAACCTCCGCCTTGCCGACCTGTGCAACAAGACCGCGCTCCAAAAGAGTCTGCATCACCCCATCCACAGCCACGCCGCGCACCTGTTCAATCTCCGCCCTTGTCACTGGCTGCCGGTATGCCACAACAGCCAATGTTTCCAGGGCTGCCTGAGTCAAGCGCGGCGGACGGTTTTTCTGCCCAACCAGCGTCTTCATCCAGGGCGCAAATTCCGGGCAACTCACAAACTGCCACGCATCGGCCACGCACGCCAGCCGGAAGCTACGCCTGGCTTCATCCCATTCCCGCTGCAATTGTTCCAACGCCGCAACTATGTTCGACAACGGCGTCTTCTTGAACTGGCGAGCTTCGGATTCCTCTGATTCCTCCGCTGTCTTGATTAATATCTCCCTCAACTCCTGCGGGGTCAAAGGACGCTGGGAGTTGAACAAAATGGCTTCCAAAATTGCTTTAAGTTCCATGGCTCAGTTCAGGTGAACCGTTGGTGGCTCGGACGGAGGCGGCGTCTGTGTAACTGCAGGCGGCTGCACATCAATAACAACCGCCGGCGCCGCAGACGGCGGCGCGTCAGTAACAGTCGCGGTGGGTCGCGGTAATGGTGACAGTGGCGCTTCCTGCGATCCAGCCGACGGCGCCGCAGTCGCCGGCTGTTCCTGCGCGCGCATTATCTCTATCTCGCCAAATTCCTCAGCCTGACATGCAATCAAAACACGCAACCGGATTAATTCCAGCAGCGCCAAAAACGTCACTACAACCTCCATCCGACTTGTCACATCTGCAAACAACTCTGAAAACTTCAGAACCGGTTTTTCCAAAATTCTCTGCCGCAAATACTCGATCTTCTCGCTAACCGTCCACTTATCATCCAGAAGTTCGCGGGTTTCCTGCCGCTCGGAAAAGCGTTTGAGCACAACATTAACTGCATTAAGCAAGTCAAACACGGAGGCCACCGCCTTGGGCGGCTGCGCCGTCCCCTCAATGTCAGGTTTTGGCGGCACCCGCGGATACACCCCTTCCTGCTGCGCCTCCATCCACTGCAATTGCGCCGCAGCATCCTTGAACTTCTTATATTCCACAAGCTGCCGGATTAATTCCCATCGCGGGTCCTCTTCATCCTCTTCACCATCCGGCGTTGCCTGCTGGTCCTTTGGCAAAAGTTCCCTGCTTTTGATGTACATCAACGTGGAAGCCATCACCAAAAACTCGCCGGCAACTTCCAAATCTAGCTGCCGCATCATCTCCACATATTCAATGAATTGCGTGGCCAGTTTCGTCAGATTGACCTGATAGATGTCCACCTCCTCCTTCTTTATCAAATAAAGCAGGAGGTCCAGCGGACCCTCAAACACCTCGAATTTGACTTTGTAATCGGCCATCTAAACACGCCTGTCCCCTGTCAGGCAGACGGTTGCGTTACCATATCCCCCAACCCGCCTTTTGCCAACCCCAAAAGCATTGCCATTTACTATTGCACCACCAGTTGCGCGGATGTTGGCGCGAATGGTTCTATGCGGATTTCGTTGCGACCCGGGGTCAAGAATGTGGTTATCGGCAGGCGCAACGGCAACCCAATCACGCCGCCCGCATACCGGCCGTTAATTGTAACTCGCGCCGCCGCTTCAGGAGCCATCCCTTCCATCTCAAGGAAAATCACCGAATTTCCTGACAAAAGATTCGCGGGGATTTCACAGAAACCCAGGTATGGGGTGGCTTTGCTGACCGGACTGAGTGTTAATCGCCGGCCATCCAGCCTCCCCCACGGTCCACGGCCGTAAGGAGCTACGATTTTTGCAGCCAACCATTTTGAGTCATCAAACCCGGCCTCCAGCCAGCCGGCAGCTTTTTCCCTGGCAGCTTTCCATGTTCCATCCAGCCAAACCACCATTGGCTCGCCTTCGCCAAAAGTCAGCGTCAATCTTCCTATTACCGCCGCAGGGTTCGGTTTGTCGTCGCCGTTGAATGCCTCCATGGCCAGTTGATTAAGTCCCGGCCGGAGCCATTTTGTAACATCGGCCTCTATTGGATTGCGCCAGCCTTCACCGCTTTCATCGCTCCTGGCCGCTTCACTGCCATTTATGAATAGAACGAGGCCATTGTCTGCAGTTCCGGCGAAAACTGCTTTTGCAAGCTTTCGTTCCGCGGGTATTGTGATTTGTTTTCGGAAATAACGTCTGCCGGGCGGAACGCCTTGCGCCGGGTTCCCCTCCGGATACCAAATCCAGGAACCGCCTTCAAATGCCCTGCCTTTCAAAGGCCCGGTTACTGGAGTCAAATCGGGTTGTTCCGGCAAAGCAACCCGTGTAAGGCTTATTGTCTGTTTTGCAGCGGCGCCATCACCGCGCAGGGGCAACTGACGGCGGACTGGCTGAAAAACCAACAAAACGCTCTCGTTGGGATGGAGAGCAAGTTCCAGCTCCGTTGTTTCGCCTTTCCGCTTGTGCGGTACGGCTGTAATTTCATTGCGCATTGGGTCCCAACATTCAGGCTCGCCTGCGGCTCTAATGCGGAATTGAAATTTCCGCGGCCCGCCTGACAAATTTTGGTTGGCAATGAAAAACACATCCCGGCCTGCCTTGACCCTGTGCAAAACATGCAACCAATTGTCAGTTTTGCCTTCGATAATTTCCAATGTTGGACGCACCCCGGCATCTTCCGCCAGCACGCGCCAAAGTTGCTCCGGCGTCGGTTTCTCTGGTAAAAAGTAGGAACGCCCCCCTGCTGCGTTAACTTTGCATACATTCATTCCGGGCTGTGGCGTTCCCCATATAGCCTCTCTCAATGCGGAAATATCCGCAGATGTCTTCCCCAATGTGGCGGATTTGTCCGGCAAAATTCCATATCCGACAACAACACCGCCGGCGTCATAAAACGCCTTGATCTTGGCCATGGTTGGATACGGGATTACCTCGGCTGCGGGCACGATTAAAACGCGATAAATTTCGGAACGCAGCCGTAATTCCCTGCCGGCTATCTGCATGTCATTTTCAAAAACATCATAGGGAATCCAATCGCTATCATAGAGCGCATCCTGCAGCGACTCGCTGATTTGGTCAGGAAGCACCCTCTTGCCGACATGCGCGCTTCCCCCCAAAAACAGCAGCGCAACCGGACAAACATGTCTTCCGCCGGTTAGCATCAGACTCAGGCGGCAGGTGTAATCCGCATACACACGGTAGAGAGGCCAGCGCGGTTCAAAGCCCCCATTGTAAAAATATGGCGGGCAATCAGTGTCAAACGGCGCTCGTGGGTTGAACGAATGTGGAATGAGAAAATTCACTCCTGATACCTGCATGTGGTCCGTCCACCATTTCATTTCAGGATAGGTAATGTCCTGGCCGCGCGCGCCGAAAATTTCAACCATGGCAATGTCTTCCGCCTTGCCGTAGGCATGTGTTATCGAACTTCCAAGCTTGGGCGTCTGCCAGCATGGCGCATCACGCGCAACTCGCTTGCCCCATACGAATTGGTCAAATACGGCATCTATGCCACCCATGTCGCTGTATTTTTGAAGTTGAAACATGTTTCCGGCGCAAAGATTCGGATGCAGATACTCGTTGGCGTGTTCAAGAAAATGCCCGATTGAGACAACCTGATGCGCCTTGCACCAACGCGAAATGCCTCCAAAAAGAGTTCGTCCCCATGCTTCTGCAAAGGCGTCCTGATACTGATATCGCGCCGCAACATGTTCTTCACCGGCCAGCTTGAATTTCCACGCCACCAGCGCCCGCTTCCAGTCCACGCCGCGCTCTTGCAGCACTTTCATCACCTCCGTGCCCCAGTCGCCATGTGTTTCCGGTTCATCATAAAAGAAACCCACTATCGTTTTCCCAAACTCATCCTTGAACCGGTCGTAGTGCGGCTGATAAACAGTGCGTAAATACCAATCCACAGCATCCGCGCTCGCGCCATCCACAAGATAGCGGGAGCCTGCCTTCTGGACGGTGTAGGTAAACTTGATAATCTTCCAATTGCCATCAGGCACATTCCATTCAAGCGAGCCGTTACGGATATCTTTCGTCAAATCCACAAGGCTGGCTCCGTCAATTCCATCAGCGGTCTCACGCCCCGATACCACAGCTATGAAATTCGTTCCTTCAAAATTTGCAGCCGAAAATCGGGCCGGACCTGTGATATTAGTTGCCGTGGCAAGCAGCCGCTTGCTGCCATACTGCTGCGGCACCTTGCCGGCCACCTCGCCGCTCGGCCACCATTTCTCGTCAAATATCCACATCTTGAGACCATTCTTTTTGGCTGCTGCAAGGCAGATTCCCAAATCATGGTACCAGCCCTCGCCAAGCCAGTCCTTGTGCGGACGCGATTCTGTCGTGAAACAGCCGTTGCCGCCTTCGGCCACTTTTTCAACATACATCTGGAGCCGTTCCGGCGATTCATCCCCATGAAGCCAAAATAGCGGGCCCAGGAGCCGGCGTGCCTCAGGCGGTAATTGCCTGAATTGACGCTCCAATGTGTCCCATGACGGTTCTGTTTCAGCGCCAGCCAAAAATATGCCAAGGCCACATAACAACAAGACGGTTGAAATTGTTCTCATGGGTTCTAATTTCTAAATTTCACCATAAATCTCCAAAACCGGTATCTTTTGCACTAAAATGCGCCAGACGACGCCTGTATGTTGGACATTGTTGGACAAATTTTCAAACTCAAATTCCAACATTAGCGCCGAAAAAACACCCTTAATTTTGCAATTCGTATTTTTCAGCCTAACTTACAATGAGTTTGGGTGCTGTATGCCTGGCAAGGCTCCGATGACATTTCGCCAAACGCATGGGGGCACGACACAAAGCAATAACACTATGGAACAGGAAAACGCAACTCTTGGAAACCGCCGGTCGGCAAACCGCCTTGCCGATGAAAAATCACCCTACCTGCTGCAACATCGGTTCAATCCCGTGGACTGGTATCCTTGGTGTGAGGAAGCCTTTTCAAAAGCCCGACAGGAGAACAAGCCCATCTTTTTAAGCATTGGCTACTCCACCTGCCACTGGTGTCACGTCATGGAAAGGGAATCTTTTGAAAACGAAGAGATTGCGAGCTTCCTCAACAGGCACTTCATAAGCATAAAGGTTGACAGGGAAGAGCGGCCTGACATTGACCGCCTGTATATGACCGCGGTTCAGGCCATGACCGGACAAGGCGGATGGCCATTGTCAGTCTTTCTCACACCGGACAAGCAGCCTTTCTATGGCGGCACGTATTTCCCGCCTGAGGACCGCTATGGCAAGCCTGGGTTTTTACGCCTGCTCCAACAAATCCACAAAATCTGGTCAGAACGTTGCGACGACATCGTTAATTCAGCCGAAAACATCACCCGGCAGCTCGAAGCATTTTCCCAACAATCCATCTCGAAAGACGCCAACCTCGACGTTTCCACGCTCAAACATGCCGTGGCACTGCTAAAGACGGGCTTCGATTCAGTCAACGGCGGGTTTGGCAACGCTCCCAAATTTCCACAGCCTGCTCTACTGGCGTTGTTTTTGCGCTGTGCCGCCAGATTTGGAGATTCCGAAGCCCTCCGCATGGTTTGCCATACTTGCGATTGCATGGCCGCCGGCGGCATACATGACCAGCTCGGCGGCGGTTTCTGCAGGTACTCCGTGGATGAGCGATGGCTTGTGCCGCATTTTGAAAAGATGCTTTATGACAATGCCCAACTGCTTGATGTTTACCTGGACACTTTTTTGATCACAGGAGAACAACGTTATGCCGAAGTTGCCCGTGGCATTGCCACTTATGTATTGCGTGACATGACACATCCACTGGGCGGTTTTTATACCGCGGAGGATGCCGACAGCGAAAGTTACGAGGGGAAGTTCTATTGCTGGAGCCATGATGAACTCGCGGGTCTGCTTTCATCAGACGAATTGAATGTTGTCTGCAAGTACTTCGGCATAACGGAAACAGGCAATTTTGTTGACCACAGCCGCCCTGATCCTTTGCCCGGCCAAAACGTCCTGCACATCGCAAATCCGGTTTTGACTGAAGGGGAACGGCGTTGTCTGAATGCTGCGCGGCAAAAAATGTTTGCAGCGCGCAATAAACGAATCCGGCCTCATTTGGATGACAAGGTGCTTGCCTCCTGGAACGGCTTGATGCTGGCTTCATTGGCACGCGCAGCCATCATATTGGGTGAAGAATCGTGGCTCCAAGCTGCAGAAAAAAACTCTTCTTTCATACGCTCTCACCTCTGGGACGAAAAAAAGAAAACTCTATATCACCGCTGGCGGGATGGGGAGCATGACCGGGTGCAGTTGCTCTCTGCATACACCTCCCAGATTTTGGGGCACATCTCACTTTACGAAGCGACGCTGTGCCCGGCTTGCCTGGAGTTTGCAGTAGCACTGGCCGAATCCATGCTTCAGCGGTTTTATGATCCAACAGCGGGCGGCTTCTGGCAAAGCGCTGCTGCTTCCGACCTGCTTTTCCAAATCAAGGAAGATTACGATGGGGCCGAGCCTTCCGGAAATTCCATGGCTGTTTTGGGTTTGTTAAAATTGGCAGCCATAACCGGCCGGGCACACTTCAAGGTAGCCGCGGACAAGACGCTCGCGCTTTTTGCATCTCGAATGAAAAATTTACCGCAGGCTCTGACGGGGCTGCTTGCGGCCCTTGACTTTTCAATTGAGCCGCCGCTGCGCGCAGTTGTATCCGGGAATCCAAACTCAAAGATAGTTCGCGACTTCCTGGGAATTTTGCACTCGGTGTATCTGCCCAATAAAATAATTTCAGGAACTGAAGATTCGCTGGCCGGGCAAGTCCATGCGCCTTTACCGGAAAAAGCACAGCCAATGGTTCTTCTCTGTTCGGACCAAAGATGCCTCCCTCCGGTTTACGATCCTGAAAGTCTGCGGGAAAGTTTGAGCAAGCTGGCTGTGCGCAAGATTTAATCAAATTCGCGTCTGCCCCACCGGCTTCACCAGCTCGCCTGCAAAATTTGCATCAATTCATCGGCCTTCAGTTCAATCGGGTTGGCCTTCATGCTGCTTGCGCGCGCTGCTTTTTCAATTAATGCCGGGAAGTCCTCCGGTGTCACCCCATATATTCGCAACGGTGGTATGCCAAGCTGCCGGGACAGCCCCTGCACCCAGTCCGCTCCTGCATCGGCATCAGCCTGCTGCCGGCCTGTTAGAATGCGCGCAATTTCATCGTAGCGACCAAGAATCGGGCTGTTTGGTGCGCGCAACCGTAAAGCATGTATGTTCATCTTCATGACATTTGGCAATAATGCGGCGCATACGCTGCCATGCGGCGCCGGGAACATGCCGCCAATCGGCGCGGCAAAACCATGCACCGCCCCCAATCCGGCATTTGCCAGCGCAATCCCGCTGTACAAAGCAGCCAGCGACATATCCTGGCGCGCGTCCATGTCATTTCCATTATTAAACGCCCTTTGCAACGAGCGCGCTACCAGCCGCATGCCATCAACACATAAGGCATCAGTCATGGGGTTGCTCCGATTGCACGTGTAAGGCTCTATGAGCTGCGTAAGCGCATCCATGCCCGTTGAAGCAGTAAGGTGTTGCGGCAGTTCTGCAGTCAAGTCCGGGTCAATCAACGCAACTTTAGGCAGCATCAGCGGGCTTCGCAGGCTGACTTTCACCCGATGCTGGGGCGATGCCAGCACTGCATTGCGTGTTGCCTCCGTGCCTGTCCCAGCAGTGGTTGGTATGGCAATGAAAGGCAGCGGCGCCTTTGTCAGCGGTTTACCTGAACCAATTACTTCCAAATAGTCTGACAGCTCGCCGTCATTGGTAATCAATGCAGCAATGGCCTTGCCTGCGTCCAATACACTGCCGCCGCCTATTGCCACCACAAGCTCGCATCCATGCTCCCTCCCAAGCCGGACGCCATTTGTCACATCAGACAACCGTGGCTCACCTGTCACTGAAAACAACTCAAATGCGACGCCACTCTCATTCAAAAACTTCTGCAGCGGTTCTGAGCGCTGAACATTCGCACCTGTGACAAGCAGCGCCACTCTTCCCATGCTACGCGCCAGTTGGCCGGATTCCTTAAGAACACCCCTGCCGAACAATATGCGCCCTGCTGTTGCGAATTCAAATCTCACATGCGAGTGAATAGATGCTTCGAGTTTTCCACGCCAAATCCAGCGCGTAGATGAGTCAGTGGACTAACTTCCATATCAAGCGACGCTTTGACACTTTACCAGCCATCATCTTCCGGAAAAGTGTTGATGTACTTAACGCTTGTTCTCGGCGATGCCATCATGGGCGCCACAGCATCACGCCACGACTGGTAATGGGCAGTTTCCTTGTGAGCCGCAGGCGCTCCGCCATTCCGGTAAACCTCAACCAATACAAACCGTGTCGGGTCATCCTGCTGCTGAATAACGTCAAAACGGGCAATCCCAGGCTCCTTGACGCTCTCCTGCGCATTGGCAACAGAGGCGGCCTTGAATGCCTCTACAAACTCCGGCTTGACATGAACATTGACCAAAACAACAAGCATAAATTTACTTGGTTTGCGCAGCAGAGCGTCACCACTCGCCATCAACAAGGCTCGATTTTATTTTCCGCGCCAAATCGTCAGCCAACAACGGCAATGCCTGTCTTTCGGCGCTGGGCAGATCAGCGCCAACAGCCACCGTGGTGCGCCCGCTAAGTTGTTTATCCAGCAGCACCCTGCCGGTGCCACGCTCAATTGCCTTTACATGAACCGACAAGCTCAGGGTATAGTCCCGCACTGATATCAAATCGTTTGGCTGCAAACTCAGCACCGAACGGTTGAATTCGGTGATTGTGCCGCTTACGATTATGTCGCCATCGCCACCTGTCGCCAGCCGATAAGTCCCATCCTGCTGCAATGCCTTTCTAACCGCCTGTGTCACCGGTTCGCCAAGCCGGAGTTCCATTGTTTGATTGATAAATTGATTTACCTGGACGCTGCGAGCCTGCGCCCGCAAGCCATTGGTGGGGCCGAGCTTGTAACCTGCACAACCGGCTCCCAATACAGCGAACAGAGCCAATGTCGGCGACAGTGTCAATAGACTGATTTTTGCCCACCAACGCATGTTCTTTGGTAAAACTTTGAATTTGCAGGCAGGCTAATTGTTTGCCGTGCCTGCAGGTTTATCAGCCGGTTTATCGGCCGGTTTGGCGCCGGATTCCGCGCCCGGTTTTCCAGCCTTGTCACCCTCTGGCGCGGCGGCAGGCTTTGACGCAACAGGGCGCGTTTTGCCTGACTTTTTCAGATAATCAATCCTCTTCAATGCCTCAAGAGCGTAAGGTGAAGTGGAGGCGGCGTTTACCGTCTCGTTGTAATAAATCTCCGCCGCGGTGTAAAACTTGCGGCGCTCATAGTAACGCGCAATTTCAAAGTAACCACGCGCCCGCTCCGTTTGCATTGCCGCCCTCATCTTGACCGCTTCCGGCACCCTGCTGTCAGTAGGATAAAGGTCAATGAAGTCTGAAAAAGTGGCGATCGCCTTAGCTGATATGTTTTGATCATACTCCGCCGCCCGTGCCTGCTTGTAATACGCCAGGCCGGCGTTGAACAACGCATCAGCAGCAGCCTTCGGGCGGTCATGATAACGGTCGGCTGCCTTCTCATAAGCCTTTACCGCAGCCTCATAGTCCGGATTCTTTATGAACAGGTCCTTTTTCTTCTCCTGTGCCACGCCTATTTTCATCTGTGCCTCGGGCGCAAAATCCGCATAAGGGGCGTTCTTGAGGATTTTCTCATACATATCCGCCGTTTTCTCCATCGAAGGGTATAATGGCACCAGGCCAAACAACCGGAACCATTTGCCGCCAAGATAGGAATTGGCTATCTCGTACTGCCGCTTGACGATTTCCTCGTAGTTTTGAATTTTCGGGTACTTCTCCAGCAGTTTTTGATACTCCTTAAACGCCTTTTCCCCATTGCCCTTGGCTTCGTAACACCGCCCCAAAAGGTACTGGGCTTCAGGCGCATAATCTGACAACGGCCACTGCGACACCGTCCGACGGGCTGCGCGCATGGCAAGAGAGTAATCCTTCTTTTCAAACGCCTGTTTGGCGACCTCCAACTGATCTTTGGCGCGCGCCTTAATCCAATCGCCTTTCGCGCCAACAGGCTCATAATACCAGCCTTCGCCGGCTCTGTATATCAGAGGCGCCGGTGCAGTAAGTGGCCACAACATGCCAAGCGCTGCCAATAGCAATGCGCGTCTCGTCCAACCTTTCATGAACCGCACCGTAGCCGGTTCGTTCCCTCAAGTCAAGAATGATGGCCATCCAAATTTTGGAATTTAATCTGATTGATTCTCCTGCAATTTCGAGTCTCACACACAATTTTAGCAACCTCTGCCTGTGTTTATTGACTAATCGCAAGCCATGAGCAATCCTTGGGCAGTTTATGGTTGATAGCGCCAAACTTATATGCAGAAGCCTTGCCCAGGCCAGCATTTTGTTACTGGGAATTGCATCCGGATATGCCTCCGATGGCCCGCTGCCACCAATTTGCCGCGGCCCATATTTGCAATGCGCAACTCCGTATTCAATTCACATTGTATGGCGGACCGAATGGGAACGAATCACGCCAGTTATCCGGTTCGGCAAGACTCCAACCACACTGGACCGCATCGTCACGGGGAAAGATGTCGTCATCAAAGCCTCCCTCCAAACCAACAAGAATTCCAACTTGGAACGCCTCATTCCACTGCGCACACGGGCCAACCTGGGCTTGCCCAAACTGCACAGCGCCCCGCCAGGCACTTTTCAATACGAAGCGCTTGTCAGCGGTCTGGAACCGGCCACGCGCTATTACTACGCGGTTTTTGATGGCGAGAAACGTTTGACCCCACAAAGCGAAAGCTATCATTTCATCACCATGCCATTGTCAGGAACCGCAACGCCAATCCGCTTCTGGGCATTTGGCGATTCCGGTTCAAATCGGAAATCACAATACATGGTGTACGAGGCCATCATGAACCGCGTGCACCGCGATGGGCGGCCTTTAGATTTTGTGCTGCATCTGGGCGACTTTGCATATTATGACGGGCGCGATCTAGAATTTACCGTGCGTTATTTCAAACCGTATGAAGAACTGCTCCGAAATATGGTCGTTTGGCCAACTTTTGCCAACCACGAAGCGCACACTTCACGTGCCCTGGAAGGAATAGGGCCTTATTTTGATGCATTCATCATGCCAACGCATGGCGAGGCCGGCGGAATTCCATCACACCGCGAAGGCTATTACTCTTTCGATTGCGGGCGCGCCCATTTTATTTGTCTCGATTCACATGAACTTCGGCACAAGCTCCGCAGGCAGATGAGCGACTGGCTCAAGGCCGACCTTGAACTGGCCAAGAAACGCGGCCAGACAGACTGGCTAATCGCGTTTTTCCATCAGCCGCCATACACCAAAGGCAGCCATGACAGCGACAAGGAGGGCGATTTGGTTGACATGCGGAAACATTACATCCCAATTCTCGAAGCTGGCGGAGTGGACCTGGTTTTGAACGGGCACTCACACATCTACGAACGCTCAATGCTCATGGACGGCAACTACGGCACCAATAATACCGTGGCCGACAATTTCATTCTGGACGATGGAGATGGAAACCCAAATGGAGACGGCCCTTACCGCAAAAGCGCCGGCATAAACCCTCGCCAGGGCACAGTTTATGTAGTTGCTGGGAATGCCGGTGCACGACTCACCCGCCGTGCTCTAATGCCAGTCATGGCCATAACTTACGTCGAATTTGGCTCGCTGCTTGTGGATATTCAGGGCGACACACTGACCGGAACCATGATCAATAAATTTGGCGATCTGCGCGATCAGTTTCAAATTGTAAAACGCGGCGAGGTCATCACCAACAAACTTTCGCATCCGTGGCTGCTGCCGGATTGGAAAGGTCTGAATTGGAATACGGACGAGGAATGGGATGTGCTGCCGCCAGTCGCGCACAAACTCATCGTGCCGGACGATGCCACATGGCAATATTACACCGCGCAGGACATCAAGGGCCGCGATTGGACATGGCCAAACTATGATGCCAGCCGGTGGAAGAGCGGCCCGGCGCCTTTCGGTTTCAACTATGACAAGGTTCGCACAAAACTCGATTCCATGTTCAACAAGAGCACGGTGGTTTACCTGCGCAAAGAATTTGTTGTCGAGGACGTTGACAGAATGAACAACTTCGGTCTTGTCATTGATTATGATGACGGTTTTATTGCGTACTTGAACGGCCGCGAAGTGGCGCGCCGCAACATTGATCGCGGTCGCGGTCGCTACGCTCTCACAATCAAAGAACACCGCGCCTACGGCCAGTACGAATGGGTAGCTTTCAAGGACTGGCAGAAGTACCTGCAAAACGGGCGCAATGTCATCTGCATAGAAGGCCACAATTCCAAACCTGACAGTGATTCATTCTTGATTGACGTAAAGGTGGTAGCCGAGCAGTAACGAGAGGCGGACTTGCTCCTGACACCGAAAAAAACGCTAATATCCGGCATTAACGCGCTCGCGTTCACCCGCGGCCAATGCCCGAATCAGGGCCTCAATGTTTTTTGCTTCCTCCGCCTCCAGTCGCCGGCGTTTTTCCAAGTAATGACGGTATTTTTTGGCCTCGTCCTGACTCCACAGATTTGCTTCCTCGTAATCGCCGCAAAACGAAACAAATAAATCTATCCAGCAAGCTATTTTCTCCAGCTCTTCGCGGGCCAAAACCACGCCGTAATGACCTTTCTCCAAAATATCCATAAGCGGACTTTTTGTTGAACCTGAATAATATGGCGGCAGCATGCCAGGCACTGATTGCGAACCGATCCAGCGAACCCATTGCCCATTTACGTTGCCAATGTATGCCCCCTGTGCGTCTGGTACGCTTGCTGTCAGCATCAAGTAGGCGTCGCTCCACTGCCGCCGCGCCATGCGGTCCGGATTCCCGGCTCCGCTCAAACTGAATGCCTTTTGCGCATTTGGAGTCCCAGACGGTTTGCTGTTATACTTGCTCTGCATCAATTTGCGCGCTTCGTCCCGATCCTGATGACAATTCACACACCTGGCATCCAAAATCGGCTGTATTTCACGTTGGAAACTAAACCCGCGCGCCGGACCGTAAAAAGGCGCCAATTCCTGCGGCCCTCTCCTTTGGGCGATGGTTGGCAAAGCCGGCGGCGCAGTGTTTTTATGCTCATGACAGCCCACGCAAGAGGCTATCTCTCCAGGTTGCAAAGTGCTCCAGCTCCGCATGGTCTGCACGGCCCTGCCTTTTTCATCCAAAGCCTGGAAATACAACGGCGTGCGGGCCGGCACGACAAAACTAGCCGAGCCATCATCATAAACCGTAGCATCGCCAAGCAGTACTTTCACATCCCAACTTCCGTTTCCAATGGCAATTGGCGTGCTGATTAGCGCACCGCCGCCAGGGCCTCTGCTATGATTGTTTCCAATCCCAGCCGCCCTAAATTCCAAACCAATCACACGGATTTTCTTGATAACTCCACGCGGCACCCCGGCAAGCCCCGGCCCGGCATAGACATCCTGCAAATAAAACACGCCGGTCTTTTGCCGGTAATCCACGGTGGTGGGGCGTACTGGTGGTAGTGGACGTGGCGCAACAGGCACAGGTTGATGGCATGGCAGTTTTTCATCCTCGACCAATAATTCCCGCCTGCCATCCACGTCCACATAGTAGATGCCAAAACGCGCATCGCCACGCCGCCCCTCCTCCCAGCCTTCGGGAGCGTAAGCAACCAAAAATTCCCTTTCATTAAGCGGATACGGGTACTGGAATAATTCGCCGCGCTGTCCGTAGGCATCAATGCGCTCAGCCGGTGTTTCACGGATGGGAGCAATCAATTGTGCCCCCTGGTTTTCCTGCCGGCCCAAGGCAGGGTCAATCAGGCCAAGTTTGCCTGCCTGCGTTGCATGATGACCGGTAAAAATGCAAACCACTTTATGCGAGCCGGGTATGCCTCGCGCATGCGCCAATGTTGTAGGAAACCATGAATTATTCCCGTAAAACTCAGTCTGCCCTGTCCCATCCATGTTCATTTGAAACAACGCCTGGGGGAAAATCTGGCCCCGGTCATTGTAATCCCATCGCGTGTAAAGAATGCGCCCATCATCCAACACAGTCGGATAAATCGCGTGGACTTGATCCACGCCAAGCCTTCTCAGAAATCTCCCCTCGGAATCACATGTGTAAATGTTGCTGACCTCCGTCCACCAACAATCCACTGTCTGTACACAACGCGTTGATGCAAAAACTATATCCCCGTTGGGCAGCCATGCCGGCTCGTAATCAGCCACACCAAGGCCAGAGGTAATCTGCCGGATTTTCCCCGTCTCCATTTCCATTGCGTAAATGTGGTAATCATCCTCGTTGAGCGCCTTTTTCCATGCAAAAAGCAGAGTTCGCGCGTCATACGATACCGCCGGATCGCGGATTGCACCTGTCCGGTCTTCAAGCAGGATGCGTGTCTTTCCATAAATTCCGTCCATTTCAAGCAAACACAAGACGCTTCCGGGCAGAAAATGGCGCTCGTGTTGCGCATCAGACTGGCCCTCTGTGTAGGCAAAAAAAGACGGTCTTATTGTGCGGTACTTAGCAAAAACGATGCGTGGCGCACGAGATAAAACCGTTGCCAGCCGGTGTCGCCGCCGCTTCTGGGCTGCCTCAGCGTACAGCGTCAGCCATGCTGCATCATTATTCGGAACGCCATTGGATGCAAGCTGTTCATATTTCACGCGAAACTCCGCCCCAACAGCCCCCAATTCTTCCAACACCCGGCCTATTGCACTCTTCTCCAGGTCAACGGAATCAGCCCCTTCAAACCATCGCAAAGGCCCGCCTTTGAAATCCTGCATCATCCAATCCCATGCCCAGGGAAACTGGCCGCGCAGCCGTTCTATTGTCTCCCGCTTTTTATCCTTGGACGCTGATTTCCACTGCCTTCTGGCCTCTAACATCATGTTGGGCCATTCTTCAACTATTCCTGCAGCGCTTTCTGCAACAGAAACATGAAACGACGCCGCCAAAAACAAGGCGCTCAGCAGCAATTGAATGAATATGCGTCCCATGACAAAGTTATGACGCACCGCACTGTGCCAACATTCGCTTTTTCCCCACAACATGTTTACTGGGAAGTTTCTGGCAATTATACGCGCCTGCCAATCATTAAGTTGATTCAACCGGAAATTGCAGCTATGTTTTCCGCGGTGAAAAGTTGGCGGTTCAAAATCATGCCGTTTATGGCGCTGGCCTGTGTCAGCTTCAACGGCATTGCCGCCCAACCGCTGCGTCCAACCCCAAGTTACTCTCAACCACAATCACTCAGCAGCAATCTAAATCAAAAACGCAACCCCTGGATTTCACCTTCCCTGCTCCGCCAGTATGACCCCGACAAACTGCTTCACACCTGGGATGGCAAAATTTTGGTGGATTCAAAAAATTTGCCTGTAGTGCTCAAAAACAACCCGTCCGCAACAAACCGGCCTTTAAGCAGGGTTGTGGAATTTATTCGCACAAATACGATAAATGATCTGCCTTACGTTCCCGGCGAGTTCACCTGCGTGGAGTTTGCCGTTGCGCTTCACGACGCCGCCGAGCGTGCAGGCATTCGCTGCGCACTGGTTGGCATGGACTTTCAAAAAGGCATCGGACACAGTCTAAATGCTTTCCAAACCACGGACAAAGGCCTGGTTTATGTGGATTGCACTGGCGGAATGCGGCCCGTGCCGAACCGGAATCTTTTTGACACAATTGCCTACATAAAAGTCGGCCAGCGCTACGGAAGGCTGCCTCTTGAAATCGGCGCATTCGATCCCAACCGGTACGAGCGTTACCTCTACGTAATGTCCCTCTGGGAAAACACGGCCCGCCAGGAGGCCATGATCGAAATGGAACGTAGAAAATGGGAGTCTGATTTTGCCGCCTTCAAAACGGAAGTGGAAAAGTTCAACATTATGCTGGCGCAAAACCCAGCTTTGGAGGCCGCAGAAGATATTCAAAAACGCCGCCAGCAGTTGGAAGCCAAACGAAAGGAATTTGCCAAACGCTGGGAAGACATCCAGACACGCGCTGGAAAAATTGACACCCAGTTCCGGCGGCTTCAAGTTCGTTACGACCAGAATCCATCACCGGTAACCCACGTTCAATTGTGGTGGTGAGAAGTCGCCACCTGCCTACGATGAAAACCAAACTCGCTCCTGCCATAACCCAGTTTCTTTTTAACCATGGAAAAGCCATCCTTGGCTCTGCGACTGTTGTTTGCCTGCTCTCCCTTACAGATGCAGCGGCCGCAGGCGCCAATGTTCCGGGGGTTGTGGTTGATTACAGTCCGGCAAGCTCCGGCCTCTATATCGGCTCACCAAGCATCGCCGTATTGCCGGATGGAAGGTACGTAGCATCCCACGACTTTTTCGGACCAAAAAGCGCCGAGCACAACAGCGCCACCACCGTTGTTTTTGAGTCAAACGACCGTGGCCAGAGCTGGCGCAAAATCGCAAAGGTCGAAGGCCAGTTTTGGTCAACCATCTTTGTCCATCGCGGCGCGCTTTACCTGTTGGGCACCGACAAACATCATGGAAACATTGTAATCCGCCGCTCCAATGATGGCGGAGTCACCTGGACAACGCCAAAAGATGCCTCCTGCGGACTGCTGAAGGATAATGGCCAATACCATTGCGCACCCGTACCTGTAATTGAACACGCAGGGCGGCTTTGGCGCGGCATGGAACGGCGCGACCCGCCTGTTGGCTGGGGCATTACTTATTGCGCCGGAATTTTGTCGGCGCCAGTTGATGCCGATTTACTCGATGCAAAAAGTTGGACTGTCAGCACTTTTTTGCCCGGCAACGCCCAATGGCTCAATGGCAGTTTTGGAGGCTGGCTGGAAGGCAATGCCGTTGTGACCCGCGATGGGCGGCTTTTAGACATACTTCGCGTTGATACCAGGGGCTATCCGGAAAAGGCGGCACTTGTTGGCGTCCACCCTGATGGCCGCACCCTTTCATTTGACACGGAAACCGGTTTTGTAAATTTCCCGGGCGGCTCAAAAAAATTTACAATACGTTTCGACAAGGCAAGCAATTTGTACTGGTCGCTGGTCAACTGGGTGCCACAACGCAAACAAAGCTCGGCAAAACCCGCAAGCATGCGCAACACACTGGCGCTTGCATGTTCACCAGACTTAATCCAATGGGATGTCCGATGCGTGCTTTTGCACCACCCTGACTCCGCAAAACATGGGTTTCAGTATGTGGACTGGCATTTCGATGGGGATGACATCATTGCCGCCTGTCGCACTGCATTCGATGATGATTCAGGCGGCGCGCGCAATTTCCATGACGCCAATTACATGACCTTCCATCGAATAACACAGTTTAGGAAAAAAACGATGGCTGAATCAGCCCCAATGCAATAATGTGCGAAAGTATTACATTCTACCGCCGGTTTGAATTGTTGCATTTAAGAGCCGCTGATTTACAGTCACATCGAACCGCCACACCGCGGCCTTGCATCATGCAGCGGACATCGTAACCATAGACTTATGGCAACTGGAAAGAAACTTGACGCCGCCTTGCGGGAACCACGGTCGGCTGCCACCGACATTCGCAGCGGCCAGACAGTCGCTGCCATCAAACAGGCATTTTTGGACAATCTTTTCAACGCCTTGGGACGCCATCCAATGGCCGCGACTCCAAACGATTTGTACATGGCGCTTGCCCTGACCGTACGCGATCGAGTGCTTCGTCAAGGAGTTGCCACTGCCGACGCATACCTGCACACCGGCGCCCGCAGTGTCTGTTACTTTTCCGCAGAATACCTACCCGGCCCTCACCTGGACAACAACCTGCTGAACCTTGGAATCCGCCAGCAAGTCCAACAAGCCCTCGCGGAGCTGGACATAAATTTGGATGAACTTATCGCACGTGAAGAGGAGCCCGGGCTGGGTAATGGCGGCCTCGGCCGGTTGGCCGCTTGTTTCATGGATTCGCTTGCCACCCTTCACATTCCGGCAATGGGCTACGGAATACGTTACGAATTCGGCATTTTCGACCAGGAAATCAAGGGTGGCTGTCAAGTTGAGGTCACAGATAAATGGCTGCGCTTTGGAAATCCCTGGGAGATTGCGCGCCCGGAACTCGCTTTTGAGGTTAAATTGGGCGGGCACACCCAGGCATGGACAGATTCGGAGGGCCGCTATCGTGTCAATTGGGTGCCGGCCCGAGTCGTCAAGGGCGTTGCTTATGACACCCCGATTTTGGGTTACCAAGCCGGTCATTGTGACTGGTTGCGACTCTGGAAAGCGGAGGCGATAGAATCATTTGATTTTGCTGCATTCAATCATGGCGACTACTACCGGGCTGTTGAAGACAAAGTTGTTTCCGAAAACATCAGCAAGGTACTTTACCCAAACGATGAGCCGGAACAAGGCAAGCGACTTCGATTGGAGCAGCAATACTTCTTCGTCACCTGCTCCCTTCAGGATTTGTTCCGCGTTCATCGAATGCTCAGGCGTTCGCCGGAAACTTTTCATGAAAAATTTGCAATCCAACTCAATGACACTCATCCATCCATTGCAGTAGCGGAATTGATGCGGATTTTGGTGGATGAATATTTGGTGGACTGGGATACCGCCTGGAATGTAACCCAGCACACATTCAGCTACACCAACCATACTTTGTTGCCGGAAGCCCTCGAAAAATGGCCGCTCCCGCTGTTTGCAAGCGTGTTGCCTCGCCACCTCGAAATAATTTATGAAATCAATCGCCGGTTCCTTGATGATGTCCGCCGCCTTTATCCCGGGGATGAAGAGCGCGTCCGCCGCCTGTCGCTCATTGACGAAACCGGGGAGCGCTACGTGCGCATGGCGCATCTGGCCGCCGTGGGCAGCCACACGATCAACGGCGTGGCGCGTCTTCACTCTGAATTGCTCAAGAGCCAGGTAATGCGCGACTTCGCAGAGCTGTGGCCTCAAAAGTTTCTAAATGTAACCAACGGCGTAACCCTTCGCCGGTTTGTTGGCGTCAGCAATCCGGGTTTGACCGCTCTACTCACCAAACGAATCGGTGGCCGCTGGCTTACTGATGCCGATGAATTGCGCCAACTGGAGGCTTACGCTGATGATTCCAGGTTCCAGGCGGAATGGCGGGAAGTAAAGCGCGCCAACAAAGTGCGCCTTGCAGCGCTGATTCACGAACGAACAGGCGTGGTTGTTGATCCGGCTTCCCTGTTTGATGCCCAAGTCAAACGCATTCATGAGTACAAACGCCAGCACCTGAATGTGCTTCATTTAATCAGCCTGTGGTGGCGTTTGCGTCACGATCCCAAAGCTTCAATACCTCCGCGCACTTTCATTTTTGGCGGGAAAGCCGCTCCCGGCTATTTCATGGCCAAACGCATAATCAAGTTCATCAATGCCGCTGCTGCTCTGATTAACAACGATCCCGCCATTGACGGACGGCTTAAGGTGGTGTTTTTCCCGGATTTCAACGTCAAAAATGCACACTTTATCTATCCTGCCGCCGATTTATCCGAACAAATCTCGACTGCCGGCAAGGAGGCATCAGGTACCGGCAACATGAAATTCGCCCTCAACGGCGCCTTGACAATCGGCACCCTTGACGGCGCAAACATTGAAATCCGCGAAGCTGTTGGAAAGGAAAATTTCTTCCTGTTTGGCCTTACTGCCGAAGAAATCGCCACGCTTCAAAGCAGGGGCTACCGCCCCCGTTCAATTTATGAAAACAATCCGCTGCTGCGCGAAGTGCTGGATTTCATCGCCGCCGGCGGGCTGTCTGGTGGGGACAAGGAGCTGTTCCGACCAATAGTGGACAACTTGCTTTATGATGACCCGTTTTTTGTTCTGGCTGATTTCGCCGCCTATGCCGATGCGCACGAAAAAGTCAGCCGGCTGTGGCTTTCGCCGGATTCGTGGACCCGTGCATCCATTTTAACTGTTGCCCGCATGGGCTGGTTTTCATCGGATCGCGCCATCCGCGAGTACTGCGAACATATTTGGCACGTTACACCCCTGCCCCCAAGTTGCGCCAAACCGATCTGAGCGGGCATATCCATCCTTTTGGACAAATCAGCCTTTTTGTTCCGCGTCTTGCATCAAGCCGCTGATTTTGGTTGCATTGGCACATGAACATTTGTTTCTCAGTTGCCGTCTTCAGCACAATGAGCGCTTTGATGTTAAACGCGGCGCCTCTGGCGCCAATTTCACTTTGGCCGCAAACACCCCCGGGGGAAAAAGGAGACATTGGAGAAGAACGTGACATGACCAAGCCAACTGACGGAATTGTGGCTGGCAAGCGCGTCATCCGGCTCGGCAACGTATCACAGCCCACACTGACAATTTATCCAGCTCCGCCGTCCAAGGCTACAGGGGCCGCAGTTCTTATTTGTCCCGGCGGCGGCTATCATATTTTGGCGATGGATTTGGAAGGTACGGAAGTAGCAGAATGGTTGAACTCCATCGGAGTGACCGCCGGACTTCTTAAATACCGCGTGCCTGCGCGCAAAGACCGTGAGCGATACGAGGCCCCGCTCGAGGACGCCCAAAGAGCACTCAGCTTGATGCGCAACCGGGCAGCCGAATGGGGCATTGATCCAAAACGCATCGGCATCATGGGTTTTTCGGCAGGAGCGCATCTCTCCGCCGTTGCAAGCTGCCGGTTTGACCGGCGAACCTATACGCCTGTTGATGCCGCCGACCAAACAGATTGCCGCCCGGATTTCGTCATGCTCATCTACCCGGCTTATCTGACGGTGCAAAAGGAAAATGACAAAATCGCCCCCGAACTCACAATTTCATCGAATGTTCCGCCTACTTTTATCGTGCAAACTCAGGACGACAAAATTCGCGTCGAAAACAGTTTGTTTTATTATTTAGCGCTGAAACAGGCCAACGTGCGCGCGGAATTGCACGTCTTTCCAACTGGCGGCCATGGCTACGGCCTGCGCCCATCATCACATGCAGTTACAACATGGCCCGGCCTTGCTGAGCAATGGATGCGCGGGCTTGGCCTTCTCGAACGTTCCACAAAATAAACAACCGTCTTGTGCGCTTGCCAAACTCAATTGCTTCATCACACTACTTTCCCATGGGCAGATGCCTCGTTGGTTGCAGTTGGTTGGTCGGGATTTTACTTATTGCCGCATGTCCCGCCACGCCTGAAGACCAACCACAATGGGGCCAGCGTTACACCCGCAACATGTTTTCCGGGGAACGCAATCTGCCCGCCAACTTTGATCCGGTTGCCGGGCTTAACATCAAATGGAAGGCGCGCCTTGGCAGTGAGACTTACTCCACACCAGTAATAGGCGGTGGACGCGTAATCATCGGCACCAACAACCGGCAGCCCCGCGATGCACGCCACAGCGGCGACCGCAGCATCTTTGCATGTTTCAACGAAAGCGACGGCAGCTTTTTATGGCAACTGGTTTGTCCCAAGCTGACCAACAGCATTTACTGGGACTGGCCGAACGCCGGCATGTGCTCGACCGCAACCATCGAGGGCCGCCGTGTGTATTTGGTTGGCAATCGCGGCGAGGTGATGTGTCTTGACCTCGACGGCATGGCCAACGGCAACGACGGTCCTTTCAAGGACGAGGACAGCCACTCCGTCCCAGCCGGCTCACCCCCAATTCCCGCTGGCACGCATGATGCCGATATTCTGTGGCTATTTGATTACATCAAGGAATGTGGCGTCCGGCAGCATGATCAAGCTCATGCTTCACCGCTTGTCCATGGGCGTTTCCTCTATGTCAACACATCCAACGGCGTGGACGATTCTCACCGGAAAATCATGGCACCCGATGCCCCAAGCCTTATCGTTCTGGACAAGGAAACTGGGCGATTGGTAGCCCAGGATGCCGAGCGCATTGGGCCGCGGATATTTCACAGCACATGGTCCTCCCCCGCACTCGGCGATATGAACGGTCGCCCGGTAATCATTTTTGCAGGTGGCGATGGAATAATTTACGGCTTCGAGCCGGTTTCAGAACTGCCACCTCAAGGAACTGTTTTGAAATTGAAAAAACTTTGGTGGTTCGACTTTGATCCGGACGCGCCCAAGGAAAATGTTCACCAGTACAACAGCAACCGCAAAATCAGCCCATCAAACATAAAAAGCATGCCTGTCTTCCACCAGGGCCGTGTATATGTCACCGGTGGCGGCGACGTCTGGTGGGGTAAAAATGAGGCATGGCTGAAGTGTTTCAAAGTCGCTGGCTCAGGCAATATAACCGACACGGCCATACTCTGGTCATACCCATTGGAACGCCATACCATGTCCACCCCTGCCGTTCACGATGGCCTTGTGTATGTCGCTGATTGCGGGCGTAAAATCCACTGTGTGGACGCCCAAACCGGCAATGCGGTATGGGTGCACGAAGCGCAGGGCGACATCTGGGCATCGCCTCTGGTTGCCGATGGCAAAGTTTATATTGGAACACGCCGCGGAGAACTAATCATTTTGGCGGCAGGGCGCGAAAAGAAAGTTCTCGCCACTGTGGAAATGGACAGCCCGATTCATCCATCACCAGTGGCCGCAAATGGCGTCCTCTACGTGGCAACAATGCGCTACTTGTACGCCATAAGCCAGTCAGCCACGCCGTCAAACGCCCCCACTAACAACCAGGGACAGTAAAAAGAAAAACTCGATTACTGATTATTTCGGGGCGCTCCGTCCACGCTTACTTCACACTTCTATTGTGCCACATCCCCGGCTTAAACAACTCCGGCCTCCACTCCCGCCATGTGCGAGTCTTCATGTCGCCCAGCCAACGCTGGTGATATTGTTTCTCCAAATCCAACTCGACACACACAACCGGCTGTTGTGCGGTTGCTTCGGCTAAAACCTGACCAACCGGGTCAACAACTCCGCTTTTCATGTCATAACTTGAACTCACCACGTACAAGCAATTTTCGATGGCGCGCGCACGCCACAAAGTTTCGTTCCCGCCCCAGATGGGCAAAAGAATAATTTCAGCGCCTTGCGCCGCCAACGCCCGCGCAGCTTCTGGAAATTGCAAGTCCCAACAAATCATGATACCCACCTTGCCAAAATCCGTTGTAAACACCGGATATTCATCACCATACATAAGCCCGGCCTCCCACTCTTCGCGTGGAAGATGGGTTTTACGGTATTTCCCCACCAATTCTCCGCGCCGACCGATCAGCACGGCGGTATTGTAAACAACATCCTTCTCCCGCTCATAAATACCGGCAACAATATACGCATTAAGCTTCCGCGCCAGCGCACCCAAGCGCTCACAGGTCGGCCCCGGAACCGATTCGCTGACTTCATGGTGCTTTCTGCCGGTCCCCACCACTGTTATTCCCTCAGGCAGGCAGATTATGTCCGGCTTATGCACGGCGGCCTGCTCAACAACAGCACAAAATTTTTCCACATTTTCAGCGGCTGATTTCGAGCCTGATGGTTTGTAAAATATCGTGGCAGCCCTAACCAGCCTCCGGGGTGTGCCTGGCTCTTCCAAAAGTTTGATCTCGTCCCACCATACTTTGGCGCGTGGGACAAAACCAAATCCAAGCCGTAAATCCAGTTGCCGGGCCGCTTCCGGCACAGTTGTCACATATTCAACCCGGGTCCATCGCCCCTGTTGCAAGTTGTCCAGCGGATAATCAGGGGGACGCACTCCTTTGCCGTCGGCATCCAGCCATTCGAGTCTTGCCGACACACACCGCCGCTCAAAAGGCACTCCAACAGCCCGATACCAGGCGCTAAACCGATAAATCCGTCCCCCAACCACATTCGTAATCTTGGTTTGCCAATATCCAAAAGCCGACGGATTGCTCCGAGTCTCGATTCGCAGGGCAGCGCCGCCTTCTCTGCCGGATTTTGCATCAACCGAAAACACCGGCGCAGCCTCTGGCCGCGGAGCAGCAGTGCGCCAGCCAACTGGCAATCCGTCACTTTGAACAACTTTCTCGAAATGGTTCATAAGCGCCAGCACTGACTCGCCGGCATACACCCGTTCCCCCACAAAATACAGCAGCCATACGCTTACCAAACATGATAACAACTTTTTCATGGTGAATTCACTGCATCCAGCATCGCCACAATGTTTTCCGGAGGAACATTTGCCATTATGTTATGCACCTGTTGAAAGACATAGCCACCTCCGGGACGCCATATATCCATCAACCGGCGCACATGCTCGCGAACCTCATTCGGTGTTCCATTTGCCAGTACAACCTGCGTGTTGCAACCGCCGCCCCAGAAAGTCAACCGATCCCCAAACTCTCTTTTCAGTTCCGCAGGGTCCATGCCCTTGCATGTTATCTGAACCGGATTGATTGCATCCAGACCTGCTTCAATTAATCCGGGCAGCAATTCACGCACGCCACCGCAACAATGCAGCATTATTTTCACATCAGCCAGTTCCTTGACCCGCTTCCACATCAATTTCTCCCGTGGCTGGAAAAACTCCCGGTACATCGCAGGAGAAATCTGCGGCCCTCTCTGCATTCCCAAATCATCACCAAACAAAATAATGTCAATGTATGCGCCAACTGCGCCTAAAAATCTCTCCAATGCCGCAAGGTGCATTTCCACAAGGCGGTCAAGGAATTCGTGCGCCCGTTTTGGATTGCCTGCCAGCAAAATGAAAAAGTTGTCGTTGCGATATAAAAACTGCCCGCACTCCAGCAGATTCCCTCCAAAAAGTCCGATTATTGCACGCTGTGTCTGCTGGCGCAGCCGCTTGGCGCCTTCAGTTAGGACTCGCACGCCATCGGGACCGGCTGCCAGAGGTCCGGGCGGTGAATGAATGGCCGTCCACATGCTTTCGGCGAATGCCTCCGGCAGATGCTCCAAATCATCTTCCTCCAAAAACGGCCAATGGCATTGCTCGAAATACAGGCAGCCATCGGGCATTCGTGCTATATCCCGGCCGCGCTCGGATTTTACAACCCATTCTCCCTCACGCCGCTCCAGCCGTACCCATGCCGGCATCAAGCATGGCGTGCCATCAGGCAGACGCCATTCCTGCCAGTGCCGGTCTTCCAATGCGAAAGCACGGCCAAGTTCAATTGTATCCACCCCAAAGCGATCCAGGACATCTTCATCAATGATTGCCAGTTGTTGCACAGGATCATAAACCCGTATTGGCCGTTTTGGCAGTCCCAGATAATCTCGCAGGCGAGCGTATGCGATGGCTGCAATCCCAGATGAACGATGCCCGCTAATGTCAATCGGAATCCGGTCGGGTTCGCGATGATTCAAGGCGGACATTACTCTCTGGCGCGATGTAATCATGTCCAAACAACAATTGATTTTCCACCGGCAGTCAAGTTAGATTCGCGGCATGAAAAAGCTAATGCTCGCTCTGATTGCCGGCCTGTTGTCATCCTGGTTGTTGTGGCCTTTGCCAGCCGCTGAACCTCAATTTCGTGTTCTTGTGTTTTCCAAAACCAAAGGCTACCGCCACGTTTCCATAACCAATGGCATTGCAGCCATCAAAAAACTTGGTGAGGAAAACCAATTCGCCGTGGAAGCCACCGAGGATTCATCGGCATTCACACCCGGCAACCTCAGCCGGTTCAAAGTCGTCGTTTTCCTCAGCACAATTGGTGACATCCTTGATGATACCCAACAGGCTGCATTCGAGGCATGGTTGCGCAATGGGGGCGGATTTGTCGGCATTCATGCCGCCATCGCAGGCAAAATTGCCACCGAAGGCAATTGGCCGTGGTATGGCGAGCTGCTTTGCGCGGATTTTCGCAATCATCCTCCCGGAATTTCCAAAGCAACACTAATGGTTGAAGACCGCAACCACCCTTCCACCGCTCACCTGCCCGAAAAGTGGATTCGCACAGATGAATGGTACAATTTTAACATCAGTCCCAGGGGCAAGGCGCGTGTACTGCTCACAATTGACGAGAAAACTTTCAAAGGCGGCACCCTCGGAGACGATCATCCCATGACTTGGTGCAAAAAAGTTGACCGCGGCTTTATGTGGTACACTGCCCTGGGACACACCGAGGAAAGTTTTTCCGAACCAGAATTCTTAAAACATATTCTGGGTGGCATTCAGGCTGTTGCCGGAGTCCGTGCGGCTCAATGGGAAGCAAACCCGAAAAAAACAACTCCGGAATAGTCTGTTTTTGTTCTCGCACAATAAACCCACACCATTCACGATGCTGCCGGTTATTTTATGAGTTGGTATTACAGAAAACAGGGACAGACCCATGGGCCATTCAGCAAAGCAGACCTCGACGCCCTTGTCCAAAACGGCGAGATCAATCCGGAAACATATATCTGGCAAAAAGGAATGCCTGAATGGAAGCACTACCGCGAGGTGCATGAAATGCCACCAGCCGGGCCGTCACCTGCTCCCAATGATGCCAATGCCACTCAATCTCAGAGCACGGCTGCCGCACCGGCTGACATCCAGGCTGCGGATGCGAGCAGCGTCGAAGTCCCAAGCGACATCAAAAACGGTTTCTTTTACCTTCTAAATAACCAAACCTGCGGCCCGGTTGACCAGTCGGAATTGGACGCCATGGTCGCGGCAGGCACATTGGCTCCCGAAACTTTTGTTTTCAAGGAAGGGATGTCCGACTGGATGCCTTACACAGCGCTCAAAGAAGCCGCCAAAGCCGAAACCTCCACACAACAGGCGCCTGCGCCCGCTGAAACAAAGGCACATTCCGGCGGACTGCGAATTAAGATAACGCAGCCCGCACACCCCGCACAGGCGCAGGCTCAATCAACTGAGGCACAGGCTGGAGCAGCCGCCCAGGGAATCGAAGATGGCGTTTGCATGAATTGCGGAGCCGTTATGCCCGTGACTCAGCTACGACATGTCGGGCAAGGTTATGTTTGTCCAGCCTGTCAAAACCGCGTCGGAGTCAAACGCCACGCTTCCGGACTTTTATCATCATTTTGGACTGGCAATCCGGCGGAGAGAATCCGGCACATTGTATATGCCCTGATTCTCCTGGGCGGCCTGATTGCCGGCGCAATTTACCTTATAAGCGCATTCAAATAAGGAAACCGGCAACGTTGAATCCCACAGGCTCTTGGTCCGTTGGTTCGACGTGGCTAAACCGGCTGGAAACTGATCTGCCCGATATCGCCTCGATTCCCTTTGAATATTATTCATCCTTTTCCATGCCGAGCAACGGCTCCTGCGATTCCGGACCTGAAACTTCGGCAGATGCCTCTCCCGTCAATGCAACCACTCGATTCGCGTAACGATTAAGATGTCCGCTGGCAGTTCCGTATGCCTCCTGAGCCTTTTCCAAGCCTTTGCCAACTTCTTCAAATTTCTTCTGGAAATGCTCAAAACTGATGCGCGCCTTGCTAATCTGCTCGATCGTTTTTTCCACATTCTTCGCAAATTCGTAATACCCATAACTCATTGCCACCGATTTCAGCGTTATGGCCAACGTGTTTGGCGAAACTGGGAATACTTTCAATTTGTACAATGCTTCGCAAAGTTCGGTGTTCCTGATAACCTCAAAATATATCGTCTCGCTCGGCAGAAACATCAATGCCAGGTCAGCAGTACCGTGTTCGGGATGAATGTATTTTTCACTGATGCTCCGGGCCTGTTGTTTGATGACATCAGCCAACTGCCGACGCGCTTCAGCCAGTTGCTGTGGATCGCTGGTCTCAAACAACGGGAGTATTTGTTCCCTGTTGAACTTGCTGTCAATTGGCAGCTTGAACTTTGGAAAAATAACAACGGCATCAACCATCTCGCGCGAGCCTGGAACCACAGGCTCCTGTTCGCGATAAGCTGCCGCCGGCAGAAAATCGCTCAACAACCGGCTCAGCTCCGCCTCCCCAAATTTGCCCCTCAAATGCGGCAGTTTGAGCAAGTTGTTCAATTCATTTATTGATTGCCCAACCATGCCAACATTGCGCAGTTGTTCCTCGGCAGCCTTGAGATGTTCCTGAACTTTTTGAAAATGCGAAAAACCCTCTTGTATGTTTTTCTCGAGTTTCTCCTGAACCTGACGGCTTATTTCACCAAGCCGTTCATCCACGCGATTGCGAACCTGTTCCAGCGTTTCAATGGTGCGTTTCTCCAGCGCCTCAACCCGTCCTGCCAGTTGTTGCGTTGCAGTGTTAAGACCTCGCGCCAATTCCTCGCGGCTTTCCTTGGCCGCCTGAGCCTGAACCTGCCCAAGCTCATTCAGTGCGCGAGTCATCTCCTGCCTCGATTCCCGCAAAGCTTCGCTCTGCCGAAGCGCCTGGGATTCTAGTTTTTGTTCGGTCGTGGCCCGCAACGCATCGAACTTTTGTTCCAGCGCGGCTACTGTCCGTGATTGCTCGGCCCTGCCCTGGGCCAGTTGCTGGTCAACTGTCTGGCGCACCCCGTTGAGTCCGTCTTGAAGGCGTGTTGTCAAATCAGCTCGCAAATCGCCCTTGATTTGCTCAACTCGCGCCGCCATGTCGGCATTTGCGCGCCCAAAACTTTCGCCAATCCGCCTTTCCATCTCGGCCAATGGTTGCAAGATGGCATTTGACAGCGCATCGGACAACTTCCCGATCCGCCACCCCAACCATATCAATACCGCAAGCGCCGCCAGCAACAGCGCCACAAGACCGATATATTGCATCGTGTTCATTTCCGATTCCACTTCATAGCACCGGACTTCCGTCGCTTCAATACAGTTTGAGAATTATTCCGCCGCAAAAAATAATTCCATTAAAACCCCATTTTCCATAATCATTCCAGCCGTGCCAGGATTACATGCCTTCAAACTGGTTGGGATGGCAGTCGGGGTTGCTTTGTTTGCAAGCTGCCGGCAAACACAAATTGCGCCCACAGTCCACGCTGTGACTGCGCCGGTTGGACGGCGCGATGCACAGATATATTACACCCCTGTTAACCAAATTTTGACGCCCGCCGGATTGCAAGTTGAGCTTCCCGGCATGCGCCCGCAAGTGCTGGCGCTCAGCCCGGATGGGCAATTGCTGGTCACTGCAGGGAAAACATATCAATTGATTGTAATAAACCCTGTCTCAGGGACACTGCTCCAGCGTGTCCCTTTTCCTTCTGAAAAAGATCGAACCCCGGAGCCAGACAAAGTTTCCAGCCAAATACTGGCGCCTGACAGGGATGCCCAGGTAAGTTTCACCGGTCTTGTCTTTTCACCGGATGGACGGCGTATTTACATGGCCAACGTAAACGGCAGCATAAAGGTATTTGGCGTTGGCGAAAACCACCGGGTAACCGGGCTTTGGTCAATGCCACTGCCGCCATTTGTCCAGGGCAAACGAAAAGCGGACATCCCCTCAGGTCTGGCAATATCCCACGATGGCAGGCGGCTGTATGTAGTTTTGAATCTATCCAATCGCCTTGCCGAAATGGATGCAGCAACCGGAAAGTTGTTGCGCCTGTGGGATGTGGGCGTGGCTCCGCATGATGTTGTCCTGGCTGGCAATAAGGCCTATGTATCAAATCGTGGCGGAAGGCGACCGGATGCATCAAGCACAACCGGCCCGGCTGGCAGGGGGACATTGGTGCGCGTTGACCCGGTCCGCCACATTGCCAGCGAAGGCTCGGTTACAGTGATTGACCTCGATTCCGGAAATGTAAAAACCGAAATCCTTGCCGGACTTCATACCTGCGGCCTTGCTCTATCACCTGATGGACGCTTCATTTGCGCGGCAAATTCCGGCAGCGATACCATAAGCGTCATTGACACGCGCACTGATTCAATCGTTGAGACAATTTGGGCACGCCAAAATCCAGCCGACTTGTTTGGGGCACAGCCCAATGCGCTGGCTTTTGATTCGTCAGGAAAGACTCTCCTTGTATGCAACGGCACTCAAAACGCCGTTGCCGTGGTTGATTTTCACCCGCCCATGTCCAAACTCACAGGACTTATACCGGTAGGATGGTTTCCCGGAGCTGCTGTGTGGGATACGCGTAGAAAATCGCTTTATGTGGCGAACATAAAGGGCATCGGTTCGACTCGCAAATACACTCCCGGCGAAAAAGAGCGTTACAATTCACATCAGTACTTTGGCACGCTTTCCCTGATCCGGATGCCCAAACCAAAAGAATTGCCACGCCTCACGCAAACGGCCCTGGCGAATCTCAGATACCCGCTCCTTGAAATGTCGCGCCTGCCGCCACGCCCCGGCCAGCCGCCAGTACCCGTTCCAGAACGCGTCGGGGAACCAAGTGTCTTCCAACATGTGGTCTATATCATCAAGGAAAACCGTACCTATGATCAAGTGCTTGGCGACATGCCGGAGGGAAATGGCGATCCGGCTCTTTGCATCTTCGGTGAAAGAATATCGCCGAATCACCACAAACTGGCTCGCGAGTTTGTGCTGCTCGACAACACCTATTGCTCCGGCGTCTTGAGCGCCGACGGCCATCAATGGACTGACAGCGCCATGGCCAATGAATACCTTGAACGTTCCTTCGCCGGTTTCCCGCGAAGCTATCCTGACGGCATGGGGGATGATGAAGTAGATGCCCTCGCCTATTCATCTGCGGGCTTTATCTGGGACAACGCACTCGCCAGGGGCAAAACCATCCGCAGTTATGGCGAGTTTGCCATTACGGTGAAAAAGTGGCGCGACCCGCAGCGCAAGGGAAAAATCAAGTTTATGGATCACTACCGTGAATTTATCGAAGGAACATCCAACATCCTTGTTTACAGCCGGCCAGCAATCGAATCTCTGCGCCCGCATCTGGTCACGAATACTGTTGGATGGGATATGGATATCCCGGACATTTTCCGCGCAGCTCAATTCATCAATGAACTAAAGCAATTTGAAAAAAATGGAGGTTTTCCAAATCTAACGCTTATTTGCCTCCCCAACGACCATACCAGCGGAACCGCCGCCGGCGCACCCACTCCTGCTGCTCAAGTGACTGACAATGACCTTGCGCTCGGCCAAATCGTCGAGGCAATAAGCCGCAGCCGGTTTTGGTCAAATACGTGCATTTTTGTGATTGAAGATGATCCGCAAAACGGCTGGGACCACGTTAGCGGCTATCGCACTGTTGCATTTGTCATCAGCCCCTACACAAAACGCCGGGCCACAATTTCCACGCAATACAACCAGACGAGCATTCTCCGGACAATTGAGCTAATCCTGGGACTTCCGCCGATGAATCAGTTGGATGCAACCGCCACTCCCATGAGCGACTGTTTTACCAACGTGCCCGATTTTACTCCTTACACCTGCCTGCCCAACAACATCCCGCTCGACCAAATGAATCCAGAGCCACGGCGAATTGCCGACCCGTTGCTAAGGCGCCACGCGGTGACCTCGTCAAAGTTGCCGCTGGATCAGGTTGATAAATGTCCCGAAGATGTCCTGAACCGGATTTTGTGGCACGCCATGAAGGGGCCGGACGCACCTTACCCGGCGTGGGCAGTCTCAAGATTCAAAGATGACTGATGAGCCGCAAAAATTCCAATAACGTGAATCGAGCTGCAACAAGGGAAGTTGCCGCGCTGTTTTTGAAACTAGGCGCCACGGCCTTCGGCGGACCGGCGGCTCATCTTGCTTTGATGGAAAACGAGGTTGTGCAACGCCGCGGCTGGGTCACCAGACAGGAATTTCTAGATTTGGTGGCAGCCTCAAATCTGATCCCTGGACCGAACTCAACGGAGCTCGCCATACACCTCGGTTTACGGCGCGCCGGCTGGCCGGGGTTTGCCGTCGCCGGAGCATGTTTTGTTCTGCCATCATTCCTGATGGTTTTGTTTCTCTCATGGGTTTACGTCCGATGGGGCAACATTCCAGAAGCCGGTTCAGTGCTTTATGGGCTTAAGCCGGTCATAATCGCAATCATCGTGCAAGCCCTCTACAGGTTGAGTCGCACTGCGCTAAAATGCCCGTTTTTAGTTGTTTTGGCCGTCGCAGCCGCAACCGCCAATTTTCTAGGCGTTAACGAAATAATGGTTCTGTTTATTGCAGGCCTGCTTTCCATGACGGCCAAATATTTTGACCGGCTCAAACCACCAGGATACACGGCATGCCTGAGCTTTCTGGGTGCAATCCCCGCCCTGCCAGCAGCCAGTGCCGCCTCATCAGCGACCCCGACACTTTGGGCCATCGGCCTTTTTTTCCTGAAAGTCGGTTCGATATTGTTTGGAAGCGGCTACGTCCTGCTGGCCTTCCTGAAGGCTGACTTGGTGGACAGATGGCACTGGCTTACCGAAACCCAGTTATTGGATGCAATAGCCGTCGGTCAAATTACACCCGGCCCATTGTTCACAACTGCAACTTTCGTCGGCTACCTCCTTTCCGGCATCCCCGGCGGCATTGTCGCAACAGTCGCATTTTCCATTCCAGCATTCGTGTTTGTTGCGCTCAGCGGACCGGTTGTGCCGCGTTTGCGACAGTCCGCGCTCGCCGGCGCCTTTTTGGACGGCGTTATAGTTGCCTCGCTTGCGCTGATGTTGGTTGTCACTTTTTACCTGAGCAAAGCCGCCCTTCTGGACGCAACAACACTTCTGCTGGCCGCTGTATCAACCGTCATCCTCTTTGCAACCAAATTAAATCCCTCCTGGCTGCTTCTGGCTGGAGCAGTGATTGGTTGGCTTGCCCGATCTTTCTAACTGAGCAATGTTTTCATCGCACGCCAAGGCTCATTCTATTTGACAAATCTAAAAACTGACCAAATATGGGCTTATGTTCAAACGAACTTTGGCAATCGTCACCGCGCTGTTCATCCACGCATTAACCGCCGACGCTCAAAAAATTCTCTGGCAAATCGGAAACCCCGACCGCAATAACCAGGAATTCGCCCTTGCGCCAAATCGCTACTCCGAGTTTCGCGAAGACGGCTTTTTCGTTGTTGGCCGCTCTGACCCAAAAAAGGACTGGCCTTATGTGCATCCCGGGCCGGATGACGCCTGGGCAGGCGGGCGCCCTCATGCTTTTACAATACTTTTCGGAATCAAAACTGGCCCGGCTTCCGGACAAGCCAAACTTGCACTTCACTTTGTTGACACGCACAGCAAAAGCCCGCCCAAACTCGAAGTAAAAATCAATCGGTTGAAGTTTGAAAAGGCCATGCCTGCCGGTGGTGGCGATGCTTCGGTTTTCGGCCAGGTTGCAAAAGGCAAACCCGTTCAATGGGAAATCTCCTTTCCCGCAAATGCATTGCAGGCCGGGGCCAACGAAATCGTTATCACCACCACCACAGGAAGCTGGGTGCTATATGATGCAATCACTTTGGAAACGCCTGATGATGTTGAACTCACTCAAACCTCAGGCACGGTAGTGCATAAGATTCACTCGCCGTCGGTATTGGTTGAACATGATGGGAGGCTCGCCCAGATCGTAGAAACATCAATTCGGCATTTTGGTGACGAAACCCCCGCCCGCGTGCTCGTCAACGGCAAAACCGTGACCAATCTGGTACTTGGCGCCGGGACTCATTCAATTCAAGCCGCTGTTGAAGCCGTCAACAAGAAAAGCACAATCCAGGTAACAGTCGAAGCCGGCGGCAAGACACTCGCCGAACAATTTGTTACGCTAAAGCCTGTACGTCACTGGGTGGTTTATCTCCTGCCGCATTCGCACGTTGATATCGGATACACCCACGTGCAGACCGATGTGGAAAAGGCACAATGGAAATACTTGGAAACGGCTATTGAAACCGCCAGCCGCACAGCCGGCTATCCTTCTGGCTGCCGTTTCAAGTGGAACACGGAAGTATTATGGGCGGTGGATAGTTACCTGCGACAGGCAACCCCAGAAAAACGCCAGGCATTTTTTGAAGCCGTCAAAGCCGGACAAGTCGGCTTGGACGCCCTGTATGGGAACATGCTTACCGGACTCTGCCGGCCGGAAGAGTTGTTGCGAATGCTCAGCCTTGCAACCCAATTGTCACGCGAAACCGGCGTTCCAATTGTCTCAGCAATGATTACCGATGTGCCGGGATATACATGGGGAATGGTGCCAGCCCTGTCGCATAGCGGCGTAAAATATTTCAGCATCGGACCAAACGGCGGAGACCGAATCGGCCATACCATCGCCGCCTGGGGCGACAAACCTTTTTGGTGGATTGGCCCCAACGGTCGCGACCGCATACTCGTCTGGATGACAGGCACCGGCTACTACCAAGTATTCCGGTCCACCAGCCGGCTGCTGCAGTATTTGCAGCGCCTTGAGGAAAAAGGGTATCCTTATGACTTCGTTCAAGTCCGGCATTGTCTGGGCGACAACGGCGCGCCAGACGTGGAATTTGCCGACAAAGTCAAGGCGTGGAACGACACTTATGCATATCCAAAACTCGTCATTGCCACCACGGCCGAAATGTTCCGTGATTTCGAGAAAAAGTATGGCAGCCGCATTCCCGAGGCGCGTGGTGATTTCACTCCCTATTGGGAGGACGGCGCGGCCTCAAGCGCCCGTGAAACCGCATTAAATCGCGCCGCCGCTGAACGCCTTGTTCAGGCAGAAACCCTTTTCGCTCTATTCAACCCCAAAGCATATCCCGCAGACGAATTCAGGCAGGCCTGGAGAAATGTTGTTCTCTACGATGAACACACCTGGGGCGCACACAACAGCATTAGCCAGCCTGACCATCCTTTCGTAAAAAGCCAGTGGGCAATCAAACAGGCATTCGCATTGGATGCAGATGCGCAATCGCGCAAATTGCTGGAAACCGCAGACTCGCTCCGCGGACAGCCCGCCACTTCGCCTGATGCGGCCCAGGCCATTGATGTCATCAATACATCCGCTTTCTCAGTTTCATCGGGCTTGGTGGTTGTTCCTCCAACTCTTTCGAGTGAAGGCGATGTTGTTGTCGCTGTATCTTCCAATCAAAAACGCATCCCGTCACAAAGATTGAGTTCCGGCGAGCTGGTTTTCCGGACAAGTCTTGCTGGCACAAGCGCGCAACGTTTTCATATTCTTAAAGGCACGCCTGTTTCTCCAACCGATGTGCAGGTAAAGGCTGAAGGCCTTGCTCTTTATTCGATTTCTCCCAGCCGGCATAAGGGAATTTCGCTGCGTGTGGATGAAACAACCGGGGCCATTGTGAGTCTGCAAATGGCCGGTCGTGAGCTTGTGGACGCCGAATCCGGTGGGTTGAATGAATACATCTATTTGCCGGGCAGTGACCTGAGCAAAGTGCAGCGCGCCAGTCAGGCGAAAATATCAATAAAAGAGCGCGGCCCGCTTGTGGCCTCGTTGCTAATCGAATCCCAGGCTCCCGGCTGCCGTAAGTTAAGCACGGAAATCCGTCTCCATGCACAGCGTAATTATGTGGAGATCATCAACACCGTGGACAAACTCCCAATCCGTGACAAGGAAGGGGTGCATTTCGGCTTCGCTTTCAACCTGCCTGAAAGTGTCATTCGAATGGATGTCCCCTGGGGAGTTGTCAGACCTGAAACTGATCAAATCCCCGGGGCATGCAAAAATTGGTTTACCGTGCAAAGGTGGGTGGACATCTCGGAAAAGCGCCGTGGCGTTACTCTGGTTACCCCCGATGCGCCGCTGGTTGAGGTCGGCGGATTGACCGCAAATTTGATTGGCTCGCTTTCAGATCCGCGTGCATGGCTCAGCAAGCTGAAGCCCTCCAGCCGAATTTATTCATGGGCCATGAACAACCATTGGCATACCAATTACCGCGCCGAACAAGAAGGCCCAACTGTATTCCGCTATTTCATATTCCCGCACGACGGCGATTTTGATCCTGTCCAGGCAACCCGAACCGCAATTGAATGCAGCCAGCCGCTTGTTGTCCTTCCGGCCCGTGGTGAGCCAAACCCACAACCACGTTTCACTATCTCAGCCTCCGCGCCGGTTGCGTTGACCGCCTGCAAACCATCTGAAGACGGCAAAGCAATTATCCTGCGATTGTTCGGTGTCAGTGGAAAACCAACGAAAGCAAAGTTCAATTGGAGCGAGCCAAAGCCGTCCCGCCTATGGTTAAGCGACAATAGCGAACTACCGTTTGCGCCCGTTTCCGGGGCAATCGCTGTTCCGGCATGGACAATAGTAACTGTGCGCGCTGAATTCTAACACAACGTTTCGCAAAGCGGTTGTTATACAATCAAGCTTGCTTTGAACCGCCTGAGGATTGCCGGCCCTGACTCTGTTGTTGCAGATAGGCCCGCACCTCAGACAGCCAGAGCATCTGCACCTCCTTGGAATTCGCCAGCCACTTGAAAAATTCCAATTTCTCTTCCGGCGGCAACTCAGCCGCCGCCTTTTTCAGTTCCGCCAAAGTGCTCATGCCTCCTTTTTCAAATTAAATGGTTGCGTCGCCTTAAAATCCATTCCGTCGCCAATAACGCAATAAAAAGCAAAACAAACCATGGCCCAGCTTGCGCAAGGCTCGCTTCCTGCGCAATCACCTTGCGACCTGAACCAATGGAAATCCTTTTAACCAACTGTTCAAGTTCATTTTCACGATAAAATGCTCCTGAACACCGCTCTGCGAGCTTGGCCAGCCCGTCAGCATCCAGTTCCAACCGTGCCCCCTCGTCCACCAGCGGCGCAATCCTCAGCGCTTTTTCATAACTGTCAACCATTTCATCGCCGCGGTATGCAACTAACTTGAATGAGTAATCGCCGCGCTGGTTCAAGCGCAACTTGCATGACCACGTCCGCGCTTGTCCCTGCACCGGCTCAACTCGCACAGGCGTCGTGCTATTCCCAAACCCCAGACTGGCCGTGAACCTTATTCCCTCGGCTGCGCCCGGGCTGGTAACTTGAATTTCCGGAGTCGCCTGTTCTCCGGGCCGATAGGCTTCTTTATCCCATTTAACCGTAAACACCCGCCCGCCTTCTTGTTTGCCGGTAAGATTCCGAATGCACTGCCGCCAGAACAACCCAAAAGCAGTTCGCAATCCCTCTGAGCGGCTTGTCCATTTCCACATCGTGTTCGACGCGAGCGCAAAAACCTTTCCTTTTCCGAAGTTATGCATCGCAGCAAGCGCCACAGTCCGGTTTTCAAGCCGAACCTCCATCAATACCGTCGCTCCAACTTTTACTTCGCCTACAGGATTGACGCTCTCCACAATCGCCCCTTCGCGTATCAACGCTTCAGAAACTCCGCTCAAAATTGGATGCCCGCTGGCCGCAGGCGGTACCTTTATTGGAAAAGCGCCCAGCGCCATTTCCGGCTCCCGATCGTCCAGTTTCCAGGGAAACATTGGCGCCAATTCAGTGCGCGCATAACCGCCAGCCCCAAACGACTTGCTGCCTCCAAGGAAAATCACCACGCCGCCACCTTCAGCATATTGCAGCAGCGCTTTCATTTGCTGTTCGGACCAGTCTTCCGCCGGGAATGAACCAAGTATTACGCAATCATAAAGTTTCAGCGTCTTTTCACTTGTCGGAAAGCCGGCTTCCAATTCCTCATCGCCAGGAAGCCGGTCGCCCTGCAGCGTAAACCGCTCGCTCAAAGTCCTGAATAAAGCCGTAAAAGCAACACCCGGATCGCGCGCCATCTCCGACCGAATGGCGCGAAAATCCATTCCCAGTTCCCTCGAAAAATAGAGCACATGCAGCGATTTCTTCTGCGCCTCAACTGCAAAATGCCGCACATTGTTCAGCGTGGTCAATTCCCCGTTAACCGGTCCCGCTGTCACCCTGAAATATCGCAAACCGACTTCCTTGTTGCTCGTTGCAAATTTGACCTGCGCCCGGCGATTTGACAGGTTGACAGTCTTGTCCGCAACTGTCCGCCACTGCCCTGACACCTGCTCTTCCAACACAACCGGCACCCTGCGCAATTCCTGAACAAATCTGCGCCCGCCGCCAGTCCGCGCCTCAAGATTGACCTCTATCTCATATTCCACTTCCTTTTCAACTGTTGGCGGATGCGAGACTTTTTCAATTGCAATGTCATTCCACTTGTCCGGCGGAGCGCCAACTCCCAGGATATGCAACGGCACAGGAGGCGGCAGCAACCCCTCCAACGTGTCATCACCGCCATCAGTTACAAGCAGCACCCCAAGCGTGGATGCCACGTCCCGCTGCTCGGACATCGCCGCCAATACCCCGCCAATGTCAGTTCCGCGAATCCCGTTGGTGCGCGTGCCCTCGCCTGCCTTGTGTAATTGTGTGGTAAAGTCCAGCGCCTCAACCTGGATATCAACAGGCAGGCTTTTCTTCAGCCGTTCCACCGCTGTCCGCGCACGCGCAAGCCGGCTATGTTGTCCGTCATCCACAACATCCATTGATGATGAAGCATCCACAAGAACCAGCAGCTTGCCACGTGCTTTTTCCATTGTCTCCACATACCAGACCGGTTCAAACACCGCCACAAGCAGCAGTATCAGCGCCGCGGCCTTCGGCGCGATGATCATCCTTGCCTTGACAGGCTCAAGCCTCGCCAACAACCGTTGATACACTGCCCAAAGCCACACTGCCGCAGCCAGCACCAACAGCCCGCACAAAAACGGGCTTAGATGCGGACGCCAAAGCAATGCAGCTATTATGCTCATGATTTCCCCGCTACTGCCTCCGCTTTCTCTTCCGGACGCGAAAATCCACCGGTGGATTCCGCTGCCCGCGGTTTGCGCGGAGGCTGGCTGGACAACCAGCCCTCAATCAGACAACACGCCAGCGCCAAAAGTAAAAACGGTAGAAATAAATCAAGCGAAGCCTGCATTCTCCGCGCCTCCTCACCCACATCATCAGCGCTGGTGAAATCGCGCAACTGGCATCTCAAGCCTCCAAGGGCGGGTATTTTGTCCCCTGAAACAAATCGCCATACTCCCTCCCGCTCCGCCCCCCGCACGTACACGCACCATGCCCGCTTGCCACCCTGCACAGTATAAACGCCGGAGCGTGGAAATTCCGGACGTTTGCCTGCCTCTCCCTTCCATTCCAAGCCGCTGCCTGTTACAGTGCGAATTTCCAACTCCCGCAAATCTTCGGGCACCGTGGGGAGCCGCTCGCCTGCCGTCAAACCAACCAGCACGTCAGTGGCTTCCTCGCCCATCAAAGCCATGTTTTGCACCAGCGCAAGGCACCCCCCCTTGAGCGGCAGCGTGCTCCATTGCGGGTCAAAAGCCACGCCACTCAGAAAAATGTTCCCGCGCCCCATCCCGCGCCACGCCAGCAGCACGCGCCCATCCTCCAAACCAAGCAAGCCCTGGGTTTGCTCGGATAACTTCAGGGGCACATACTTGAAGGCTTTTATATTCCGCAACAACAAATCCCCGCGCGCTGTCCTCAAATCCGTGAATACCGGCGCATTTGGCCTGAACGAAAGCACTTGAACGCCCGATTCTGATGACTCCTGGGTCTCCGGCACGGCGCCAAGCCAGTCCGGTGGCCGGCTTGCAACCCGTGAATCGTTGACACGCGGCACAATCATCAAATTGCCGCCCTGCTCAACATATTGCCGCAATGCGGTTTCCTCGCTTGCCCTTCCGATCAAGGCATCCCAGGGCAACACCACAAACACCGGACGCTTGTCCGCCAATGAAACAACCAGGGATGAAGGGTCCACAAACTCCGGCGCCAACCCCGACAAACGCCCGTCCAACGTCGGCGACAATGCAACTGGCAGAAGTCCGAAGTCATCCTTTTTTCCGCCAAAAAGTACAGCCCGTTTCTCCGCCACCACAAACGCGAGGCTGGCTCGATTGTCGGCCAAAAATCGGTCGCCCTCGTACCAAACATTCACCCAGTGCAACCCCGGGTTTTGTGGCTCCAAAAGCAAAGTAACGGACTTGTCCGCGCGGGCTGGCACCACAACCTCAACAGTGTTTCGGTTGCCCTGATCGTCAGCCCAATTAAGCCGTCCGCGAGCATCCACATCCTGCCGGTTTGACAAATCCACATCCACCGGAATCTTCCGGCCAGCCAATGCCTTTCTTCCAGGCAGTCGCACCGATGCAAGCGAGACATTTGCCTCCTTGTCCAGGGCAGTACCCAGCCGATGCACCATTATCAATGTTCCCGCCCGGGGTGTGCGCAATGATGAAAGCCGGTTCCATTCCGCTTCCTGCAAGTCGCTTAGAATATGCACCTCGTACCTGGTTGCCGTGCTGTTTTCTATCAGCGAAAGAGCGCGTTCCAACGCCGCCGCCGCCGAGCCGCTCGCTTCCGTTTCCTTAACCTGGGAAACTGCAGACTTCAGGCTCGCCCGGTCTGTCACCAAGCCGGCAGGAAGCGGCACAGTTGGATCATCCACTAGCAAAACCACCGCCGCGGCATCGTCCTTGTGTTTCAGGTTGGAAATCAGGGCCTGCGCTGCATCAACTGCAGCCCTGAGTTTTGTCTGCTCGCCCTTGAAACGCGCGCTCATGGAGCCGGAGTTATCCAGCACCACCACCCGGGCCACGCTCCCGCGCGCCCCCGCTCCGTACCAAACAAATTTTGCCAGTGCCAAAAGCAGAAACAAAATCATCAAAGTCCGCAGCGCCAAAATCAGCCATTCCATTATCTTTTGGCGCGCACTTAGCTTCGGATCTATCCGGTGAAAAAACATCAGCGAAGGAAACGGCTGAGGCCGCTTTTTCATCCGGAAAAACAAATGGAATATGATTGGCAGCGCAGCCAGCGGTAGCAGCCATGCAAACAATGGAAATACCGGCGCATTAAGCATGTTCTGGCCGCCTCCCAAACAGCCGCCACCGCGCCGCCTCCTGCCGGGCACTCATCAAGCAGTTTTTCCAGTTACCGCTCATGCCCTCGTCACCCGCATGTGCAGGGCCTCCTCGACTGGTTTACGGGTAGGGACAAGATAATAATCCGCAAGGCAATCCATGCAGCCTTTGCGCAGCGTTTCTATGAATCGGCGCACCTCAGCCGCATACGCCTCCCGCACTTCGTCTGCCTGCAGCACAAGGCGCTGTCCGGTTTCCAGTTCCCGCAGCTCCACCAAACCTGCAAAATTAAACCGGATTTCTCCGGGGTCCAGTACATGCATGATTGTCACTTCATGGCCATCGTGATGCAAATGCCGGATGCCACGCAATGTCTGCGCCGGTTCACACAGCAAATCTGAAATCACTATCACAAGGCTGCGCGATTTGATTTGCGCTGCCACATTGTGCAACGCCGCTTCAACGTTGCTTCGTCCGGAAGCCTGCGCCTCTTCCAAACCCAATAGCAAAGGCCGCAATCCCTCCAGACTTCCGGCCGGCTGAAATACCTTGTACACATCTTCGTTGAACAGCATCAATCCGGCAGAATCCCCCTGACCAATCAAAATGTACATGAAGCTGGCCGCCAGATAACAGGCATACTCAAATTTGGTGTAAATCCCGCCCTCCCGGTAATTCATGCTTTCCGAGGTGTCCAGTAGGATGAATGCGCGCAGGCTCGTTTCCTCCTGATAGCGTCTTATCACGTACCGGTCTGACCTGGCGTACACCGCCCAGTCAATGAGATTCGGCGGATCACCCCGCGTGTACTCGCGGTAATCTGAAAATTCGACTGATGAACCATGATGCGGCGAACGATGCTGCCCCTGTCGCGGACCTTCCATCGGACGCCTGACCGCCAAACCAAACCCCCTCAAACGGTCAGCCAAATCCGGCGGCAGATATTTGTAAGCAACGGTTTTCAATTTCCCGTTTCCGGATTTTCGATTCTGGAGTCAAGCCACACCGGAATCATTGCGCCGCAAACCTCATTTGACGTACTCGGGCTCTTTGACAGTTTCCAGAATCTTCTTGACGATGTCATCGGTGTTAACACCCTCGCTGGCGGCCGCAAAATTGCAGAATATGCGATGCCGCAGCACTGGCAACGCATGCGCCCTGATGTCCGCGCACGACACGCTGAAGCGTCCCTGCAGCAAAACATGCGCCTTGGCTGCCAGCAACAAATATTGACCGGCGCGTGTCCCAGCCCCCCAACGCACCCAGCGCTTTATAAAGTCCGGCGACTCCGGATTCTCCGGACGCGTAGCCCGTATCAAGTGCATGGCATACAGCGCCACATGGTCGCTTACCGGCACCTGCCTCACAAGGTGCTGGCATTTCAATATCGCATCTGCATCCAGTACCTTCGCCAGATTCCAAACTTCCTCGCGCGTGGTCTCGAGCAAAACCCGCTGCTCATCAGCCAGGCTTGGATACTTCAAATGTATGCAAAACATGAATCTGTCCAACTGCGCCTCCGGCAGCGGGTATGTTCCCTCCTGCTCTATTGGATTCTGTGTCGCCAACACCATGAACGGGTCCGGCAGGGCAAACGTCTGGCCGGATGCCGTTACCCGCCGCTCTTGCATGGCCTCCAGCAACGCCGCCTGCGTCTTTGGTGGAGTACGGTTGATTTCATCAGCAAGTAGCAAGTTGGTGAAAATCGGCCCGCGATGAAACTGAAATTGACGCCGCCCTGTCGTGGCGTCCTCTTCCAAAATATCCGTGCCTGTAATGTCGCTTGGCATCAGGTCAGGCGTGAATTGAATGCGCTTGGTCTCCAAGTTCAACGCAGCTCCAAGCGCCCGGACCATCAGCGTCTTGGCCAACCCCGGCACTCCTATCAACAAACAGTGCCCGCGCGCAAACAGCGCAACCAAAATTTCATCCAACACTTCACGCTGCCCAATAATGACCTTCCCTATCTCGCCCAAAATCCGTTCACGGGCATCTCTTAGCCGTGCCACAGCCTCAATCGGCTCCCCGGACGCCGGTGTAACAGCCTTGGGCGGCTCCACAGCAGCCGCAGCAACCAGTGGCTCAACTGCCACTGGAGCTTCCTGTTTAACAGCCGGTTGTCCTACTGGCTCACTCTTCTGCTGGACGGGTTGTTCCAACGAGACACTGGAAGGCTCAGCGCTCACAACCGGCGCTCCAGTCTCAGTTTCGTTTCCGGCTACGGCACCATCTGCCACGCTTGCGCCATCTTCCGCTGAAAAAGTGAACTCTATATCCCCCAGCTTGAAAACTGTGCCATCCGTCAGGGCAAGATAACGCAGTGTCTCTCCATTATGCACAATCCCGCTGGAGCTCCGGTCGTCTTCAATGGCATAGTTTTCTCCGTCCCGCACTATTACAGCGTGGTGGCGCGATAACGACGGAGCCGGCACGCACAAGTCGCTCGATTCTGAACGGCCTATACGAGTCCGCTCCTTCAAAACAAATTGATATTCTTGATTGTTAAACCGGTATTTTAGACTGGCCATAAATTTGGCGTGATTTTACTAAACCAATGTCATCAGTTCACACAAAGGAAGTTTCAAAACCTCTCCACACCCTCCCCTATTGCTTGAATCGCACGGCAGCTTGTTCCAACCCCGGAAAAGGCCACCTCCGCCCTTCCCATATTGCTGGAGCATTTGGAGCAAGCCATCCGCGCTGCCTATTCTGCCTGACTCACGGGCCGTCAGTGTGTCATGGTGTACATCACCAGATTCACGCCCAATTGCGCTGCTGAATCAGGCTCGTATCCAAGGGCCAGCGGGTGCTCCATCCCCTGCCAGCCCATCTCAATGTCAAACGGGCTGTAAATAATCTTCAATTCGCCACCTAAATTAATCCCCTGAAGCAAAGGCGTCTTAAGCTCAGGCATCAACCGCTGCACCGCCGGCGTATAGCGTACCTCGCTTATCTTGAAAACCGTGCTGTACAAAGGATGCGTTGGCTCGATCATTTTCAGCTCCGCATCTGGCAACAGCCGCTTCAATTCCCGTTTAACCGCCTGGTCAAATGTGCGCAACCCAAGCCCGTTATTGATGAATAACGTGCCGCCCCGCCCCAAAAATTGTCTCAAACTGTTCAACGCTGCATCGTCCCACCTGAATTCATCGAGACCGGTAAGGTACAGAAAATTGTAATTGGACAAATCATCTTTGCCGGGCTGCACAGGCACCCGCTTCAAACTCACCTTGACGGATGTGTCCTGACGCAGTCGCCGCAACAACGCTGCCGCTCCGCCGCTGTGCACATTCCAATGGCCCTCATGGCGGATTTGGGCAAAAACAAACTCATCTGTCGGATGTTTTTCATCCAGGGCCCCAAACAATTCTGGCTTGGCGGATTCGCGCGCCACATTCGCATAGCCTATCGCATAAGCCATGATGTTGACCCCAATCCGGTTTGCAGAGTTGACGTCATAATAAACCGCCTTCTGAAGGAACGGCACCTCACGGTCATCCCATCCGCAGCCCAAACCATACTTCGACAGCAACACACCCACCCGCGAATAAACATACATCCCTTCCAACAAGGGGCGGTCACTTGAAAGGTTCTTCGGGTATTTGACCTTCGTTACATCCGTCATCATGTGGTAAATCGGATGGTCCAACGGCAGCTCGCGCCATGGATTTTCGGGAAACGCCTGCTCCATCGCCTTCTTGAACGAACTGTAGAAATAAGGTGAACCGGCAATATTGTCTGCAATCACCATTCCACCTCTCAGTACGTACGCCCGCAGTTGTTCAAGCTGTTTGTCCGAAAATTTTATCGTGCGGCTTCCGCTGAAGAACAATACCGGGCTTTTTACCGGGTCCCAGTGGAATGTCGAGAGGCTCATTGCCTCGCTGCCATACGGTGTGGCTATGGCGCCGCTGGTCTTTTGCAAAATCTGCTGCAAGTCCGACGGACATTGGTTCCAGTCCGCCACCTGCGCAACATGGCCATTCTCAAACTTGTATTCCGCCGTATCACCCCAAATCACCTTTGTCACGAGTTTGGGCGGACTTGGGTCACGCTTTCGCTCAGACCTTCTCAGAGGCGTTGCCGGCAGTGGCAGTGGCGGGACACTCTCGCCACCGCTAATCCGTCGCGGCGCCGCCTGTGGCGGCGGCCCCAGCGGAACCAGCCATTCATTCTCATTCGCAACAGCCTCAAGGCTGCATGCCACCAGAACCGCAACTGCTACATTTTTCATTTTTACCTCCATACCCCGGCTTTTTTTTTAAAATTACCCCCTCCAACTCATTCTTGCAACTCAAATTTACTACTCACAGGTTATGCTGGAGCAATGGAAGGTTTATCGGCGGATGACTGCGAGCCAGTCTTCCTCCGGATCAGAAGGAGGCCGGCCAAGCACAACCTTTCCACCGGCGTTGATCACGCGCACAGTTCCAAATTGCAAAGGCCCGCCGGCCCGTGGATTAAACCACATCACATTTAATCGCCCCGTTACCCCTGCTAAATCCAACTCAACATCACCATCCCGGACACCATTCGGGAGATAAACAAGGTACAATTCGCCTCGTTTTGCAAAACAATACCTGCTGTTGTCGTTTTTTTCGTTTCCCACAAGAGCGTCCATATTTTGCATTTCCCAGAACGGAATCCGTTCTGTTTGAAAAAACTCCAGAGCTATTTTCGCGTAATTCCACGACTTTTCACGACTTCGCCAGTCTTCACAAACTAAGTCATTCTGTGGCAACTTGTAGCCGAAGTAATACTCGACGCCAGCTCCTCCGGCCATCAAGTTGCCCCAAAGCGTGAATTTGCGAATATCGTGTAAAGTGTATGCAGGCTTGTCTTTCTCGACAGCCTTACCGTCAAACCCCTGATACCCCTCGTCCGGCGGCACCCCCAGCGACGCTGGATTTTGTTCATCGTTTGCCACAACCCATGGTCGCCCAGCCCGCTCAGATTCACGCACCCATTTGAGCGTCCTGGCGTGAACTTGATTCCAGGGGTTTTGCAGTGAAGCTCCGGTCAGCACCGACCTGTCGCCAAGCAGTTTCGAGTAAACGCGGTCCTGCCAGTCCGGGTAAGTGTGTATTACAATATGGTGGTGGTATGGGTCGGTGTCATGGATAAATTGCGCCATTGCCGTCTGCTGCGCCGGCGTCTGTGTATTTTCCTCCCCAAGATTCCAGTTTAATGCCAGCTCATGCCCGAATCTTGCAATCAATTCGCGGCAGTACAACTTGCGCTCCACGCCCAGATCGCCGCCATCAAGTGCCTCCGGAATTACAACCGTTTTGCCATTCAAAAATGAATCGTCATTTTCAGTCTCCTGCATCTTGAAGTGCAAATACAGCCCCAAGGTTTGCGCGTGGTCGAAGACAACCTGCCACTGGTCAAGCTTGGAGCAATCATAATGGAGCTTGTCCTCCCGCGTTACGAACGGCCATACATCATCGCCATCGCCGCCGGCATTATATGTAAGAAAGGAAAAGGCATTGGCGCCCTGCCCCGCGAGATAATTCAACGCCCCAATCAGCCCTTTGCCCTTGCCGTTCTTCCAAGTCGGATCTCCAGGACGCCAGTCCCGCAAATGCGGCGCCCATGTCTTGAGCTTTGCCGGCGCAGCCTCGCCTGCCCGCGCCTGGCGGCGTTTGTGCGAATAGGTTCCGTCAAAATCTGCGTAGGCCAGGAGATTCTCCGGCGCGTCGGCGCCCGCTTTCAAAAAGTACACGCCGCTGCCGCCAAATTGAAGATGGTGTTTGTTAACGTATTGGAGGCGACCATGGGCGCGGAAATCCCGGCCGGTTTTATCCGTAGGCTCAATGTTGAACTCGCCTTTTAATCCGTCGCATCCATCCACTGGCTCCACCGCCGCATCGTCATTTATTGCCGCGTTCTTTCCTTTCTTAAACTCGATCTGGTAGCGCCATGTTCCCGGTTTGTCTGGAGAAAGATGCGCCCGCCACTTATTGCCTTCGGTTGCAGAAGTATTTGCCGCATCACCATCAGCGGCAAAATAGCCGGGCACACGATACCTCGGCGCACCGGAAGCATGCTCAAAGATTACATTAAAACGGTAGTCCGTGAACGGATTTGGATTGTTGTCCAATTCCCGGGCAAAAGGCCCGCTCAACGTCAAGGTTACTTTATGCCACTGCCGCAGTTCGCCGCTGATCTTAACCTCACCGGCGGCTGCAATTTGGGCCGGGAAAATTACGAATGCCCCGGCAAAAAAACACAGGGCACATATTGTCCTTACAATTCTGTCGTAATGGCGCTCCCTTGCTTTCATGCGGTTGATTTTTTCACAACCCCCGCATCTTTACAAGCACAGCGCCACCGCCAAAGAATTAGTTTACAAGACGGTACCAGTTGTCCCTCTGCCGTGGCTCATAGCCCAGCTCAGAAATCAACCGACGCATGTCTGCGACTCCCATCCTGAAAGTGGCTCCGGCCTGGCTGACCACATTCTCCTCAATCATCACGCTGCCCAAATCATTCGCTCCAAATTTTAGCGCCACCTGCCCGATTTCAGGCCCCTGCGTCACCCACGAGCTTTGCACATTGGCAAAATTATCAAGATAAATGCGGCTTAATGCCTGAGTTCGCAAATATTCATGTCCGCCAACCGTTGGCGCCTTGAGGCGGGTGTTTTCCGATTGGAAAGTCCACCCGATAAATGCAGTGAATCCGCCCGTCTTGTCCTGCTGGGTGCGCAACCTATCGAGATGTTCAATTCTGTCTTCGACAGATTCCACGTGTCCAAACATCATAGTGGCTGACGTATTCAACCCCAGCCTGTGTGCGGTATCCATCACCGCAAGCCATTCGTCACTGGTGGCTTTCAATGGCGAAATCCGCCTGCGCACGCTGTCAACCAATATCTCCGCGCCGCCACCCGGAATGGAGCCTAATCCGGCTTCTTTAAACATCTTTATCAATTCCTCCAGCGGACGGTCGAATGTCTTTTGAAAATGAATAAACTCGCTCGGGCTGAACCCATGGATGTTGATGGTGGGAAACTTGGAGCGAATATGGTTGAGCATGTCCAGGTACCACTGCAGCGGCAAATTGGGATGGTGTCCCCCTTGCAAAAGTATTTGCGTGCCCCCAAGTGCAATCGTTTCCTCAATTTTTTGGTCCAGTTCCTCCAACGTAATCACATAAGCATCCGAATCTTTTTCAGTCCTGTAAAAGGCGCAAAACTTGCAGTAAACGTTGCACACATTGGTGTAGTTTATGTTCCGGTCAACACTGTAGGTGACGATTTCATTGCCACGCCCTCCGTAAGCCTGGGCCTTGGCCAGTTGACGCCGTCTGTCCGCCAGCAAACCCAGCTCCGGAAGAGGCAGTTCATAAAGGCGCCGTGCCTCCTGGCGGTTTATCCGCCCGCCCTGCCAGACTTTTTCCAACAGCCCGTCAATTTGCATCTCCAAAGTCATGCCGCTTCAAGTTAACTCAAATCCATTTAAGGGCAAGCACGCCTGCGAGCCGGTTTAATTCCAGATTGATTCGGCAAATAAAGGCCCATCCGGAAACCGCGTCCCGGAAAACAAATGGTGATAACCGGAAATTGTTCAGATTTACGCCGCGACCGTGGATGTCTTCTTCGGCTCGCCCTTTAACAATGCAAGAGCATAGTCGCGATTCATTCGGGCTATGAACGTTAGGTTGATGTTTTTGGGGCAAACTGCTTCGCACGAACCGGTGACGGTGCATGCTCCAAAGCCGGCGGCATCCATTGCCTCCACCATGGCCTTTACACGCAAATAGCGCTCCGGTTGCCCCTGCGGCAGGTAACCAAGATGCGAAACCTTGGCAGCGGTGAAAAGCATTGCGCTCGCATTTTTACAGGCCGCAACACAAGCGCCGCAACCAATGCATTGTGCAGCGTCCATCGCCAGCTCCGCATTTTCTTTGGGCACCGGCAGGTTGTTCGCCTCAGGGGCACTGCCGACTCGTGCGGTTATGTAACCGCCGGCCTGCATAATTTTGTCAAATGCCGCGCGGTTTACAATCAAGTCCTTGATTACCGGAAATGGCCGGGCGCGAAACGGCTCAACCAAAACCAAATCACCGTCCTTGAAGCTGCGCATGTACGTCTGGCAGGTGGCAACGCCGCGATGCGGCCCGTGTGGCTTGCCGTTTATTACGCACGAACAAGTGCCGCAAATGCCCTCACGGCAATCGTGTGCAAAGGCAATCGGCTCAATCCCCTTCAACGCCAGCTCCTCATTCACCACATCCAGCATCTCCAGAAATGACATGTTGGGATTTAGCTCGGGTGTGTCGTATATTTCAAAACGGCCGGGTGATTCCGCATCCTTCTGCCGCCAAACTTTTAATTTTATTTTCATGTTGAACCAGGACGTTTCAAAAAGATTTACTTGTAGCTCCGCGTGCTGGGATGGACCTCTTCAAAAACCAACGGTTCAGTGTGCCTTACAGGCGCTTTGTCAGGTCCCTGATATTCCCAAACCGCCACATGGCTGAAATTCTCATCATCCCGCTTTGCCTCGCCGTCCGGATATTGATACTCTTCCCTGAAATGGCCACCGCAGGATTCCCGGCGCTCCAAGGCATCCAGACAAAGCAACTCGGCAAGCTCCAGAAAATCAGCCACACGCCCCGCGCGCTCAAGTGACTGATTAAGTTCGGAATCCCCGCCCGGCAGCAACAAGTTGTGCCAAAATTCATCCCTGAGTTTTGGGATCAATTGCAGTGCTTTCTTCAGACCTGCTTCATTTCGCGCCATCCCGCAATATTCCCACATAATGTGGCCCAATTCCTTGTGGAACGACGCTACAGTGCGCTTTCCCTTGATTGACAACAGCCGCTTGATAATCCCGCGCACATTCTCCTCCGCCTCTTGAAATGCCGGATGCTCAACTTTTGGACGTTTATCCGGATTCTGTGAGGCCAAGTAATGGCTAATCGTGTATGGAATGACAAAGTAACCATCCGCCAGCCCCTGCATAAGGGCGCTGGCGCCGAGCCGGTTGGCGCCGTGGTCAGAAAAATTGGCTTCTCCAAGCACAAACAGCCCGGGAATGTTGCTCATCAAATGATAGTCAACCCAAAGCCCTCCCATGACATAATGTAGCGCAGGGTAAATCCGCATCGGCGTTTGATATGCGTTTTCACCCGTTATTTCGTGGTAAATGTCAAACAGGTTGCCATAGCGTTCCCTGATCTTTTCCACACCCAGGCGCTTGATTGCATCTGAAAAGTCCAGGTAAACCCCGCGCCCGCTCTCGCCAACGCCACGGCCCTCATCACATACACGTTTTGCAGCACGGGATGCAATGTCGCGCGGGCAAAGGTTTCCATAACTTGGATACATCCTTTCCAAATAATAATCCCGCTCCTCCTCTGGAATGCTTTCAGGCGAACGCTTATCCCCCGGCTTTTTTGGCACCCAAATGCGCCCGTCGTTGCGAAGCGACTCTGACATCAACGTCAATTTCGACTGGTAATCCCCGCTGACCGGGATGCATGTCGGGTGGATTTGGGTAAAACACGGATTGGCAAATCCAGCCCCGCGTTTATAGGCGCGCCAGATGGCAGTTGCATTTGAATTGAGCGCATTCGTCGAAAGATAGAACACGTTTGCATAGCCGCCGGTTGCCAGAATCACCGCGTCGGCATTGTGGCGGCTTATTTTTCCGGTGAGCAAATCTCGAACAATGATGCCTTTCGCATGCCCATCAACAACCACCAAGTCCAGCATCTCGCTGAACGTATATGAAACAACATTGCCGGCAGCGATTTGCTGGCAAAGCGCCGAGTAGGCGCCCAATAACAACTGTTGGCCGGTTTGGCCGCGCGCATAAAATGTGCGGGACACCTGCGCGCCGCCGAAGGAACGGTTGTCAAGCAACCCGCCATATTCCCGCGCAAACGGCACGCCCTGCGCAACGCATTGGTCTATGATGTTCGCACTCACCTGCGCCAGCCGGTACACATTCGCCTCACGCGCCCGAAAGTCACCACCCTTGATTGTGTCATAGAACAGGCGAAACACAGAATCGCCGTCATTCTGATAATTCTTGGCCGCATTGATCCCTCCCTGTGCCGCTATGCTATGCGCCCGGCGCGGAGTGTCATGGTAAACAAAATTCTTGACCCGGTATCCCAACTGGCCAAGCGTGGCCGCCGCAGAAGCGCCGGCCAATCCGGCTCCAACAACAATGACCTCGTACTTGCGCTTGTTGGACGGATTGACCAGTTTATTCTCGATTTTGCACTTGTCCCACTTCTGAGCCAACGGCCCGGAAGGAATGCGAGATTCCAGTTTCATTTTACTTGCGGTTCTCCTTAAGAGCGATGCTCGTGGACTGCTGCCCCTGTTTTTTTGCCAGATACTCCCGCCCGCAACCGAGCAGAACAGCCGACGGAATTGCCAGGTACCCCACACATAGTGCCACGGCAACTATCTTTGCGCCCTTTTCAATAATCGGACGGTACACTTGATTCACAAAGCCCAGAGACTGGAACATGGCTGCAATGCCATGACTCAGATGGATGCAAAGGAATCCTACCCCGGCAAAATAAAAAAGACACGCCAATGGCTGGCTGAATCCAGCCACCATCATTGCATAAACGTCCGGATGGCCGGCGCTGTCCTTGAAAACGTCGGTCCTGAAATTCCCGGCGCTGAAATTTATCGCCTCAACTTTGAGCGTGTAATGCAGGAGGTGATATACCAGAAAACAGCCAACGCTAAGCCCGCCAACAAGCATCATTCGTGACGCCCAGTCTGCACCGTAGGGGGGGTGTTCATGCTCGTAATCCACCGGACGCGCAGCCCGGTTCTCGCGCCAGAGCGATATCGCGGAGACGACATGCAAGACCGCCAATGACAGCAGCACGATCCTCACCGGCCAGAGCAACTCAACATTGCTTTGCAGAAAGTGTGCATACCGATTGAGCGGCTCCGGCCCGAGAAAAAACTGCAGATTCCCCACCATGTGCCCAATTACAAACACCACCAGCGCCAATCCGCTAAGCGCCATGATGTATTTCTTCCCCAAAGTTGACCGCCAAATCCGTTTCAAAACATTCATCGTTTCAAATTTTTGGAGTCCAACGCATCGAAACGCAGCAATGTTATGATGGAAATTAGAATTCGTCAACTCCCATTGTTTCTTTTCTTTTGAATTAATAAAAGGAATGAAAGAGCGCAACTTGGACGTCACATTTACGCCTCTTGTCGTATTCACCAAGCTCGTCAATTTCGCCATACTATTACGAGAAATGACCCAATACGTGGTAGTCACAAAAAGCGATTTACGCGGCAAAGTTGCCATAACCATGTTGACAAAGTAAATTATGATGGAAACAAAAGACAGCTCACAGGGAACAGGGCTGGATTTGAAGCCAGACAGCTTTGCTGCCCGCTTTTGCGCGGCTTACAACTGCTCCCCCGAGAATTTTGCAGAGCGCGCTGCCTATCTCTGCCTGCATCCGGATCACCGTTTTTTGGCGAAGTGTTACTGGCATTTTGACCGGGAAAGTTTTGCCACAGACATTGACATGATTACTCTGCTGGGGCGCGCAACAAACTACGACGAATTCAAACTTGAGCTTGAAACTTTCCGAAAAACCAACCCCGTCCATGGACTGCTGCGCAAAGAACTGCACCTGCGTGTTTCAGGACTATCCCTTTTGAGGTTGGCCCGCCAGCTTTTCGGTGAATCCAAGTAGAGGCAAGCTCAGGTTGGATATTTATGTGAATTGCCTTGGTTGGCATGACTGCTTAAAATGGCAGCCATGCCAAAGGCAGGCGTCAGAAAAAGGCGTTCGTCCCGGAAAGCGCAACAGCGCCGGGTGCAGCCGGTTACAAAAGAGACCATGCCGCCACGGGTACCACAATGCCAGCACGGCATGATGCTTGCCGGGTTGGCAAATGCCATCCGCCAATTGCTTGATATCCACGACGTAGATGCCTCACTTAATGCCACACTTGAACATCTTGGAAAAGCCTCAGACGTTGATCGCGTGGTTATTCTTCGTTATCAGCCCGAGCTTACCGGTGATTTGCAAACGCTTCGTTTAACTCACGAATGGTGCAAACCCAGTCTTTCCCCTTTTTTGGCCATGGTGGCTTCCCCCGCTCAACTTTCATTCAAATTCCGCAAGAACATTCTCAAAAAATTGATGAGCGGAAAGCCATTTTCCAAACTCGCCAGCCAATTGCCGCCAGCCAAAAGAAAAATAGCCGAGTCTTTCGGAGTGCGTTCATTTCTACTTGTACCAGTATTGGTGAATGGAAAGTTTTGGGGATTGGTCGGCTTTGATGATTGCCGGCACGATCGCATCTGGCGTGCGGATGAAATTTCCGCTTTATCCGCCATAGCCAACGCCATCGGGCTTGCAATTCAGCGGCATGCCTTTCTCCAAGCTTTGGCTGGGCGGGAGCAAAGTCTCCAACAAGTAATCCAAGCTGCCAATGATGGCATTATCGAATGGAATCTGAACACAGACTCCGTCACCTACAACGAGCGGCTCGCGCAAATACTGGATTTGAAAGAAACCCGGTTCTTATCGGGCCAGAATGCCTTTCAGAAATATGTGCATCCGGAAGACTGGCCGGATATTCGGAAAGTCCTTGAGCAAATAAAAAACGGGGACCGTGCGCACTTTGAAGGGGAATTGCGTGCAATAACTGAACGTGGTGATACCAAGTGGCTGTTTGTGCGGGCTATTGTTGCCTCCACAGGGCAAGGCGCATCCCGCAGGCTTCATGGAATAATCTCCGACATCACTGAACGAAAGCGTGCCGAAAAGGCCATGCAAATTCAGAGGGACCTTGCAATGACCCTGAGCGCAGTCACCCGCCTGGAGGATGCGCTTGAGCATGTTTTGAAAGCTGTTCTCGATGTTGAAGGAATTAGCGGTTGCGGGATTTATTTGGTGGAAGAGACATGTGGAAAACTGCGCCTGATCACACAACAACGTTGCCCTCCTTCCTTTGTCGAGAGGGTCAAAGAATTGCCTTTGGATTCTGCAATAGGCCAAATGGTGCTAACCGGCCAGCCGGTTTACACTAGTTTGGCCGATGCACACTGGCTCCGTGCCCTTGCGAGTCCTGATCCATCATGGCGCGGCGTGGCAGTTGTACCGTTCAAGTATGGCGGTAAAGTCCTCGGAACGCTGACAGCATGCTCGCAAGCCTTCGAAATCATTCCTCCTTCAAGCCAGTTGGTTTTGGATGGAATTGTTGCCGCAATCGGGGGTGTTATTGCGCGAACCAGAATTGAGCAGGAACTCATTCGCAGCCAGGAGTTGTTTACCGCTTTTATGGAGCATTTGCCAGCTCTGGCCTACATTACCGACAGTCAAAGCCGACTGCTCTATGGTAATCCGTCTTTTATGCGGCTTTTCAGCAAGTCCGCGCTTGGCAAGACTCCATTGGAAACCCCCTCCATACCTCGCGACACGGCGGAGCGTATGTTGGCTCAAGACCAGGAAGTACTGAAAGAAGGCGAGAAGGTGTTCATCCGTCCCCAGCCTGTTTCGGGCCAGCCGCCGGCGATCTTCAAAGAATGCCGCTTCCCAATACGGCGCGAGGGCATGCCCGTTTTACTGGGCAGCATTGTTCTGGACATAACCGAGCAGGTACAGTCTCAAAAGGCGCTCGAGAGGCGCACGAAAATGTTCGAGGATTTGTTTGAGTTCACCCCCGCCGGCCTTGTAGCAATAAATCCCGACGGCAAAATCGCCAGGGTAAATCGCAGAGCGGAGGAAATTTTCGGGATTCCACGCGAACAGCTTGATGGCTGCCCGGCTGAAAGCCTTTTCAAAGAGCCTTACAAAACAAATTTTGAAAAAAGCCTTCGTACGGTCATGCAAGAAGGGCATTCCCATAAGCCGACACCGTTCTTGGAAGCCGTTATTATACGTGAAAACGGATTGGAGATTCCAGTTGAGTTGATGCTCACACGCATTGACACCGATGAAGGTCCGTTGGCATTGAGCATCATCCAGGATGTTTCCGAACACCGCCGTGCAGTTGATCAAACACTAATCGCCATGGAACAACAGCGTGAATTCAGGCGTTTGCAGTCCACTTTCATCTCACTTGTATCCCACGAATTCCGAACCCCGCTGTCCGCAATTCTAAATGCTACGGAAATGCTGGAGGATTTTTATGACCGCCTCGACCCAGCCCGCCGCCAGGCCTATTTCCGAATGATTAAGCAGGAAATCTCGCAATTTTCGAAGCTGATGGAAGAAGTGATATATTTGGGGTGCTTCGAAGCCGGGAAAGTTACTTTTACGCCGGAGCCTGTCCGGCTGCGCGAACTCTGCAAGGCGGCAATCGCAGAAGCCTGTATGTTGTTTCCAGACGGCCCAGCAATCCAATTTGAATGTGAAATCAAAGATGAATGGGCAATGGCTGATCGCAACCTCCTGCACTCCATCCTTTCCAATCTCCTGTCCAACGCAATGAAATATTCTCCGGAAAAAAAGCCCGTTACCTTGCGCCTGAAGCAATATTCCAAACAGATCGAACTTCAAGTTGCCGATAATGGGATAGGCATCCCCGTCAACGAACAATCGCGGCTGTTTCAAGCCTTCTTCAGGGCAAGCAACGTGGGGAAAGTAAAAGGCACAGGCGTAGGCTTGCGGGTTGTCAAGCATTGCGTGGAGCTTCACGAAGGTGAAATCCAATTTTCAAGCCAGCCTGGCCGCGGAACAGTTTTTACGGTTCGCATTCCATTCCATGGCGTAAAGCCAGACGAACTTGAAACAGTATTAAGAGAAGATGCCAAAGATTCTTATTATTGAGGACGAGGAGAACCTGCTGCAGTCACTTGCCGAAAGGCTGCGGCTGCATGGCTATGAGACAGTGACAGCCGCCGATGGCGAGGAAGGGGTGATGCAGGCTCTGAAGCATTGCCCAGACTTGATTCTGTGCGACATACTTCTGCCAAAACTCGACGGTTATGGAGTCCTGAGCGTATTGCGCCAGATGCAGCGTACCGCCCAAATCCCAGTCATTTTTCTCACAGCCAAAACTGATCCCCGCGACGTGCGCATGGGAATGAATCTTGGCGCCGATGATTACCTGTGCAAACCGGTTAGCCGGACAGACCTCCTTCAAGCCATTGAAGCCCGACTGAAGCGCCACCAAGCCCAGGAGGAGTTAATGTCCAAAAGATTCATGATGGTACAGCAGCTTATGAATTCATTTGCTCATGACCTGCGCGCGCCGTTGCATGCCATTCTCACTGGCGCAGATTTGCTCAAGCCACGCCGTGGTAAAAACCGCGTATCCACCAGGGAACAGGCCGAAATTATCAAGGACATAGAGTCAGTTGTCCTGCGGCTTAACAAGCTTACCGAGCGGTTCCTGCTTTATTCCAAAGTCCGCCTCGGCAAACACCCCTTCCAATTAAAAACGTTCGATTTGGTGGCTATCTGCAAAGAGTCAATTCTGGAGTGCGCACAGCCCAAACGCGTGCAGTTGAACGCCAATCCAGCTTCCATTTCAATCGAAGCAGATGAATACCAAGTACGGGAAATCATGGACAATCTCATCTCCAACGCCCTGAAATACTCCCCAAAAGACAAGCTGGTTCATGTAAATGTCAACGCCGATGCACAATTTGCAGTCATCGAAGTCAGGGACGAAGGTCGTGGCATACCGGCGGAAGACCATGAAATGATTTTCGAACCGTTTCATCGCGGTTCAAACACCCGCGGAATACCCGGCAGCGGCTTTGGACTGGCAATCACAAAAAGCTTTGTCGAAAACCACAATGGCCAGATCATATTTTCCAGCAACCCAAATAATGGCACAGTTTTTATCGTACGCCTGCCGCGTTCACCCGTTAAAATTCCTGAAGCGACCTCCCAGGAGTCAGAAACTCCCAAAAACACAGATATTGGAATAAAAGAGCGGTAATTTGAGTCAAAGCTATGGCGGTGCATTCACAATGCCCGTCCAAATGAAAGTACCTACATGACAAATAACGAATCGGAAAACGTGGCGGCTCTGGAGCGATTGACTGCGCAAAGGCAGGCTTTATTGAAGGAGCTGGGCAAGGCAATCGTGGGACAACAGGACGTCATTGAGAATGTCCTGCTTACGATTTTTTCAGGCGGCCATGCGCTTGTGATTGGCGTGCCCGGTCTTGCCAAAACGCTGTTGATACGCTCGCTTGGGCGCGTGCTGAACATGAGTTTCAGCCGCATTCAATTCACCCCCGACCTCATGCCCTCAGACATAACAGGCACCGACATAATTCAGGAAGACCCCGAAACCGGCAAACGCCATATCGAATTCCTTAAAGGGCCGATATTTGCGAACTTGATTCTGGCCGATGAAATCAACCGCACGCCCCCGAAAACCCAGGCCGCGATGTTGCAGGTCATGCAGGAGCGAGAGGTTACCATCGGCAACAACACCTATCCACTTCCCAGCCCGTTTCATGTGTTCGCAACCCAGAATCCCATTGAAATGGAGGGAACTTATATTCTGCCGGAGGCGCAAGCCGACCGTTTCATGTTCAGCATCATCGTCCGCTATCCCTCTCATGAACAGGAGGAAAAAATAGCGCGTGACACAACAGCATCGGAAACCCCGGAACTCCAGCCCATCCTCAACGCCGCCGACATACTCGAAATCCAGAAACTTGTCCGCGCAATGCCAGTTTCCGCCGAGGTGGCCCGCTTTGCAGTCCGCCTCGTTGCCAGCACACGTCCGGACGACCCGCTTGCGCCAAAATACGTCAAGGAATTTGTCAGATGGGGAGCAAGCCCGCGAGCCTCACAATATCTCGTACTTGGGGCTAAAGCCCGCGCAGCAGTTTCCGGCCGCCTCTGCGCCGACTACGAGGGCGTGCAGTCTGTCGCCCGCCAGGTGCTGAATCATCGCATTCTCACCAACTTCAACGCCCGTGCACAAAAAGTTGAGGTATCGGAAATCATCGAAAACCTCCTGCGTGACGTTCAACCGTAGCATCGCCGTGCCCCCAACATTCACAATCAACCCGTCCGTGCTGGCATCTCTGGATGACCTGTCACTTTTGGCACGCATCATCGTGGAGGGCTTTCTGGAAGGCCTGCATCGCAGCCCTTTTTTGGGCTATAGCACCGAGTTTTCAGCCTATCGTGCCTATGCACCGGGCGATGATTTGAGTCTGGTGGATTGGAAGGCATGGGCGCGCACCGACAAGTATTACGTCAAGCAATTCGAGGATGACACCAACCTCACATGTCACATTTTCCTGGACACCAGCGCTTCGATGGATTTTGGGAATGGTTTGTTCAACAAGTTCTACTATGGGCGGCTCCTGGCGGCTGTTCTGGCTTATTTGATGACACAACAACGCGACGCCCCCGGACTGGTGTTGTTCAGCGACACTGCCAGCGCCGCTGTGCCTCCGAGGGCCGCCCGTTTTCATGCCGATGAAATTTTCCTCACTCTTGCGCGGCTGCAAGCCGGCGGCGGCACCCAAATTGACACCGGCCTGCTGAGCATTGTTCAAAGCATCAGCAGGCGCGGACTGGCAGTGGTGATTTCCGATTTCTTTGCGCCAGGCGACACCGCTTGCGAACTGTTGCGCCATTTGCACGCCCAGCGACAGGAAGTAATCGCCTTTCAAACCCTCAGCCCCGAAGAGCTGGACTTCCCTTTTGGCGGCGCGTTACTGCTGGAGGACAGCGAAATGCCCATTGAAAAACCGGTTCATGCGGATGCTTTCAGAGCCAGATACCTCGAACGCCTGCAGGCATTTTGCCGCGGCATCAAGGAGCAATGCACAGTGCTGGAAATGGATTATCATCTGCTGCGAACTGATCAGCCGCTCGAACTGGCTCTGATCAGATACCTGGAAAAACGCAGCACCTGCTGATTTGTAATGGGATTGTCATTCGTAAATCTTGCAATGCTCGCCGGACTCGCCGCCCTGGCAATCCCGGTATTGATCCATCTGCTCCTGAAGACCCGCCAGCGCAAGCTGCGTTTCAGCACACTCCGGTTTTTCGACATCCTCGACAAGCAGTCGGAGAAAAAACGCAAAATACGGCACTGGTTGCTGCTTTGCCTGCGCCTTCTGATATTGGCGCTGTTGGTGTTTGCCTTCGCCAGACCTTACCTTGGCGGACACAGTCCGGCATCAACTCGCCCAAAGCAGCTCCAGGCCATTTTCATAATTGACCGCTCCGCCAGCATGCTGGCAAAAGACCGCGAAGGCCAGCGATGGAGCCGCGCTTTATCCGCCATGGAAAAAACCATCGCCAGTCTTGACCATCAAACCAGAGTCGTGCTGATAAACTGCGGGCATCAGGCCGATTTACTGGCCGGCGCGGCATCTCCAGCCGATGCATTAAAAACATTGGCCAATCTGAAACCCACAGAAGGCGTTGCGCAACTTCGCGACGGTCTGCGACTGGCGGCAAAGCTCGCCGCCGGCGGTTCCCACTATTCCAATATTATTTACATCGTCACCGACTTGCAACGCGCCTCCTGCCGTGACCTGCAACTTCAGCCACTGCCCGAAAATGTTGCGGTTGTGCTCCTGAATTTCGGCGACCGCCAGGCGCCAAACCTTGCCATCACCGACATTCAACTTTCACATTCGGCAGCCAAGTTTTCTTACGTGACAGTTGCAAACTTTGCCGACGAATTCAGCGAACCGGCCAACCTGCGCGTTTATATTGACGGGCGTCAGACCCATTCGGTGGAAATTCAACCCGGCGCAGGCGAAGTCAAACAGGTAAACTTCTTACTGCCAGGGCTTGCGCATGGATGGCACGATGTTGAGGCGCGACTCGAAGCCGCCGATGCGCTGACAACCGACAACCGCCGTTGGCAAACATTGTTTGTTCCACCGCCAATTTCAGTTCTGGTTGTCGAGCCGCGCCAGGGCGTCAAAATTTTCCAGGAAGAAAGTTTTTTTGTAATGGCTGCGCTTGACCCGGCTTTTGGATTAAGCAACGCGCCCCTTGCTGATTTTCTGCTTGAAAAAACCGCCCCTGAAAACCTCGTTTCCAAAATTGCGCCGACAGGTGGGAAACCGGCCTATGAAGCCGTGCTTCTTCCGGGGTTGAAACGCCTGCCTGCAGGTGCGCCAGCCGCGCTACTGGCGCATGTTCAGGCCGGCGGCGGTCTTATGATTTTCATCAATGACGCCGTCAGCGCAAATCATTACAACCTTGAACTTTCGCAACTTCTTCCGGCGCCGTTGGGCACAGTCGAAACCGCCGATGATTTGGACTGGCGTATTTGGGAGTGGGAGCGTAAGTCACCTGTTTTTGCGCCATTCAATGCCCCCAACAGCGGGAACATCTCCCTGTCGCGTTTTACCCGTCGTTTCTCCATCCCAACATCTGGCGCCGGTGTTGTCCTGGCGCGCTTTCAGGACGGCATGCCTGCACTTCTGGAACGAACAATCGGCAAAGGACGCGTGCTTTTGTTCAACAGCACATCCGACACGTCCTGGAATGACTGGCCCAAACATAAAACATTCGTGCCGTGGCTGCACAGCGCCGTCCGTTACCTCGCGCGACGACATGAGCAATTACCCAACAATGCCGTAACTTCCATTGAAACAGGAAGGGAGATGGAGATTTCATTGGGCGCAGAGTTTCACAACAAGCGCCTGCGTTTGATCTCGCCGGATGGCAAACAAAAAGAGTTGCAAGCAGACAGCCATGGATTGGCAACGGGGCTTGAGCCTGTCACACCGGGCATCTACTCGCTTCGCACACCGGATGGCCGGGAGATTCAACGATTGGCCGCTAATTTTCCACTTTTAGAATCCGATTTAACAGCCTTCACCCCTGCTGAATTTCAAAGGCAAATAGCCCGAACCAATTCAACCTCATCCGCTGCCCAAGCCGGCTTGTTCACGGATATAAACGATGGCCGCAGGGAAATCTGGCGGACATTGTTGCTGGGAGGCTTGCTTTTGATGTTGGTTGAGACCATATTTGGCAATCGGACTGCGCCATGAGTAAATGAACGATTTCGAACAACAAGCACGCCAGCGACTGGCTGCAGCCAGCCACTTGAAAGACCGCGCCCGCCGCATCGGTTGGATTCTGCTGAGTTTGGCGCTGGCCCTTGTCACCTTGCTGCTCTTTGCAGTGGTTGATTACTGGGTTTTGCTACCGCTTGGAGCGCGTCTGGCAGGTGTGGCCGTTGTGACCGGCCTAATAATCACAGGCACGTTGAAAACCATCCGGATTTTACAACATCCAACACAAATGAAAGAGGCGGCGCTGGACGTTGAAGCTCAAAACCGCCAGCTCGGTTGCATGGTATCCACCGCCGCAGAGTATATCAGTGGCGAACGAAAACCTTCCCAACAATACGAACCGGAATTGGTGGGCGCCCTCGAAGCACGCGCGGCAAAAGCCCTCGTCGCCGTCGAACTGCCTTACCGCAAATCCCTGAGAATACCCATGGCAATGCTGGCGGCAGCCATCGCTATAATGGCCGGATTTTATCTTTTTTCATCCGCAGCGCCCACTGCCATGCGCCGTGCCGTTGCACCATGGTCCGGCAAAACCTACACGCAGCTTAAAGTCACCCCGGGCGACGCGGAGCTCCCCATGGGCCGCGATTTTGAAATCCAAATTTATTTCAGCGGCCGCCACCCCAAATCGCCGCGCATTCGCTGGCGTGAAACGGATTCAGTTCAATGGCGACAGTCACCACTGACTACAAATGAAACCGGCCTCAGCCTGTTCACAATCAAAAATGTCCGCCGCCCGTTCATCTACCAGGTCCAGGGTGGCGATGCGGTTTCCCCGGAATATATCGTCACGCCCTTCACTCCGCCTGAAGTGAAAGAATTGGAAGTCCGCCTCACCTACCCGGCCTATGTGGAACGGCCTCCAATAGTGCAAAGCAACGGCCATATTACCATGCTGCGAGGCAGCACCGCCGAGTTCACCGTCTCTCCCAACGTCCCGCTCAAAAAGGCCCGTTTGTTTTTCGAGCGCTTCAGGCCGGTTGAACTGCTGTCGCAATCGGTTGAGCAATGGACGGGCGGTTTCGTCCTGCGCACCAACAGCGATTATCGGATTGAATTGACTGACTTGAGAAACCACCGCGGCAGCAATTCAGAACCCTATCATCTGGTGGTACTGCCTGATGAACCGCCAAAAATTGAAATCCTTGAACCAGCACGCGACATGCGCGCCGACCCGGAACAAGTCATCAAAATCAAGGCATCAGCCACTGACGACTTTGGCCTTCGCGAAATCCGGCTTGTGTACAACAAACTTGGCGAGCCACCCATCAAAAAACTGCCAAATCAAGAGAAACCAAACGCCAAAGGTGAAACCGAAGCTGTTTTTGAGCTGCCACTGTCCGAACTCAATCTTCGCGAATACGATGTTGTGGCCTATCACGCTGAGGCTGAGGACAAAAACGATTTGGACGGCCCGGGAATCGGCAAGTCAAAGGTTTATTTTATTGAAATCACCCCGCCCAGAACCAGACCGCCAAGACCCGCACAAGAACAAGCCCAGGGCAAACAGCCCCAGAAGGCGAACCTTCTGGAAATCCAAAAGCAAATTATCGCAGACACACGCCTGCTCGACCATAAAAGCAAGCCGGAGCAATTCAAGGAGCTGGCTGAACGTCAGAAAATCGCCGGCGAACTAACTGACCTGTACAAGCAGGCCATGGCTCAAAGACACGCGCCACCAGAGGCACAGGAACAAATGGAAGGCGCCGCCGGGGAAATGAAAAAAGCAGAGGAGGCGCTGGCTCAACGCAATCCTCAAGATGCCGTTCCGGCTGAAGAAAACGCCCTGGCCAAATTATATCAAGCTGCCAAAATGATGCCCGAACTCCAGAACTTCCCAACCCAGCCATCCCGAAATGCGTCTCCTGAGCAAAATCCAATCGTCCAGTTGGTGCTCGAAACCATCCGCCAACGCCAGCAACAACAGAACCAAAATCCGGAAGTCGAACAATTAGCCGGCCAAATCCAAAACCTTGCAAGCGAACAATCTGCGCTTGCACAAGCTGCCGAGCAAGCTGCTCAACTGCCGCAAAATCCGCGGGAAACCGGCCAACAACCCACCGGACAAGCCAGCCAGCAGCATGGCGCTCAGGCACAGTCCCAGAATAACTCCGGGCAGCCTGCGCAAGGACAAGCCGCCACAGGTGAGGAAGGCCAACCCGCTCCAGGCGATAAAAACCAAAATCAGCCTCAAGCCGCCTCTCAAAACCAAGCATCAAATCAAGGAAAAGATTCTTCACAAAAGGCCGAAGAACAACAAGCCGGGGGACAAAAGGCTGACGGACAGAATGCAGATGAGCAAAAGGTTGTTGGTCAGAATGCTGACGCCCAAAACACAGCAAATCGCGATTCCCAAGCGCAGAAATCCGCGCAACAAGCCAGGGCATCACAGCAAAATTCAGAGGCCCAAACCCAAGCCGAACAAACAAACCAAGGACAAAATGGCCAGAAAGGTGGAGGTCAGCCAGGAGACAAACCGGCGCAAAAGCCCGGCTCAGGCACCAAACCCGGTCCCCAGCAAGGCCCTGATGCCAAACAATCCATGGAACAACTCGCACAACAACAAGAGCAAATGTCTGAAGAAGCGAAGCTGCTGGCACAAAAGCTTGAAAAACTCGCTGGCAAAGACATGCGATTGGGACACAGCCTCATTCAAACCATGAATCAGGCTGCCGGCAAAATGAAAGCCGCCGCCCAAAGCCTTAAAGGCGGACAACCACGCGAAGGCGCCGGACTGGCTCGCGAGGGCGGCTATGGCCTGAACACCGTTGCTTCCATGCTTGCCAAAATTTTGGAGCAGGAAAAAGACCTTACTGACACTTCCGCAGAAGATTACCCGCGTGAATACGAAACAGCCATCCGCGAGTATTTGAGGCGGCTTTCACATCAGGAATAATTGCCCGGTTTTTTACAGCACGCCAAACCGGTGAATGGTTGTCTGTTTGTAAATCTGCCCCGGACGCAATACGATGGACGGGAACTTCGGGTGATTGATCGAATCAGGGAAATGATCGCACTCCATGCAAAACCCGTAGTGCTTTTTATAGACAATGCCGTACTTGCCGGTAAGCGTGCCGTCCAGAAAATTGCCGGTGTAAAATTGCAGTCCCGGCTCGGTTGTAAGAATTTCCATTACACGGCCGGTTTTGGGCTCCTCAACACGCGCAGCAAGAGCCAGTTTTTTGCCTCCGCTGTTCAAGACGTAATTATGGTCATAGCCGCGCGGATCGTTTGTAAGTTGGTCTATGCGCGAGCCAATTGGCATTGGCTTTGTGAAATCCATCGGCGTCCCTTTCACCTTTTTAATTTCACCAGTCGGGATCAAGGTATCATCAACCGGCGTGAAACGATCAGCCTTCAAAGTGACAATATGGCCCAAAATATCGCCTTCACCCGCAAGGTTGAAGTAGCTGTGATTCGTAAGATTGACAATCGTGGCCTTGTCGGTTGTCGCGGTGTAATCTATCCGCAACTCGTTCTTGTCTGTCAGGGTATAAATCATCGTAACCGTGAGATTCCCCGGATAACCCTCCTCGCCATCCGGGCTTAAATAAGTGAACTTCACCGCCACACCATCCTTGGCCGGCACTATCTCGGCTTTCCAAACCACCTTGTCAAATCCCTTCAGGCCACCGTGAAGATGGTTTGGGCCGTTGTTCTGGGCCAAAATATACTCCCGCCCGTCCAATGTGAAACGGCCTTTGGCAATACGGTTGGCCACACGGCCAATTGCAGCCCCAAAGTAAGGATGTCCGGCAAGATATTTTTCCAACCGATCGAATCCCAAAACAACATCCCCAAGCCGGCCCTGCCGGTCAGGGACATGTAGTTCAGTTATGATCGCCCCATAAGTAATCACCTTGCACACCATTCCCTTTGCGTTTGTCATGGTGTACAATTCAATTTCAGTTCCATCCGCCAGCTTGCCGTAACTTGTTTTTGTCACTGTTGCTTTCATGGGCGCTTCTTTCTCGGCCGCAACTGCAGCATTGGCCAGCGCAAGACCGGCCGCCAACAAGATAATCATTCCATTTTTCATAAGCGATTTATTTTTCACCACTTCAGCCCGCCAGGCCGTCCGTGCTCATTTCGCAACGCCCAACGGGCTGAAAATTACATACAACAAAAGCGTTATCGCCACAACCACAATGCCGGCAATTTTGGCTGTTCTTGAGGACTCAAGTTCAATTGAGGTCTTCTGCTTGAACTCGACAGGTTGCGGCAGCGGCCGTATCAAGGTTATCACAGCCATCACAAGGAAACACAGTGCCAGGCATACTGCCATCCGGTTAAGAAACTGCAGATTCGGAGCCGCCACCTTCAAAAGGCCGTAAGCAACGACATTCGTCAGCAATGCCACGGTGCCGCATATTGCCGGCGCGCGCCGAACAACGATCCCAAAAACGAATGCTGCAAGGATCCCCGATGAAATGAAGCCCTGGCTTTCCTGAATGATTGTAAAGATGCTGTTGCTGATTTTTGGATTGCCCAACTGCGGCGCCAGAAAAATGGCCACCGCCGTAAAGACAACCACCGATATGCGTCCAACCAGCACCACCCTGCCCTGCTCGGCTCCCGGTGCAATGTGCTTCTTGTAAACATCCATCGCGAAAATCGTTGAAGCCGCATTAAGCATGGCCGCAAGCGAGCTGACCACCGCACCCAACAAAGCCGCCAGCACAAATCCAACCAAGCCGCTTCCCTGTGGCAGCACATTTCCCAATAGTTGCGCCAATGCAGTGTCGTACTTGTACGCTATCAACTTTTCCACCGTCGTTGCTTTCCCGGCCGCAGCCGCGCGAGCTTTGACACCTTGATTATACGCGTCCATTTCCTGCGCAAGATCGGGATGCGCATTTCGCCAGGCATGGTCCTCCGTGGTGAAAATCGCATATTCGCCCGGAGCTGTTTTATCAAACCTTTCCTGAGTCATGGGCAACACCCACGGATTGCGGGTTTTTACTGCGTGCATGCTTTTTTCATCCGGATAAATCGCCAGCAAGTAACTGCCAGCTTTCCATTGAGCAATTGTTTCATCTTTCGGCGCATCCGCCCGGCTTATAAACCGCGTCTGTGGATTTGCCTTAAAGTATCTCGCCATGCTTATCGCGGTATCTGAAACGGCCTCAAGCCGCATATCCCTGTGATAAAGGTTGAACGCGATTATGCCGGGGATGACAATTACAAACGGAATCAACAACTTCAAAAACGCGGCAAAAACTATGCCACGCTGGCCCTGAGCAAGGGACGCAGAGCCCAACGTCCGCTGCGTTATGTACTGGTTCAATCCCCAATAGTAAAAATTCGGTATCCACAATCCCAGCAACAGGGCTGTCCACGGCAGGACGCTGTCGGTCGCAGGCAAAAACATGTTCATGCGCACCCGGTTCAGGCTCATGAACCGCTCAAACGTCCCCGCGTCAGGCGCAAGCGTTTGGACGGCTACTGCGCCTGTTTCGACATTCACCACGGCAGCCGCCTCCTGCGCCACTCCAAGTTTCTTGAATGCGAAAATCATTATCACCGCGCCCCCCAAAATAAGCGCGCTGCCCTGAACCAAATCCGCCCATGCGCATGCCTTCAACCCGCCAGCCGTAACATAAAGCATTGCAATTATCCCAATTGCCAGCGCCCCGCCAAACAAACTTATCTGATACCCGCCCTTGCTTGCCAGCGAGCTGATTGTCAGCGCGCCCGAATATGTCACAGACCCAAGCAACAGCAGGTAGATCAACACCGTGGCAACAGCCATCAACGTCCGCGCAGTGCTGTTGTATCTGTACTCAAGAAATTCCGGCATTGTGAAAATACCGGCGCGCAAAAAATAAGGCAGGAACCCAAACGCAACCACCACCAGCGTTATTGCAGCCATCCACTCGTAGCTGGCAATCGCAAGCCCAACATGGCTGGCGGCATTGCCGCTCATCCCCACAAATTGCTCGCTGGATATGTTGGCGGCTATGAGTGAGAAGCCTATCAACCACCAGCGCAATCCGCGCCCGGCAAGGAAGTAATCCTCGCTGCTGTGCTCGTTTTTGCTCTTGATTAGCCCGACACCAATGACAATGGCAACAAAAACAAAAAAGATTGCCACGTCCACCGTGGTTAATTTGAAGACCTCGCCGCTCATGGTATTTTTTTTCTCCAATCCCCTCCAAAACCCAAACTTAAACCCTGACCCCATTGCTTCGCAGCCAAAGGGATGTCACGTAAACAGAGGGCTTTTTATCCGGCTCACACGCAATTGTCAACATTCCAAGCCGTGAAAACGGAATACGCGCCTTACTCTCCCTCAAATGCGCCAATATCAATAACGCCTTTGCTTGGACGGCTGACATGGCATTTGCCCGCCTCAAGGCTTCTAAGCGGCGGATGAAATTCGGGCCTGATCAGCGGCTTCGGAAAGGCGCACTCCCACGATACAACCATTTCGGCGCTGCCTGAATCACGCAACGGACTCGACGCCGCCAACCTGAAATCCCCTCCTGCCAAATCACGAAAGCCAGGCTCACGTCCGGTCCGCGTCAACTTCCACGAAGCGGGTATCCCCGCAGTTTTATCCAGAAGCCAGTTGTTCAAGCCCAACGTACGATAGCCTGTGGCAGTGCCTGAAAAAATCCGTTTAGGCCCCTTATCCCCGGCCACAACGTTGTTAATCATCTCCACGCTCTCAAACACATCCTGACATTTAAATAGAGTCACCCCCACCGGTGCGCGTCCACCGGCCACAAAAGTGTTGTTGACAAACCTGTAGCGGCCATGGCTTGCGCCGCTGCCATCCCCGCCCAAACGCACAAGCTGCGTTGGCGTGCTGCCAATTTTCCAAATCACATTGCCAACAACATCAGAATCACAGCGAATAACCCGTCCAGTCTTTTCCACACCGCCATGCCGGTCTGGTCCTATCAAATCCAGTTCAAAATAAACCGCCCCTTCAATCCAATTGTAGTAAATCTCGTTTCGTAAAGCCCGCGTCTTTACATTATTGCCGCCAGCAGCATCGTGAAGGAAACAAAACTCCATCCTAAACACACCATCCGGATAATGGGCTGTATCCATGCCAATGTAAATTTGATGAAATGTTCCTCCCGAACCACAGTTATGGACTTCCACCCTCTCAAGTCTCAGCGAACCGGCTGTGTCTGAATTCAACAGCCCATGCCCGCTGCAATCCCTTATCAAGACATCTCGAACAGTCACCTGATGCCCCATATTTCTCAGCCCGCGCACATCCTTGAAACCTCCTCCGCCAATGATCTCGAAGTTCTCAAATACACAAAAATTTCCGCTTATTCGCACCACCGCCCCATAATCCTCACGGGCGCCAGCCAACACAGGGCGTTTCCCGTCACGCAGGATTCCGCGAATGATGATTGGATTGCCTGACGTGCCGGTTGCATCAATGCGCACCCCGCCCCCATAAGTAACCCCACCTTCAACTTCCACAACATCACCCGCTCTGAGGCGGGCGACCACAGATTGCAAGTTCGTGTAATTACTTTGCGGCCCTACATGCCAGACGGCGGCGCCAAGGCAAACCGGCCACAAGAGGAATGCAAGAATTCTCAAGGTAACAGCAATATCCGGTAAAACCGGAACGGAATCGTCCGGGCCGCGGGGTCCTGCTTGCTTGAGGTTGAGCTGGTTGCAGTAACATCGCCCAAGTCAAACCACGGGCCGCTGACTAGATTAGTCGAATATTGCACCCGATAGGTGCGTCCGGGGCTTGAATCCCATGTAAGTGTCGCGCCACCGCTATTGTAAACAACAGCCGTTCGCGGCACGACTTTGATTGTGAACGTTTTGACATCCACCAAACTCGGCGAGCCATCATCATAGACCGCCACCGTTATTTGATAAGTTCCCAAATCATTGATTGTTGGCGTCCATCGGAATGAACCAGTCATAAAGTTGAGCGCCGCACCCGAAGGCGCTCCAGATAACGTCATGTAATAAAGGGCATTTACTGGGATATCCGAATCAGTAGCCGGTATGAAAAAGCTGATTACATCCCCTGGATGCGCCACAATGTCCGGCAATGGGCCGATGACTGGCGGGCTGTTAGCCTCCAGCACAACCACCTGAAAGGTTTGCGTGGCGCTTAGATGCGGCTCGCCAGCCTGTGTAACAATAATAGTGATTGAGTTTGTTGTACCACCATAAGTCTCACCCGGCGTCCATTGAAAGACTCCGGTTGACGGATTTATCGTCGCACCCTGCGGCGCACCCGTGCCCAGTGAAAATTCAAGGGTAACAGGCGGGCGGTTGGGATCATAAGCCGAGTTGGTGATAGACAGAGTTTCTCCTTCGTTTACCACCCGATTTGAAACTGGCGCCAATGTTGGCGGCAGCAGCACCGGATTTGAATTGGTAACGCCGAAAACCGGCGCTGCAGCCACCCAATTGGTCGGGTCATCGGCATAACCACTCAGCGACACCCTTTGCAGTGATGCCCCCATGCCATCGGCCGCCGTTGGCCACGGGTCAATATCGGCGTACTTTACGCGTTCAACCAATACATAGGGCACATGGCCAGCGTCAGGATCAGGCGGCATACGTGGCGCATCCGGCTGATATAGCTCCACATTATCGCTGCCATTATCGAGCTTGCCGCGATAAGGCCCATAAATTACAAGGCCATTTGTCACCCCGTAATGCTCGCGGAATGCCGCCAGCGCATTGGTATCCACCACAGGATCAAAACTCACCACAATCAGAGAACCGCCAGGCTCCAAAATTGTGCCGGTTGGAAACTCGTAATCCACCGCATCGCGCAACCTCCATGTGTTCGTGGGATAAGCCGGGTCATAGAGCGGCACGGAGTAATCAGCCGTGTTGTATAGTTCGATAAACTCATCCAACACATTGTCATTTGTCCCTATATCCGGCGGATGATACATGATTTGCCGAATTACCACCGGCCCCACCAAAGGATACGCATTTGGCGCGCCCCGTCCCTGCCTGAATTCCTCCACCGTATTCGGGTCATCAATTCCAAATGTGCGTGCGCTCATTGCCACATAATCTTCCTTGCCCACACTGTTCACATACCGTCCGAAGGAAACCCCGGGCAGTGCCGCGCCAAAACTGGCGCTTGCACGGTAACCGGTCAAAATTCCATCCGGTGTTGCAGTTGACAAATAAACCTCGTCTCCCTTTGACGAATTGAGGGCAAACGCAAACGGATTGTCCATTGCATTGGAATTAAACTGGTACTCGTAAAACACCACATATCCGCCCGCTGGAATTATGGTGCCATCAGGTATCCGGAACTTTGTCAAAGTGCTGCTTGCATCGCTCAAAAACCAGCCGCTTATATCCACCGGCTGGTCTGTGACATTGTGCAATTCTATTGCATCCTCAAACGGCGGCGCTGTATGCGTCAAGACCTCGTTTATCACCACGTTGGTCAATTTCCGGTAATTCGATGCCGCCGGCGATTCTGTGCCTGGGAATCGCACGATGTTGTCGCTTCCATCCGGGAAGCGCCCTTCCGAAACCCCGTTTTGCGGATTCTGGTAGGTGATGAAATCTATGAGCGTGCCATTGCCAGTTGACAAACCTATTGCTTCGCTCGTGTTATCCAACTTGAAGTTCACGTGGTTGTTGCCGGCGCTGACATTGTTATCCGCAACAAATTTTACGAAACCATTTGTGCTCGCCCCTATGAATGAAAGCGGCGCAATGCGGAATTTCATCCGATTGTTCAAATCATCCGTCAAATGCAACCCGCCCAAAGGCACCGGCTGCGGCAGTGGATTGTACAACTCAAACCAATCATCCTTCCCGCCACTGTCATTTGGCATCCATTCATTGATGCGCAACGAATATGGACTACCAGTTTGCGCCGCAAGATTCATTGCCCCTGGTGTCGGCAGCGTCAGCACCCAATTTACCGTGCCATCCGGGGAACGGCCCACGGTAAAGTCTCCGGCCTGTATGCCATAAGACAACCCGTCCAACACACCGCCGGTGTTGTTTGTTGAATCAACCAAAAATACCGAACCGCCACTGGCCTTCAGACCAAACCCGCTGTTCAAAAGCGGCTCCCAGTTGGTCGAAGCCGGCCTCGTGCCGTCGCACATTACCACAAGGTAGCCATGCGCCGCGATTGTGGAATTGGACGGGAAAACAAACCGATATGGATTGAGTGAATTATCTGTAAGCCCGTAGCCGGCAAGATTCACCGGCTCATTTCCCAGATTGAACAGTTCAACCCAGTCAACCGTGTCGCCACCTATGTTTGTAAAGCTGCGGCTGTTGGCCATAATTTCGTTTATTACAACCCCCAAGCCGGTTATGTTTGTCACAGTGATTGTATTCACACTTATGTTGGTTATCACGGTGTTTGAGAAATAACCTTGGGTTGTGTACTGGACAAGATTCACACTGGTCCAAAATGTCAAATCAGAGCTGCTTTGAGACGCATTGTGAACTTCCACTGCGATCAGATTTGAGCCGGAAACAATTCCAGCAGGAACCAAAACCGGCCCAATCAACGTCGCCGAACCGGAAACTGTGGATGCCGCTGGCGTAAGATAATTCACATCACCGGCAGGCATGTTGTATCTGTAAATCTCCTGTCCATTCAGATAATAAACCGCCCCATCATCAATAATGTGGCTGATTTGCAGGTAGTTCACAATGTTTGAGCCGGTTGCAATCGTGCCGGGATTGAACGTGTTCCGGAAATACACCGTGAGACCCGCCGCAGACAGAGTAGTGTTGATTGGAACGGCAAAGGTGCCGCCGCCAAAATTAAACAACGGCAAACCTTGCGGCCATGATGCATCCGAATAAGTTGTCTGCCTCCATGCGATGTTCAAATCGCTGCCAGTATCATTATACCGCCAATATGCGGCGTCCAACCCAAGTGAAATTACGTTCGAGCCGATAACATTTGTAGCCACCCAAATGTTCGTGCTGTAAATGTTCGTCGTGTAAATATTCGTTGTGTAAATGTTTGTTGTGGGAACAGTGTAACGCGGCGGATTTCCCGCGCCAGGGGTGGGTTGACTGAAGAATATTATGTCAGATCCGCCATTCGGTGAACGCCCTTGCGAATAATCCGTTATTTGAGGCTGATAAAGCACTGAATCAATCATGCGCCCGGACTCCTCCAACAATCCTATCATTCCAAGTTCACCGGCCAGCTTGAAGTTCAAATGCATCGGCCCATTTTCGGGCTTTCCATCAGCAAGGAAAACTTGGTAGCCATTCGCCGCTATGAATGTCAAAGGTGGAATCCGGTTGCGGAACGGCCAGCCAACCGGATTATCCGTCAAATACAGCCCGCCCATGTTCACCGGCACTGAAGCCGGATTGTAAATTTCAATAAAATCTGAAACATACCATGTCTCGCCCGAAGTCATCCATTCGTTTATCTTCAGGCCATCCGGGCTTCCGCAAGGAGCGCGCACGTTTGCAGCGCCTATTGTCGGAATCGTCAGCCCCCATTCACCCCCGGCAAGTCGTCCGATTGACAGGTCCGCAATCTGCGGCCCATAACTAACCGAATCAAGCAATGTGCTTCCGCGCTCGGCCCTGTCATAAAGCGCCAGGCTCCCGCCATCCTTGTTCAAGTTAAAGCCCATGTAAATTCCAGGATAAGGTTCGTCGCCCCCAAACACGACAAGGTACCCCTTCGGTGGTATTATTATCCCATCATCAAAGATAAATTTGTCAATTTGAGCCGGATTATCCGTCAGGCGCATGCCTGAAACATCCACTGCTTCATCACTGTCATTATACAACTCAACCACATCCGGGTACTTCCCATAGTTGAAGACTGCATTCCTGTTGAACGCCAGCAACTCGTTCAATCGCACCGCCGGCGCGCCTGGCACAACAAGCCACGTGCGTGAGGTCGTGGGCCGATCGCTGCTTTGCCAGGCTCCCGCCGAATTCTGGCCAAGCACCTGGACCTGGTACAAGCCAGGCGACAGATTGCTCAGCACCAATGGTGTGCCAACTGGAATAACATTGGTGTAAAACGGCCCGCCATTTATATTGTAACGGTAAGCTGTAATTCCCGGCCCGCCAACGGTCAAAGTAACCCTTGTGTTCGGTGTGGATGAAATTGGCTCACCCGCAATGCTTGCCCACGGCTGCACCAATGCGCCCATGTCCAGTCCATTCGGGCCGGCACCGCGTGCCGGTGATGACGCCTTGAGCCGCAAGTCATTGGTCAAAGTTTGCCATGCGCCGGCTCCGGAAAGGTTGGCAAACTGCGGGTCCGAATTGATATTCCCAACTCCATTGGTAACAAAATCCGGCCCTGAAAGTATGCAGCGATTCACCTCCAATTGTGTGGTTCCAAAAGTCGGATCATTGACATAAACATTCTCAAAATTCGTGGCCGTATTCCAAATGATATTCCCATCAAGATACATCCCCAGCCCCGGCGTTACTCCCTCAGCTCGACGCCCCGGTTCGTCAAAATTAAATGCTGCATGTGAGCATCCCACAATGGTGTTGTTGATCACCCAATAGTAGTTCCCTTCCTTGGCAAGCGCCACATGTTCGCAGTTGAAAAACAGGTTCCGCACAATCATCAATCGCGAGTTGTTTGTCCCATCGCGTCCCCCGGAGATTGCGCTCGACGTGTCGGCCTGTGAAGTGCCTGAATCGTGTCGGACATTCATGAAAATATTGCCCTCGATGTGCGCATCCGTCCCATCCAAATCCAGCACATCATCGCTGGCGGAAGAAAACACATTGTTCAATATCTGAAGTATGGCATTGGGCCGCTGCCCGCCGGTGAAATCAATGATGTCATTGAGTCCGGTCGTCCCTCCAAACCAGTTCCCGTCGAAGATTGCGTAACCATTGGCGGGAACCCCAACTCCATGCACCAGCTCCCGACCCGTCAGCGACGGAAATACACAACCGCGAACGATGAACGAGCTGTTGTTGAATGTAAGGTATTGGGCGGTGATATTCGCAAACGAGCAATTTTCAAGGTACAAAAGCGCATTGTCCGCCCGGATAACTTGGCCGGAGCTGCCGCCATATTCAAAATCAACATTTACAAACCTGCTTTCGCGGCTCGCGCCGTTCAAGTATATCCTTCCCCATGTTCCGGTCACGCCCGGCGCGCGGGTGAACCGGATGCGTTGATACTCCGTTCCCTCCGCAAGCACCCGGCCGGTGCCGCTCACAGTCAGGGTGACGCCGGAATCCCAATAAACAGTCGTGCCGGCCTGTATGGTAAGCGTAACGCCATCGCCGACTGTAATGTTGCCTGTCAACCTGTATGGCCCTGTTGCAGGCGCCCATGTTGTGTCCGTGGTTATGGCTCCGGAAACCGTCACGGCGTTCTGCGTGTCGTACCACACCACAACATTGCTCCTGGCCACTTCCACGTTGTTGCTGCCAAAGAATTGAACCAGAACATTGTTTATGCCGGGCTGCAGGCTGATGGTATTTGTCCAACGCCCAACCCATGCCACCCATGTTGCCGGGCTGTTATTTACACGCACTCCCCTTGTCTCAATGGCGTTTGCCTGTCCGTTCAGAGTCACCGAGGAACTGGTCGTGCGATAGTAACCGTTGGACTGGGTCAACCCAACGTTGACTGCATAAACCAGCGGCAATTGTGAAAGCACGGACGCACGCCGTGCAGCCGCGTAATTCTTCATGCTCGTTATTATTTGCTCAGGCACCCAGCCGGACAGCAATTGGTCAAAAAGCGAATTTACCTGCTCCGGCATAAATGTTGTGTCACACAAACGCTTCAGTTCCTCGAAATAAATCGGCGCAAAAACATTGTTGGTCATGAACCGGTTCAACGTGGGCACATTCGCCGCGGTGTTCGGGGGATTGATCATCATCCAAATTGACTCATTTGTGTTAAAGGTGTTTGCCCCAATCCCAGTTGTGCTTGTCGTTGCATCCCCTTGTCCCAAAGTGGTGTCGAAATCATGCGGTAACAGGTAGAACCGCCGGTCTGTTGTGCCGCGGTACATTGCGTAATCATCACCCCGCCCGTTCATGATGGACGTTTCGCTGTAATCCAATAGCACCCCCAAAGCAAAATAACGCATCCACTCATGCACATCGGCATTGGCACTGACTGCTTCAAAATATTGGCTGTCAGGCAAACCGGTTGACAACGCCGCCGTCAGGCTGTCCATGTCGCTCCAGTCATTCTCGCTCTGGTTGGATGTCTTGGTATAACCGTGATTAAGATAATACGTATAGGTATTGGCACCGCGATTGCTCAAATCCGCGTTATGCGCTCCAGTCGAAGCCCGGTAGAGATTGCCGCCGCTGTTTTGTGGAAGGACGCGGTTGGCCCAATCTTTATCGTAAACCTCAAGATGCACATAACTTCCAAATCCATGTCCGGTGCTGGAACCTGTGACCGGAGGAGCCGATCGAACAAGGTTCACACCGTTCAACCGCACCTGCACCACACGTTCTGAAGCACATGGTATGCCAGACTTAATGGCCAGACTGTTGCCCACCAATTGCGAATGAATGAATTGCGTGTTAAGGTTGATTTCATTCACGTTGTTCCAACGCCGGTCCGATGGAATGTTGAGCCTGAAGTTGGGCACCGCCCGGCTGCGGCTGCCGGCGCCACGAATCCGCACTCCACACAAATACCTCTTCTGCAATCCGCCTGCATCAGAAGCTATGAACGTCGCGTTCATTTCCGCATCGCTGTTACGATAAGTTTGATAGAACGTAAGCGGGTCAGGCCCCTGGAAAATGTAACGCTCAGTTCCGGTCAAAATCAGCCGGTAGAAGGGCATCTGGGTGCCTTGGTACACTTCATCGCTGACCTGGTACAGTGCGTTTGCAGCATTGGTCATCACGCCGGTTTCAAGGCGCGCAGGCGCCGGCCATGTACGCCGGTTGTTCTGCAAATCACCAGCCTCTATGTAAAATTCAATGACTGTCCCATTTGGAAAAGCCGGCAATGTCGCCGCATAAACACCGTCGCCAGCACGCCCGTCATTATGCTGGCCGTCATCGTACATTGGCAGCGTCGAAAAAGCCGGCGGATTGGTGCCGGTATGGTCGCGGTAATACAGTATGGCGCTTAGTCCCGTGGTTAACTCATCAATAATCCGCGCCGAAATGGTCACCGGGTCACTTGATGTCGGCACAAGCGGGAAGTGCGTCGCATCCACAATCATCGGTGCGATGTTCGTGCTGGCCAGTGTGTTGGCGCGGCCCGGCGTGCCGCCGGAAACCGTGCTTGCACCCCAATTCTGCCCGTACTGATTCGGCAACAGTGGATTGCGCAATTCCAGCGTGCGATTGCTCTCGGTTATACCGGTTGCTGTATTAACCGCCGAACCATCATGCGGGGAATACCATTCCCACCCGCGCAGACCCGACATGACCGCGCTGCGTTGCCGCAAAGACCATTCACCCTCGTCCGCGTAATGAACACTGTTGACTAATTTCCCATCGGCTGTCTCAAGCCTGATTTCCTCGTCGCCGTTGCTAAGTTGACCAACCCAATCGCCCACAACGTTTGTTACCGACGGATAGACGGCAGAAAACGCCGCCCGGTTCGCAGCCACAACCAAATAACCGCCCGGCGGTATGGATGCCTCCGGGAATGTAAAATCAATGCCGCGCGTAAATCTCCAAGCAGTTACGTTCACCGTGCTGTTGCCGCGATTGTGCAATTCAATCCACTCGTGATTTGTATTTTCACTGGCCGGATGATACATGATTTCACTTATAACAATCTGATCCGCCCCGCTGGCATTCGGGTCCAAAACATAACTCCACGAGCCTCCGGCAAATGAATTGGGTGGTGTAGCCAAATCCGTTATCCCATGACCTGCTGCCCATGCCACCTGCACCATACCAGTTGGCGGTTGTACAAACTGGAAAATGTACGGCCCGGCCCCGGCCCCGCTCAACCCCGTTGCCGGCGCATTGTTTATCAACAAATCGCCAGCTTCCAGTCCGGCAACCGGTTCAGTGAACGTAACCTCCACCTGGAACAAATGCGCCACAGTAGCGCCCATTGGCGGATAAATCCGTAATATCGCAGGCGCAATGTTGTCCACGGCCTGGTAACTCCATGTGTTGCCGGGCATTGACGGATCGAAAGCATTCGGCGACGCCGCCAAATCGGCAATCCCATGGAGCGGTGACCATGTGAAAACAATCGTGCTGGCGTTTGGCTGGATAAAATGAAACTCATAAACCGCGCCGGAACCATAGACCACGTTTGCCGCCACACCATTGACCAGTAAATCCCGCGCATCCACACCGCTAACCGGCTCGCTAAATGTCACAAGCACCGATGTAAGATTGCTTACCGACGAACCCGGCGGTGGCGAAACCGAGGCAATGACAGGCGGCTGCATGTCCACCAAAACCACCTGCCATGATGCGCCTGCGCCATTGGCATCAAAGAAATTCGGTGGCTCTGACAAGTCCCTTATTGCAGTGGAAGCGGCCCATGAAAACCGCACCACTCCATAAGCCGGTTGCGGGAATGTAAATGTATAAGTCCCATTTGACCCGCTCACACTGGTCGCCGATGTGCCATTTATCAAGAAGTCGGAGGCATTGACGTTTGTCACCGGCCTGCTGAAATTGACCACTGCCTGCGTAAGCACTCCAACAATCCCATCTTGAGGCGGCTGCCGGCTCGCGATAATCGGTGCATCTGGATTGACCAGATAGTATTGATACCGCTCACTCGCAGCGTTGAAAGCCCTGGGTGGCACGGCCAAATCCACAATGCCATGATTTGTGGCCCATGTAATATTGACCACACCCCATGCCGGCTGCGCAAATCGGAAAACATTTGTCACCCCGTTTGCAGTCAGATTGGTGGCTGGAATTCCATTTATCAGAAAATCTGCCGCGTCAACATTGGTTACCGGCTGTGAAAAAATCACCGTCAAATTTGTCAGCGAATACAACGTGCCCGGAGGGGGTGTTACCGTGACAACGCGCGGCCCTTGCGCATACGGATCAAGATAATTTGCCGTTAAATCCAAATCTATAAGCAAATCCGAACTGCTTAGTGAACTATTGAATCCCATCACTGCCAGCACATTGGTGCCATTAACCAGGATATTGCTGACGCTGCGATAGTCATTGGTCACTGGTTCGGTCGCAGTTGGCGATGCATAAGAATTGTAGGCTGGATTGATAAGAGAACTGGGTACGTTTATCCGATATATTTCAACATTGTTCAACCAAACCACCATCCCATCATCAACAGCGCTTCGGAGCACAAGATTCGTAAACAACGAACGATCAGTAACCACAAACTCATGCCTGAGATAAACCGAGGAATAGTTATACCGCATGCCGGTGATTAGTGTGTTCCCGTAATATGGCACCGGCGTCTTATCGTCATCATAGTAGAACGGCGCCTGCCCCTGGCTCCATGTTGACACATCAAATCCAAGCTGGCGCCATGCATCTATTGGCGTGGAAGCCTCGCTGGTTCCAAGACGCCATCTATACACAGCGTTGGATGCAACCAAATTGGTGCGTGGTATCACCAGTTGATAGCTCCACGTCGCCCCCGCTCCAATTCGATTAAACGGATTGCCGGCCAAATCAGTAATGCCGTGATTCTGCGCCCAGGAGATTGACACCGTGCCGTATGCCGGCTGCGCAAAGCCAAACGTGTAATTGCTGCCGCCCCCAATAAGACTTATCGCCGACACTCCATTAATCAGTAAATCGCCGGCATCCACATTGGTTACAGTCTTGCTGAACAGAACCTGAATCGTGTTCAAGCTGCTTATGGTCGCGCCCGCCAGCGGGCTTTGACTCACAACAACCGGCGGATTGGTGTCCACCAACTGGCAGCTCCAGCTCGCTTCAGGCGCGTTTGCATCAAACGACATCGGCGGTATCCCAATATCCGTTATCCCATGCTGCGCCGCCCAACTAAATGTCACCGTGCCAAGCGGCGGTTGTGGGAATGTGAAGACATAGTTGCTGCCGGAGCCGCTCAACCCGGTTGCAGGCACTCCGTTGACCAGCAAATCCGATGCATCCACATTCGTCACCGCCTCGCTGAAAACCACCTGCGCAGATGTCAAACTGGAAACATAGGAATTACGAGCCGGCGTAACACTGACCAATACGGGCGGCGCCTGATAGACCAGCGAAAATGACCAGCTCGCCTGCTGCCGCCATGCCTCAAAGGCGTTGGGCGGGACGCTCAAATCAACAATGCCATGATTTGAAGCCCATGTTACGTTGATCTGGCCATAGGCAGGCTGCGAAAACGAAAACACAAAGTTGCTCGGCCCGCCTGCCAGTCCAGTTGCGGGCATGCCGTTGATCAACAAGTCGGCCGCGTCAACATTTGTCACAGGCTTGGAAAAGACCACCAATATGTTGGTCAGAACATTTGTGGTTGCGCCTGGCAAAGGCAGGCGTGCTGTAATTACCGGCGCGTTTGGATTGTAAACTTCATAGCTCCATCGCGCCCCAGCCCCATTCCCATCGAAAGGATTACCCGCCAAATCCGTTATACCATGCCCCGACGCCCAACTGACTTGTGCAATCCCCGGCGCCACTGCAGGGAAAGTGAAAGTGTAATGCCCGTTTACGCCACTTACACCCGTGGCAGGCACGCCACTTATGAGCAAATCGCCAGCATCAAGATTGCTTACCGATTCCGAGAATGTCACTTCTATCTGGATCAGTCCCGCTACTGAACTGCCCGCCGGCGGATTTTGTGACACAACAAAAGGCGGCGTTCCATCCACCACAAGATAGGACCATGTCGCCCCCGGTGCCAAATGGTCAAAAGGCAGCGCAGGATAGCCATTGTCTGTAATGTTGTGGTTATTCGCCCATGTTATTTGCACAGGACCAACCGGCGGCTGCGCAAATGTGAAAGTATAGTTGCTTCCCGAACCAGTCATTCCCAGAGCCGAAAATCCATTTATCAAAAGGTCTCCTGCATCAACGCCGGAAACATTCTCGCTAAATGTCACGGTGATGAAGGTCAAATTGGTTATCCGGCCCGGAGCCGGCTCAACCCGTGCCACAACCGGCGGCTCTTGAAACACCAAATTGATCTGCCAGGTTGCATTTGAACTGCGCGCATTAAACTCGTCGCTCGGATTTTCGGCGCTTGCTATTCCGTGATTCTCGGCCCAAGTAACTGTTACCACGCCATAAGCCGGTTGCGGGAACTGGAATGTATAACTGCTGCCGGCGCCGCTTAAAGCCGTTGCCGGCGTCCCATTCACCAATAAATCCGCTGCATCCACCCCAACCACCGGTTTGTTGAAGTTGACCGTAATATTGGTCAGCGTGATTACAACATCATTGGGCGCAGGCTGCCTCCAGACAATGTATGGCGCATTTGGATTGATCAATGAGTAAGACCAATTTGCGCCTGCTGTGTTGGTAACAAATGGAAGCCTCAGAAAATCAGTTATGCCGTGATTGGCAGCCCAAGTAATATTCACCATGCCATAGGCCGGTTGGGAAAAACTGAACGTGTAAGTGTCGTCTCTACCGGACATGGCGCTGGCTGGTTGCCCGTTGATCAGCAAATCGCCTGCATCCACATTGGTCACAGGTTTGCTGAAAGTCACAGTGATGTTGGTCAGCGCGTTTACCGTGCCGGCTGGTGGTGTTACACTTACAACACGCGGCGCACGGCCTGATGGATCAAGATAATCGGCTGTCAATTCAACATTTACCAGAAAATCAGAGCTTGTGAGATTTGCATTTGCGCCAAAAATGGCCAGCACATTGGTGCCCTCAACCAGCGCATCGGCATTGGTTATTGAAACATACACATCGCTCAGCGGCTCCGAAACATTGTTCCCAGTTGTTGTGTATGGCAACTCGCCACTTGGAACCCTGATACGGTAAATGTCTATATTATTTAACCAAACTGCCATGCCGTCATCCACCCTGTAACGCAGCAAAAGATTTGTCAGCGCATCCCGGTTTGTAACCACAAAGACATGCCGGAAGTACGCCGATACACAAACGTTTTGCATACCGCTTATTAACGTGTTTCCAGTGTACGGTACCGGAGTACCGTCAGTGTCGTAATAGAATGGCCCCTGCGAATAGTTCCAATTGGTTGGAACAAATTCCAATGTCCGCCATGCATTGGTTGGATTGGACGCCTCGCTGGTACCCAGCCGCCAATACCAGTATGCATTGGATGCAACCAGCGTAATCCTTGGTAACACAAAAGTATATGTCCACGTCGCTCCTGTGCCGGTTCCATTAAATGGATTGCCCGACAAATCCGTTATCCCATGCCCGGATGCCCATGCAACTTGAACCAATCCGGTTGAGGGCGTGTTCACTTGAAATATGTAATTACTCGTGTCCCGCGTAACGCTGTAAGCCGGCGTCCCGTTCACAAGCAAATCCCCCGCATCAACATTGGTCACCGGCTCGCTGAACGTCACAATGATTTGATAGAGATTGCTTATTGTGGCCCCGGCAGGCGGCACTTGCCCAACAATCGTCGGCGGTACGCCATCAACAACATTGTAAACCCAGGTGGCGTTGGTTGCCGTATGATCAAAGGCCCGCGGTGGATAGCCAGTGTCCATTATTCCATGGTTTATCGCCCACGTCACCAATACCTGCCCAATCGGCGGCTGTGCCAGACGAAATGTGTAGTTGCTGCCGGAGCCTGTTACATTAGTAGCCGGCACCCCGTTGAACAGCAAATCACTGGCATCCACGCCCGTCACGTTTTCATTAAACCGCACCACAACATTTGTCAGATTTGTCACTGCGCCCGGTGCGGGTGTTACAGAAACTATGTACGGAGCATCAAGGTTTGGCGGAGGCGCAACCACAGTGATATTGGCCACTGCTGAAGTGGCAACCCCTCCCCCGCTGTCATAAGCAACAGCAATAATTGCCAAATTTGTCCAGGGCGCATTTGTCCACACATAAGTGTATGGGGCCTCCAAATCCGCAAACACCAAATTGCCATTTGCAAAAAAGCTTACATTTGTAACCGTCGAAATCGAGCTGGCTGTGGCTGATAGCGTTATATTTGTCGGCGCATTAAATGAAGCCCCATTTGCAGGCGATGTAAGCGTTACCTGCGGCACGCCGGCAAACTCCTCCAGACGGATGCCGGTCAGCGCATAAGCGCGGGCACCGTCTGAAGAACCGCCCGGAACAGGCCCAACGTACTGCGAGCAAATCACCGAAAAACTGCCGTTAGCCGCAGGCACAATGTTGTCCCAGCCAACATAGTCGCCGGAAGTATTGACGCCTGTTTGCAATGCCGCTTCATCCGGACCCAGGGAAGCTACCTTCGCTTGTGTAAGAACATTGGAAGTATGCGCTGAATCGTAGGAACGCGCTCCAACAATCCTGACCAAAGTCCAACGATTTGTATAAGCAGCATTCCCGCGCACCGCCGAACCCTTGAAGGAGTAAAGTCTGTTTGGATCAAGCCCCCTGAATGTGTTTGTCACCCACTGGTTTGTCCCCACCACTTCAATACCATTGTACGTATTTGTCCCGGAGAAATCAACATAGCCTCCAAATACCGTGTCCAATGGAGTGCCCGGCAACGGGTTGCCCTGCGAACCCAAACCCGTGGCGGCTGAATACGCCCAACTCATTGTCGCCGACAAATTCACCCCGCTCCTTACATCCTTCAATGGTCCGGAAGCTGGCGCAATGACGCCGAATGGATCGTAAATCGTTGCGTTTGGACTGGTTCCCGCCCCCGGACCGTAGTCGTTAAATGCAACCCAGCGGCTTGCCGAAGGATATACATTGACATTTGCAACCGCTGACGTGGCCCGCCCGCCCAAATTATCAATCGCAACTGCTGAAAAGCTGTAATTGCCAACCCCAAGATTGGTTGTCGTCAGCGTATAAAATTCACCGTTCAATGCTCCGTTGCCAAGTTTGTTGGTGCCCAGATAAAATTCCACGGCTGTCACTACTCCATCTGCATCCGTTGCCGCAGCAGTTAGAGTCAAGTGGCTGTTCTGCAAATAGCCGGCATTGTTTACAGGGGAAGATAGAATTACCGCCGGAGATGAGTTGGAAAACTCCGCCACCATCATGAAATCAAAGCTGATATCGCTACTGGTGGTGCTGGTCTGATGTATCTCCACGGCAATCACATTAGTCCCAAGCCGCAAAAGATTTGCAGGACGATTCGTCGGGGTAAAGTTCTGCCCATCATCACTCGCGTTCGCAGCGGCAAGTGTGTTGAATGTTATTTCGCCCGTGCCCATGTTATCCCGATAAAGTTCCTGCCCATTCAAATAAATCACCGCACCGTCATCGCGCCTTAGCCAGCAAATCAGGTTGGAAACCGCGGTAGTTGAGTTGAAAACAAAAGTGCGCCGGAAATAATAGGTGATGTTCACAGCATTACTGGTGACCACGGTTGCTTCATCCCCATCCCCAAATCCCAACTGCGCTGGGCCGGCCGACCATTTCGCATCGTCAAAATCCAGCCCACGCCATGCGGTCCCTTGATCCGTGCCATCATCCAGATATTTCCAAACCGCACCAGCCGGTATCAAAATTTCAAACGGTTTGATCTGTATCTGCACCGGAGCGGAGGTGTAATTGTTTCCCATCAAATCCGTGGCAACCACCGTCAGAATGTGCCATCCAGGGGTGAAATTTGTCCATAGAACCGTCGCATTTGATGCAGCCCTGTTTGCGAAAACATTCCCATCCGCCAAAAACGCCAGATTTGTAATTGCGTACATTCCTTCAGCATAAGCCGAGTTGGTTATCGCAGGCACACCCGTGAAAATTTGTCCACTGGTCGGAGCCGTAATATATGCGCCAGGCTTGATCACATTCACATTCACTTGCGCTGATGTCGCTGTATTGGTCGGATATGCCTTGTCATAAATTCTTGCAGTAAACGAGTAGGCGCCTGTGCTCAAATTGCTGACCCTGAACGTATATGGGCTGTTGGTCACTTCCCCAAGTTTTGTTGATCCATTGTAAAACTCTATCCGGGAAACTGATGTTGTAAAAATTTGCGGTACAGCAACAAGGTCAAATGTGGCAGGCGCAATGTAAGTCGCGTTATTGGTCGGCGATGTCAGCACTACATTCGGCATCATGAATACATGCAATTCAATAGGGCCGTTTTGACTGTAACGACCGCCTACTTGTATTTGATATTCCGTTCCCTGCACGGCATTGAAAGTTACCATGCTGTTCGTTCTCCAAGGATTTGATGGCAAGTCGTTTCCGTTATTCTGAATGTAGCTGACCTGACTCAAACCGCTCAAAGTCGTTCCACTATAATATCCACCGGTGTACACGGAAAGCAGTGTGTCAAACATGCTGCCAACCGTATCAACCCGCGCAACCCCGCTTGTCGGCGCCACCCATTTCCACCAAACTGTGTTTGTAGTGTTGCGCCCATTAGGATTCGGCTCTCCACTCTCCTTGGTGGCCCCCACATTGCTGCCGGTTGCTGTCAATGCATAGCCCACCAGCTCAATTCGATTTGAAAAGTTGTTGTTGGCAGGTTGGGCCATGCCTTGGAAATTCGCCATAGAAATCGCCAGGAATATCAAAGCGGTCACCCCAGCCCAAAACCCAAGCTTGCTTTTACGTGCAATGCTCATACATCCCTCATTTGAACATCCATGCTCAACCATCAGCATAAATTGTGACACCCCGGCCTCTCCTTTGCACAACCCATGCAAAGGCTTCTTAACTACTCCCACCTTTAAACTCATTGATTCAGTCTTTCCGCAAAGGAATTTCCAGCAAGTTTTACGCCGAAAGTCAAAAAATGCAAAAATTTCGCAAAAAAAGCTTGGGTGACCATAGTAAATTGATTAGATAAGTCAGATTAGCCTGATCAGTCGAATCATTAAGGGCGTAAAATTACCTTCAGCATCCCTTTTTCCAGCCCATGCAACCGCTCAAACAGACTGGGGCCATTTTCCAGTGGCGCGATAACGCTTATCAATGGCGCCACCTTGATTCGGCCATTGGCAATCATATCAATACAAACCGGGTATTCGCCTCTGGAAGCACAGGAGCCAAACAATGTAAGTTCCTTGGTGACAATGGATTGCAGCGGAACCTCAATTGCAGGGGTGACATTCCCAACCATAGTCAAGGAACCTCCTTTTCGCAAACTTGCAATTGCCATCTGGACAGGCCCTGCCGCCCCAACAGCCTCCACCGCCACATCCACTCCGCGGCCATGTGTTAGCGCGATAATTTCACGCGGCAGGTCACAAGTTCGCGCATTAAAAGCGTTATCTGCGCCCAGTTTCAAAGCCAGCTCCAGCTTGGACGCATCCAAATCAACGGCAATGATCTTCCCGCAACCGGCAAGTTTCAACGCTTGAATCACCAACAACCCAATAATGCCTGTGCCAACCACCAACGCAGTGTCGCCCAATTTGACCGGCGTCCGGTTCACCGCATGAACAGCTATTGATACCGGCTCGACCATGGCGGCATGTTCAAAAGGCAAACTGTCTGGAAGCTTAAAGGCAACTCGCTCCGGCACAACTACGAATTCTGCAAACGCGCCATGTTGACGATAGTCCCCACATGAAACACCCAAAACCCGCCTGTTGTCACAAAGGTTTATCTCTCCACGCCGGCAGTAATGACAATTCCCGCAATAAATTGTGGAATCAAAAGTAACTCTATCGCCAACCTTTAAATTCTTCACCTCTTTCCCAACAGCCGCCACCTCCCCGGCGGCTTCGTGCCCCATGATGATAGGCGGAATGCGCCTTCCAGAACTGCCATCATAGCCATGCACGTCGCTCCCGCAAATCCCGCAGGCCCTGACGCGCACCAGAAGCTCATCCGGCCCGCATTCCGGCTCCGGCCAGTCCACAATCTCGAGCTTTTTGTACTCTTTCAGCAGCAACGCTTTCATGAAAACCGCCGGCAGTGTAATTTGTTGCCAGACTTAAAAAAAGAAAATTTGACTACATCGGAGATGGAACCTGGTTGGAAAAACCTATGCTAAATCCGCATCCTGCTTTCCCCTCGCGGCAAATCAAAACAAATTACCACATCCGAGCCGGCGCGTGTCCATGTGTTTTGCGCCAATTTGGAAATCGAATCCACTTCCTTCATTTGAACTTGAGCTTTATGCTCAAAGACAGGAACGGCATTTGGCGATGCGGCACACTTTACAGTAAAATCAGGAGCGCCAAACGGCGCACGAAAAACAACAACGCCATTTTCACGGCTGATCTGCGTCAGTTCTTTTGCGGCCCAGTACCTCGCCAGCTCCGATAGTTTCATCCAAATCACATTGTCAAATCGCTGATGCAATCGCCGCACAACCTCCTGAAAAATTTTGAAGCCCGTTTCCGCGCCATTGAAATAAATGCCCGTCCAGTGCGATACCAAACATGCCGGTTGCCCGCGCTGAATCACTTCGATAAGACGCCCCTGTTGCAAATCTGGTGTGATATATTTGTCGGCGCCTGCCGGTGGAGTGCAATCCCAGCCGCCTGTCCAGTCGCCTGTGCATCCAATGATCGAAACAACGGCGCGCGGTTCCGTGCCATTCAAACCTCCAGCGTACTCAACACGCGGCGCAACACTGCGTTCACCGCTTTCATAAACATGGCGGAAATAGTGCGGGATTTCGGCATTAAACACACTCCGGCACGATTGCAATGTCGCCTGCGCCAATTCCGCCAGCACCTGATTGCCAAAACCGCCGGGTGTGGTAATCCCATCGCATGGCAGGCCGACATTTTTCAATATCTCCAGCGCATAAGCCATGTAACTCGCCAGTTCATCCACCGAGCGTCCGCGTGTCCACTCCCAATTTTCCATGAACCGCGGACCGCGCTCCGGATACGGATGGCCCGTCTTCAAATCTATCACGCGCGTATGAGTTACCATTTCCGGGTGAAAATCCCAGTTGGATGACAAACGTTCACGCAGCAATTTTATGCTCGCCTCCACCTCCTTTCGCGTCCAGCCCGGCAATTCCCTGTCCAAACGCCCCACGCATGCCGGAAACGGCACCACGCTGTATTTGCCTTTCACTCCATGCTCCCCGCACCAGTCGGCAAATCTTCGGACAAAATCATCCGGAATTTCAGATGGCCAATCCCGCCAGTTATACCGGTGATAATTGCTGTTTTCGCCCCATGCGTCTGCAAATTGTGGTATGGCGAACTTGTTCAAGTTCACCAGGCACGTTGAATCATCTATTATGAATGATACTGGAACACGATTTCGCGGATTGAGAACCTCAACACCATCTGGGGCCGGTTTTGGGCGTTCGCCCGCAATCTGCGCCAACAAATCCGTGGCAAAGCCGGCAGCCGCACCGGCAGCCACGCCTTGCGCCGCGCATTTTACAAACTGGCGGCGGGTCAACTGCTTTCGTTCAATGTTCACTCCAACTTCGGCGTTTTTAGCGAGTTAAAGCTTGAACCGCTATGGTTTCTGCGGCGTTACGACCCTGTAAAATCTAGCACCGCCTGCATTGGTCAATTCAATCATTCTATTCGTGGCCACTGCTGGAATGTCGTACAAACGCTGCCAGTCGCCAGACGTTAAACTGAGCCGCTGTTCGATGGTATAAGTATGGTTTGAAACAGCCCGGAAGCGCAACAGCCATTTGCCATCTGGCGTTCCAACCAATTCAAACTTCAGCACGTCTTGTGCGTTTGTCGGGCTTGTGCCTGCAATGTACTCCTGCCAGTTGAGCAGGCCGTCGCCATCAGAGTCAAGCTGCCGGTCATTTGCGTCATTCGGGTTCAGTCCATTTGCAAGTTCCCAATCGTCCGGCATCCCGTCCCCATCAGTATCAACATGCGTCACCACCAACACGGCCAACCGGCTTGTCGCAACACCAAGGCTGTTAGAAACCACAACATGGTAAAGCCCGGCTTGTCCGGCGCCAATGTTCGTCAAAACCAAAATCGAATTTGTGCCCCAAGCAATGGCATTGGTCTGGTTGAACCACCACTGATAAACCAGGGGCGCCGAGCCTGTGGCTGTTACTGAAAATGCGGCGTTGGACCCTGCCGGAGCCGACACATCCTCCGGCTGCACTGTTATTTGCGGCGCCGTCCCAGCCGAAACAACTGACAATGTCACAACTTCGCTTGTAACTGCTCCGGCCATGTTGGCAACCACAACGTAATAATTTCCGCTGTAGTAAGGTTGCACATTTGACAGCGTCAGCGTTGAACTTAATGCGCCCGGCACCCTTGTCTCACCATACCACCATTGGTAATTGAGCGGCTCGGTCCCAGTGGCTTCGACCGTGAACGCAACTGTTTCTCCCGAAGTAGCTTCAACGCTCACCGGCTGCCGTGTAATTTGCGGCGCAACCGCCAATGTCAGGCTGGCCACACTGCTTGTTGCCACACCGGCGGCGTTGCTTACAATTACCAAATACTGCCCCTCATTTTCAGCCTGCACATTCGTAAGCGTCAATGTGGCGTTGGTTGCGTCACCAAGCAAGTTCGTGCTGTTAAACCACCACTGATAATAAAGCGGTTCAGTCCCTTCCACTCCGACTGAGAAGGTGGCATTCCCGCCCGCAAGCGCCACCTGATCATTCGGTTGATTTGTAATTCTCGGCGGTACAAGCACCACAAGATTCGCAACGGCGCTTGTCTCCGAATCCAATGCATTCCGCACCACAACCCGATACCCTCCGGCATCGGATGCCTGCACATTCGTCAGCGTCAACACCGGCCCAACCGCACCACCAACCGCCACCCCGTTAAACAGCCATTGATACTCCAGCGGCGCATCACCCGCCGCCTCAACCCGCATCTCAACATTCGTCCCCGCCACCACAACCTGCCCAACCGGCCCGCTCACTATCTCCGGCGCCCCTATTGGCTTTACTCGCAGCATCATCGGATAACTCACCGCCCCAACTGCTCCGTTGCTTACCACAAACTGATACCGCCCGCTCTGGTTGAGCTGCACATTCCCCAGCACCAACACATTCGTCAGCACCCGGTACTGGTTGGTCCTGCCCTCCCACAACACCTCACCGCCAGGCCCAATCCAGTAAAAGTAATTCGTGTACGCCGCCACACTGCCAACAGCCGCGCTCAAAACCGCATCACTCCCAGCCCACACCGTCTTGTCCACCGGCGGCCGAACCACCGTCAAATAACAGTTCGACGCTCCTACTCCGGTCCGGTTGGCCGCATTCGTCACCACCAACTGATACGTCCCGGCATTGCTCAATTGTATGTTCGTCCAAATCAAACTCGCATACCCCAAATCTCCCACCACCCAACTTGTCCCGCTGCCATTCGTTCGCCACCGGTACCCAAATGGCGTGCTGCCGCTGAATTCTACAGTTATGCTCACTTGCGACCCCTCAACCACAGTCTGGCTCTGCGGTTGCTTGACTATCCTCAACACCACCACCGTCAACCCAGCCAGCCGGCTCGTAGCCACTCCATACTGGTTCGACGCCACCAAATAGTAGTACCCCTCGTGATTCGTCAGCACCCGGCCTATCCACAATACATTCGATTGTACACCCACCACATTCGTGCTGCCCACCACCGCCACCGCCCCGCTGTAGCTGGCGTTGGTGTTGAAATACCATTGATAGCTCAGTTCCCCATCCCCTGTCGCATCCACACTCAGCGTCGCAGAATACATGTTCGATGTCACCACATCCGCCGGCTCCCTCACTATGTGCGCAGGCATGTGCACCGTCAAAACCGCCCCTTCACTCTCCACCGAGCCGGCGCTGTTCCACACACGCACTCGATACACGCCAGACTGCCACCCCTGCACATTCGTCAATATCAACGTCCCGTTGGTCCCACCCAACACATTCGTCCCGTTCAACGTCCATTGATAGTTGAACGGCGCCACTCCCCCAACCCCAACGCTCATCATCACCGTGGTGTACCCTGTGGCAACCACGCTCATCGGCTGCGCCGTTATGTACGGCGGCGTCTGCACAATTAGCTGCCCGGCCGCACTGTACACCAACCCAGCGCTGTTCGATATCCCAACCCGATACAACCCGCTGTCCGACAGTTGCACGTTCCTCAATACCAACACCGCATTGGTCTCCCCAACAATGTCCACACCGTCTCGCTGCCACTGAAAACTAAACGGCGGCACCCCGCACACTCCGACTCGAAATGTCACGTCGCTGTTCGTCGCCACAACCTGGCTGGCCGGCGCCTCCACAACTGTCGCCAAACCCGGCGCCTGCGGCACTGTCGCCCTGCCGGCTGTAGCCTCCGCCCCAACCCAGTTCATCGGGTCATTGCAAAAACCAGTCACCGCCAGCCGTTGCAACGAGTTCCCAGTCCCATCAGTCCCACACGGCCACGGCGTCCCGTCCTTGTACTCCACCCGCTCAACTTCAACATCACGCCATAACCCGTCCGGACCCAATACAGGCTTCTCCAGCTTCACTGTCTCCCCAGCATTGTTCAGCTTCCCACGCCACGGGCCGTATATCCCAACTCCACTTCCCAAACCGTACTTTGCGCGAAATGCATTCACCAAATTGGTATCATTCACATCAAACCCAACCACCAACACAAAGCCCCCAGCCGGCAACACCGCCCCAACCGGAAAATCATAGTCCACTCCACCTCGCAGCCGCCATACGTTCGTAGGTGAACTCGCCTCCCACAACGCCACTGGCTCAGAACCGGTGTTCTGCAGCTCCACAAATTCGTCCAGCTCGTTGTCCACCAAATTCGTACCAACCAACACATCCGGCGGATGATACATTATCTCGCTTATCACCACTGGCCCAACCAACGGCCCGGCATTCGCTGCCCCAGCAGTCCCGGTTAACTGCGCCACAAAATCCTCCCCACCAACACTAGTTACCACCCGCCCAAACGTCACTCCAGGCGCACTGGCCCCAAATCCATATCCGTGATACCATCCAGTCAGATTCCCAGCCGCATCACCGCTGAATAAATACACCTCATCTCCAAATGAACTGAACGCAAAGTTGTTCGGCGCCCCGGGCATCGCGTTAAATTCAGCCTCGGTCAACACCAAATACCCACCAGCAGCTATGGTCACTCCATCGGCTATCCGGTACTTGCGCGGACTGTAAAAGTCATCCGTCAAATACCACCCTCCTACATCCACCGACTCGCCGTTCGGATTGTACAGCTCCACCCAGTCAACATCAGGCCATACACTGTGCGCCAATACCTCGTTCACATACACCGGCCTTACAACCGCCGGCGCCACGTTCTCTCTTCCAGGCGACCCCAAATACTCTCCACCAGCACGCCACTGCTCCTTATTGCCCCACTGATCCCAGCCGGCCTGCTCATTGACCACCACAAGCGCAAAACCTATCCCGTCAGTCAACCGGTACCATGAGTTGTTGTACCCAAACTCAAGCACCTTCTCCCCCTGGGCGTCCTCAAGCCGCAATACCTCACCGCCATTGTCCAGATACCCATCATACTGCCCGGCCACCATCGCACCAGCCTCAGCACCATACCGGGAGACAAATGCAGCCATGTTCTTCACCAACAACACCCGCTGTCCAGGCCCCAATACCCATGAGTTGCTGAATACAAAACTCACCCCGTTGACCAGCCGCACCCCCTGCAATTCCAAACTCACCGTCGAACTGATGTTCTTCAACTCCAGATACTCGTACTCCTCACTGTCATACGGTTGCCCGGCAAATGCCGGCGGATGATACATTATCTCGGTTATACGCAAAAACCGTTGCACCGCGCTGGGCGAGCCGACATACGAATTGGTCGCCACAAGCCGCCCGCTGGAATCGTACACCACAAGAGATTCGCCCCACGCCGACAGTTGCCCATTATACGGCCCCACCACAAACAATCCCTGACCACCACGAGGCCCAACCTGGCGCGCTCGAAATGCTGCCACGTCGGGCGAGACATAAATCACGCTGTTAGATGGCATCACCGTGCCGGGCTTGAATTTGAATCTCACCCCGCCATCCAGCCGCCAGCCGGATATGTCAAGCGCGTAGGGATTCGGATTGGTCAAACATACATACTCCTGCGCCTGATTACCGGAGGTGGGGTTGAAGTCCCAATCTATAATTGCCAATGTGGCGTTGGTTGGCTGCTCCAGCGGTATGCCGGCATTGCTGGCGTTGTTTATTCCAATAGGACGGGAAGTGTTGGTTATTGAATGAGTGACGTATAGGTGGGTCCTGCGAGGGTACAGGAAAAGCGTCAACAACTGGTTCCATCCAATGTCCGGCATCTGATTTGGTCCCAACCCATAAGGGCCGCCATTGGCCGGAATCCCCCATGTTGCCCGGTCACGGTAGGCTTCTGTGAACAATAGATTTGTCATGTACTTGATGTGTGACTCTACAGGACTCAAAGCTGGGTCTGTTCCGGGCGGCTTAACCCAATCATCAAGCAGGGTGCGCAGCCGGCGCAACAACATCTGGCGAGTTTCAGGTACTTGGATTATCACGTCATAAATGCGGTTATAATTTCCCGACTCAGCGGGAAGGCAGGTGCTGCCGCCATATAACGGATGCGCCTTATGGTTGTCCAACGTAGCGTTGACAACGGCATAATCCGCCGAGTTTCCATAGTAGCATTGTCCCCAGGAAAGATTCAGGTCAAATGGAATTATCCGCCACAACCCGTCGCCTTCGCTATCACGATAAATGGACATGTTGGCCCATACATCATCGGCTTCCTGTATGAATCTGGCTGTGGCGAGGTAGTTCACCACTTCCGGCACATCCATCATGTCGAAGACGTTTATCCGCCTTGTTGCCAATTGTTGAGTTTCACTTATGCCATTGGCCAACTGCAGGTAATCAGAACGGTCTTCGTTAAGACGGGTTTTTTTCTGGAAACCTCCGGTACTGAAATAGTTGGGTTGAATTGTGCCGGCGGCCTTGTAGAGCGCGCCGCGTTCATCAAACCCCAATCTTTTCACTTGCTCGGCTCCGAGCGTATCATTGTGGAATGCCAGTTGATAAAAGCTCCCATTGAGTTGGAGGCGCACCGGATAGTCATAGGGCGAAGGCACGCCCATCTTATCCATGAGCCAGAAACTCATGTACTGCCGGAGGTAAGCCGGATCAATGTATTCTGCGATAAATGAAGTCTGGCGAACCCGCGGATAGCCCGGCAAATGTCTGAATTTATGTCCGCGGTTGAACTCAAGGTGATGCGACTTTTTGACGTAGCCCGCGGTGGTATTGCCGCGCAATTCCATATAAACGTTGTCGTAAAACTCGCCATCGTAAAACACCGAAACCCGCCCTCCGCTTTCGGTGTCAATCTTTGGCTGTTCAGTTGAAGAGACAAACAACTGGATGATTGGAATGGAACTGGTAAGCCCCGGATCATAAACAACCGTTCCCAAATATTCCTCCGAATCGAGCGGGTCCTCAAACAACGGCCAGCGTGAGGTCCTTCCATTTGCATCCTGAGCTGTGACAAACCAGCGAATCATCTGGCCGGCTGAAGCGCCGGGGGAAAAAGTCGCGCCGTAAATCCCGTCACCAGCAGCGCCATCACCGCTGGCGCCGTCATCACGCATCGTTACTGTATTGGTTGTCCCAAACATGACCCGCCAGTTGAGCGTGACATTCGTCACCGTGGCGAAAGCCTGCGATACGCGTGCAGTGACCGTGATGGATTGACCAGCAACCGGCTGGCGACCATCAACGGAACTGCCAACAGCGCTGATGATTGGCCCCAAGTCGGCTACGCCAACACCATTGCCACTTCCAAAGGTTGGTTGCACAAAATAGCGTGGCTCAGAAGCATAATCGCCGTAATTAATCCCTTCCAACTGGGCCAGAATTAAAAAATCGGAATTTGTTGAACTTGTGTTCAGGCCATGTATGGCAAGCACATTCGTCCCTGGAACGAGATACCCCAGACTGCTGGAAAGATTGAAATCCTCGAATTCAACTGCTTGTCCGTCACTGTGGAATGTAGTGGCGGTTGAGTTCCATGCTGGAATTGCCGGGGCGTTACGGGCGGCTACAAATTGTCCGTTCAGGTATGCAACAAACCCATCATCATACTTCATCCGCAAAGTCAGGCGATTTACCAAAGATGGGTCTTGCAGCACGAACGGAAAACGAATGTAAGCTGAGCTGTTGTTGTTAAGCATCGCAGTTCGCAAATCCGTCCTGATCAAATTTGTGTAACTAATGCCAGAACCACCAGAGAGCGAGGCTTGATAAATCTGGGTGATTTCCGCCTGTGAAAGCGCCCGTGTCCAGACCGCCACCTCGTCAATCAGACCGTTGAAAAAGTTGCCGGTTGCATCAAAAACCCCGCCGCCGCCTATGTTAAAGCCATAACTTGAAGAGCCATAAGACGAAGTGGGGGTGCCGCCTGTGCCCTGCAATACACCATCAAAATAAATCCTCAAGTTCGAACCGTCGCCCACAACCGCAATATGGTGCCATTCGCCAATCTGAAAGTTGTGGGTCACATTCAGCGAGCCACCGCCTGGCGTCCAAATTTGCACCGTGGTGTTGTTGATAAATCCAAACTCGATCGCGTCATTCTGTCCAAACAAACCGGTACGGTTGAATGTCGTGGTCCCTATCTGCACCCAGCCCGCCATGCTAAACGCCGGCATATTGTTCAAAATCCCCGGGCATCCCACATAAGCACTGCTACCATCGAATCGCGGCGCATAATTATTCGCTTCAAATCCACCATAGGTTGGGGGGCGCGGTCCGGCCTGCCCCTGTTGGATGCTACCCTGGTAGGTACCGCTGACTGCCGTGTTTGTTCCAACGTTTGCAGCGGACGGCCCGCTGGTTTCATTCAGGCGGAAAAACAACGCGGGGCGCGTGGATAAAACAGTTGAATCCATCAAGTCCTCGCCGGGATTGAGACTGCCTGTGTCATATCCAACGCCGTTGGTACCAGAAAGCCATCCGCTGTCATCAAAACCAGTCTGAATCCAGTTCGTTCCCAAAACGCCGCTGGAAGGCACGTGCACCCGAACCAGGGCATTTGATGACACCAAATTCAGCCCGGTTTGGGACAAGCCAAATCCGTATGAGACATCTGGGAACTGCTGCGGATATGGATCAAACTGTGTGGCAACTTGCCCATCAGGCCTGTACAAAGCCAGATAGCCGCCGCTTGATGCCAGCTTGAAACTGGTATGCAACGGCAAGCCGGGGATTCGCCGGTTGTCCCCGGATGCATACACAATCATGAGCTGGCCCGGCCCGATGTTGGTTGCTGGAAATTGCCACTTGCCCGGATTATTCCGGTTGTCAGTCAATGACCAGTTCAAAAGGTTTACATTGGTGCTGCTGACATTGTGAAGCTCTATCCAGTCCGAATACTGTCCATTGTCATCAGTTTGGAAGCTATTGTTATAAGCCATGAACTCGCTGATTACCACTTCAGCGCCGCTGGCTGCAACCCCGGCAAGGACGGCCATTTGCCCAATCACAAGCAGGCTTCTAATCGTTCTCATAAATCAATGTTTTACAATTTGGCTTGCTCAAACCATGCCAGAAACGCCGAACTTTGCAAATAAAAACGCGCCGCCGCCCATCATTCTCATGGGTTTTTCGATATGAGGAAATTAGGAAAGGCGAATAACAGCCATCCGCATCGAAAAATTTTGAAAAAAACAAGCTCAGGCCGGATAGTCCAAAGCCTCTGGAATCATAACCTTTGTCAAAGCCTCAGCCGCGCGATCCTTGGCCAGTCGCGCGCCAGCCAGGCATCCATCCAACTTAAGCCGCAGTCCGACAAATCGCTCCAGACCAGTGAAATTTACGCATGGCCCCGCCTTGGCCGGGCGCGCGCATCCCGGCTCCAACACATCCCCAACTGCGCCAGCGACGCTTTGAATTCCGGCTATGACATTCTCCAAAGCATCCAAATCTTCGGCCCGATAACAGGACTGGCATGCCTCGGATGTCCATGCAGGATGAGGCTTGAAACCAAACACCAATTCAGCGCAAATGCGTCCAACCTCTCCCGCTGCACGGGCAGCATGAACATGACACAAATCGGTCATGAAGCTCACCAACCCGTCCAATCCGTCGGCCAACGCCGGGTTTTGCGGCCCTCTTGTTTCAAGCTCAACAACGTCCAAAATAAAATACCGTGCGGCAAGCAGCCAACAGAGGGCATCGGCCATTGGGAAAGTTACGCCATGGCGGTTGCTCTGATAAAGTTTGTTGCCCTGGGCGTCGCGCGCCTCCTGTAAATGCTCCAAAGTCCAGAGCCACAACTGCATTGCGGTTGCAAGAGTACAGGCGCCGGTGCCTGGACGTTCACTGGCAAGCTGGCGCATCTCATTTATCCATTCCTTGAACTGTGCCAAAAACAACTCATTGGTCATGGTAATGGATAATTGACGGCGTTGAACTGCTTCCGGCCCCTCGTAAGTCGCCTCCAACTGTGCGTCCATCCATTTATGGCCCAAAAACCCCGGGCAATCCTCGGTAATTCCGTATCCCCCCATGAGACTTACCGCCTCCCGCATCATGTTAGCCCCATGGCCTGTATTCCATAACTTGCAAGCCGGGCAAAGGACATTGGCGAGCGCATCCAACACCATATATTGCACCAAAGGATGATTCTGCAACGCTGCATGCCGCTCTGCGTCGCGTTTCCCTTCCGGCATAAATGAAAGCCGTATGTACTCCAGGGCATCGGAGGAAACTTTCGACATCGCCCGCATTTGCGCGCGCGCGCCTGCTATGTTCTGCTGTTTGAACCAATCGTCTTTCTGCCGCTCCAAAGGATCGAGCATGTCAAACAGGCGCGCTGCGGCAAACCCCAGCGAAGCGCTGGCTTCGCCCGTTGCCCAAACATCCACCAGCCGCTGAACAACATCCTGTTTTGTTTGCAGTCCCAAATCGTAGCGCGGCGTCCCTGGCTCGCCTTCTCCGCCGCGAAACCGGGTCCGCTGATACCGGATAACCGGCTCAACAGCCGAAAGCAATTTTGCCGCTGTCATGATTCCAACCGTCACACGCGTCCGCTTGAATACAGCCTCGATGATTTCCCCGTGGCTGTAATTTGGGATAATTACACCGTCCTTGATTGTGTATCCGCCAATTATGCGGCTTGCAGGCACTTTAAGGCTGAAGACAGGATCGCGAGTTGAGGACAGTTGATGAACAAGTTTGCGCGTCGGCGTGCCACGGTCAAAAATCCCCGGGTCGCCTTGCTCCAAGATTATCATGCAACTCCCTTTTATTCTCGGGTCAGCCGATTCCACCGCCGCAGTGACGAGGTTTGCAAATCCCATGTTGGTTATAAACCGGCCACGCTTGTCCACCTGTAAAATCGGTTCCTCTCCATCCTTCCATTCAGCAACCCTGACCTTTCCGCCCAGAAGGCCGGTCTCCACTCCGACAAACGGTATCGGCTCGGTCAAAGCAAAGGCCGCACGCCATGGCTTGCGATTTTCACCCGGCTTTGGCGGCGCGCACAGGCTCATATAGTGCGCTTTTTGCTCGGGCGTGCCTCGCTCATGGATCGGTGACAATCCCAAATTGCCGGCCAGACTGCACGTGGCAGCGCCGGCGTCCACCCAGGCAAGTTCAAAGGCCATCAATGCCAGCGCCAGATTCTTCGGGCCTTCAATAAAACCGCCTTCGCTCGGATCAAGATAGGCGGCTGTTATGCCCGCAGAATCAAAAACTTCGAGCAGGTTGTTCTTCTCCTCAGTCCATTCATGAGTGTTGCGCCCACCTTTGGCAACCAGCCGCGCCACAGGTCCGCGCGCAACAGCACGGGTTGACTGCACAAGCATCGCCAAATCATACCGGTCGGCATACCGCCACATTATTTGGCGCACTTCATCCCCAGGCAAAGTTTTCAAGGTCACCGTTTCTGTCTTTTCCATAAGTTCCTGTAATTATTCTGCACGCATGTTTCTAAAGTCCATCTCGAGCATCAAACGCGCATGGCACCTCTTTTATCCGCAAGCCTGACAAGCGGCAAGCGAAAGCTTTCAAAAACACCGTTTCATCGCGCCTTGTCTGTTTTGCAAGCACTCCATCAGTTGGGCGCGCCTGTTTCATTTGTTTGGCTTGATTTTTGGATTAGTTGAAAGGCTGTTGGTCAGAACACGCCATCGTCTGTTCCAATCCTCCCAACTGGCTGCCCACGCCTCACCGACGTAATTGGTACGGGCTTTTTGCAGGACATTCTCCGTGACGGGTAGTTGGTTCAAGCATGCCTTTCCATCACCCCAATTCAGCAGCGACTCAAGCCACGTCAATTGGTTTTCCGGAAAATCCCCGGCCAGTTCAAGGGCGCGGCGCAAGTGAAACCGCGTCTTGGATTTGTTGCCAACACTTATTGGCCACACCGGAGCGTCTCGGTACAAAAGCCCCAAACAACGATCCGGTCCTGCATAATCAACGGATGGATCAAGCTCCCGCGCTTTCTTGAAAGTTTCCTCCATCTCCTTGACCAGTTTCAATGCTCCCAGGGTTCTGGTTCGTGCCAGTTGCCCCAAGTTCATGCCCAAATAATAATGGGCGGCGCCGCTGTTTGGAGAAACTGCCACCCACTGCCGGCAGATCGCTATGCCTTCAACTGCCAGCGACGCACGCTGAGTGTCATTTGTGGCGAACTCGGCAAAATCAAAACACGCACGGGCAAGGCGTGCTGCGCTTTCCATGTCATTTGTGTTTGCCCAGTAAGCTTTCCGCGCCTGCGCATAAACATCAGCGTAATAAGAATGGAAGCGTGATAATGATTCCTCAGCCGCAAGCGAAGGCGCAAGGCTTCCAGTTGCCGCCAGCATAATTCCTGGAATAACAATGCGCATCCATGCAGCCAACAAGGCATCCAGGAAACCTGCAATTGTATGGCGAATGGAAAATTGTTGTAGCCGGCGGCATTGCAGCCGGGAAACGAATTTGATTTTAACAGTTGCCATTGCCTTCGGCGGCTTTATATTAAAGGAGTGCGATTTAACCGTAAAGCGGTTAGCTTGGCAATGCTGCTTTTGATGCCCTTGTTGTGGAGTGGATGCGGAGGAGTCGGGGCATCCGGCAGCGTTTCGCCGGCCACGTTCCTGTTGCCAGGCTTTGTCAAGGGCTTGCCTGGCACTCAACCGTCCGGGGCGCCGGCAGCGCCTCCAAAGCCGGCTTGTACGGTGGCTTTGGCACAAAATTAGGATGATCATATTATGCGTTTCCCACTTGCTTTGACGGCAAAGATTGCCGCCCACATCATAAAACACAAATTGATGGGCGTTGAAAAATTCGCCCTTGTGCTGCAACTGGAGCCTCTGCACACATGCAATTTGACGTGCACCGGCTGCGGGCGCATTCGCGAGTATTCCACGAGTCTCAAGGACATCATGAGTCTTGCGGACTGTTTGGAAGCTGCAAAAGAATGTGACGCTCCAATGGTCTCCGTTTGCGGTGGCGAGCCGCTGATTTACCCAAAGATAGAAGAATTGGTGGAGGGGCTGCTTCAACAGGGCCGCATTGTGTATCTTTGCACAAACGGCCTTCTTATGCGCCGCAAATTGCGCGATTACGTGGCTACTCTCCCGCCTGCTGAAAAAGAGGCCAAATTAAAGGAGCTTCTGCAGGAAAAGTTAGTAACGGAAAAAGAAGCGGAAGCCATCCGCCAGGGCGCGCCAAACGGGCGGCCGGTTTTCCGGCCCACGAAGTGGTTTTATTGGAATGTTCACGTTGACGGCCTGGAATACACGCACGACCTGATCGTGGAACGCGAAGGCGTGTTTCGCGAATGCGTCGAGGCAATCAAAATGGCCAAACGTCTTGGTTTTCAGGTCGCCACCAATACCACTGTTTACAGGGAAACACAGCCACAGGAAATCGAAGATATGTTCAAATTCTTTTCCTGGCTTGGCGTGGACGGCCACACTATTTCGCCAGGCTATGATTACGACGCGGCCAAACGCGACATGATCAAAAGGCTGGGGAAAAATCCAGCCGACTTTTTCCTTACCCGGCAAATGACCAGGGAAAAATTTGCCAAAATCCTGGATTGGGGCGAACGATTCACCATATTTGGCACGCGCGTGTATCAGGAATTCCTGGCAGGCAAGCGCGAGCTTTCCTGCGCCGCCTGGGCAATCCCAACTCGAAATATCGCCGGCTGGAAGGCTCCATGCTACTTGATGACTGATGGGCATTACTCATCCTACAAGGAAATGCTCGAAAAGGTGGATTGGAGCCGCTATGGCCGGGAAAACGGCCAAACAAAGGACCCACGCTGCGAGAATTGCATGGTTCACTGTGGGTTCGACCCCAGCGGCGCGCTTGGCATCAATTATCAGAAGGGCGACCACTGGAAAAATTTCAAATACAATTTTGGCGCCAAACCAAAACCGTCACCCGAAGGTCCGAATGTACATGCTTTTAACGGCTGTTCAATTGGACAGGGACACTTGTCCAAAAACGCTTCAAGCCCACGGCCAGTTGCCGGAAGCGCAAAATCGGTGTACCAGACCCATGGCGGTGGAAACAGCGAATGCTGCAGCAGTACTTCAGATTCACCAAGGCAGGAGTTGCTGAATCAAATAAAGAGCGGAAAGGCAATCGCTTTGAAAGCCGAACACTGCACAACACCGACTGGCGGCAATGGCAAATAAATTGAGCCGGCGGAAAAATGTGCTCTTGAATTTGCGGTTGCACTCCGGCGTGTTAAATTGATGACCGTTGTTGATTAGCAAATTGCTGAACAGCGAAAAAATGATGAAAACATTGTTTCTCAATCCACCCTCATTTGAGGGATTTGATGGCGGGGCAGGCTCACGGTATCAAGCCAGGCGGGAAGTGCGTTCCTTCTGGTATCCGACATGGCTGGCCCAACCGGCCGCCCTGGTGCCCGACAGCAAACTCATGGACTGCCCGCCGCACGATATAGACCGTGAAACCTGCCTGCGCGAGGCAAAAAACTACGACTGCGTAATCATTCACACCTCCACGCCGTCACTGCGCAACGACTGCAAGGTTGCCGAGGCAATCAAGGCGCAAAAACCTTCCACACTCATCGGCTTTGTGGGCGCTCACGCGGCCGTGCTTCCAACCGAGACACTCGAAGCCTCCGAGGCCATTGACTGGGTGGGGCGCAAGGAATTCGACTTTACATGCAAGGAAGTGGCCGAAGGCCGGCCGTTGTCCGAAATCAAGGGCCTTTCATACCGCAAGGATGGAAAGATTATTCACAACCCTGAACGTGAACTGATCCATAACATGGATGTTTTGCCGTGGGTGGTGGACGTTTACAAGCGTGACCTCCAGGTTGAGCGCTACTCAATCGGCTACCTCATGGAGCCGTACATCTCAGTCTATACCGGCCGCGGCTGCCCTGCGCAGTGCATCTTTTGTCTCTGGCCACAAACAATCGGCGGCCACCGCTACAGGACACGCTCTCCGGAAAATGTCGCCGCAGAAATGGCCCATGCCAAAAAGCTTTTCCCGCAAGTCCGCGAGTATTTCTTCGATGATGACACATTTACAGCGAATCTGCCGCGGGCGCGAGAAATAGCCAAACGGCTTAAACCTCTCGGAATTACATGGTCTTGCAGCAGCCGTGCGAATGTCAATTACGAGACGCTGAAACTCATGAAAGATTGCGGCCTGCGGCTCATGATGGTCGGCTTCGAATCCGGAAACCAAGCCATCCTCGACCGAATCAAAAAAGGCATAACTCTTGAGGAGGCCCGGCGGTTTGCGCGCAATTGCAAGGAGATTGGCATTGATATACATGGCACATTCATCCTTGGGCTGCCTCTCGAAACAAAAGAAACGATTGAACAAACCATCGCCTTTGCAAAAGAACTGGATGTCTTCAGCATTCAAGTGTCACTGGCCGCGCCATATCCGGGCACCGAGCTTTACGAAATGGCGCGTCAAAACGGCTGGTTTGCAAAAACCGACAAAACCGACATCGTCCACAATGACGGTCTGCAACAGTCAACGTTGGAATATCCAGGTCTGAGCAAGGAGGAAATCTTCGAGGCAGTTGACCGGTTTTACCGCGCCTACTACCTCCGCCCCAAACCCATTCTGCGAATTATCAAAACAATGCTGGAGGACAAGGATGTGTGCATTCGCAGGCTCCGGGAGGGATACGAATTTTTCCGCACTCTCAGACAACGCAAAAAGGACCTGCAGCAAGCGGCTTCATGCGCAACTGCCGCCGCTGCATGACAACGACAGCAGGCTGAATCCACTGCCGAAACTTACAGGCATTAAACTTTCGCCGGAGTCAAACTGCGCCCGGTAACAGTCTCAAAGAGCGCTATAACATTTTCAACCGGCGTTTTGGCCTGGATGTTGTGAATCGTATTGAAGACAAAACCGCCGCCTTTGTTGAAAATCCGTATGCGCTCGGCCACCTCCTGGCGGACTTGCTCTGGAGTGCCAAATGGCAGCGTTTGTTGCGTGTTGACGCCCCCACCCCAAAACACCAGCTTGCTGCCGTACTTCTCCTTCAACCCGCGGGCATCCATTCCGGCGGCTGAACATTGCACCGGATTTAGTATGTCCACCCCTGCATCAATGAAATCATCCAGAAACGCCACCACCGAGCCGCAGGAATGATAGAAGGTTTTCCAACCCGTGTTTTGATGAACCCAGTCATTTATCCTCTTGTGGAACGGCTTGAACAAATCACGGTACATGTCGGGAGATAGAAACGGTCCGCGCTGCGAACCAAAATCAGTTCCGCTGACTACCACCACGTCAATCTTGTCGCCCACAGCCTGCCTGTAAAGCTTCAGGTTCTCGAATGCTATGCTGAACTGAATTTCAAAAATTTCACGCACATAATCAGGCCGCTCGACCAGGATTTCATACCATCTTTGTGGGTCGCGGATTCCCTTCGGACGGGCCACGTTTAATCCCGGCACCAGCGCAATGTCCCCAAACCCGCCCTGCCACCAACAGCCGAGGAGCGCCTTGTCCGTATTGCGATAAAGTTCATCGGCGGTCTTCTGCAAAAAATCGAGCTGTTCATCCGTGTATCTGCTAACCTGTTGTTCGGCAAACTCCCGCGGGTCAAGGTGCTCCTCCGCATCGGGTTCCTGCCGGACTATGGCGTCAAAAAAATTGCCGTCTTTCGGCATCCGCGCGCATGGCGGCGCTGATAAATCGCCATTGGGATGCATCAGAAGATCGCCATTCTCGTCCTGTGTTACATTAAAATACTTGCTGACCAAAACCGGCGTGCCATCAAAAAGTTCAAAAGGTTTCCAGCCGGTGTTAGGAAATCCAAACAGTGTTGTTGGCAGCGCCACCGCGGCGGTATCAACTCCCAGAAGGTCCGCCACTTCCGGCTCAACCTCCGCCAGCACCTGAAAAGGCTCTCCAACTTTGACGCGCGCTTCAGGAAATCCAAGGGCCTTTCGCAGCTTATAGTAAGTGCTTGCGTGAATTCCGGTTACGGGGGTGCTGCCAAGGTCCAGCGGCACGCGGTCTGGCTGCTGATGATTAATCGCAGCCCGAACCCTTTCGCGTGAGGTCATCTTTGTCATAAGTTTTTCCTTCAGTTCAACTCGGATTTTTCAAACAGCCTAAGGCGGTGGCTCGCAATGTCAAGATTCATCCATATTACAATCCTTGACAGTGGCAGCCAAAACTCCCAACTTCAAACAGCCACGCCATGAAGGCGGGCACTGTTACATTTTATGTCCGAGCATAATTTTTTGAACACACTGCAAACTTTTGATCTGGGCAACGGCAAAACCGGCCGTTTTTACTCGCTGCCGGCTCTCGAAGCCGCCGGCGCAGGCCGTATATCGCGCCTGCCGGTATCGTTGCGCATCGTGCTTGAATCTGTACTGCGCAACTTTGACGGGCGAACCATAACCGAACAACACGTTCGTGATCTGGCTTCGTGGCAGCCAAATGTGTCGCGTACTGCCGAAATTCCATTCGTAGTTGCGCGAATTGTGCTTCAGGATTTCACTGGAGTGCCACTATTGGTTGATTTGGCCGCCATGCGCTCCGCAGTGGCCCGTCTTGGACGCAATCCAAAACTAATCGAGCCACTGGTGCCGGTTGACCTTGTCGTGGACCATTCGGTTCAAGTGGATTTTGCAGGAATTCCGGACGCTTTTGGCAAAAACCTGGAGATGGAATTCCGCCGAAATCGCGAGCGCTACCAATTCCTTAAATGGGGCATGCAGGCCTTCGATACTTTCCGCGTCGTGCCCCCCGGAATAGGCATCATTCACCAAGTCAACCTGGAGTACCTTGCGAAGGGCGTTCTTGAAAAAAATGGTGTTTATTACCCGGACACACTCGTCGGCACAGATTCCCACACAACCATGATAAACGGCCTGGGAATTGTCGGATGGGGTGTCGGCGGCATCGAAGCCGAGGCCGGCATGTTGGGCCAGCCGGTCTATTTCCTTACGCCGGATGTTGTCGGGGTTCATTTGACGGGGAGTTTGCGCCCGGGTGTAACTGCCACAGATTTGGCCCTCACTGTCACACAGTTGCTCCGCAAGACCAAAGTTGTGGGCAAATTTGTTGAATTCTTCGGCCCGGGCGCGGAATCGCTCCCATTGGTTGACCGCGCCACGGTTTCCAATATGGCGCCTGAATACGGAGCGACCATGGGCTTTTTCCCATTTGACTCCGAAAGCCTTGATTATTTGCGCAGCACCGGCCGGGATGAATCCGTGTGCAACGCGTGCGAAAAATATCTCAAAGCCCAGGGGCTTTGGGGCATTCCCAAGCTGGGCCAGGTTGACTATTCGCAAGTGGTTGAGCTGGATTTGAGCACGGTTACTCCAAGCGTGGCGGGGCCAAAGCGGCCACAAGACCGGATTGAATTGCCCAATTTACGCCGTGAGTTTTTCAACGCATTGCAACGCCCTGTAACCGAAAATGGCTTCGGCAAGAGCCGGGCCGAATTTGGCAAATCATTCAAAGTGCGCACCGCCCGCGGACGCGCCGGGCGGGTTGGAACCGGCTCCGTGCTAATCGCTTCCATAACCAGTTGCACCAATACATCAAATCCGACCGTAATGCTTGCGTCAGGGCTGCTGGCAAAAAAAGCCGTCGAGAAAGGGTTGCGCGTAAGCCCCGCGGTAAAAACATCACTTGCACCCGGGTCCCGCGTTGTCAGCGATTACTTGAAGCGCACCGGTCTTCAGAAATACTTGAACAAACTCGGATTTCATCTCGTAGGATACGGTTGCACGACCTGCATAGGCAACTCCGGTCCATTGGATCAGGCTGTCGAGGAGGCTGTGTCTAAAAACGACATCGTTGCCGCATCGGTTCTGTCCGGAAACCGGAATTTTGAGGCGCGCGTTCATCCGAGCATAAAGGCCAACTTTCTCATGTCGCCACCGTTGGTTGTTGCATTCGCCCTGGCCGGGCGCGTTGATATTGACATGAGCTGCGAGCCGCTTGGCACTTCACGCTCTGGCGAGCCTGTCTTTCTGGCCGACATCTGGCCCACGCTCGAGGAAATCAAACAGGCCATGCAGAGCACGCTCAAGCCGGAGGTTTACCGCAAACTTTACAGAAATTTTGCCGCGCAAAATCCAAAATGGAATGAAATACCTGCAAGCTCAGGCAATCTCTACGAGTGGGACCCACAGTCCACATACATACAGGAACCGCCGTTTTTCTCCCAATTTTCGCTGCAACCCGGAACAATCGGCGATATCCGCGGGGCGCGTGCACTGGGAATTTTCGGCGACAGCATAACCACCGACCACATCTCGCCGGCAGGCTCAATAAAAAAGACATCGCCTGCCGGACAGTATCTAATCGAGCATGGAGTTCCACCGGAAGAATTCAACAGCTACGGCTCGCGAAGGGGCAACGACAGGGTTATGACACGCGGCACGTTTGCAAATGTGCGGATTAAAAACCTGATGGTTCCCGGCGTTGAAGGAGGAGTCACAGTCCATCAGCCAACAGGCGAGCGCATGAGCATCTACGATGCCGCCATGAAATACGCTCAAACCGGCACACCGCTCCTTGTTATTGCCGGTCAGGAATACGGCACAGGTAGCTCACGCGATTGGGCCGCAAAAGGCACAAGTCTCCTCGGCGTAAAAGCCGTTCTGGCGCAAAGTTTCGAGCGGATTCATCGTTCCAATTTGGTTGGCATGGGGGTGCTGCCGCTCCAATTCAAAGACGGCGCCAGCGTACAAACTTTGAAATTGGATGGAACTGAAACCTACGATGTTCTGGGATTATCGCCGCAACTACGCCCGCAGCAGGACTTGGTGCTGCGCATAACCCGGGCCAATGGCGCCGTTGAGGAAATTTCAGTCCGCTGTCGCATAGACACGCCCATCGAAATCGAATACTACCAACATGGCGGCATTCTTCCTTATGTGTTGCGCCAACTGCTGGCTCGTTCTTGAGCAAACGCCACCGCCAGTCATCATGGGTAATGCCAAATCCGCAAAATCAGAAACATTCGACGATCCGTCGTCCGATGCCAAAGCCGGCTCTGCGAACTGAGATTTGCAGCAAAGTGGCGCGAGAAGTCCTGCTGCATTCCAATCGCGAACATCCCGCCGATGAGGTTTTGCACGAAACTCTGGCTAACAGAAGCGGGCTGAACAAGGCTGAACGGCAGGAGATTTGCCGCCAGGTCTTTGCCTACTACCGCTGGCTCGGCTGGCTGGATGCACACGCTCCGTTGGAGCAGCAGATAAACCGCGCATTAAATCTCGCAGCACGTTTCAAGAATGATCCCAATTCATTCACCGCTGATGAATTGCAACGTGCAGTCCCATCATGGATTTGCTCATACGTGAGCACAACTGAAGCGTGGTTGCGCTCGTTGCAGGCCGAACCGCGTCTGTGGCTGCGGGCGCGCAAAGGCACCGGCCAGAAACTTGCAAGGCTTCTCGGCAATTGCACGCCTGCCGGAGATGGCGCGCTGTCTGACACCCTGGAATATCGGGGCGAACTGGATTTATATCGAACCCCGGAATTCCACGCCGGCGCATTTGAAATCCAGGATATTTCCTCCCAAATTGTGGGCTTTGTCTGCAACCCGCGCCCGGGCGAAACCTGGTGGGACGCATGCGCAGGCGAAGGCGGCAAAACCCTGCATCTATCTGATTTGATGAACAACCAGGGGCTGATTTGGGCCAGCGACAGAATTCCATGGCGTCTTAACAAACTCAAACTCCGCGCCCGCAGGGCTGGCGTATTCAATTACAGGGCTGTCGTATGGAATGGCGGGCCACGACCGCCCACCCGAACCATGTTTGACGGCGTGCTGGTTGATGCCCCCTGCTCCGGCGTCGGCACATGGCAGCGCCACCCTCATGCTCGCTGGACAACATCGCCTGAGGATGTGCTGGAACTTGTTTCCGTCCAGAAACATCTGCTCAACGTGGCATCCTCAGCCGTCAAACCCGGCGGCAGATTGGTCTATGCAGTTTGCACCCTTACAAACGCAGAAACCTCAGATGTGGCAAAGGATTTTTCTGCGCGGCATCCTGAATTTGAGCCGGAGCCTGTTATAAATCCAATTTTGCCACAAACCCCACCCTCCGCTGAACTGTTGCTCTGGCCGCAAGAAATCGGCGGCAACGGCATGTTCATCGCCCACTGGCGCCGTAAAAATCCAAAACCGGCGTAGGATTCATCTCCAAATCCAGAGTTTTATAAGCGCGCCAAGCAGGAGCACTGCAGCAAGCCACGCCCACCATGGAATCCCGGCAGGCCGCAACTCCTTTTTCGGCTGCTCAAATTCCTCCTTTACAAATTCATCATAATCAAACTCTTCATCCGGCAGCCCCAATCGCTGAGAATCCGCCTTTTCCGACCACCCGGTTGACTCATCGGCTCCGCACACCGGACAACACCGCACGTGCGGCGGCACTTCAGCGCCGCAGTTTGGGCAAATCTCCGGCGGCATGGTTGTATTGTGAACTGGATGCGCCGGCTCATCCCATGCCGGCGTACTCCTCATCCGTTCCCAGTTTAAGGCCCATCAGAATATATTCGTGCGGAATAGCCTGCATGTCCTTCACATAGTCAGGCTGCCGAAACAAAACGCTGAAGCCAAGCATGCTGAACATCTTGATCGCGCCCTCCTGTTCTCCTATCAGCTCCGCTTCAAGCCGTTCCAAGCCGCATTGCCGCGCAATGGAAATCATTTCCGTAAGCAACGTCCGCGCAAGGCCGCGCCCGCGGTATTGAGGATGGACATGGACATTCAGCCAGCCAATGTGACGTTTCCAGCCTGCCTGCTGTTGATGCAAAATGCAGTTGCCGATTATTTGTTTGTCGTGCACTGCCAGCAACATCAGTTCCTTGTTGTAGTCTATATGCTGGCATTTGCTTTTAATTACTGAAAAATCTGTAACCCGCTCTTTCAAAAACATCAGCTCGCGCCCCGGCAGTGAGAGGTAAAACTCGCTCAACGCCCGCGCATCTGATTTCTCCAATAGACGCAACTGGCATTGCAGCCCGTCTTTGAGCTTAATTTGTTTTGGATAATGTTCAAGGACTGGTTCTATAGGCATAATTGGTTCAATTGTATTGGTTTAATTTGAGTCACGCAGAATGAAATTGAGGCGGTTCACCGACAATGCCGTTTCGTTCATGGAAAGCCGCCAATTGCGGTCCCATGATGTCAATACTCCACATCGCCGCCAGACGCGGCACCTTTTCGAGATTCATCGCAGCCTGGACTCGTCCTGAAACTTCGTCCTCAGGCTCTTCGCCGTAATCGAAACAACGAACCCCAAGCTCCAACTCTGCGGCGGTTAAACGGCCTTGATTCCAGACAGCCTGTCCATTCCAGGCATAGGCGCGAATTACCTCGCCGTTCTCCACCCACGCCCAGGCATGATGAAAATTGAGCTTGTTCAGGTGAAAAAACACAACCCGCCCCAGTCGCCGGCTCAAAGCAGTGAGGAAAACATAACATTCGTCAACATCCTTGCCAGGGTCCGGCAGCGCCTCACCAACAACCACCACCCAGTTGCCTGTCGGCGGCGCAATGAACAGCTTGCGCTCCCGCGAAGCCAGCAGACCCTGATGCCATGAACAATAAACCGGATTAACAATGTGCAGAGCTCTCTGAACCGCCTCAGTATCCTGTGTCCTGATTGCCATCCAGCGCCATCCTGGCGCAGCCCAAAACGGCAGCACCGGCAAACGTTTGGGCGCAATCCAGGTGCGGTTGCGGGCCAACTGTCTCCGCTGCCGGCGCGCCAGCCATTCGACAAAAAGTCCGCCACAAAATATCGCAAACAAAAATGCCGTCACAAAAACAGCCAGCAGTATGCCCCATGTCGCGTCGCCATTGCCTGACATCATGGGTGCTGCGACCGGCTCAGTCTGCGCCAACGGCATGCTTGTTCCCAAACCCATTTTTCAATACAACTTTAGGCCCTTTTCGATTTTCTTCAATCTTTTTTCCTCTCGGGTATCATGACGATATGGATTTGAGATAATCGCGCGCACGCCCCAATGCAGTGCTCATTTCGTCCGCGGCAAGTTTTCCGTGCATGAATGGGTTGACGTATCCCTGATAATTTATCGCCGCCAATGCCTCCAGCCACGGTTTCATGTCTGTCTTTCCATGTCCGGGAAGTTGCTTTACACCCGGTTCATTTTGCCATGCGTAGAAGAACAAAAGCTGCTTGCCGGCAATCCGAATGGCCTCCGGAACCGATGCCCCCAAGTTTTGCAAATGATACGGCGCCACCGCCAGACCAACTCGCGGATACGGATTGATTTCGACGAACGCCTTGAATGAATCCAGTGAATCCAGCAGCGCATTTCCGTGATTTTCTATTGCCAGCCATGAATCATGTTTCTGCGCAAGTTCCGCCAGCGGCTTCAGATTGTCAAAAAATGCGCGCATCCTGGCAGTGAGTTGTTCAGGCGGACACGGAGGCCCGCTGCCTTGAATCGCCACTCCGCCCCCCGCCTTGCCAAGCAACTCGGCATAGCGCGCATACCCGCCGCGATATACTGAAAAAGCACAGAGTTTCAGCCTGTTTTTGGCAAGCAACTCCTTCATGCCATCCGGCCCAAGCCGCTTTTGTACATCATCAAGATGCGGACAATTTTCGTGTGCTGACCAAATGTCAATCGCCTCAAAACCGAGCGCTGCAATCCGCTCACACGCCTGTTCAATCGGCAACTCCGTAAAATGAATTGATGAAGTTGAAAGTTTCATCCGCCATCGCCCGCCTTCAGCTCCTGCGGCTGAAAGTTCGCAAAAAGGCAGCCCGCAGGCCGCCAGCGCTGCTGCACCAAGAAAACTACGCCGCGACGACATCCCGTCCATAATGCCAGGCAGTTTCATGGCCAAAGCTTGTCCTATTCGTGACAAAAATGCAATTCAACCTTTCACTTCAACTTTGCCAATTGAATTTGTCCCGACAAAAAGCTATTTGATATGCCCATGAGCAAACGCGTACTCTGTCTGTTGGTGGACGGCTTTGAAGAAATTGAAACCCTGGCACCGGTTGACTTGCTGCGCCGGGCCGGAGCTGACGTCGTTCTGGCCTCCATAACTGGCAACTTGCAAGTAAAGGGCCGCTCAAATATCATCATTATCGCAGACACATTGTTGGAGAACGCTTCCCCGCAGTCCTTCGACCTTTTACTCATACCCGGCGGCCCCGGTGTAAAGGCCATGCGCGCCGACGGACGGGCAGCCAGACTCGCGCGTGAATTCGCCAATTCCGGAAAACCCGTGGCAGCAATCTGCGCCGCGCCCACGGTTCTTTCAGACGCGGGACTGCTGGCTGGCAGACGATTCACTGCGCATTTCTCCGTTCAAAACGAGCTGCCTCAAGCTATTGCATCCGAAAAAGTTGTTGAAGATGGCCTTTTGACAACCTCTCGAGGCGCAGGTACGGCTCTGGAATTCGGTCTTGCCTTGATTCGCCGGCTCTTTGGGGATGCGAAGGCAAACGAAGTTGCAAAAGCAATAATGTATTGATCCAGCTTCAAAACGCGCTACTTGGCCGCCACAACAAAAAATGTCGGGCTGGATGGAGGGTCCAGATAAACAGTTATGTTTCCACCGGTGCCTGAAATGCTCGTTTGTGAGGTCGTGCCTGTTGGCGAGGTGAAAAACGGCGCAACTGATTTAGTACCAGTCAAAGATGTCTGCGTCATGATTTGATATGTAGTGCCGACAACTGATGGGAAAACCAATCGAATGCGTTTTCCAGCTCCTGCCGGCGCCAGGGCGCCAACCATGGTATAGCCAAGGCCGGGAATTTTGATCCTAACGTACCGGTTATTTTGAAAAGTAGCCGGATAATTCGTCAGGTTGGCCTGTGCCGGCCCGGACACCACCACCCCGGAAGCAGTGAAAACAGAGCCATGACACGGACAGACCAAGTTCGACCCGTTGTAAGTTCCAACGGTGCATCCTTGATGGGTGCACCTTGACGTTACCGCTTGAAAAACATTATTGGCCAACCGCGTAACAATCAATTGGGGGAAACTGGCTGCCATTCCAGGCACGCGGGCATAGATTGAGCCGTTGGTGTTCTGCAACGCCGTTGCGCCTGTGGCCTGAATGTCCAAGATGAGATAACCGTCTCCACCTGCGCTTTGGGCAGCAACTTCACTGACAAACAACCGGTTGAGAACTGCTCCGCCTGGGCATCCAACCAGTGCAGTGCAAATGATTTTAATAAAATCCCGCCGATGGCTTTCCGGTTTGGCTCTCATAGTAGATGCTAATCTAACATATTAGTTTAATTTGTCAATTTGAGTTCTGAAAATGCACGTTTTTTTGAACAACCAGGGGGTTGACTTTTGAAGTTCAATCCTTAAATTTATCCTTGGACGAGGTTCAAACACCTCGGTTCCTCCCCAGCCCAGGGGCGATGGTGCGTTGTCGCCCTTGGGCTACCTGTAGTGATAGAATCAAGCGCGCTATCAGGATGCCCCGGTTGGCTGTACAAATCCGCGGGATTTGATTTTCCAGCCCAACCTCATCAACAGCGTCAAAACAGCCGGCAGCAACGTTACACCGGCAAGCATACAGGCGCCGACACCGACTGACATCACGTATCCAAGACTTGTGATGCCCTGGTGTTGACCCAACATCAGGCTGCCAAAACCGGCAATGGTGGTGAGTCCGGAAACCAACACGGCCTTGCCGGTGCTGCGGGAAAAAATGCCGGGTTGTTTCTCTTCTGCAAACCGGTTGAGCACATGGACGCCGTTTGTAATTCCAATCCCAATAACCAGCGGCAGGGTCATGATGTTTGCGGGGTTGAACATTACCCCGCCAGCCCCCATCAACCCAACCATCCACAAACTCCCGGTGGCAACAGGCACCAGCGCCAAAATAACACAAGCCAAACTGCGAAATTGCAGCCACACCAGAATTACAATTGCCACCAGGGCATAACCAGCAGCCGTCACATAACTGTCTTTCAAAAGCGTGGTGTATTCGTAGAGCTGAACCGGCGTGCCTGTAACATTCGGGTCAACCCGCCGAAGTTGTGTCACAAATTCCTCCTGTGCAGCCCTCTCCCAAACATCCATCTTTGGATAAACCATCAACAAAAGCCGCCCGTTCCTGCCAACGAACCGGTTGCGTATTGCATCCGGCAAATCCTCAACTTTCAGAGGCTCCCGATGTTCCTGCTGGCTTAACGCTTCAAAAGTGTCATGCAAATCCTGGAAAAACGCCCGTTGATATGCCCCCAGCCTTTCAGAATTCTGCCTCCGGTCGCCTGCAAGCATGGTTTTGCGCAGTTCCTGTATGGTCTTGCGCAAGGACTCAAACGGCTCAACAAGTTGCGGAGCCTCCGTTTTCACTTCATCCAGCGCCGCCCCAAGGTAGCCGCGCAACGAATACAAGGTCTGGCTTAATTCCTCCACATTGACCGGTGCCGGGTCCGGCTCGGCAAAGTGAATATCGCTTATTTCCTTTTTTATCGCCGCCACCAACTCCTGCTTTCTGGCGCTTGTTCCTCCCAAGTACGGCGCCAAAGATTCCACAGAAGCGACAGACGGTAGATTGGTAAAACGGCTTTCCAACAAACGCGCTTCGTTCAAGTCGCGCGCTATGGACGCGGCAAACAAAACAGATTTCCCGGCCGTATTTATGAGTTTTTGCTCGTACTCAACCGCTGCCAGCCCCGGACTCTGCATGTGGAGCAGGTTGTAATCAAAAGCCACTTTTTGAATCTGCAGCGCAGCAGCCACACACGCTGCAATCGCGGCAAATAACGTAAGCCGTGGTCGCGAAAGCCAGATGTTTTCCAGCCGTGCCCGGGTGTCAAGGTGTCCCGCCATCTTTTGGTCAATCGCCACCTGCCGCCCGCGCACAAGTAACAACGGCAGCAATGTCATCATTGGAATCAGGCATAGAATCATGCCGCCGCCGCAAATTATGCCCATTTCCTGAATGCCCTTGAATTTGGTAAGACCCATGGCCAGGAATGCGCCAGCCGTTGTGAGGCAGCCCGTGATGATGCCTTTTCCCGTAAACACCATGGCTTTTGTGATGGCCTCCTCGGTATCGTGACCATGTCTAAGCTCTTCTTCATAGCGACTTATCAAGTGCACGCCAAAGTCAATTGCCAGCCCAATTAATATCGGCACAAATGTAATTGTTAGAATGTTCAGATGTCCGACTGCCAGAGTTGTGAAGCCCATGGTGTAACCCACACCAATCACCAGGCACAACATGGCCTTCAAAGGCCGGCCGGTTTGCTGATAGCCGTATATGAAGATCAATGCGCAAAGCACCAAGGACACAATCGAGGCCACCGTGGTATCCTTTTGCGACTGCGCCATTTCATCCACTTCCAGCACAAGCTCACCTGTAAGCCCGACATTCAGACCGGGCACCTCAAACTGTGTCTCGCCTATCAGCTCACGCAGCCGCCTGACGGCATCCGGCCCGACTTTGTCGGTGCGTGGTTTTGCAGTTACCAGATAAATCAGGCTTTTGCTGCCGGATAACGGGCGCAGCTCTCCGGGAAATGCGCTCTCCAGCAACAACCGGTTTAACCTCACAAGCGTCCTTCCGGAAACATTGTTTGTCGCCAAAAAGCGCGCCTCCGGCGAAATCTGCATGCCAGCAAAACGCTGCGGATTGTAAATGTTTTGCTCCTGGATCAGCCGGTTGATGTCCCTGATGACTGCATCGCGCACCATGGCTGCAGGGGGCGCCGGCCCTGCATAGGCCTCAATTTGTTTGTGAGTTGCATGTTTCAATTGACGCCATAAGTACCTTAAAACGGGGTCATTGCCAGCCTTGAGCCGCGCAATAAATGTGGGCCAGTCAAGCACATCATCGGTTGTAAAAAGCAACGACCCGCCGAACGTCAGATACATCGCCTCCTCGGCCTCCTCACCGCCGCCAAACAATGCGTTAATTCCAGGTGAGACCGGAGTCCCCAACCGCCGCAAACTGTCGCAGCCCTGCGCAAGAATGCGCTCCAGGGCGGGCAGCGCGGCAATCAGAGATTCGTTGGCCGCACCCGGCTCGCGCGACGCAGTGCGAAACTGGGTGTTGACGAGACTGAACAGGGACACCAGATTGCTTGCGCTCCTGAACTGGCGCAGAAATGGGCGAAAATCCTCAAAGGTCTTCTTCAAATCCTCCAATTGTTCTTCGGGCACGAAAAGCAGCGCCTTGTTGCCCATCATCTTCAAGTCGCCCTTGTAAAAAACATCGGTGAAAAGATTGGTCTCCTTCAGCAGCTTTGCTCCCAGCCGCTCCACAAACTGCCGGTTCTTTTCCTGCTGTTCACTTTCAACCAACACCACCAAATCCGGCTGGTACGGAAACTCTTGTTTGAACCTCAGGTAGATTTGGTGGTATTTTTTGTTGGCCCCAACCAAATTGTCGCGGTCAGTGTCAAATTCCAGAAATGCAACCGTGCCCGCAACGCACAAAACAAACAATATCAACTGGGGATAAACAAACCAGCGCGGATGTCGCATGACGGCTCTGGCGAGCAGTCCAAGCCAGCGTTCAACCAATGGCACTTGTGGAGAGTGCATAGACAGGCTTATTGGCGAGGCAGTTTTTCTGCCTCGAACACAAGACGGCGGGCGCTGCTAATAAACCTCATCATTGTCTCCACACCCATCAGGCATTAAGAAACTTCAGGCTCAGTTCGGAGCCAGTTTGAAGGCACGTTAATTATCCGGCAACTCGGCAGTGCAATAGACCTCTTTGACATCATCGTGATCCTCCAGCACCTCGATCAATTTTGAAACGCTGGCCGCCACCGCCGGATCGTTTACCGGCGTCGTCATTACAGGCAATGCATGTATCCCGGCTGCCTCACATTTGATTCCCTTGGCCTCAATCGCCTTGTGCACCGCAACAAATTTGGCCGGTTCAGTGATAATCTCGTAGCCTTCAGGCTCGGCCTTGAAATCCTCGGCTCCCGCCTCCAGCGCAATTTCCATCAACTGATCCTCATTTGCCGATTCGCGCGCAATAATGATTTGACCTTTGCGATGAAACAGGCGGCTGACCGAGCCAGCGGTCGCAATCGTTCCCCCATTCTTCGTCAACAAACTCCGGATTTCCGCCGCAGTACGGTTCCGGTTGTCAGTGCTGACTTCTATAAGCAACCCGACACCGCCCGGCGCAAACGCCTCGTAGGTCAGCTCCTCGTAATTAACCGCTTCGCCATGTCCGGTCCCGCGTTTGATTGCGCGCTCAATGTTTTCGTTGGGCATGTTGGCTGCGCGGCATTTCAACAGCACTGTTCGCAGCCGAGGATTCATCTCAGGGTCGCCCCCTCCCATTTTCGCAGCAATCGTGATTTCCTTGCTCAGCTTGGCAAATATTTTGCCGCGCTTGGCGTCAATGGCGCCCTTGAAATGCTTTACCTTCGCCCATTTGCTATGACCTGCCATAATTTCTCGTTAAGTAAAATTTTTTCCAGCCGGCATCAAGCACCGCTTCACACTGCTTTTTCCACAATCACAGCCGTCCCGTAACACAAGACCTCGGTCACTCCCGGCCCAATCTCGTTTGCATCATACCGCACGCCAACAACTGCGTTTCCGCCAAGTTCGCCCGCATGCGCCAGCATCTGGCGAAACGCCTCGTCCCGCGCCTGCTCGCACAGCTTTGTGTACACTGATATATTGCCGCCAACAAGGGTTTGCAACCCTGCAGCCATGTTCCCAATTACTGAGCGTGACCGGACCACTATGCCCCGAACCACGCCGAGCGATTGGACAATCCGGTAGCCGGGCAGTTCAAACGTCGTCGTTGTCAATGGATGCGTCTGGCTCATCCTTCGGCCCATTCAACACCATATCGGCCCCAAGCTAAAGCAAAAATTCGGGGCAATTTGACTTTCGCGCTTTATTTTTGACGCCCATTTCATGTTTAATCCCCCCATGAATTGGCGCGATGCGGTTGTATTGATTACCGGAGGCACCGGCTCATTCGGCCGGAAGTTCGTCGAGATAATGTTGCGCGAGTATCATCCCAAAAAACTGATTATTTTCAGCCGGGATGAACTCAAACAACACGAGATGCGCATTACCTTTTGCCAGAACGACGCCTCGGCTCTGCGTTTCTTTATTGGCGATGTGCGCGACAGGGACCGGCTCGAACGCGCCTTTCACGGTGTGGACATCGTTGTCCACGCCGCCGCCCTAAAGCAGGTCCCAGCCTGCGAATACAATCCTTTTGAGGCCATTTTAACCAATATCATGGGCGCCAAAAACATTATTGACGCCGCCATAGACCAAGGCGTCAAAAAAGTCATTGCCCTCAGTACCGACAAGGCCGTCAATCCGGTAAATTTGTACGGCGCAACAAAGCTCTGCGCCGAAAAACTCTTTGTGCACGGCAACGCGTATGCCGGAGCATCCGATGTCCGGTTCAGTTGCGTCCGCTATGGCAACGTGGTTGGAAGCCGCGGCAGCGTAATCCCCCTTTTCCAGCAACAGCGAAAAACCGGGCGCATAACCATCACCGACCAGCGCATGACCCGGTTCTGGATTACACTTGAACAAGGAGCGCGGTTTGTAATCCGCTGCATTGAAGAGATGCACGGCGGCGAGGTGTTTGTTCCCAAAATCCCGAGCATGAACATCATGGACCTCGCCAAAGCAATAGCTCCCGGATGCGCCATCGAAACCATCGGCATCCGCCCGGGCGAAAAACTGCACGAGGTGCTCATTTCCGAGGATGAAGCACGCAACACCATCGAGATGGATGACAAGTTTGTTGTGTTGCAGCCGTATTACCCGGGCTGGGCACCAAAGCTGTTGCCCAAAGGCCGCGCGCTGCCAGACGGATTCCGCTACGGCAGCGACAACAATCCGCACTGGCTTACAGAAGCAGAACTTAAACAACTGGCCGGAGAAGCCTAATGGACGCCAATGCGCCACATCTGCCTTATGGCCGGCAATTTATTGACGAGGCCGACATCGCCGCCGTTGAAGCGGTTTTACGCTCCGATTGGTTGACACAGGGGCCGGCCATCGAGCGATTTGAGCAAAAAGTAGCTGCTTATTGCGGAGTCCGTTACGTCGTGGCCGTCTCCAGCGCCACCGCCGCCCTGCACCTTGGCGCAACGGCTCTTGGACTCGGCCCGGGCGACTCGCTATGGACAAGCGCAATTACATTCGTCGCCTCCGCCAATTGCGCGCGGTATTGCGGGGCAGATGTGGATTTCGTGGACATTCACCCCGGCTCTTACAATCTCGATGTTGGCGCGCTCTCCTCAAAACTAAAACAAGCAGCCGCAAAAGGGCGGCTTCCCAAGGTCATTGTGCCTGTCCATCTCGCCGGTCAATCGTGCGAAATGGCCTCCATAAATGCCCTGGCGCGTGAATATGGAATTCAAATCATGGAAGATGCCGCCCATGCCATCGGAGGCAAATACGAAAACAAGCCTGTCGGCAATTGCCTTTACTCTGATTTGGCGGTCTTCAGTTTTCATCCGGTCAAAATAGTGACAACTGGCGAAGGCGGAATGCTTTTAACCAACCGCACGGACTTATATGAGAAACTCATCCGTCTGCGCACTCATGGCATAACCAAAGACCTGCGTTTCATGACAGAACCGGCACATGGCCCATGGTACTACCAACAGCTTGAGTTGGGGTTCAATTACCGGATGACCGATATCCAGGCCGCCCTCGGCGCAAGCCAAATGGACAAGTTGGACGCCTTTGTTGCCAGACGCCAATACTTGGCCCAGCGTTATGACAAGCTACTGGCCGGCCTGCCGGTCACACTACCCTGGCAACATCCGGCCACATCTTCTTCATGGCATCTTTACATCATCCGCCTGCAACTCAACCGCCTGCGCAAGACACACCGTCAAATTTTCGAGGAACTGCGCTCTGCCGGAATTGGTGTTCAATTGCACTACATTCCTGTTTACCTGCAACCATATTATCGGCAGTTGGGCTTTCAGCCTGGTTACTGTCCGGAAGCCGAAAAGTACTACTCCGAAGCCATCAGCCTTCCCATCTACTACGCTCTGAGCGAAGCCGACCAAGATCGCGTCACCCGCACTCTCGCTTCCATCCTTGGATGACCAAATATGGAAGATGCATTGCTCATTCGCGCCGATGCCAGCTCACAAATTGGGAGTGGACACGTCATGCGATGCCTTGCATTAGCCGAACAATGGTTGCATGGCGGCGAGCCGGTCTTTTGGGCGTCGGTACAATTGCCGGAACGTCTGCGGGAGCGGGTGCAAAAAATCGGAGCGCAACTTCTTTTAATTGACGCAATCCCCGGTGCTGTCGAAGACGCCCAAAAAACAATCCAGCTCGCTGAAACAAAATCAACTTCATGGTGCGTGGTGGACGGTTACCAGTTCGGCTTTGATTACCAAAAAACGCTGAAATCCGCCGGACTACGGCTTCTATGGATTGATGATTACGGTCATGCAGGCAATTATTTAACCGACTTGGTGCTTAATCCAGGTCCGGGCGCATCCCCTGCCCTTTATCCCGGCGCAACGCCTCAAACCCGCCTGCTTTTAGGCTGTAAATATGCTCTGCTCCGCCGCGAATTTTTAGAATGGATGGACTGGCAACGGCCTTTCCGAAAACCCGCCCGCAAAATTCTGGTAACGCTTGGCGGGAGCGATCCCAACAACATAACACTCAGGGTCTTGCAGGCGCTTCAAACCAAGGAATGTTCAGGGTTGGAAGCCGACATAGTAATTGGCGGCGCCAATCCACACGCCGCCGAGCTTCAGTCCCTTGCCAGCCACGACAACCAGCGGCTGCATCTAGACCCTCGAAATCTGCCCGAACTTATGGCGAAAGCCGACATCGCAATTTCCGGCGGCGGTGGCACATCGTTGGAAATTGCCTTCATGGGCCTGCCTTCTCTGCTTATTTGCCTCGCAGACAATCAAATGTTGAACTGCCGGCACTTGCATGATGCCGGCGCAGCAATTTTCCTCGGCAGGGCGTCTGAAGTTACGCCCGTCTCAATCGCCCAAGCCATCCAATCCATTATCTCAAATGACGCACTCCTCGCTGAAATGTCGCGCATAGGCCGGTCACTGGTTGATGGTCGCGGCGCTTTTCGTGTTTGGCTGCATCTGAAAGAAGATTCAATCCACCTTCGGCCCGTTACCGAGGCGGACTGCCGCTTGACCTGGGAATTTGCCAATCTACCTGACGTACGTGCAGTTTCATTCACAAGCGCCCCTATTCCGTGGGAAAAACACCTCGAATGGTTCGCAAAACGGCTGCGCGATCCAAACTGCCGCTTATGGCTTGCCACCGACACCCGCGGCACGCCTTTCGGTCAGGTCAGATTTGATTTGGAACGCGATTACGCAACCATTTCAATCGCGCTCGCAAAAGAGGCCAGAGGCCGCAACCTGGGCACATTGTTGATTTGGAAAGCCAGCCGCGCTCTTTTGAATGAAAATGCCGCCCTGGCGGAAATCCATGCATGGATAAAGCCTGAAAACATCGCTTCGGCCAAAGCTTTTGGAAAATGCGGTTTTGAAAAAGCTGCGGAAAAAGAATTTAATGGCCAGCCCGCCATGTTATACCGTTTGCAAAGAACCAACTTGCCATGAATCAGGTAATCAACATCGCTGGACGACCTGTCGGTCCGGGAAACCCGGTTTACATTGTCGCCGAACTTTCGGCAAATCACAACCAGAGCCTCGAACATGCCAAAGATACCATTCGCGCCATGAAAGAGGCCGGCGCCGACGCCGTCAAACTACAGACCTACACTGCGGACACACTCACCATCGCATCCGACCGCGAATTTTTCCGCATCGGCGGCGGCACACTTTGGGATGGTCTTACACTGCACGAACTGTATCAGCAAGCCAGCATGCCCTGGGACTGGCAGCCAATACTGCAAAAACTTGCCGCATCACTTAACCTGGACTTTTTTTCCACGCCATTCGATTTCACAGCCGTGGATTTTTTGGAAAGCTTGAATGTGCCGGTGTACAAGATCGCCTCTTTCGAGTTGGTTGACCTCCCGCTGTGGCGCAAAATTGCAAGCACAGGAAAACCTGTAATTGCCTCAACAGGCATGGCAACGCTCGAAGAAATCGAGGAAGCCGTCAACACATTCAAGGCTGCAGGCGGACGCCAACTTGCGTTGCTAAAATGCACCAGCGCCTACCCTGCCCCGCCAGATGAAATGCGTCTGCGTGTAATCCCGGATTTGGCCCGGCGCTTTCAACTGCCCGTCGGGCTTTCTGATCACACAATGGGCATCGCCGCTCCGGTGGCCGCTGTAGCCCTGGGCGCATGCATCATTGAAAAACATTTCACGCTCAGCCGCCAAATCCCAGGACCGGACTCCGCCTTTTCACTCGAACCGCATGAATTCAAAGACATGGTCGAGGCCATCCGCTTCACTGAAAAGGCCCTTGGCGAAGTCCGCTACGAAATCACCCACCACGAGGCCGGCAGCCGGGTTTTCCGTCGCTCGCTCTTCGTGGTAAAATCCATGAAAGCAGGTGAGGTTTTTACCAGCAAGAATGTCCGCTCCATACGACCCGGCTACGGTTTGCATCCGCGTCATTATGAGGAAATTCTTGGCAAAAAGGCCGCCTGCGACATTGAGCGCGGCACACCTCTAAGCTGGGACCATGTAGTCAAATGAAAACCGCAGCCATTATTCAGGCCCGGATGGGTTCGACACGCCTGCCCGGCAAAGTCATGCTGACTGTTTGCGGACAAACCATTCTCGGTCATGTCGTTAACCGCGTAAAACAGGCCTCTCTTCCTGACATTGTAGTGGTGGCCACAACAACCGCTCCTGCCGACGATGTTATTGTCGAGGAATGCCGCCGCCTCCGCACTGCTTTTTTCCGCGGGAGCGAAACCGATGTGCTTGGCCGCTATCATGGCGCAGCCTCTTCAGTTGGCGCTGATGTCATAGTGCGCATTACCTCCGATTGTCCGTTGTACGACCCGCATCTGCTTGACTTGATGCTATCTGACTTTTTCCAGGGCTTCTCCCAGCAAGGCTCTAAATTGGATTATCTCTCAAACACCTTGAAGCGCACATTTCCACGCGGCTTGGACACCGAAATATTCACCTTTGCGGCGCTGGACCGCGCCCATCACGAGGCCAGTCTGCCATCCGAACGCGAGCACGTCACCCCTTACATCTATCACCATCCGGAGCTGTTTAATCTCCGCAGCTATGAAGGCCCGGCAGACTACTCACATTACCGATGGACGCTTGACACGCCGGAAGATTGGGAATTTGTGAAGGCCGTTTACGAACGTTTGGGCCACGGAGGGCGATGGTTCGACACCCGTGAAGTTTTTGAACTTCTTGAGCGCGAACCGGCCCTTGCACAAATCAACGCCCATGTCCATCAGAAGCAGGTCTGACGGTCGCTTGGAAAATTCCTGTTTACTCCAGCCATCAAATCCGGCTTAATTCCGCCATGAAAAATCATTTGTCACGCCGCCAATTTTTGGCCAGCGGTTCCATTTTGACGATGGGCATTGCATCCGTCCCGTTGTTCAAAACTTGGGGCAAAATTTCCCCGAACGAAAAACTTAACATCGGCGTCATCGGTGTTTCAGGTAGGGGCGGCAGCAATCTGGCTGGCGTCTCAAAGGAAAACATTGTCGCCTTGTGCGACGTCAACGAACTGCAACTCAAGGATGCCGCACAGCGTTACACTTCGGCCAAGACTTATTTCGACTTCCGAAAGATGCTTGAGCAAAACGATTTGGACGCCGTCGTGGTCAGCACGCCGGACCATACCCACGCCGTTGCTGCGTACATGGCCCTCAAGACCGGCCGGCATGTGTATTGTGAAAAACCCCTCACCCGCACTGTTTCTGAATGCCGCATTGTGACCGATACCGCACGGCAACAAAAGCTCGTGACCCAAATCGGCACGCAAATCCATGCGGAGAACAACTACAGGCGCGTAGTCGAACTGATTCAAAGCGGCGCAATTGGCCCGGTAAACGAAGTCCACGTCTATGTTAACGTCAAATACGGCGGTAAAACCATGCCTACTGACCGCCCGCAAGTGCCTGAATACCTCCATTACGACCTCTGGCTTGGACCTGTGCCGGAGCGGTTTTACCATCCTGCATGGGTGCCGTTTTGGTGGCGTGACTGGTGGGCCTTCGGCGGAGGCGCCCTCAGCGATTTCGGCTGCCATTACATGGATTTGCCATTCTGGGCGCTCGACCTGAAATACCCACGCACAATCGAAGTGGTTGACGGCCCCGCCCCGGACCCTGAATCCTGCCCGCCGTGGCTGATTGTCCGCTACGAATTTCCAGCCCGTGGCGACAAACCGCCGGTAAAACTGACTTGGTATCATGGAGGCAAACACCCCGAGTTGATTACCCCCGACCTCTATCAAAAGTGGAAAAGCGGCGTTCTATTCATCGGCAAAAAAGGAATGTTACTGGCCGATTACAACCGCAACCTTTTGCTCCCGGAAAAAGATTTTCAAGGCTTTGTCCGGCCTCAACCTACCATTCCACCATCAATCGGCCATCACAGGGAATGGATCGAGGCAATTAAAAACAACGGCAAAACAACCTGCCACTTCGATTACTCAGGGCCGTTGACCGAAACCGCCCTGTTGGGCAACGTCGCCTTCCGCGCAGGCAAAAAACTCGAATGGGACCCGGTCAAACTTAAAGCTGTCAACTGCCCCGAAGCCGACCAGTTCATTCAGCATAAATACCGCGCAGGCTGGAGCATTGGAGGCTGAACCATTTTTCTCTTAACGCCGGACAACGCGACCAAACGCCGCTGCAAACCCACAACAACATCCACGCGGCCAGCATGGCGGCGGAAAAAAGCCCGGTCTGCTTCATGTTTGCTCATGGGCTACTGCCGCGGGTTTGCACGGCGCCAGCCTCCAAAGCCAGGGCTTGTTTGGTGATGCAGTAAAGGTCCGCGCGGCAAAGCGCCAGCGAATCTGTCCGTTCTCCGCGTCCAGCGCCGAGACCAAGTCCTCGTCAACCACGTTGCCGAAGGCAAACACCAGCCCATCGCTCGTGGAAACGCTGGAGAAGCCGGCGCCAATTTCGGCTCGCCAAACCACCGCAGCTTGCCGGAAGTACTCATCGTGTTAATTGTTTGAGGTTGACACTGCTTGTTGCATTGTTGTGAGGCATTTCATTGTGCCAATAGCTTTTGCCCGTCAAACACGAATTTCCTGTTCCCGATTCTGACAGCATCTCCCTCCGGCTTGATTTTAGGCGCCTGGCCGCGTCCCATTGTCAGCACGCGAAAATTTGCCTGACCTGCTTTAAGCTCGCTGATTTTTGCGACGCCGCCTACGGAGCGCTCGTTGAACTTGCCGAACTCTTTCTGGCCGGCCACGACCACAACCACAGGTGCGCCCGAGCTGCCGCTGAAATCAACTGCTATACTATACCCACCGCCACTTACCACACCGCTGCCGTCTTTTTCCGCTTTGTAGTAACTTGTTTGGCAAAACGGCAGGCTGGCCAGCCGAATCCGCTCTCCCATCCCCCAAACAAGCAAGTCGGGACCGCCAACACTTATGTTCCCCCTGGGGCCGCTGCCCAGCCACAGGCTCACCACAACATCGTCCGCACCATTCCAGCAGTTCCGAAAAACATACCAGCCATGCAACCGGTCAACGCTTGCATGGCCCAACACCTCAGCCGGATTTTTCTCCTGCATGCCAATTGGCCAGTTCACCAGCGCAAAAATGGCGCGGTGCGGGTAATTAGCAGTGTCGCGGCGGTGTTGATCAGCCTCAGCAACATAATGATTATAAAGCCACAACAACGCCGGCTTTGTTTCTTCGGGAATGGCGCCGAAGCCCTGACTGAACCAGCCACCGTGGCTGAAACCGCCATTGCCATCAAGCATTCGCTCATTTCCATAGCTGCTTGGTTTGCGACATGGATAAATCGGCTGGCCTTTCGGGCCGGGTAACACTTCCATGACCCAGTGCAGGGTTATCCATGAAAAATTCGGCCTCGGCGTGATGAAATCCTTGCCCATCGCCACCTTGAATGCCTGCACCAGCGGCACCAGCCCCGGATTGGACATCATGTGAGCCGGTCCAGGACCTTCGCTAAAGAAGCCGCCGTCGCCAAATCCGGATGTCACAGCCCGCACCATGTTCTTTTCAACCGCGGCAAGACAACTTTTCAACAAGGCATCATCAGTGCCAGGATCACCAATCAAGGCCAGCACCACAAGCCCGGCGCCAAGTTGCGCTCCCCAGTGATTGCAGGCAGGCATTTGATGGGGTCTGAGGCAGATGTCTTTGAGCGAATTTTTCTGGGCCTTGCCCCACTCGCCGGAAGCGTCATCGCTCCAGTTTTGCAGTTCAAGCGCTGCTTTTCGACGGCGCTCCTCCGGCCAGCCATCATAGCACAGATCGTATGCAAGTGCATACATGCCCAGAGACGGCCCTGCGCGCAATTGCCCGCCCGGCGCTCGAAAGCTGTAGCGGTCATCGCGATCGCGCTGTCCAGACATGCCCAGCTCAAAACACTTCCATCCCAGCTCGGCGTACTTTTTGTCGCCGGTAATCTGGTACAGCATGCCAAACCCGGCGGCGTGTGACACCGTATATGCGCCTTCGGGAAGCTTCTCCTTCAGATTGTCATAAGCTTTTTTGGCCTTGCTGTAATGCACCGGCATTTCTTCGCCGCCGCCAAGCGTTGCTTTCAGGCGTGCCACAATTTCCTGCCCCTCGGGAGTGGCCGCGCGCCGCTTGATTTCCTCCAAATCACTCTTGCGGAACAACAGCCGCGGGTGCTCACCGGCCTGCAGCGGGACATATCCTTTTATAGGCACAAACCACGGACGATCCGAGCGCAAATCTTTTTCCCAGATACCGGCCTCGCGATGAACAGGCAGGGCAATGTTTCCCTTGAAATTGCCCTCGTGCGTGGTTGTCCTGCCCGCATGCGCAACCGTGACAGTGAATTCACCGCCACAAATGTTGTTTATTCGACGCCCTTGCAACCTGATGGTGTACTCGGCCGAGGCTTCTTCGACTGCTCCGAGAATCTCATACGGAATAACTAGTTCGCCGCTGAATCCATCGGCCGTGGAAGTGATGTTAAATCTGTCAAAGGGACGGAAATCGTATGGCTGGTTATTTAATCCCACCATCCCAAACTGCGCTGCCACCGCTTTTCCTCCGGCAATGTCAAGTCTCACTGCAATGCGGTTGTGATAGGCTTCGCGTCCACCCAAAAGCACATGATTCAAAAGCAGCAACAATTGGCAATTACCCAAATCCACCAATGGCTGTGTATAAACATGACCGCTGACGGAGCCTTCGATTAATTCAGTGTCGTATTTCGCGCGATACCTGCCTTGCAGCGCATTATTGTTGGTTGGATTTGCACGGTCCAGCACGGCCTCCAGACTCACCTCGCACATTACAGGCTTGTGGTCCGCTGGAATCCAGGGATCGGGATTCAGTTTTACTTTCATGGTGCCAGCAAGTCTTCCACTGGCCGCATCGTAGCTCATGGTGGCAACATCTACAGGATGGGTTGTCAGGTTCCAATCTGGCGCACTGCCCAACCCATACAACAGTTTGCCATCCCTGCTAACGATGTAAATTGGCAGCGCACGCCGGGCGGTGGCATTCCGCTTTGCAGCCGGAGGGAAAAAGCCATCAAGGCAGACCCGCCATGTGCCGTTTAGCGGGTCTCCGGGATTGTAGCTTGATTCCGCGGCAATAACCGCGAGACTCAGGAATGTCATTGCGAATAATGCCAGATGACTCCGAAACAGAAACTGTTGGAGTCTTTTTTTCATAACCCAATATCTACATTATTTCAGGATACATCTTATGTATCGTTGTTTTACCAACGACTCGTCCTGCCATCCTGCAATGTTTTTAATTTCGTCCTTGTTTAACCCGTCACTTTTCCACCTTGCCATCCACTTGCGGCGGATAAGCCGTCAGCCCAAACCGGCCCTCAATTACCGTGCCTGACGCCAGTGCCTTCAATCCAAGGTCGCCGGCTTTGAGAGAGAACTTTCCTTCCACCATCAATGCACTTTTCTTCTCATCCCCTTTTCCTTCATGTCGCCGAAAACTGGCTGCGATCTTTACCGGCGTTTTCACATTGCCGACTTGAAGCACTCCATAAAGCTCGGCTGCAAGCGCATTTTTCTCCTTCGCATTTGCCGATGCTTGCAACGTTCCCATACCGGTGATTGTCAGTTTCACCGGCGGCGACTGGCCTGGCGGACAAAGTTCACCCAGCACGCGCCGGCTTTGATCTCCATTCGCCTGCGCCATCTTATCGCATAACAACTCAAAAGATGCCGACGGTTTTGGCGCAGCAAGGCTGATGTAGCCCGCATCGTTGGCCGGCTTGCCATAAAAGAAATTTGGCCACTTTGTACCGCTCGAATCCCGAAACTCAATGTCAGCCGTTACGTACTTCGGGAAACTCGAAATGACGCGATAGACCTCCGGTGCTGCAGCCGCCGCGGGTTTTATTGGAGCCGGTACAGCTTGCAGCGCCGGCGTCAGTAACAGGGGCAATAGATGCAATGAAAATGTTCTCATAAACTTGAACGCCTTACTTTGACAAATCCAACAGCAGCGCGTACCCATCCACATGGCCGCCACCAAAACCAGCCTGCCGGGCGTTGACAGCCGGGGGCGGGTTCTGGTCGTAGCCGGTGTTGCGCTCTACTGCGCCGCAAACAAAAAGCGCCATCGGCCTGCCATTGAGCAATCCCGACACAATCCCCCAGCGTCCCTTGTCAGCCGATTGATCGTCAATTATCGTCTGTCCGCAAGCAGGCATCGCGGAAGAGAATCGCAGCGAACTGCAATCGCTGTTCAGCACCGCTACATAAGCGCCCCCGGGCTCGCCGCCGCCAATTGCGTTGCCGGTCTGAATCAGCCCCCATGTCGCTTCGCCTGCAAAGCAGACTGAGCCGTCCACCGCCGGTGCCAGTGCATTTATGCGCGCGCTGTTGGGTTTGTTCACCTTTTGTTGGTAAGACATCCATGGAGTTCCGCCAATAACATGGTAATTTTTGGTTTCAATCTTAATCACGTACGCAATGCTCAGCACGCCCGCGCCCCACGCGCTGAAGCCAAGGCCGCCCATCTTCGCGTTGGCACGAATGTCGTTTGGCTCGCGCAACACCACACTGTTGCCGCCATCGGACCATGCGTGAATTAACAAGTTTCCTTTCGCATCGAAAGTAACGCCGCGAATGGCCGTGTCACTAACCAGCCGCAGATTATTAAGTCCTACAAACGGCCCGCCCCAATCGTACAATTGATAAAGCAACTCTCCATTTGGCCGGTACACGTTCAGGATGGGACATCGCCACGGTTCACGGCCAGTAGCCCAATGGTGCTCGCCGCCGCCGACTATCGTGCCATCCACAGGATTTAACGCTGTAAACCGCACCCCGCCGCCAGGCATGGCAAACGACGCAACCTGCCGTCCGCCAGAGTCAAGCACGCGAAAGTCCGGCCCTCGAAACACCAGCCGCCCCTGATTGTCCCAGGCCAACGAAGGAGAGCTCGACCCGCCCTTGACATGGCGCACCCACACCACCTTGGAGCCGTCTGGCGACAAACGCGCGACATAAGTGTGCGCACAGCCGCCTTTTTCCGGCGCACTCGCCGGAGGCGCCAGGACTTGCACGTCTGCACTCAAGCTGCTGATCCCGTCAGTAGCCGGCCCGCAGATGAATATGTTTCCCGCATCATCCACCAACGCGCCGGTGAGTCCGCCGGCCTTCCAACCCAGCCGTGACACTGATTTTATAGTTTTCAAATCACCGGACATTCGCACTATAAATGCGGTGGCATTCTCGTGATTCCAGCCAAACGGTTCAAATTTCGGATTGCCTTGCTTGTCCAATTCAGGTTTGCCCTGCTTGTCCTTTTTATTAATCGGGGCTGGCGGACTGATTTGGCTATCGCGGCCAAGCACCGTCTCCCGTACCCCCAGCCCAAGTGTAGGCCCCAGGGCCACTCCCGCCAGCACAACCGTTCCATCAGGTTGAAACCCGCCACCCACCAGCCATTCGGTACCCGGCCCGCCCAGCAGCCCGGCAGAAACTACCCTGGCTTGATCGGGAGTGGACTTGAATTTGGCGGTGAATTCGTCAAAGCGCGTCGCACTTACAGCCACTCCAGGACCCATGTTAAAGATAGTGGCGATGATCAGAATTGCAGCGAAGTTACGCATGCCTCTCTTTTTCCATTTTTATAAAGCCATTTTATTGGCCGGGTAAAGCCGATTTATCGAAAATTGTCACGAACACAAGACCAACTTGCCATGTCCAGAGTTTTTGACTAATCTAACGGCATGAAAACAGTTGCTGTTATTTTGTCTGGTTGCGGGGTGTTTGACGGCTCTGAAATTCACGAATCAGTTCTCACACTTTTGGCATTGGACAAAGCGGGGGCAAGGGCAATCTGCGCCGCGCCTGACATCCCCCAATACCACGTCATCAATCATCTTACTCAGCAGCCAGTGCCTGGCGAAACCCGAAATGTTCTGGTTGAATCAGCTCGAATTGCCCGCGGAAAAATCATCCCACTCGCCCAGCTCGACGTTGCGAGCGTGGATGCAGTGATACTTCCAGGCGGATTTGGCGCTGCCAAGAACTTGTGCACCTTCGCTCTTGCTGGAAAGGATTTCACCGTTCACGAACAAGTAGCCAATGTACTGCGCAAGGCTCATCAACTTGGCAAGCCCATCGGTTTGGTCTGCATCGCCCCGGCCATTGCCGCACGGCTTTTTGGGCCTGAAAAAGTGGAGTTCACCATAGGAACCGACGCCGGCACAGCGCAAGCGCTTGAGGCATCCGGAGCTGTGCATGTCAACTGCAATGTTTTCAACGCCGTGGTTGACCGCCAGCGTAAGATCGTAACCACGCCAGCTTACATGCTGGCAACGCGAATCAGCGAAGCCGAGGCAGGAATCACAAAGCTGGTTCAAGCAGTTCTGGAAATGGCCTGAAACTACAGCCACACTTGACACCCGCTGGTTTTGCGTAAAATTAACACGCTGACAAACTAGCAAAACCGTTGAGCAAACAAGCACATGAAACAAAACTTGCGTCAACCACAGTTCTGGTTACGACTTTGTGCCATCTTTTTGGGATTGGCGGCAGGGGTTGGCGCATACACGTTCGTTTACGCCAAAGGCGGCTCTTATTTGACAAATGATCCTGCTGCTTGCGCCAATTGCCATATCATGGGCGAACATTACAATGGATGGCTCAAGTCCAGCCATCGTTCAGCGGCCACATGCAACGACTGCCATACGCCGCCTGGTTTTGTTTCGAAATATTTTACAAAGGCCGAAAATGGGTTCCGGCACTCTTGGGGATTTACAACTGGAAGATTCCCGGACCCGTTGCAGATCAAACCGCATAACCGCAAAATCACTGAACAGGCATGCAGGAAATGCCATCAACAAATTGTCTTTGCCATTGACGCAATTCACAAACCAGGCATGGAACTTTCCTGTGTCCGTTGCCATCGGGACGTCGGACATTTACACTGATTTTTTACCACCAAAACTAATCTAACAATGACCATGAATACAGAAGCAAACAGCAAGTCAGCGCCACAAACTCCAGCCAGCCCGTCTCTTTTCAAGCTGGCTATCACAGCGCTGGTTTTTGCGGTGTTCGCCATTGGAGCAATTGCCCTTTTTGTGAACATAATGGAACGCAAACAAGAAGCGCGAAATCCATTTTACCGGGTTGTGGATTTGAATGACGACACTGAAGACCCGGCCCAATGGGGAAAGAATTTTCCCCTTCAGTATGACGATTACAAACGGACGGTTGATCAGGTCCGCACACGTTTTGGCGGAAGCGAAGCCCTGCCCCGCACCCCAACCCAAGCAGACCCCCGTTCGATTGTCTCACAGTCAAAAATTGAAGAAGACCCCCGCCTGAAAACGATGTGGGCAGGATACGCTTTTTCGATTGATTTTCGCGAAGAGCGCGGCCACGCCTACATGCTGGAAGACCAAACTTACACCGGAAGGCAAAGCAAGCCGCAACCCGGCGCGTGTCTGCACTGTCATGCATCGGTCTATGTGGCATACAAAAAGGCCGGCAATGGTGATTTAATGGCCGGATTTGCCAAAATCAATCCCATGCCTTACAAGGAGGCACGCCCGCTGGTCAGCCATCCAGTAGCCTGCATTGACTGCCACTCGCCGGACACCATGGCGCTGCGGATTACACGCCCGGCTTTTCTGGAGGGAATCCGCGCACTCAAAGCCAGTCAAGGTATTCCCAATTATGATCCAAATACGCAAGCCACACGCCAGGAAATGCGGTCGTTTGTTTGTGCACAATGTCACGTTGAATATTATTTCAAAGGCGAGGAAAAGCGTCTCGTATATCCTTGGCACAAAGGTCTGAAGGTGGAAAACATTCTGGAGTATTACGATGAGGTACAGCATAAGGATTGGGTTCATAAAGACACGGGAGCCCCGGTTTTAAAGGCGCAGCATCCGGAATTTGAGCTATGGAACCAGGGCATCCACGCGCGCTCAGGGGTTGCCTGTGCTGATTGCCACATGCCATACAGACGCGTCGGCGCAACCAAAATCAGCGATCACCACGTGCGCAGCCCAATGCTGAACATCGCCCATGCCTGCCAGACGTGTCACAGATGGCCCGAAGCAGAGTTGAGAGCCAGAGTCGAAACAATACAGCAAAACACATTTCAAATTCGCAATATCGCAATGGACGCGCTGATGGATTTGATCCGTGACCTGACCAGCGCAAAAAACGCCGGACGCACTGATGCCGCATTTGCAAAGGCTCAAGATTTCCAGCGGAAAGCCCAATTTTACCTTGATTTCGTTGAAGCTGAAAATTCAACGGGTTTCCATGCGCCACAGGAAGCCATGCGTATTCTGAGCATGGCAATTGATTGCTGCCGCAAAGGGCAACTTGCACTGCGTGAAACGAAATAATTCATTCCGTCAAAACAACCGCAAGAAACGAAACATGCCGGCCGGCCGGAACCATCCATAAAACAAAGGTTGATTGGCCCGGCTGTTTTTGAGAATAATTTGCGCGCCCGGTTGTATTGCATGGAGAAGAAAATACTAGGCATTTCGGCATTTTATCACGACAGCGCGGCTGCGCTTGTCGCAGGCGGACGCGTGGTTGCGGCCGCGCAGGAAGAGCGGTTCACACGAATCAAGCACGACTTCAATTTTCCCAAGCACGCCATTGATTACTGCCTTAAAGAAGCCGGTTTGAAGCCGGAGGACCTTGACTACGTGGTTTTCTACGACAAACCGCTGCTGAAGTTTGACCGGCTTTTGGAAACCTATTTGGCCTATGCTCCCGCCGGGTTGCGCTCCTTCATGATGGCCATGCCGCTGTGGCTTAAAACCAAGCTGCACCTGCCCAGGGAAATTCGCAAGGCGCTTGGCGGGCGCTACAAAAAGCGCATCATCTTTACCGTCCACCACGAAAGCCACGCTGCAAGCGCGTTTTATCCATCCCCATTTGAAGAGGCCGCAATTTTGACAATGGATGGCGTTGGCGAATGGGATACTGCAAGCATAGGCCATGGCAAAGGAAATCAAATCCGCCTTCTTAAAACTTTGGAATTTCCGCACTCCCTTGGCCTTTTATACAGCGCTTTCACATATTTTACCGGTTTCAAGGTCAATTCCGGCGAGTACAAATTGATGGGGCTGGCACCGTACGGCGAACCCAAGTACGTGGATGTAATCTTGGATAAACTCGTTGACCTGAAAGAGGATGGCTCGCTGGCGATGAACATGGAATACTTTAATTATTGCCAGGGGCTTACCATGACCAACCACCGGTTTGATGAACTTTTTGGCGGGCCGCCGCGCAAGCCGGAATCCCCAATCCGCCAGCGGGAAATGGACCTGGCTGCGAGCATCCAAAAAGTCACCGAGGAAGCCGTCCTTCGCATGGCGCGCACAGCAAGAAAGATTACCGGGTGCCGATACCTCTGTCTGGCAGGCGGAGTTGCCTTGAACTGCGTTGCCAACGGGAAGCTGCTGCGTTCCGGTATCTTTGATGACATTTACATCGTGCCCCCGGCCGGCGATGCAGGCGGCGCACTTGGCGCGGCTCTTTTTGTCCATTATCAATTGCTTGAAAAACCGCGCAATGTTGATGGCAGCGACCCGCTTAAAGGCGCACTGCTTGGCCCGTCTTTCAGTAATGAGGAAATCAGGAGCTACCTTGACGGTCAGAATATCAAATACCATTTCTTGGCCGATGAACCGGCCCTGTTGCGCGAAGTGGTGGACGCCATGATCGCAGGAAAGGTCGTGGGCTGGTTCCATGGCCGCATGGAATTCGGCCCGCGCGCATTGGGTGCGCGCAGCATTATCGGTGATGCACGAAATGAAACCATGCAAAGCACAATGAACCTGCGGATTAAATACCGCGAGTCATTCAGGCCGTTCGCCCCATGCGTGCTTATAGAGGATGTTGACAAGTACTTTGAATTGGACAGGGAATCACCCTACATGCTGCTTGTGGCTGATGTGCGCCCCGAATTGCGCTGCCAGCTCACAGATGAACAAAAGCGCCTGATGAAAGACCCTGACTTGCGCAAACGCGTCAATGTCAAGCGCTCCAGTCTTCCCGCAATCACGCACGTTGACATGAGCGCCCGAATTCAAACGGTGGATGAGGCTCGGCATGGCCGTTTCTACAGGCTGATGAAGGAATTCAAGCGCCAGACCGGCTGCGGGGTGATAATCAACACCAGTTTCAACATACGCGGCGAACCTATCGTCTGCACACCACAAGATGCTTATCGTTGCTTCATGGCAACCGACATGGACATGCTCGTGCTGGAAAACTGCATCCTCCACAAATCCGAACAGCCGCAACAAGACGCTGAAGCGCGCCGCCGCTACATAGACACTTTCAAACTGGATTGAAGGCATGATAAACCCATTCGCAGAGGTCAATTGGAATCCGGACAACGCTCAACGGCGTCAGTTTGCCAAAAGTCTTTTGATCGGTTTCCCGGCGCTGGCAGTTGCGTTTTTTATCATTGGATGGATTCGCCATGGCCGATGGGATGCAAGCCTGGAGTTCTGCCTGTGGCTTGCCGGTCTGGGCGCAGGCGCCGGCGCGTTATTTTGGTTTCTTCCGCAAATCAGCCGCCCATTTTATGTAATATGGTATTTCCTGGCCTGCTGCATCGGATTCGTCATGGCGAACCTTTTGATGGCCATTTTCTATTATGTTGTTGTGACAGGAATCGGGCTGACACTGCGTCTTTTGGGAAAGCTTACTTTTTCCAAAGGCTTCAACAAAACAGCCACATCATACTGGAAAGACGCCCCTCCCCCACCACCGCCTTCGCGGTATTACAAACAATTTTGAGCCGAACCGTGGCTATCTGTTGGATTAGCCTTGCCCGGTTCGTTCAAAATCAACCATATTCGTGCCGGTGGCGAGCTGTTAAATTAAAACAAAAACGAGCCGTTAAACTGCAATTTTCAAGAAAATCCAATGTCTTGGGTTGGGCAATTTGCTGCTGGTTTGGTTGAGGCTGCATGGTTGTGCGCAGCAGTGCTTGTGCCTCTTTTTTTCAACCGGCTTGCGGAAAAAGGTTTCGAGCCGGAAAAGTTTGCATTATTACGCTACATGGCCGTGCTGGCTGCTGCAGGCTCACTACTCGTCTGGCTGGAAGAACGCTCAAGGCATCAGATTGGCAAACCCGGTTTTATAAAAGGGCTGTTTCGCTCCGCATTTTTCATCCCATTGGCAACGCTAACAGCAGCCTATTTTGTCTCCAGCATATTTTCAGTTGAACCTCGAAACAGTTGGCTTGGCTCTTATGAAAATGCGCAAGGCACGCTGTCTTTTTTTGCATGTCTTGTTCTTTTTGCAGTCGTTGCCCGGCATCTCCGGAGGGCAGAACAACTGCAAACGTTTGTAACAGTGGCAATTGCGGCCAGCATACCAATTTGTTTGTACGGATTCATCCAGCGGATGCAGCTTGACCCAGTTGGTTTCAACCGGCTTGCCAACCGGGTTTTTTCAACTCAAGGTCATCCAATCTTTCTGGCCGCCTATCTGGGCATGGTAATGCCGCTGACATTATGGAGGCTGTTTAACTTAATCTCGGCTTGGCGCCAGACGCACGAAAAACAGGTGGGCAAAACCATAGCCTTGTTTTTTTATGGTGCAACAGCATTGATCCAGGCACTGGCCATTCTATACACCGAAAGCCGCGGCGCGCTTCTAGCCTCGGTTGGCGCACTGGCGCTGTTTGGGATTTATTTGGCAGTCTGGTATGACAGGCGGCGTTGGTTGATCATCCCGACTGTCGGCGCAGGCGTTGTATTTGGCATGGTCTTTCTTATATCGGCCGGCGCCGGTCCGTTTAAGACGTTGCAGCATATTCCCGGTTTGGGGCGGTTTGCGGAAATGTCGGTTGCCAGTCACGCCGGCACCAGCGGTCGCCACGCACTCTGGGCACAAGCACCGCAACTAATGTTGTCAAGCAACCCAATGCCCTACCCTGACGGAAATGCCGACCGGTTCCATTCCATTCGTCCTTTTGTTGGCTATGGCCCGGAAACTTTGGGCGGAGTTCTGGCCCACAAATACACATTTCCAGACGCCAATCCGGTGTTGGAAAACCGATTTCATAATTTAACATGGGATCTTTGGGCAGGAATAGGCGGGCTGGGCGTAATCGCATTTTTTTGGTTCATCGCATCTCTATATTTCCATGCTTACAAAAGCCTCGGATGGGTGCAAACCCGCAAAAAAACGATGGTATTTGTTGCATGCGCTGCCGGAATGGCGATTGGCGGAGCTGCCATTTTTTCCGTCGCTTTTGGCGCCGGTTACGCAGGTCTGGGGTTGCAAATCGGTCTGGCTGCCGGTCTCGGGGCCTACCCGTTTTGCTCAGGATTGTTGTCTGCTGGAAATCCAACCAACATGGAATCCAGCCGGGCAACTCTGATTTTGGCTCTTCTGGCTGCCTTGGCTGCTCACATTGTTGAAACCGGATTTGCTTTCCCTGTGGCTGCGTCAACTACGTTGTTCTGGCTTTTTGCAGGCGCAATCCTCGCTTTATGCGGACTGGATGGATTTTTCCCAAGCCTTTCATTTGCCGATTCAACTGCAGCCACAAATACACCGAATCAACCCCAGCAGGCAAAACGCGGCAAGTTCACCCAGCCCGGCCAACGGGTTACAACACGGGCGCTTTTTGAACAGGCCATAACCCCGACAATCATTGCCAGCATAATGCTCTGCAGTCTGCTGTTCAGCTTTGTGCTCATTTACTCCCGCCGTCCAATGTCAGCCATGACACTGTTATCCCGAGCACTCACGGAGTTGGAGAGCGGTCGCAATGATGTCTTTGTGCTGCCAATCTTGCTTATGGCTGCGTGGCTTGCTCCCATTTTGGCTCTGGCTATGAACAATGTCCTGGCCGGCAAACGCTGGATGGCGCGAAGCTTCCTGGCGCTAAGTTTCTCCGCTGTAATTGCCGCTATTTATGCGCTCTTCAAAGGTTGGTCTCTTGCTAAAATTGGTGTTTTCCCAGGTCGTGGCGTCTCACAGCAAGTAATACTTGCGCAGAGCATTGGCTATGAGTCAGTTTACCTTTTCTTTTTAATCGTTCTGACCGTTCTATTGTTTGCTTTGGGGTGGGGATGTTGTCCTGAAGTTTTCCAGGTTCAAAAGCCGTCACATTTACTGTTTGCCGCCGGCATTTTGGGGTTGTTTGCAGCAGGCGCCATCGCATGGCTTGCCGGATTCAGGTTAACGCGCGCCAATGTGTGCTACCAATGGGGCGAAGTGCTCGTCTCCCAGGGATTGCGTGAAGAGGCCGTCCCGGTCTATGAACGTGCAATTCGGTTGGACCCCGGTGTGTTTATCTATCGAAGCAAACTTGCCAGGACACTGCGTGAACAGGCGGAGACCTCCAGCGATTTTATACTGAGCGAAAAACTTTTCAGGCAATCAGAGCTGATTTATCTGGAAGCACAAAAACTCTCCATCTTGAATCGCAGCCATTACCATTTGGGCGAGCTGTACCTCGAATGGGCCTTCCAGGAAACTCATCCGCCCACCCGTCATGAACTTTCTGAAAAAGCCAGAGCCGCCTTTGCTCGCGCCCTGGTTTTTGAGCCTAAAACCGAGTTTGTATGGGTGCAGGCTGCGGTTGTGGATATGCTTTTGTTAAAGCAGGAGGCCGCTGGGGAGGAAAAACTGCGACATGCCTGGAGCCTGCCGCTCGCCGGAAAGCTGATAGAATTTGGCGAGTACTATACACACAAGAGCAGGGCTTCGCGTCACCCGGAGCTAAAAACATTTTATGCGCGTCAAGCCATAACCTACTACAACATGGCTGCAACAAATGCCGCCCTGCCCCGTATTCAGAGGTACACCGGCTACATGGCTTCAGGAGAATTAAATTTAACCCTTGGCAACCCTCAACAAGCCCAGACTGCCTTTGCGGCAGCGGCGGAATTTGCCTCACAGGAAGATGTCTGGATGGTTGAAGAAGCCCTTGCACGCGCTTCAATTGCCATGAAGGACAAAACAGCAGCCACCCAGCACATTCAACGCGCCATGCAATCAGCCCCCGTTTACCAGCAACAAACGCTCAAAAAACTACTAGAACAAGCGCAACTATTGCCATAGACCAGCCATCTTAAAGGCGGCTTCCCACCATATTCGTTCCCAAATTTAGTGAAATTGCGGCTAAATGCCTTTTCTTATGCGTCGAAAGACAGCAACCTTTTGCGGGGTTTCAGACGGGAATTGGGCCATCATGTCCGGTAGTTTCATCAATATCCAAGGCTGGAAAATATCCGCCCCGTTTTTGGTGAACACTACATCAGCCGCCAGATAAACGCACATGTGCACCGCGAGCGCCGGCTCTCCAGGCTCGTAAAGAAGAATCACATCCCCAAAAGCATCGGCTTTGGGTACCATCTGATAATCCCGGTTTAGAACCTCCATTGTGTGTTTGGGGTCCAAAAAACGGTCATCAGGCTGTGTGTTGAAAAAGTTCATTGCCGTCCAAAAGCAATCTACTGGCTTGCCGGTCTGGACACGATTTGGTTCCGGGTACGTGTAAAGCAAGCGGCGTGGCAAAGGCGGCAGAAAATCCGCCACATCCAGAGTTGTGCCTCCTGGAACACGCGCCAGCGAATCCAACAAAGAGCGAAGCCGGCCAGCCTGCCCGGCAGTATTCCAATAACGCATGAGAACCTCAACATCACCGGGATTTTCTATGTGAACTGCCATTGAAACAGTTGGGATACGGGAAATTGCCTTTACAAGGCGGATGACATCATTTGAAGGCCACATTTGATAAAAAACCATGGCATCGGCAAAACACCATGCGTTTTGCCGCTTGAAAAACGTCCGCTCCACCGCCTGAACCTTCTCTTGTGACAATCCGGTTTGTGCAAGCCATGTTGAAGGCCCGTCCATTGGGCAGACAAAAGGATATCTTTGCGCCAAATTTTCCCGAGTCCGGGCAAGGTGGTTGTAGAGCCGCGTCCGTGCCTTTTCGGACAATCCAACAACCACCTCCAATTCCGGCGTTATCCAAACGCCCTCTGGAGCTGCATACCAATTTCGTTCATCCAAAAGTTTGGCTTTTACCTCACTGCCAAGCTCACACGACTCCAAAAAGGCGCGCACCTCAGCCGTAGATTGTCCACCAAACAGCCAGCGGACTGGCGCTGCTGCGGGCATCGGTCCTGAGAAATAGTCTTCCGGTCTGTTTAGTACAAATGAAGTTATCCGTACATCCCCCCACGGTTCATTATGATTACTGGTTTCCGCGGATAAAACGGGCTTTGAAATCGCAGCCTTCGAGAGCGGGAGCAACTGATGAATTAGCACCACCAACAAGGCGCCAGCCAGGAAAAAAGCAAATACCCTGAGGATAAGAAATACTTTTCCTCCCCCCTGCATCCCAATTGAGTCAACGCCCCACTCAACTCTCATCGCAGGCAGACAAGGCATTTTTAGTGCCAATTTTCCGCATTACTCCTGACGCCCTTCATCGGAACATGTCCCCATGCTCCCAAAGCAGGATTCGCCACTTAACCATGCCAATATGATGCCTCCAGAGCCTTTAAGCCATTTTTAGAGCAAGCTTTACGTGTCAAAATTTGACGCATGGCGCGTCAACTATCGCAGCCAGAAAAGCACAAGCAACTGGGCAACAATGATTCGAAGAATCATCGTAAGCGGATAAACTGTCGCATAGGCAACTGATGGCGCATCGGAGTTGTTGAAAGAATTTGCGAAAGCAAGGGCCGGCGGGTCTGTCATGCTACCAGCCAACACTCCACACAGGTGGACAAAATTAAGTTTGAGAAATCTGCGCCCTATGAAGGCCACAACTAAAATGGGCAGCAATGTAATCGCCACACCGCAAGCAAGCCACAAACAACCATCAGCGCTGAACAACACTTCAAAGTATTTCTCCCCGGCTCTCAATCCAACGCATGTAAGGAACAGGACTATTCCCAACTCGCGCAACAGGATGTTTGCATTGACCGGCATGTGCCACACCAAAGGCCCTATCCGGCCAATCCGGCTCAAAAGTATGGCCACTACCAAAGGCCCGCCAGCCAGCCCCAACCGCACCGGCACAGGAATATTGCCAACCTTGAACGGATAAAGCCCAACCAAAACACCCAGGGCAATTCCGATGAAGATTGGAATTAAATTTGTGTGTGAAAGCTCCTTAACCGAATTGCCGATAAGCTTTGCTGCCTTATCCAAAGATTCCTCATCTCCAACCACTTGCAGCATGTCGCCAAATTGAAGTTGCAGCGCCGGCACTGCAGTCATTTCAATATCTGCGCGTGTGACGCGTGAAACAATTACGCCGCAAACCGCCGGCAAATCGAGTTCGCGCAGGCTTTTTCCCAAAATAGCCTTGTTCGTAACCACCAAGCGCCTGTGCCGCACCCGCCCCGGAACTTGAAGAAGGTCCACGTGGCTCTCACGCCCTACAATCAGCTTATATCGTTCAAGTGCCTTGGGTTTGCCTACAGCCAAAATGATGTCTCCCCGGTGTATAACCGTATCGGGTGACGCCGTCTGCGGCTCTGTTTCCCCAGCTTTGCGGACACGTGAAACAACGATCCCCAGTTCCTCGCTCCCTGGAATTTCCCGAAGCTTAAGCCCTTCCAGATTTGGATTTTCCACCACCAAGTTCATGCGGTGCGGCCTTTCCTGTCCAGCGGTTTGTTCCCGGCTTAAAATCTCCACTTCCTCCTGGACGTTTATTCTGAAGAAAGTCCGTATGGCAATCATTGCAATAATAACCCCAAGGATGCCAAATGGATAAGCAACTGCGTAACCCAATGCAGGATAACCTGCTTTGTCGGCTGCCGCCCCTTTTAAGGTTTCTTGCGCTGCCCCCAAGGCCGGCGTGTTCGTTGTTGCGCCGGCAAACAACCCAACCGCCGCAGCCATGCCATCACGCAACAAGTAACTTATGCCCACAGTCAAAACCGCCCCAAGAAGCACAATTGCAAGTGCCATGGAGTTAAGAACCAGCCCCTTTTGACGCAGCGAAGAAAGAAATGAAGGCCCGACCTGCATGCCTATGGTGTAAACGAACAAAATCAAACCGAAATCGCGAACGAAATCCAGTGTGGTTTCCGGAATTGTGACTTTGCAGTACCCCAACAAAATCCCAACAAACAACACACCGGCCACCCCAAGGCTTATACCGCGATACTTGAGGCTGCCCAAAGACAATCCAGCGGTGGCAACAACAGCCAACACTAAAACTGTGTGCGCAATGCTGGGTTGAGTGGCCAGTTCATTTAATAAGCTCATATTCTTTTACCGGCGTTGAAACATGTGGATGCCTAATCATCCTAACACCCCGCCCGGCCAACAATTCTTAAATTTTGTCATCCTAAAGGCAAGAAATTTAAAGCACCAAATCCGTCCAAAAAAAATCAGGGCTTGAAGCTTGACTTGCGCTCTAAAATGAGCGATTTTTCCCCCGTAAGAAAGGTAATATTGCTGGTCTGCCAGCGGGTGAAAAGTCGGAAAGACCGTTCTTCCGACTTTTTTATTCGCCAGACAGAGAGGATGAGTTGTGTGCTATGAACGCTGATTTACTGGCGGTCCTGGATTACTGGGAAAAAGAAAAAGGAATAAACCGCGACCTATTGGTAAAGGCGGTTGAGGAAGCGTTGTTGGCGGCAGCCAAAAGGGCTGTCGGCCCTGCGCGAGAACTGCGGTGTGAAATCAACCCCAAATCGGGTGAAATTCGCGCTTTTGCCAAACTCGTGGTTGTGGAACGTGTTGTGTCCAAACACGACCAAATCAGTCTTGCGGAAGCTTTGCGCCGAAACCCGGCCGCCAAGTTGGGAGATGAATTGGAGTTGGAAGTTACACCGGATGGCTTTGGGCGGATAGCATCACAATATGCCAAACAGTTTCTGGCCCAGCGCATAAGGCGAATCGAAAAGGAAAAAATATTCGATGAATTCAAGGACAGGGTTGGGGATATTGTAACCGGAACAGTTCGGAATTTTGACCGCTCTGATGTAATTATTGATTTGGGTAAATTTGAAGCCCTGTTGCCCCAGCGGGAACGTGTGCCAACGGAAGAATACCAAGTTGGCGAACGACTGACGTGTTATGTCAAGGCTGTCGAAAACACCCAGCGCGGCCCTGAAATAATCCTTTCGCGCGCAGACCCAAACTTTGTGTTGCAATTATTCCGACGTGAGGTTTCTGAAATCAGGGATGGAATCATTGTCATCAAAGCAATTGCCCGTGAACCCGGTTTCAGGACAAAACTCGCCGTTTGGACTCGCGATGAAAAAGTTGACCCGGTTGGCGCATGCGTGGGGTTGAAAGGGCAACGTGTCAAGAATATCGTCCGCGAACTGAACAACGAGCGCGTTGATATTCTGCGATGGGACCCAAACATAAAGGTTTTTATTACAAACGCCCTCTCTCCGGCCAAACTCAAAACTTTTGAAATTGACGAACAAGCCAAGCGCGTCAGAATCTTGGTCAGCGAGGATCAATATTCCCTGGCTATTGGAAAGCGCGGACAGAACGCGCGACTGGCTTCCAGGTTGACAGGATGGACGGTGGACATCGAAGTCGAGTCGGTCAAAACTGTCGGATTCGAGGAACAAGTTGAGCAGGCGATAAAGGCCCTGGCAGCCATTCCGGGAATCTCCCCGGAACAGGCCCGCCTGCTTGTACATCACGGATTCACAACTTTGGAAAACTTGATGCAAGCCGAGGAGAACGACCTCGCTGAAATCCCGGAGCTGGCCGGAGAAGTCACGAAGATCATGGAAGCCGCAAAGGCGGAAGCTGCGCGCCGGGAAATAAAGATAGGCGAGCCTTCTGCTCAATGAGCAAGGTGCCCGATGAAAACAGTGTGCGATGGATTGCGGACGTTGATTGAGTGAGCCATGAATGCGTTGTGGCCACCGGTACAGCGGACTTTTATTTATGCCCGTTCGGATTTACGACATAGCAAAAAAATTCGGTTTGGAAAGCAAGGCAGTCCTGGCGAAGGCCAAGGAACTGGGGCTGACTCATGCCAAGGTGGCCTCAAGCACGCTGGATAAAATTTCCGCCGAATACCTGGAAGAACAACTCGCCGCAACCGTCAAACCACCCGCAGCTCCAGTTGAGCCAGCACAAAAAAAGGAAATTGAGCCGGTCAAAATCGTCACCGAACCCCAACCTGAACCGGCCTCCACGGAAACTACCGCGCCCGCAACACAACCTGAAGCTGACGTTGTTCCACAGCCTGAGGAAACCGGGGCACCCCCACCTCAAACAACTGAAGTCATTGAAACGCCAGTTGAATCTGCTCCCACAGTAGAAACAGCTACACCATCTGCAGTCGCCACAGCTCCGCCACCCGCGGAAATAGCGCCTGCACCACTGCAGCCAGAGGTCTTGCAACAACCAGCACCTCAACCAACATCTGCCATTACGGCTGCGCCAAATTTACAGCAACCCGCGAAACCAACCGTCGAAACAGCCGCTGAACCGGCTAATGCCCGAAATGCCGCTTCTGCAGTTGTTGCAGTAGCTCCGGTTGCTACGCCCCCTGCCCCACCGCCAAAGCCAAAAGTTGGCGACAAGATAGGTTCCATCAAGCTGAAACCCGGAATGGTTTCGAGGCCGCCTGAAAGGCCGTCCAAGCAGCAGCCCAAGGCACCTGCCGCCAAGGAGACTCCAAAAACACAACAGAGGCCCGGCATGGGGCAAAAGGGCGTTCCACCTTCCAAGGCCCCGGCCGCTCCACGACCGGCAACGTTACTGGCGGCAGACGCCCCAGTCATTGCAATGCGTCCACCGGTTAGCGTTCGCGATTTGGCCGAACGTCTAAACCGCAAACCGTTCCAGGTGATAGCCGATTTGATGGAGTTTGGCGTGTTTGCCAACGTCAATCAGACGCTCGACGAGGCGATGGTGACGAGAGTTTGCGCAAAGCACGGCTTCAGGTTCGACCCGCTCAAGCGAGTTCACCAGGCGCCCAAGCCACAGGCTGCAAAACAGACTTTTGACGAGCAGGACCGTCCCGAAGACCTGAAGCCACGCCCGCCTGTTGTCACCATCATGGGTCATGTTGACCATGGCAAAACCACTTTGCTGGATGTGATTCGCAAATCGAACGTGGCTGCGGGTGAAGCCGGCGGCATAACCCAGCATATTGGCGCCTACACAATCACCATCCCGACTGCTGACAAGAAATCCAAAAAGCCACCTCAAAGAATAACCTTTTTGGACACGCCGGGACATGCCGCATTCAGCAAAATGCGGGCGCGTGGCGCCAATGTCACTGATATTGTCGTGCTTGTTGTTGCGGCCAATGATGGTGTTATGCCACAGACCGAAGAGGCAATTGCCCATGCCAAAGATGCCGGTGTTCCAATTGTAGTTGCAATAAACAAAATTGACCATCCAAACGCGAATCCGCGAAAAGTACTTGAGCAACTCGCTGCCAAAGGACTCAAACCAGACATCTGGGGTGGCGACACTATTTGTGTTGAGTGTTCTGCGCTAACCAAAAAGGGCGTGGATAAATTGCTGGAAATGATCCTTTTCCAAGCCGAGATGATGAATCTGAAGGCCAATCCAAACCGAAAGGCCCAGGGCAATGTAATTGAAGCGGGCCTTGAGCCTGGCGGGCCGACAGCAACGGTGCTCGTTCGCAAGGGGACGCTTCGGGTTGGCGACGTTATGCTCAGCGGCGAGTTTTACGGCAAGGTTCGCGCCCTGATAAACGCTGAAAACGAACGATTGAAGGAAGTCGGGCCATCGGAAGCCGTGAAAGTGCTTGGGCTTAATGGCGTCCCCGAAGCAGGCACTGAGTTTGTCATCCTGGAAAACGAAAAAGAGGCACGGGAAATTGCTGAAAAGCGCAAAGAGGAAAACAAACCACAAGCCGCTGCAGTACGTCCACGGGTATCGCTGGACACCATTTATGAAAAGCTTGACCCCAATGCGCCCAAGGAGCTGAAGTTGATCATCAAAGCTGACACGCAAGGCTCGGTGGAAGCCATCACCGAGGCATTGAAAGATATCAAGTCCAGCAAAGTCACATTAAACATTATTCACAGCGCGGTCGGCACCATAACCGAATCTGACGTTGCGCTCGCAGCCGCCGCCAAAGGGATCATCATCGGATTCCATACCCGCGTGGACAGCACCGCCCCGGATGAGGCCAAACGCCTTAATGTTGAAATCCGAAATTACGACATCATATATGAACTGATTGACGACGTTAAACTTGCAATGGCTGGATTGCTTGCGCCGGTTGTCAAGGAAGTGGTGCTGGGCGCAGCAGAAGTCCGCCGCGTATTCCCATTGTCCAAGGGCGGCAACGTTGCCGGATGCATGGTGATACATGGGCGGGTGGTACGCGGCAAAGCCAGGTTGGTCCGCCGTAAAACCGTCGTTTACGATGGTTCCATCATGTCGCTGCGCCATTTCCAAGATGAGGTAAGCGAGATGCGCGCAGGCATGGAATGCGGAATTCGTCTCCAGGGCTTCAATGAATTTCAGCCGGGTGACGTGATCGAAAGTTATACTGTGGAAAAGGCCGCAGCACAGTTGGAATAAACGCTGCCGTAGTACAGGCTTATGTCAGTGCGAATTGAAAGAGTTCGCGAACTGCTGAAACGCGAAATTGGCGAGATAATCCGCCAGGAATTTCCTTTGGATGAGGCCGGCATGATATCGGTCAATGACGTTTCCGTTTCGGGCGATTTGCAAAACGCGACTGTTTACGTGAGCATCTTTGGCGGCCCCTCGCAGCAGCAACGCGGCGCTGCACTGTTGCAGGAGCGCCGGAAATATATTCAAAACCGCCTTGGACAATCCGTTGTGTTGAAGTACACGCCGGTTCTCAAGTTCGTTGTTGACGACTCAATTGCACGCGGCAACCGGGTGCTTCAAATTCTGGATGAATTAGAGCAGAAGCCGGACGGAGATGAAAAATCCCAAAATCATTGAGCGCATACTTGGTGAACTGCGCCAGCGCAGCACCTTTTGCGTGGTCGGCCATGTGCGCCCGGACGGCGATTGCATCGGCTCCCAGCTTGCGCTTGCCATGGCGTTAAAAAACGCCGGCAAATCCGTCACCTGCTGGAACGAAGACCAGGTTCCGGCCAAGCTTCGTTTTCTGGACACAGACAACCTGATGCAAACGCCCCGCCAGAACTGCAGCTTTGACTGCGTGATTTCCCTCGATTCAGCTACTGCCGAACGGCTTGGCAAGGCGCTGGAATGCATCCAAAATCGGGAGCTGTTCATAAACATTGACCATCATGAATCCAACAGCCGCTTTGCAGACATCAACTGGGTTGCGCCCAAATCACCTTCGACAGGCGAGCTGGTTTTCAGGCTGCTAAAGGCGGCCAACTGGCCAATAACGCAGCCCATCGCCGACTGCCTTTTTACCGCCATATCAACTGACACCGGCTCATTTCAATATCCAAGCACCCGTCCATCAACCTACCATGTGGCTGCGGAACTTGTAATGCGCGGGGCCAATCTCTCCAAAATTTGCAATGAGGTCTATCAATCTTACCCTCTGTCCCGCGTCCGGCTCCTGCGCCATGTTTACAATCATTTCCGCCTCACACATAACAATCAAATCGCCTATCTTTGGCTTAAAAAGGCGGATTTTGCCCGGACTGGCGCGCAACCCGAGGACTGCGAGGGCATTATTGACCATATTCGCGACATCGAGCCGGTGGTTGTCGCATGTCTCTTTGAAGAACTTGAACCCGATTTGACCCGTTTGAGCCTGCGCTCAAAGGACAGCCGGGTAAACGTAAGCGAAATCGCAGCCCAATTTGGCGGCGGCGGGCATCCGGCAGCAGCAGGCGCCCGCATCAAGGGCACCCCGCTTTCCGTCCAGAGACGTGTGGTTGCCGCCATCAAAAAAGCGCTCAACCACGCATCATGAAAGCCAGCAGCGAGTTCACCAAATACGACGGGGCACTGCTGGTGGACAAGCCTGCCGGCCCGACCTCCCATGATGTTGTGGATGCGATACGGCATTACTTTGGCATTGCAAAGGCCGGACATTGTGGAACCTTGGACCCGTCCGCCACCGGTCTGCTTGTGGTTGTGCTGGGACGCGCCACCAAGTTGTCCGAAAAATTCATGGCTGCTGACAAAGTGTATGAAGGGACAGCATGCTTTGGTATCACTACCAACACACACGACGCCGACGGTGAGGTGGTTGACACCAAGCCTGTGCCGCCGTTGACCCTCGAACAGTTGAATGCGGAGGCGGAAAAGTTTGAGGGCGACATCATGCAGTTGCCGCCCATGATGTCTGCTGTAAAAAAGGACGGAGTTCCGCTTTACAAACTTGCAAGGCGCGGGGTTGAAGTCGAACGCAAAGAACGCCTCGTCCATATCTACCGGTTTCGTTTTCTGGATTACGAAGCGCCGCTCGCATGGTTCCGCGTGGCTTCATCCAAAGGCACTTATGTCAGAACGCTTATACACGATTTGGGACAGCGCATCGGCTGCGGCGCACATTTGAAACATCTGCGCCGGATTGCCTCCGGACAGTTTGATGTGGCAGATGCCATTCAATTCGAGGAGCTGCTCCGCATGTCGCCTGATGAGGCCGCCGGACGCATCATTCCATTTTTGAAACTTGCCGCGATGCAGTGACTGCCATGCGCGTCTTCTCACAGCCTGCTGAATTAAATCCCGAAGGCAAACCGGTATGCGCCGCAATTGGCGTGTTTGACGGGCTTCATCTGGGGCACCAGCAAGTAATTAAAACCGCGGTGGACAGGGCCGTGCAAGTCAGCGGACTAAGCGTGGTGATTACCTTCGAGCCGCATCCGCAAGCGGTTTTGACACCGAAAAACGCCCCGCTTGCCATCTGTCCACTGAAACAGAAATTGGAACTTCTCGAAAAAATGGGCGTAGATTCCGTCCTGCTTCTTCATTTTGACCTCGCTTTCAGCCGGATGGAAGCCGCCGATTTTATAAAAACTCTTGCACGTGACCTCAAAAATCTTAATAGCATTTCAGTTGGACGAAACTTCTCTTTCGGATACCAGCGACGCGGGAATCTTGCGCTCCTTGAAAAAATGGGGCTGGAACTTGGCTTTCAAGTGGATGGCATTCAGCAGGTGCGACTCGACCGCCAGCCAATCAGCAGCACCCGGCTGCGGAAAGCAATACGGGAGGGACATCTTGACCAGGTGGCTCAAATGCTGGGGCGCCCCTACTCAATCAAGGCACGTGTTTTGCAGGGTGACGCGTTGGGACGCCAAATAGGTTTTCCAACTGCAAACCTGGATATAACCGGCCTGCAACTCCCACCGTGCGGTGTCTATTCAGCCCATGCAACAGCCCTGGGCCACCGCTACATCGCAGTCGTCAATATCGGCATTCGTCCCACAATATCAACCTCCCCTTCCCCGTTGCGATTGGAAGCGCATCTGCTTGATTTCCATGGAAATCTGTACGGGGAGGAGATCGAGCTTTTTTTGAAAGCACGCATTCGTGACGAAAAAAAATTCTCAAGCCCGCAGGAACTCGGAAAGCAAATTGCCATGGACATTGAAACTGTCCGCGCCCAGTCAACGGCAGCCTGATTTCACCTTCCCATCTTGAGGTTCTTTCCGGTCATGGCCCGTCAAACCTCAGTCCCCTCGGGTTTGTTGAATCTGCCATAACGAAATGCCAGAACCGGCAAAACAAAAAGATTCAATGTCGTGCTGGTAATCAAACCGCCAAGGATGACAATGGCCATTGGACCTTCGATTTCGCCACCAGCCCTTCCGCTGCCCAGCGCCAGTGGCAGCAAGCCAAGCCCGGTTACCAAAGCGGTCATTAAAATGGGCGTCAACCGTTCAATCGCCCCGCGCATCGCCGTTTCCCAATTCCAATCACAGCCTTCGTGGCGGATCAAATGTTCGTAGTGAGAAATCATCATGATGCTGTTGCGCATTGAAATGCCAAACAATGTTACAAATCCAACAAGCGAACCTATTGAAAGCAGGCCGCCGCCAGCAAAAACAGCCAGCACGCCGCCAACCAGCGCAAAGGGCGTGTTCGCAAGGACCAACAAAAGATTCCGGCCGTTGCCGAAAACGATTGCCAGCAGCATCACAATTACAACACCAGCCAGCAACGAATGTGCCAGCAGTTCCTTCTGCGCTCCGCCCGTTGCCTCCGCCGAGCCGCTGTATGAAACATAAACACCCGATGGCAATGCGGCCTCCGCAGCTACACGACGCTTTAACTCGGACAGGAAACCAGCGCTGTCGCGTCCGATCACATTACAAGAGACTTGTTGGCGGCGCTGGCCGCCTTCGTGGACAATAACACTGCGGCAGTCCTCAAGATAGACATCCGCCAATTCCCGCAATGGTATCTGTAGCCCGGCTGTATTGATTAAAACCAGTTCACCAAGCTTTTCAGGGTCAATACGTGCAGTGGCTGCCAGCCGCACCACCACATCCCACGCACGCACCCCTTCAAAAACCTGGCCAACCTTTGCCCCTTGAAATGCCGTTTCCACCGCCTCCAAAACTTCCGCGGGGCTGAATCCAAGCTCAGCCATCCGGTCATGGCGCAACCGTGCAACAAGCGCTGGAGCTCCGGCTTGCGACTCAATTGTGACATCTGTCGCGCCACGCATGTTTTTTACTATGCGGTGCACGCTTTGTGCGGCGCGGTCAAGCTCGTCAAGGTCATCACCCCGCAAATTAATAACAACCTCGGCGGTTGTGCCGGATAGTGTCTCCTCCATACGTTCCACTAAAAACGGCATTACTTTGAATGTCAGCCCCGGAAATTTCTGAAGCGGACGTCGAATCTCACTCATAAATATCTCGGCATCCTCCCCCTCCATTGGGGCCAGCTCTACATGAAGCTCGCTGTAATGCGGGCCAAATGTATCTTCGCCAAGCTCGGCGCGACCTGCTTGCTGTGCCACGGACAAAATGCGTTTGTCCTTCAGCAGCTCTGCCGAAACCCGTCTCCCCATTTCAATGGAATGCTCCAGAGATGAACCCGGCACGGCCGATTGATGGAGCACCAAATGTCCCTCGCGAAATTCGGGTAGAAACTCGCCACCAAAAAAAGGCAGCGTTGCTGCAGCACCTGCAATCATCAAGGCCACTCCCACAATGACGCCACGAGGCGCGCGACTGATTCCCGAAAGCGCGCGCTGATGCATCTTTTTCAGCCAGCCGATATGCGCTGGTTCAATGTGCGGGCCGGACCGTGAAAGCAACATCAAGCATAAGGCCGGCGTCACCGTCAATGCCACTGCCAAAGACGCCAAAATGGCCAGCAAGAAGCTCACCGCCAAAGGAGAAAACAGCCGTCCGGCCACTCCGCCCATGGCCAGCACAGGCAGGAAAACCATCGCTACAATAAATGTTGCGTAAACCACCGCGCTGCGCACTTCAAGGGATGCATCACGAACAACCATCCAAACCGTCTGTGGATTCTGGCTTGCAGCGTTTTGCCGGACCCGCCGGAGAATGTTTTCAACGTCAATTATTGCATCATCCACCACCACTCCTATCGCAATGGCAAAGCCGCCGAGAGTTATTGTGTTCAAGGAAACACCAAGCCAATCGAGAACCAATACCGCCGCCAGCAACGACAATGGAATGCTTGCAAACGAGATGAGAGCCGTCCGCCAATCCAGTAAAAATATCCACAGCACTGCCAGCACCAGGACAGCGCCAATAACTAGAGCGTTGTTAACATGCTTCAATGAGCGTTCAATGAATGTGGCCGGGCGGAACAGGCGCGGGTGCAACTGAATTTTTTGAGTCTTCATCAGCACCCGCAGTTCATCAAGAGCGCGCTCTATGCCGTCGGTAACAGCAAGGGTGTTGGCGCCGTAGGCGCTGTACACCCCAATGATCACACCCTTGACGCCGTCTATCTGAGCGTCACCAAACTTTGGCGCCGGACCTTCCCGGATATTGGCAACATCGCGCAGCAGCAGTGGCAGCCCTCTTTCCCATTTCAAAATCACGGCGCCCAATTGCTCCGGGCTTGGCGCCTGACCCTCCGTCCTGAGTGTAACCCGTTGGTTTGGGCCTTCCACAAAACCCGCCCCGCGAACACCGGTGGCATTTCGTGCCGCTGACATCACTGACTCAAGCGAGATTCCAAGCGAAAGCAACTTTTCGGGATCAACTTCGATCTGCAACTGCTTTACCTCGCCGCCGAACACATCCACCTTGCCAACCCCAGGAACGCTCAGCAGCCGTGGTCTGAGTGTCCAATCGGCAAATGAACGCAACTCCATTGGGGTGCGCTCTGCCGACGTAAGTCCAAACACCAAAGCAAGGCTTGTGCTGGAAGTTAATGGCCCAATTCTGGGAGGCTCCACACCAGCGGGCAAATGGGTTGCGACCTCAGAGAGCCGCTCCGCAACAGATTGCCGCACCCGGTATATGTCGGCGCGTTCATCAAAAATCAATGTGATAGCGCTCAAACCCTGTATTGACTCGCTGCGGATCGAAGCCAGTTGCGGTGTGCCATTCAAAGCCGCCTCCAACGGACTGCTAACCAGCGCCTCAACTTGTTCGGGTGAAAATCCGGGCGCCTCGGTCTGAATCACCACCATCGGCGGGGCAAACTCCGGAAACACGTCGAGTTTGATACGTGTGGTCGTGAATGCTCCATAGGCAATTATTGTTGCAGACAATATGAGCACCACCCAGCGATGGCGGAGGGAAAATGTGACAAGCTTGCTGAGCATGACAAACCTTACTTAAGCATCATGATGCTCTGCTTGAATTCCTCCGAAAGCAGCGATTGTGCGCCACTTACCACTACCGGGTTTTCCCACTCGCCTGACACCAACCAGCCATCAGGATGCGGACGGTTCAACGGAATTTCACGGCGCAAAAAAGCCGTCCCATTAGTCTGCACATATACCCACCCAACTCCACCACGGCGCACAACTGCCTCCCGCGGGATTATAAACCCTGTTTCTTCTACGCCAGCATCTGCTTGGGCTATCACCACCAAACCCGGAACAAGGCTGCTGGCATTTGTCCTTACAATTGCCAGAAACATTGGTCCCATTGCCATGGCCGGCCCGGACTTCAATGCTGGTCCAATCAATTGTCCGGGAGGCAACTCATCACCATTTTGTCTTTTGAAATGAATTGTTTGAGGCATCTCCAACAGCCGTGCCGCTGCCGGAAACTCCACACGCAACAGCGCCACGTTGCGCTCAAGCAACCCGCGCGCCAGAGACTCCATGTCCTCGCGCTCTGCAAGGACTGGTCCCCACACGGCCACCAAACGATCCCTGGCTGCTTGCAGGGCAATTTTGCATTGTTTCAAGGCAGCCTCTGATGCCTCCACCGCAGAGGCCGGCGCATTTTGTCCATCCTCAAAAAGCTTCTTTTTCCGCTGGAAATCCAGCCGTGAGGCTTCAAGAGAAATTTCAGCAGCGCGAATCTCATTAAGTTGTCCAGCCAATAGCGTGCCATCCAAAACCTCGGCGACACCTGTCACCTGGCGCTTTACCGAGCCTTTCACGGGTTGTGCAACCTTCACTCCGAGTCTTTGTTGCGTTTCAGCATCCAGTTTCAGAAAATACGAGCCTCCTGGGCCGGGTTCCAAAAGTGATGGAGCCGTCACAGGCGTTTCAGCCGTGGCATCCTGTTCACGTTCTTTGCGCATCTCAACAAAGGCTGTGATTAGTCCTGCAAACAGCCCCACCAGCACGATTGCGAACGTGAACCATCGCAACAGATTTTTCATGCCAATAAATGCTCCCTTGCGTTTGAAGACTGGCAAATATCCCGCTCCGCATCAAGCTTATGCGTTGTCGTTAAATTTACCATGAAAAAATCATGACAAAGTTGTCATTTTGGCGTTCAAGCAGCGTAACGGCAGCCTTGGTTTGGTAGATTCTGCGGCAAATGCGCGTGCTTGTCGTCGAGGACAACAAAAAGACCGCATCCTTTATCCGCAAGGCGCTTTTGGCAGAAGGTTTTGCCGTGGATTTGGTTGAAGATGGCGAAACGGCTCTGTCCACGGCAATTTCTGTTCCATTTGATGCAATAGTGTTGGACATCATGCTGCCCGGGCGCGACGGTCTGAGTGTGTTGCGCATGCTTCGCGAACGGCGTGTAGCAACGCCGGTGCTGTTATTGTCCGCAAGAAATGACGTCAATGAGCGGATAGAATGCCTTGATCTCGGCGTTGATGATTATTTGCCCAAGCCTTTCGTGCCTGCAGAGGTTGTGGATGCATTCCTCCATAATTATCTGCACGAACGTCTGGTTCTGGCTGCTGCCAGGAATTTTTTTAAAATAAGGCTTGCAAATAATTTTGCATGGCCTATAAGAAAAGAAAATTCAGCTTGGGTATGCGCAAAAAGTGAAAAGCGCGCCTTATCCATGCAAAAGAATAATTTGCTCGCTTATGTTTGGCCAACTACAGCCAGAGCGGCAGAAGGACGGCATCAAGGCGTCCCAAAAACCTGAACTTTATTCGGGGATTAACCGTCACCTCAGCCATTTCAGCTTATGGACAAGCGCAAATTGCATATCATGACCCGCCAGGGGCTGGACCAGCTCTTTGAGCTGCTTGCCCAAGCGAATTACACAATAATTGGCCCCACAGTAAGGGAAGGCGCCATGGTGTACGCCCAAATCTCATCCACGAAGGAATTGCCCATGGGGTGGAGCGACTACCAGGAGCCAGGCCATTACTCGCTTGAGCATCGCGGGCACAACCATTACTTCGCTTTTGTTCCCGGCGCTGATTCCTGGAAACGATTCCTGTTCCCACCCCGGATTTGCATGTTTGCCGCCGTGCGCAACGGCGGGCCGGAAACTCCTTTCAAGGTTGAAGTTTTACCGAGGGAAACCGGGCGTATGCCCCCCCGTTATGCTTTCGTGGGAGTGCGCGCCTGCGAACTGGCCGCCATCGCAATACAGGACAAAGTAATCACATCTGAAATCCAGGACCCATATTACAAACAGGCGCGCGAACAGGCCTTCATAGTTGCCGTCAATTGTGTGGAACCCGGCCGCACCTGTTTTTGTGCGTCAATGGGCACGGGTCCAAAATGCAACCGCGATTTCGATTTGTGTTTAACCGAACTGAACGGCGAGTTGTCCATTGAAGTCGGCAGCGAAAAAGGGGCCGCCCTTTTCCGAAAACTGCCAGTGCGCGAAGCCTCGCCTTCGGAGTGCCGTCTTCACGACCTGCTGCTTGAACGCGCCCGCGAGCACATGGGCAGGACTTTGGATACCGACGGCCTGCCCGAGTTGCTGGCTCAAAATCTGGAAAGCCCGCATTGGGAAAGGATAGCCAAAAGGTGCCTTGCCTGCGGCAATTGCACCATGGTTTGTCCAACGTGCTTTTGTTACAATGTGCATGACCATACCGACCTTTCCGGCAAACGAGCCGAACGGTGGCGTTTATGGGGGTCGTGTTTCACCCTGGAGTTTAGTTATCTCGGATCGCACACGATTCGCACGGAGGGTTTCTCACGATACCGGCAATGGATGACACACAAACTCATGTCGTGGCATGAGCAATTCGGCTCAAGCGGCTGTGTCGGCTGCGGACGCTGCATCACATGGTGCCCTGTTGGCATTGACATTACCGAGGAAGCCGCCGCCTTTCGCCAGCCGCCACCGGTTTATCCAACAAACACCTCACACAAGAAAAGCCGCCTATGACTTACATAAAAGACAGACCCACTGTAATTTGCCAGGACGAGCGCCCAATGATACCGGTTCTGGCCTCGATAAAAGACATCCGCGTGGAAAGCGCCAACACCAGAACTTACTGCCTTGAAATAGATGACCCAGTGCTTCGCAGCAAGTACCGTTTCCAACCTGGGCAGTTTAACATGGTATATGTATTTGGTGTGGGCGAGGCTGCCATTTCAATCAGCAGTGATCCGGCCCAGCCACAAATCATTGCCCACACCATACGGCATGTTGGAAGCGTAACCCGCGCCATTTCGCGATTAAAGGTCGGCGACAAACTGGGCGTGCGCGGCCCGTTCGGAAACGGCTGGCCACTTGAGCAGTGCAAAGGGCGCGATGTTGTCATGGTTGCAGGCGGCATCGGACTCGCTCCGATAAGACCGGTCATTTACAGCATCCTGCGCAACCGCGACCAATTCGGGCGCGTAATTTTGATGTACGGCGGCCGTTCACCCGGCGATTTACTTTTCCGCAGTGAAATCAACCAATGGCGGGATGATGGCCATCTTGACGTGCTGGTTTCAGTGGATTACGCAATCGAGGAATGGGTCGGTCCAGTCGGAGTTGTAACCGATTTAATTAAAAGGCTGCGGTTGCGTCCCGACCGGACAATCGTCATGGTTTGCGGGCCGCGCATCATGAACCGATACGTCACGTGGCAGATTTTGCGTCTGCGCGTTCCACCGGATCAGTTGTTCGTCAGTCTTGAACGAAACATGCGATGCGGGCTTGGCAGATGCGGCCACTGCCAGTATGGTCCGAAATTCGTTTGCAAAGATGGCCCGGTCTTTTCCTACAAAAGCATCCAAAACATTTTTGCGAAGGAGGAAATCTAATCATGAATGCCACCCAACCATCCTCTTCACGGCCGCGACTGGCTGTCTATAAGTTCAGTTCATGCGATGGCTGCCAACTACAGTTGCTGGAGCTTGAGGACGAGCTTCTGGCGCTCGCTGGAGAAATCGAGATTGCCTATTTTCTTGAGGCAAGGCGTCAAGTTCTGCCGGGACCATACGACATAGGACTGGTGGAGGGTTCCATATCAACTCCAGCCGAGGAGCAGTTGATTCGGCAAGCCCGCAAGGATTGCAAGGTGCTTGTAGCAATCGGCGCCTGCGCAACTTCGGGCGGCATACAGGCGCTCCGCAACTGGGCCGACGTGGCCGAATTTGCCGCCTGCGTTTATGCCCGACCGGAGTATATCGCCACATTGGACGTGGCATCGCCGGTTGCCGGATATGTCTATGTTGACTTTGAATTGCGCGGTTGTCCTGTCAACAAATATCAACTGGTGGAAGTGCTGACTGCACTGTTGATGGGGCGTCGCCCACAAATACCCACCTACAGTCTGTGCTTGGAATGCAAACGGGCGGGCATTCCATGTGTGATGGTCAATCGAAAAACCCCATGTCTGGGGCCTATTACGCAGGCAGGCTGTGGCGCGTTGTGTCCACAATTTCACCGCGGTTGCTACGGGTGTTTCGGGCCGATGGAGACCCCCAACATCTCTTCGCTATGCACCCAATTCGAGGAAAAATTTGGAATGAGCCGGGCCGAGATTGTCCGCCGCCTTCGTGGTTTCAACGGTTATCTCGAACCTTTCAAGACAGCCAGCGATAATTATGAGCAAAGCAGCAGAACCTAACCAACGGGTGATTGAAGTTCACAACCTTGCCCGCGTCGAAGGCGAAGGAGCGCTTTATCTTCGCATGCAAGGCAGGGACGTCGCTGAAGTCAAATTCAGCATCTTTGAACCCCCGCGCTTCTTCGAGGCGTTTCTGCGCGGACGCGACTGCCGGGAAGTGCCTGACATAACCGCGCGCATCTGCGGGATTTGTCCCGTGGCATATCAAATGAGCTCATGCCACGCCATGGAAATGGCTTTTGGCATCAAGATTGAAAAACCAATTCGTGATTTGCGCCGTCTCCTATACTGTGGCGAGTGGATTGAATCACACGTCCTCCACATGTTCCTGTTGCACCTGCCAGATTTTCTAAACTACGAATCAGCCATTTCGATGGCCTCGGAGCACCGCGACCTCGTTGCTGGCGCGCTTCAGTTGAAAAAAGCCGGCAACGAAATTGTCCGGATTTTAGGAGGCCGCGAGGTGCACCCCATAAACGCATGCATCGGGGGCTTTCACCGTGTCCCCACACGCTCCGAACTCGAGCCGGTGGCGGAGATGCTGGCCGGGTGCCGTGACTTTCTGGTGCAAGCCCTTCGGTTCCTTGCCACGCTGAAATATCCGGATTTGGAAATGAATTACGATTTCATTGCCCTCAGGCATCCGGAGGAAATTGCATTGAATGAAGGCTACCTCACTACCAGCCGGGGTCTGGAATTTTCAATCACCCAATTTTCCGACCAAATTGAAGAAATCCACCAGCGACACTCAAACGCCCTTCATGCGCGTTTGAAAAATGGCGGCATTTACCTCGTCGGCCCGTTGGCACGGGTCAACATCAACTGGGATTTATATCCACAACCAATTAAAGACCTGGCCCGGGAAATCGGTTTTCAAATTCCATGCCATAATCAATTCAAGAGCATCCTTGCAAGGGGCTTTGAAACACTCTACGCGCTGGACCATTCCCTGGAGCTGATCTCCCGTTACGAGCGACCGGAAAGGCCGGCGACTCCATTCCAGCCCAGGGCCGGCATAGGCCATGGTTGCACCGAGGCGCCACGCGGCATCCTTTACCATCGTTACGAAATTGATTCCGAAGGCTTGGTACGCTCGGCCACAATCGTGCCGCCTACTGCTCAAAATCAGCCTCAAATTGAAGCCGACCTTGCTGCGTACGCTCCAAAATTGCTGGACATGCCTGAGGACGAAATGACGCGGCAATGCGAATTTCTTATCCGCAACTATGATCCGTGCATCTCCTGCTCAGCGCATTTTTTACGGTTGAAAATTGAGCGCGATTGATTCTTTATCGGCCTTTTGATGATCCGGATTCGCATTGTCGGGTTTGGCGCGCCGGGCTGCGGCGACGATGAGGCCGGGCTGCTGGCTGCTGAACGTCTGCGAGCCATCTTGCCGCAAAACGTTGAAATCCGTTGCGAAACAGATGGCGGTGCAAATCTATATGATTGGGCGCGCGATGTAGATGTGTTGATTCTCATAGACGCCGCCAGGAGCACTGAGGAATTTGCCTTGGGCCAATTTTTGCATCTCCGCTACCCTCAAGATCGTTTGCGGCTTGCCCAAACACCGCCTTTTCATACCCACCAATGGGGATTGGACTCAGCATTGGCCCTTGCTGAAACCATGCATTGGCTTCCACAAGAAGTTCACTTGTTTCTATTGGCGGGAGACAACTTCAAACCAGGAACGCCATTATCGCCAAAGTTGTTTCAGTCCATTCCTCAATTGACACAATCTGTTCAAAAGATCGTTTCACGAATTGGCTTGGCGGGCCGCTGAATGCGCCTTAAAAGCATTGCGGGCAAAATACACTGCGTATGTTGGCTGCCGTAGCAGAACAGGAATGGAAAGACTTGGTCATCCCGTTGGCCGCCTGCCTGCTTGCCTTTACCTGCCTGCTGTTGGGGCTGCGCGCTGTCAAACGCCGGCGCTTGGTTGACGACATCCCAACATCAAAAACCACCGGTATTTTTATCGGCTTGGTCGAAGTCAAAGGAACCGCCGAGTCCCCTGCCCCCCTGACCAGTTTTTTGGCCGAGTCCCGCTGTGTGTATTACACTTGGAACATCCAGGAGCGATGGTCGCGTACAGTTACTGAAACTTACACCGACAGCCAGGGACGGACGCAAACCCGGACACGCCATGAAAGCGGCTGGACAACAGTCGCCTCTGGCGGAGAATCAATCCCATTCTATTTACGCGATGACTACGGCGCCGTCCTTGTTCGCCCGGAAGGCGCAACGATTGAGCCAGTAACAGTTTTCAACCGGACTTGCAGGCCGGACGATCCGCTTTATTATGGAAAAGGCCCGGCAAATGCAGTCATGAACTCGGACCATGTCCGGTGCTTTTCCGAGAAAGCCATCCCATTGCATAATCCTCTCTATGTGATGGGTTATGCGCGCGAGCGCAAGGATGTAGTCGCCCCGGAAATAGCAGCAGACCCAAGCGCGCCGCTTTTTTTGATCTCGACCCGTTCCGAGCAACAAATCAGCCGCAGGATGGCATGGGAAGCATGGTTGCTTTTCATTGCCGGCCTTGGACTTATTGTGGCAGGCGGCGCCATTTTGATAAATACCACACAAAGTCCAGGATGGTTGATCGGCGGCGTTGTTGGCTATCTAACCGCGCTTATTTTGGGCTATGTATGGATGCTGTACAACAGCCTTGTGGGACTTGGGCAACGTGTGCGGCAGGCATGGTCTTTGGTTGATGTCCAATTGAAACGGCGCCATGACCTGATTCCAAATCTCCTTTCGGTGGTCACGGGCCTGCGTGATTATGAAAGGCAGCTTCAGACGGAGCTGGCTGCGTTGCGCGCCCAGCTAGAGGCCACACCGCCTGGCGTTGACGGCCCCGACTTCCACGGCATAAAGCGCACTCTTATTGCAGTGTCAGAAAAGTATCCAGAGCTTAAGGCGCAGGATTCCTTTATGAACCTCCAGAAAAACCTCGCTGACACTGAAACCCGGATTGCTCTCGCCCGCGGGTATTTCAATGACATTGCCACTCATTACAACACGCGACTGGAAACAATACCTGACCGGTATATTGCGCGGCTTGCACGCTTGCAACCACAACCACTAATGGGCGCCAACGATTTCGAGCGCGCACCCATCGAGGTTAATTTTGCAACATAACCCTATTGCGCCATGGAATCTCTCCCAGCATGGCTTAAGCCACATCCCGAAGGAACATGTATCTCTGTAAAAGCCCAGCCCCGTTCACCGCGCGACGAAGTTGCTGGCGCCGTTGGAAGCGAGCTGAAAATCAAGGTCACCGCCCCGCCAGTTGACGCTGCGGCCAATGAGGCGCTCATTCGTTTTCTCTCACAAATACTGGATTGCCCAAAAAGCGCCGTTGTCCTGTTGCGCGGTGGTACGGCTCGCCACAAACTTCTGCTCATACGCGGCATGGCTCCAGCCGATGTTGCCGCAAAAATCCAGCAGGCACAGGTTTAGCATGAAATCGTGCCTTGCCGGCGGACCGTGGCGCCGTCCTGCGCGCTCCAACGAATGGCAAACTTTGCGCATCACAAGCCACCCACAAAGCTATTTGCAAAATTTTCAATATCAGTTAACCTACAGCACAGTATGAAAACAAAATATTTCATGATGAACGCGCTGCTTGGAGCGAGCTTGTGGTTTGCTCCCCAGACACTACATTCTCAGGAAACCTCACCAGACCCTTATGCCAATGAAACTCCCCAACAACGGGATGCACGCATGAAATGGTGGCGTGAAGCCCGGTTTGGAATGTTCATTCACTGGGGAGTTTACGCCGTCCCAGCCGGCACTTATCAGGGCAAGCAGATAAGCGGCATAGGCGAATGGATCATGAATCGCGCGAAAATTCCCGTTGCCGAGTACAAGGCCTTTGCCAAACAATTTAACCCGGTCAAATACAATCCGGATGAATGGGTCAGCCTTGCCAAGGAAGCCGGGATGAAATACATCGTCATCACAAGCAAGCATCATGACGGCTTCGCGTTGTTTGATTCAAAGGTAACTGATTGGGATGTTGTGGATGCGACTCCCTACGGAAAGGATTTGCTGAAACCGCTTGCAGAAGCCTGCCGCCGTCATGGCATCAAGCTGGGTTTCTATTACTCGCAGGCGCAGGACTGGAATCATCCAGGTGGCGCGGCTGCCGGCGGACATTGGGACAAGGCCCAGGATGGCGACATGGACGAGTACATCCGCAAAATAGCAGTACCGCAGGTCAAAGAAATTCTCTCCAACTACGGACCAATAGCGGTTCTATGGTGGGACACCCCAATCAACATGAACAAACAGCGCGCAGAGATGCTGCTGCCATTGTTAAAACTCCAGCCTGGCATTATTCACAATAATCGTCTGGGCGGCGGCTACCACGGCGACACCGAAACCCCCGAACAATTCATCCCTGCAACAGGCTATCCCGGCCGAGATTGGGAAACATGCATGACCATGAATAATACGTGGGGCTACAAGAGCTATGACAACAACTGGAAGAGCGTCGAAACTTTGATTCGCAACTTGGTGGACATCGCAAGCAAGGGCGGCAACTATTTGTTAAACGTAGGTCCAACAGCCGAAGGCCTCATCCCTGAGCCGTCAGTTGAACGCCTGCGTGCAGTAGGAAAATGGATGAAAGTCAACGGCCAGGCTATTTACGCAACCACCGCAAGCCCGTTCAAACGCCTGCCTTGGGGGCGATGCACCAAAAAGCTTACAGACGATGGCGCAATCTTGTATCTCCACGTTTTCAATTGGCCCAAGGACGGCAAGCTCCTGGTACCTGGCTTGAAAAACGATGTAAAAACAGCCTCCTTGTTGGCCACAGGCGCAAAGCTTTCGGCAAGCCGACAAGCTGATGGCGTGTTGATCACTGTGCCGGAAACTGCGCCAGATTCAATCTCCTCAACTGTTGTGCTGGAGATAAAAGGCGCACCCGAGGTTGAACAGGCGTTAATCCAACAAGAGTCGGATGGCTCGGTTAGACTTGCAGCCACTGATGCCATCCTGCATGGCAGCAAGCTCAAATACGAAAGCGGCGGCGGCAAGGACAACATTGGATACTGGACCGACCCGGCAGAATGGGCCGAGTGGAAATTCAAAGTGGCAAATGGTGGCAAGTTCCGCGTCCAAGCTGAAATCGCAGCAATGAGCGAAGGTAAATTTAATGTTATACTTGGCGGCCAAAAATTGAGCTGCACGGCTCCAAAGACAGGCGATTATTCCAAATTCAAACGTGAAGTTCTAGGAGAGCTTGAAATTCAGCCTGGAGAAGCAACCCTGCAAGTCAAACCCGTTGCTGAAGGCTGGCAGCCGATTAATTTGCGTTCCATCCGCCTGACACCCGTAAAGTAAGACTGCCAAAAACCACACTAGAACTTCGCACACCGCGTCCTTCGTGTGCGAAATGAAGACATGCATGGGCTGCAAAAGCCCGGCAGCCTATTCTTTTGTATTAAGTCGGTAAAAACTTCGTCCAAAATTGATGGCCGAAGGGTCCTCAAATTCCAGCCAGCCATCATCAAGCCTGACAGTTGCCAATGGCTGCCAATCGTCCAAGTTGGTGGAAACCTCAATAACAACCGTTTCGCCAGGCGCACCTGACAACGCCAAACGACAAGTCCCGTTTCTTAGATACGAAAGCTGAACAATCTGCGCCGTTGGCAGCGAGATAACCCCGGCCAGCCCTGCAGGCGCCGGCCCGGAGTCTTCCGGGTCTGTAACTGCCAAACCTTGCGGCGGAGTTGGCGGCGCAGGTACGATTGTAATGGCGGTTCGATTGCTTTCCCCGATTCTATACGCTCCGGATGGCGATGGTTCAATACTCAAGCCTATGTTTTCCGGAGGCTCAAATTCCGTATCAGGAATGGCGTGTATGACTATTTCAGCCGTGGCGGCATTCGCGGGTATTTCAATGAACCCAGGCAACCAGGTGTAATCCACGCCGTTTGATGCCGTCCCAATCAAAGAGTAGTAAACCACGAGCGGCTGGCCCAAATCTCCGCTACGGTTAACAACAACCAGAGCATCGTCATCAGCGCCCTCCATTGCAAGCCGGTCTGGCGTGGCCAGCCATACCACCGGTAACACCACCTCTTGAACATACACAGTGACCGGCGCCGAAATAGTGCGCGCCCCCTGATTGTCGGTTGCTTCAGCCGTTATCACGTAGTTTCCTGCAGTCACGTTTTCCACTGCCAGTGAAAAGCGTGATGGCAAATCACTCCGTGGCGTTCCCAATCCCAGGCTCTGGCCATTTGCAAAAAATTCAACTGCGACAACCTGGCCATCAGAATCCCCAGCCTCCGCTTCCACCTCAAGTGTCGCCGGAGCTGTATAAACACTACCCGAAGCGGGACGCGAAATGGCTATGACAGGCGGATTATTAGCCGGCGGTACCACATGGATTACAACCGGCGGCGACATGCCCTGGTGGCGGTATTCGTCCGTGGCAACAGCCACCACGGTGTAGTCGCCAGGTTGAACTCCGCTCCAATTCAATGAATACGGCGCGTTTGTCTGCCGGCCCAAAAGGTTGTTCCCGACAAAATACTCCACCCAGAGTATGCGCCCGGAAGCAGCAGTTATTTCGACAGCCAGCCCGATGTCAGCAGGGGCGGTAAACGTCTGTCCGGATGACGGCTGCGCAATTCGAATCACCGGCGGCTGGTTGGTTGGATTGCTTCGCCTGACAATCAGTTCCAAATCGAAACCCAAGTCCGGGTCTGTTGGCCGGTATTGATGCACTTCCGCCGCCAGGACATTCAAACCCTCTCGAAGCAAAAGTGGACTGATTGATTTTGATATGTATCGGTTCTCAATGGATGCTCCTACAATGGAGCGGGCAAGGGTCAGATAATTCGCATCAGCCGCCAGATTGCCCCGGGATATTTGCACGCCGTTCAGATAAACCGCCGCGCCGTCGTCCCGCATGAGACGCTCCAACAAATTGGAAATTGAGGCCACGTTGGTCACATAAAAGCTATGGCGGAAATATGTGGTTATGTGTTTGTTGGCCGGGTCAGTCCCATAGCTCACCACGGTTGCTTCATCCCCGTCCCCATAGCCCAACGGTCCCGGCCCGCTGCTCCAACCACTGTCGTCAAAGTCCGGGGCTATCCAATTTGTGCCCTGATTACTCCCATCATCGAGGTATTTCCACACCGAGCCTTTCGGAACCAAAACAAAAGCGTCATCGCTGTCCCGAACCGTGACAAGTACAACAGCCGACACCGCGGTTTGTTGAAACGAATCCTTCACTTTGGCCTGAATTTGGAAATCGCCAACCACCACATTGCTCCAAAGCCAACGGTACGGCGGCGAATACAGTGTCTTGCTCAATTTGCCATTCACATAAAATTCCACCGATTGAATCAGTCCAACTGGTGATGATGCCTCAGCCAGAACCTCGATTGCCGCCGGAGCCGTAAATCGGGCAAGGTTTGTTGGTGAAATGATGGATACAGCAGGTCGGTTATCCGAAGGTATTGTTCCAAGGCCGGTCAATTCAAGATCGAAACTTGCATCCGCGCTGCCAACCACTACTTGATGCAATTCCACAGCCAGAATATTCGTGCCATCCACAAGCAAATCGGGACTTACCATTACAGAGTAAAAAGTGCGCTCAGCAGCCTTGTTAACCGATTGCAGAGCCAGTGTTTGCGGCTCCAACGCACCCTCTGGCAAATTCTGGCGCGCTACTTCCACTCCGTTGAGGCTCACTGCCACGCCGTCATCCCGCAATATGCTCAACACAAGCCCTGCCAGTTCGCTTGAATTTGTCACATAAAAGCAGTGGCGGAAATATAGTGTGACCGGCCTTTCCTGGGCGGACTTGCCCACGCAAAGCACCGTCGCCTCGTCTCCATCACCGTATCCCAATTGCGCCGGCCCGCTTTGCCACGAACTGTCATCATAGTCCAGCGCCTGCCAGCCGGCACCAGGCGCCAAACCGGTGTCGAGGTATTTCCAAACAGCGCCACGATGAACCAATTGAACCGCGCCGGGCACATTGCCGGGCAGTGGTTGTTCAGCATGCAATTGGCCAAGCAGCCCACTTGCGAGCACCAATATCGTCAAGCTCGGAATCTGCGTCGTTTTCATAATTTTCAGGGCCATCTGAAAGTAACCTATGCTTTGCACAGCTTATGACAAGGACAAAATGAAGTAAAATTTTGCGGCCCGTGGCCTGGGGCGCTAAGGACATGGCCTGGAAAAAATTTGCGTCAATGAAATTTTTGTTTGCAATTGACACTGAACCTTGGGACTATTTGCCCGAACCGCATGCTCTGCAAAGAGGCAATAGGTGCAGTTTCGTTTGATGCCGGGGGCACGCTAATCGAAGCAGCCCCATCGGTGGGGCATGTCTATGCACAAGTCGCCAGTGAATTCGGGGTAAGCGGCCTGAACCCGGAAAATCTGAGCCAGCGTTTTTTTGAACTCTGGCACGCCAAGGAAAATTTCAACTATTCACGCGAGGAATGGTACGCGCTGGTACGCGCAGTGTTCGGCGAACATTCAGCACGATTGCCGGAGGCTTTTTTCCCGGCCATCTATGATAGATTTGCAGGACCCGAAGCATGGCGCGTATGTCCAGATGCATGGGAGGCCTTAGATGTGCTTGCCAGTCATGACATCCCCATGGCGGTCATATCCAATTGGGACGAACGGCTGCGGCCATTACTCGCAAGGCTGAAGCTTATACCCTTCTTTCACGCAATCGTGATCTCCCGCGAAGTAGCCTTTGCAAAGCCTTCTCCAGTTATTTTTGAGGTGGCGGCGCGCAAGCTGGGTTTGCCTCCGGAGCGCATTCTGCACGTGGGCGACAGTTATACCGAAGATGTTGAAGGCGCGCGCGCGGCGGGTTTCCAAGCCGTGTTGCTGGCGCGAAACAAAACCGCCGATTTGCCGAATCAAATCGTTTCGTTAAAACAGTTGAAATTTTTCTTGAACGGAAATTAAATGATTTTTTCCTTTTACGAAATCAAACAAAGGTGTTAATATGAGTAATGAAATGGCAAAAATACTTGTCATAGATGATGATGGTGAGTACCTGCGCATGCAATTGCGCCAATTGCGAGCGGAGGGGCATGAGGTCTTTGGCGCCGAGGATGGCCCTGAGGGGATAGAAAAGGCCAGAAAGTTTCTCCCTGATATAATTCTCCTGGACATAGTCATGCCTGGGATGAATGGGTACCAGGTGCTTGAGAAACTCAGGTCCATTCCCTCCACAGGTGACATTCCGGTGGTGTTTCTGACATGCAAATCAAGCA